>Ga0209698_10004198_pt1 | contig 15867 bp, 17 predicted proteins | sample LitLauG_LLR_2012_FD_187203 | JGI IMG/M metagenome (GOLD analysis project Ga0209698, IMG submission 187203) | Freshwater sediment microbial communities from Pennsylvania, USA - Little Laurel Run_MetaG_LLR_2012 (SPAdes) (version 2) | ecosystem: Environmental > Aquatic > Freshwater > Creek >...
CCGTTTTCTTTCCTGCCCTTGCAGGGAACCAAATTACGATCACAATCATTCCGCACCAGCCCAGGGCCCGCACCACTGCGGCGATCTTCGTGTCGTAGTTCAGCACGCCGAGGCTGGAAAAGATGGCGAAGAAGTCGTGCTCAACGAAATCGGGATCGCCGGTCGTGACCAGCGGCAGCGCCTGTACGCGAGCGTCGGCCATGTAGGTTGCGGTGTAGAGCCAGTTTTCGAAAAAGAAGAACAGGCAGAAGACAAAGCCGTTGGTCTGGCGTTCGGTAAAGAAATACACGGCCAGCAGAAGCGGGACCAGCCATTGCAGCAGCGTCCCTCCCCAAAGGCAGAGTGTTGGGCCGAACCAGCCGAACAGATTGTGTCCGCCTTCGTGCACAACCAGGTTAGCACTGTCGATGAAGAGAAATCCGCCTTGAGCGGAAAACGCGTATGCCAGGAATCCCGAATAGAAGACGAGCCACGCCACCAGGGCGGGGCGTGAGACCGGCTCCCACGGCTCGTCAAGAATTGTTTGCAGGCGTTCCAGCATAGCGTTGTGACGATTCTATGAGGGCGAATCCAGGGACAGCACATTACGAACGTGCGAGCCATCGCGGGCGAAGGGAATTTCTTGTTACATTGTACTGACCATTCGTATTGAACTATGAAAGCCCGACAATGGATCGTCGCGATCGTTCTTCTGCTGCTGGTGGCTTTGGCCATCGTTGGGCTGCTGTGGACGCGCGAGCAACCGGAAACAACCGACACCGCTGCCGCGCCAGCCGCCAAGAAACTCCTGAGTCGCGCCAACCCGGCCGCAGAGCGGCCGCTGGTGGATCAGCGGCCGCTGCAGACCGCACGGCGGATGGCATCGCTCGCTTCCTCTCCGGAAGAGCAGCGGCTTGCCCAGGAAGCCCTGAAAGTTGGCGACCACGAAGTCGACCTTGCCTTCGAAGATGCGCTTCGCACCGCCGCAGAGAATCCACTCAAGCTGACGCCTGATATGAAGGCCCTGCTCGATCGCAAAACCAGGGCCGAGGCCGCGGTCAAGGCCGACCAGAGCGGCATTGATCAACTCACTAAGCGTCTTGCTGCAGCGCCAGAATCACAAAAAGACAACCTACAGGACCAGATCGCCGTCGCCAAAGGGCAACTCGAACTGGATCAGGACGAGTTTGACGACGCCTCGGAAGACCTTGCCCGATCGGGAGGCGATCCACAGGCCAAGATCAAGCAACTGCTGGTGGAGCACGAAGCCGGGCATGGTGAGACGCAAGCCAGGGCAACCGCGGCCGAGCCCGACTACGGCGCGCGGACGCTGTTCACCGCGTTCCGCGCCTGGCAAGACCTGCGCGCGAGAATCGCGCAACTCGAAGCAGCCCGCCAGGAAACCATCGAGAAACAGAACCGCCTGAGCGCCCGGCACGAATCCTTCGCAAAACATGTCGAGGAAGAGAAGGAGGAACGCGAGAACGCCAAGCAACAGGCTGCCAGCTTTGCTCACAGTCAGAAAAGTGCCAGCCGCGAGGAATCCAAAGCGGCGGCCGGGGCGGCTCTTGAATCTCTTAAGCACTACACCGAAGATCAGCGAAATCTAGCCGACCTCGGCAAGCGCATGCAGGATGAGCAGGAACTGAATGACATCTACGGCAACTGGATCGCGTTGCTTGCCACCCGCGAGCGCACGGCACTGCACAGCATCATTCTGGCCATGCTTTGGATTCTGCTGGTGGTGCTGCTTGCCTATATGACAGGCCGAGCGGTTGACCATTTCTTTTCCGCGGCCGCTGCGGACAACAAGCGCCTGGGAACCCTGCGCGCAGTCGTGCACTTTGCGCTGCGAGCCATCGGCGCCATCGTGATCGTGTTCATCATTTTGGGCATGCCCGCCCAAACCACTACCATACTCGGCCTGGCCGGAGCCGGGCTGACGGTCGCCATGAAGGATTTCATTGTCGCCTTCTTCGGCTGGTTCGTGCTGATGGGCAAGAATGGCATCCGAGTGGGTGATTGGGTGGAAATCAACGGCGTAGGCGGTGAGGTAGTCGAGATAGGCCTGCTGAAGACGGTGCTGCTGGAGACCGGCAACTGGACCGATTCCGGACATCCCACCGGGCGCCGGGTTTCCTTCGTCAACAGCTTCGCTATGGAAGGCCACTTCTTCAATTTTTCCACCTCAGGTCAGTGGATGTGGGACGAACTGCAGCTCACGATTCCCGCCAATCAGGATCCCTATGTGGTGATCGACGAACTGCAGAAGTTGGTGACGCAGGAAACCGAGAAGAACGCTCGGCTCGCCGAAGAGGAGTGGGGACGGACAACTCACCGCTATCGCCTGCAATCGTTTTCCGCCACACCGGCCATCACCGTACGACCCACCGGATCAGCCGTTGAGGTTCGGGTTCGCTACATCACACGCGCCTACGAACGGCACGAAACCCGCAAACGCCTGTATGACGCCGTGATTCAACTCATGCACGGCAAACCGAGTCCTGAGTCAAAGTAGGTTGCTGCAGCTCTTCTTTGCGAACTTCGCGGTTAAAGGCTGTTTCGCTGGCGACAAGAAGTTTTTACCTGCGGGGTGCGCAAAGCAGTGCAACCATCGATTTGCGTGCTTCCCTCCCCGCTATAATTGATCCTCCGGCCAATCATGATCCAAACCCTGTTCGGCAATACCGACGACAAGCAAGAAGAATCAAAACCCGGCCTGTTCGAGCGCATGAAGCAGGCGGTCACGCGCACGCGCGAGCGCCTGTCCGCGCGTATTGAAGATGTGGTTTCGATCGGTAAGGAAATCGACCGCAGCACGCTGGACGATCTCGAAGCCACGCTGATTGGCGCCGACCTGGGCACTGTCACCACCAATGAAATCCTGGAACACCTGCGCCGCAAGGCTGACCGCAAACAGATTCACGATGTCGCCGAACTGAAACGCCTGCTGAAGGAAGAATTGCTCGAGATTCTCAGCCGAGCGGACGCGCGCCCCATGCAGTTTGCCGCAAGCGGGCCCTCGGTCGTCCTGATTGTTGGAGTCAATGGCACCGGCAAAACAACCTCGATCGGAAAGCTGGCACACTATTTCAAATCGCAAAGTAAGTCGGTTCTACTCTGTGCCGCCGACACATTCCGCGCGGCCGCCATCGAGCAACTGGAGATCTGGAGCAGGCGCAGCTCGACCGACCTGATTAAGACCAAGCCCGGCGGCGACCCGGCGGCCGTGTTGTACGACGCTCTACAAGCGGCTTTGGCCCGGAAGTCGGACTTCGTTCTGGTGGATACTGCCGGCCGTCTGCACACCAAGACCGGACTGATGGCCGAACTCGAAAAGATGACGCGAACTGCCCAACGCATTATTGCCGGCGCTCCGCATGAGACCTGGCTGGTGATGGACGCAACCACCGGCCAGAACGGATTGCAGCAGGCCCGCCAGTTCACGCAAGCCGCAGGCGTTACCGGCATTGTGCTGACCAAGCTCGATGGCACCGCCAAAGGCGGCGTGGTGGTGGCCATCTCGCGAGAGCTTGGCCTGCCGGTCCGATTTGTCGGCGTAGGTGAGAAGGTGGACGATCTGCTCCCCTTTGACCCGAAGGAATTCGTTGAATCCATGTTCGAGTAAGAGCTAGCATTCGATGCAGCGCGGGAGATGGATATGGTTTTTCTCGAGGCATTGGCAGCGCTGATTGTCCTCGGGCTGCTGTGGCTGTGGGTGATGAGCCGCGTTCAGCCGAAGGCACCCGCAAATCCGGCTGAAGATCCACTGTCCTATGTGCCTGCTCCGCACGGTGGAGGGCCGAAGGGGAGATCAGGCGCGGTCGCCCTGCAGGAGCCGGAGGCGGACGATCCCACTGACGCTTTCCCACCGCGCCGAATCTAGATGGTCGCAGCGACTGGTGCCGGAGCCTGCTCCCTTCCCTGCGTGTTAGATTTTCTTTGCGTGTCTGCCCTCCCTACTGACGAACCGTTCCTGCAACAAGCCCTCGATCTCGCCGCCGAAGGCGTCGGTCTGGCTTCGCCGAATCCCCACGTTGGGGCGATTCTTGTGGATCAGCACGGCGCGATCGTGGGTCGCGGCTTCCATACCTATGCCGGAGTCAAACACGCGGAGGTTCTCGCCATCGAGCAAGCTGGTTCCGCCGCTCGTGGCGCGACGCTCTACGTCAATCTCGAACCGTGCTCGCATCAGGGCCGCACCGGCCCCTGTGCCGACGCCCTCATTGCCGCAGGAGTCCGCCGCGTAGTTGCCTCAATGTCGGACCCTAATCCCAAAGTCAGCGGGCTAGGTTTTGCCAAACTCCGTGCAGCCGGCGTTTCCGTAGAGGTCGGGTTGCTCGAAACGCCTGCGCGTAGGCTCAACGAGGCCTTCGCGCGCCATATTCGTCGCGGAGCTCCCCTGGTCACACTCAAGGCCGCGATGTCGCTGGACGGTCAGATCGCGGCGTCCCATGCCCGGTCCAGTCCAGCATCAACAGGCAGTCGTGCTGCTGAAGACTGGATCACCGGCTCGGCGGCCCTCACTCACGTTCACACTTTGCGGCACCAGCAGGATGCCATTCTGACCGGCATTGGCACCGTCCTCGCCGACAATCCTCTGCTCACCGATCGCAGCGGCTTGCTCCGCCGGCGGCCCTTGTTGCGCGTTGTGCTCGACTCCGATCTGCGCCTGCCCCTGGATTCGCGCCTGGTCCAAACATCTCAAGAAAACCGCGATCTATTGATCTTCTGCTCGGCAGCCGACCCCACCCGGCGCAAAGAGTTCGAGCGGCGTGGCGTTCGGGTCGAAGACATACGCCCCAATGACGGCCGATCCGGGCTTGACGTATCGGCCGTATTCCGCCGGCTCGGCGAGCTCGAAATCACCAGCGTGATATGCGAGGGCGGCTCGCGGATCAACTCCGAACTGCTGGCCGGTGATCTGGCCGATAAAGTATTTCTCTACTACGCGCCAAAGTTTCTGCGTAGCGCAGGTTCAGTGCCTTTTGCCGATGTGGCGTCCACCATCAAGCTGTCGGCAGCCCGATTGCACGACTTTGGGGGTGACTTCGCCGTCGAAGGCTATCTGCGCGACCCGTACGCGGAGTAAATTAAAGAGCTATGTTCACGGGAATCATCGAGGAAGTTGGCACCATCCGCCGCATTGATCAACACGGCGAAAATCGCAGCATCACCCTGGCGGCAAAAACCGTACTGCACAGCCTGCGCACCGGCGACAGCATCGCCGTCAGCGGCGTCTGCCTGACCGCGCTCGACCTCCGCCCCGATTCCTTCCGCGCCGACATTGCTCCCGAAACTTGGGAGCGTACTTCGTTCTCGCGTCTTGCCGAAGGCGCGCGCGTCAACCTCGAACGCCCCATGGCGGCAGACGGACGGTTCGGCGGACACATCGTCCAGGGACACGTGGACGGTATTGGCAAGTTCCTCGGTCTTGAGCAGATTTCCAACTCAAAGAGTTCTGACTCGCAAAACTGGTGGCTTCACCTCGAACTGCCGCCCCCGGTCGAGCGCTATACCGTACACAAAGGATCAATCGCCATCGAAGGCATCAGTCTTACCGTGGCCAGACTCGACGGCCACAAGTGCACGGTCGCAATCATCCCGCACACGGTCGAGATGACCAACCTTGGTTCGCTTGCCCCGGGTGCGCCGGTGAATCTGGAAGCTGATTTGATCGCCAAGTACGTTGAGAAGATGGTCGGCAAGCGCCCATCGTTTTCTTTCACCGTGGAAGATCTGGTGGAACAGGGCTTTTAGCCTTGCCGACTTCGCCGACAGAAGCCGCCCGCGCTGGACTCTGCGCTACCTGTGAGCACTCCAGGACCATCACCAGCGACCGAGGCTCTACGTTTCTGCTTTGCCAGCTTTCGTTGACAGACAAGCAGTTCCCCAAATACCCTCGCCTGCCAGTACTCGCCTGTGCGGGCCATCGCAAGCGTGAAGGAGGAGGCCAACTCGAATGAAGGTCATCCGCAGGTGGGGCGTGATTCTATGCTTTCTGTCGTCCTGGCCCTGTGCAGGCCAGAAGTCGTCCTCGATAGAGATGCAGGCGATTCTATTCTCGGATTGTGTGTCATCGCAACAGAAGGTCGAGCCTCAAGACCTCCGGCCGATCCGTGTTGTTTATGCACGTGTCGAAAGGGTCGGCGACAAAGCTTCAGTCCAGTATCGGGAGTTCGACGCGACCTGCAAACGGGCCTTCACAAGGTCTAGCCTATGGACACCCGAGCAATTCGAGAACGCGAAGACAAGACTTCAGAAGGCCGGTATGCGTGATGGGCAGACGATCGCCCTTTCCGAGTCTAGCGGGAATGACCTACCAATTTCGTTCCTGAAGGTGCAGAGCCCCGCATTGAAGGCTGACATTTACACCATGTATCTCAGATTCCGCTGGGCGGGAAAAATGAGTGCCGAGAATCCTGCCGCGTCGAAGGTTCTCGACGAGTGGCGTTCCCTGCTGCAGGAGGCTACGCCGAAGGCTGAGGGGGGCTCCGCGGATGACGGAGGCATCGCCCAGGTCGTTCGCGACTGCGCGAGGGACTGGCCACGAAGTCTTCAGCCTTGGGTTTGGAGCGAGGCGCACAAGGTAACGCCTTCGGAAAAGCCCAATCAAGACTGTTTGGCACAGACGGCGAATAACCCGTGATAGTCGACGGGTGGCCCATTCAAGCCCGGTCTTGGCTTGAGTGGGACATGGGGGGCTGGCCCATCCTTTCGGCATAAATCAATGAGGGTTGCCCCACCTTTGTCGCTCATGGTTATGGAGCGACAGGGTGGGCGCTGAGGCCGGGCACCCGTTAAGCCTCGATCTTGAGTGCGTCCAACTCCAGGAATTCCTGAACAATCTCCAGCTTGGATTGCTCCAGTTCCGGATAGGTGCCGAAGAAAACCGCCTTGCCTTCATGCAAAAATACGACCCGGTGGGCCAGTTTCTTGGCCAGCCGCATGTCGTGCGTGACCACAATGCTGGTCAGTTTCAGCTGCCCGTTTAACCGCTTGATCAGGTCGCCCAGGAGCTGCGCCATGAGCGGGTCGACCATGGTGGTCGGCTCGTCATAGAGAATACATTCTGGCCTCGCCGCCAGCGCGCGCGCGATCGCTACGGATCGCTTCATGCCAGTGGAAAGATCGGAGGGCAGCAGATCGCGCATCTCTTCAACGCCCACCATGCGCAGCAGGCCGCCCACCACCTCATAAATCTGTTCCTCGCTCAACTCCCGATGTTCGCGCAGCGGGAAGGCCACGTTCTCGCCCACGGTGAGCGAGTCAAACAGCGCACCGTTCTGAAACACCATAGTGACTTTCTTGCGGATCTCAACCAGCTCTTCTTCCGTGGCCTCAGTGATGTCCTGTCCGGCTACGATAACCCGGCCGGCGTCGGCCTTAAGGAACCCCACCAGCAGATTCAAGGAGACCGACTTCCCCACTCCGCTACGCCCGAGAATGCAGACGGTTTCAGCGGCTTTCACATTGAAGCTGACGTGGTCCAGCACGACGTTGTCCCCAAATGCCTTGCTGACATCCCTGAACTCGATGTAGAAGTTGTTCTCTGGGTCTGTCATTTGCTCTGTTTGCCGGCCTTTGCCGCTTCGAATTCCGCGATCGTATTCACATTACGAAAAATGCTCGCTCCGAATCCAGCCGATTCCAGCTCCAGTTGCGTGATCTTGCGGGTCGGGACGTGCGCAAACAGGCTATCAATGCGAAACGCTTGCCGCTTAAGAGCCACTTCCGCAGTCTCCGCGAACTTCCTTCGGTAGATCGCGCACAGCGGCTGCCACCGCCCTCCGTATTCGGGCACGACGGCCTGGGCGAACGGCTCCTTTGCCGCAACCCGCACCAGGAATCGGAGAAAATCTGCGGTCAACCCGGGCAGGTCGACGGCAAGCACCAGGTTCAGCTGCGTTCGCGAACTGCGAAGCGCCGCGTGAATGCCGCCCAGGGGTCCGCAGTCTTTGAAAATGTCCTCAACGACTTCACCGTAAGAGCTGAATCGGGACGCATCGCCAACGATTCCCACATCGGCGGCAACCAATCTGGCGCATTCCACGGTCTTTTTCAGCAGAGTCTGGCCCTCGAATTCCAATAGCGCTTTGTCGGTCCCCATGCGCGAGCTGCGCCCTCCGGTCAGCACAAAGGCGGTAAGGCACAAATCAGGCTGCATGGCTGGATGATACACGGCGCAAAGAAAGGCATACACGAAGGTAACCTATGCAAATTCTCTAGCCTCGGCGATGATGATCCTGCTGAACCGGACGTAACCTCCATGCCTCAGAAGATCAAAGACTTATTGTCTCTGGCCACGTGTTCCCACGAGTTTTCCTGGCCTCGTCGCTCCGCCGACGGTGAGTATTACCAGGTTTGCCTGGTCTGTGCTGCCACTTACAAATACGACTGGGACACCATGAAGCGCATTGAGCGCGTGGAGCACAAGCTGGAGACCGGGATTCGCCGCGCCCACAAGCGCGAGAAACGGCCCACCTGGACGCCGCGGGCGCGCCGTCTGAAAGTTGACATCGCCATCCGCTATCGCGTAAACCGCACGGCAACGTGGTATGAGGGTCTTTTGGAGAACATCAGCCAGACCGGGATACTGTTCCACGGCCCGCAACAACTGCCCGTGAATGCCCTGGTCGAAATGGTGTTTGAGATGCCGGAAGAAATTTCGGGTCAACCGAACAGCAACGTCGTCTGCCAGGGTCGCATCATGCGCTACCAGGGCTCGGACCAGGAGGCGGCGGAAGACGCTGGGACAGATCCCGGCCAGGCTACCCTCGCTGCCTCGATTGTGGACTACAAGTTCGTCCACTAAGCCAAATCAGCAGCCGACCGCCCTATTTTTCGCACAAATTGGCTTGATGCAGCCAACGCGAAAGCCTCTAGCCCTCATCTAATGGTTTAGTTATCATTTCCCAATGCGCTCTCAAAATAATCTTTTTGCAAAGTTTGTTTTCGCGTCTTTTGCATTCTTGTATTTTGCCTCCGCGGCTCCCTTGTTCGCGCAATATCCGCCTCCGCCGGGCCCGCCCGGCCGCTATGCGGCTCAACCCGCGCCACCGCCCGACGAACCGATGGGCCCTGGCGTCAACGCCGGAGGCAAGTGGATGGAGTACAGCGCCGAAGACCGCATGACCGCGAAGAAGAAATCGCGCTTCGAGTTGCTCGCTGACGACGCGAGCGATGCCGACACTCGCGCCAAAGTGATTCTGTTCTGCGTTGACGGCGAGCTCAAGCTCAGCGATTTCCGCCCCAATACCCGGATCGCTGGCCCCGACCGCCCCAGCTTCTGGGGACGACCCCAGATGGAAGTTCGCGTACGCGCCAACGATCACCCCAGCACGCACAGCTGGAACTGGGTGAACGGCAATTTCCTTTCCATGGACAAGGGCACCACGCGCGAGTTGATTGGAGCAAATCTGTTCCGCATCGAGTTCAACGCGCCCCGCGGACCCGAAATAGCGGAGTTTTCTCCAGCCGGCCTCGATCTGGGCAAAGTCAAGACGGTATGCGGGCTGACGCCGAAAAAGCCGTAATATCTCGCTGTACGACTGAGGGTGGCGGCCATGGGTGCAAACTGGATCCGCTCGTTACACGCCGCAGCAGCGCTGCTTGTTTTCTCGATGGCACTACCCGCGTTGGGGCAGCAACCTTCGCCGTGTGATCATCCTGCTTCGGCCGAGCTGCAGGCCGATAATCCCGCCTACGCCGACGCGATGGATCTCGCGCAAGAATTGCGCGGCCACGGCTTTGAGATCCGTTGCATGTTCCCTTCTATCTTGAACAGCCTGTTTGTTGTGGCGAAGGGCAATGTCACGGAAAGCGACATCGAAGGCGAGGTATCGTTCATCACCAACCAAGGCGATTTCAGCGCATTCTTCGTTCCGAAACCTCAGACTTTTGCCGATCTCCACATCGCCCGGTTGCACTCCGATCAAGGCTACCTGTATCTGTTCTCAGGTACGCCTGGGGCAGGTGGAGACAAGCGATTCGGCACTGCGCGCCGCACCTATTTCTTGAAGCGGGACAACTTGCTCATCATCACAGGCGACACGATGCGGAAATCATTGCAGTCGGCGCTCGGCATGAAAGTCGAGTCACCCTGAAGACCCCTGCCTCCCGTTGCAGCACTGCTCGACTCGTGGTCTAATCCTTGTTCGCAAACGTCGCTCTTGAGGACCACAACGTGACTCTTGCCCCCGTCGATTGGCTGATCATGGCGGTTTACTTTGCGTTCGTGCTCGGCATTGGCTATGCCGTCAAACGCCACGTGAAGACCAGTACCGACTATTTTCTGGCGGGCCGTTCCATTCCCGCCTGGATCGCAGGGCTGGCGTTCCTTTCTGCGAACCTCGGCGCGCAGGAAGTCATCGGCATGGCCGCCAGCGGAGCCAAATATGGCATCGCGACCAGCCACTTTTACTGGATCGGCGCGATTCCCGCCATGGTGTTCGTCGGCGTCTTCATGATGCCGTTTTATTACGGCTCGAAGGCGCGCTCGGTTCCGGAATATCTCCGTTTGCGCTTCGACGAAAAAACCCGCGCGCTCAACGCCATCTCCTTTGCCACCATGACCGTGTTCTCCTCGGGCATCTCGATGTATGCGATGGCCAAGCTCATCCAGATCCTGCACATCCTGGACGTGCCGTTCCAGCGGCTGGGCATCCCTCAAGCGATGATCTTCCACGCTTCGATACTGGTGTCGGCGGCGGTGGTGCTGGGTTACATCCTGCTGGGCGGGTTGACCAGCGCCATCTACAACGAAGTGCTGCAGTTCTTTCTCATTGTGGCCGGGTTTATTCCGCTGGTGTGGCTTGGGTTGCGCAACGCCGGCGGATGGGGCAGCCTGAAACACACGCTGGGCCCGTCCTACACTCATCTATGGGTGGGTATGGGCTCGGCCAGCACCAACCGCCTGGGCGTGGAGTGGTTCGGCCTGACCATGGGCTTGGGCTTTGTTTTGTCGTTCGGCTACTGGTGTACCGACTTCCTCGTCGTACAGCGGGCCATGGCGGCAGACTCCATGGGATCGGCGCGGCGCACGCCGCTGATTGCCGCCATGCCGAAAATGATGTTTCCCTTTCTGGTGATCTTGCCGGGGTTGATCGCCATTTCTGTTTCCAACGTGACTATGTACGGCCCGCTCCAAACGATGCACGGTGCCGCGCCCGGTCCCGCGGGCCAGGGCATTATTCCAGTCAAGCTGAATCCCACCACGGGCGCAGCTGTTCTTGACAGTGACGGCAAGCCGCAACTCGACTACGATCTGGCCATCCCCAAGTTGCTGCTGACATACTTCCCCAGCGGAATCCTTGGGCTCGGGCTGACCGCGCTGCTGGCCAGCTTCATGTCGGGCATGGCTGGCAACGTAACCGCGTTCAACACGGTCTGGACTTACGACATTTACCAGTCCTACATACGGCCCGGGCAAAGCGACGCGCATTACCTGCAGATGGGCCGGGTCGCCACCGTCTTTGGCATTGGGTTGTCTCTGGCCGCCGCCTATACCGCGACCCGCTTCAACAACATCATGGACATGCTGCAACTGGTGTTCGCATTCGTGAACGCCCCTTTGTTCGCTACGTTCCTGCTGGGCATGTTCTGGAAGCGCACGACCGGCCACGCAGCATTCGCCGGATTGCTGTCGGGCACGCTAGGCGCGGCTCTGCACCACGCGCTCACCATCCCCGCAGGTGCGGTGCCGGGTATAAAGGGAGGCTGGCTGGGCGCACTGCATACTTATCCCAGCGAGATGGCGCAGAATTTCTGGACCGCGATCTTCTCGTGGACTTCCTGCTTTCTGGTGACGATCTTGGTGAGCCTCGCTACCAAGGCACCGGAAGAAAGCAGACTGGTGGGCCTGGTTTATTCCATGACCCCCAAGCCAACCGAAGTGGACGCACACTGGTATGAGAAACCGGCGTATTTGGGCTTGATTGTCCTGGCGCTCACCGCAATTCTTAACCTGATTTTCTGGTAGACAGAGGACTTATGGGACTGGATCTTCGCTGGCCGATTGGCATCATGTTCACCACTTTCGGAGTGATTCTCTCGATCTATGGGCTGATCAGCGACCCCCGCCTGTACGCGGAGCATTCACTCGGGATCAACATCAACTTCAACTGGGGACTGGTCCTGATCGTATTTGGCTGCGTGATGATGGCGTTAGCATGGCGCGGCCAGAAAAAGGGATAAGCCTTACTCGTCCGCGATCTTGTTCCTCAATACCCCAACCCCTGCCACGCTTACTTCGACCACGTCTCCGGCTACCACCGGCCCCACGCCACTGGGAGTGCCGGTTGCAATCAAGTCTCCCGGCAGCAGCGTCATAAACGCAGAGATGTAGCGAATGACCACGTCCAGCGCAAAGATAAAATCGCGGGTGTTTCCCTGCTGGCGAATCGCGCCGTTCACCCTCGTCTCCACCGCAACACCCTTCCACGGATCAATTTCATCGGTGACAAGCGGTCCCACGGGACAGAAGGTATCGAAGCCCTTGGCACGCGTCCACTGTCCGTCGGTCTTTTGCAGGTCGCGCGCAGTGAAGTCGTTGACCGCGGTATAGCCGAGGATGTAGGGCCGAACATCCTCGTCTGCGCGAACTTTGTGACACCGCTTGCCGATCACGACGCCAAGTTCACCTTCGTAGTCAGTGCGCTGCGACACCTTCGGCCTTAAGATCGTGCCGGCGGGATCGAGCAGCGCCGTCGGCGGTTTCATAAAGATCAGTGGCTCTTTCGGCACATCGTGGCCAAGTTCGGCAGCATGTTCGCGATAGTTGCGGCCAACGCAAACGATCTTGGAAGGAACGACCGGCGCCAGTACCGCGGCCTGGTCCAGAGGTAACGGGTGAGCGGGACTCGTGCGCGGAGGGGTATCAGGAGAAGGCAGTTCACCGAACAGACTGGTTATCGTGTCGCGGCCAGCCACTGCCTCGATCATTCCGTACTCAATTCCGCTCGGCATCTGAATTCGACAAAACCGCATGTATTTCTCCGTTTTATTCGGATCACGGGCACACGTGATCCTGATCACGCACCTTCAAAAACCAAGAGCCTACTCTACAGGAAAGGAAGGACGTGAAGCGTATGACTACTCAAGTGACACCTTCTCAACGCTCCGTTGCCGCCACGTTCATGAAGCGGTCTGATTTCTCCCGTAATCCCATGCTGGTGTACTGGGAAATGACGCAGGCCTGCGGTCTCGCGTGCAAACATTGCCGCGCCGAGGCCATGCCCCGCGCTCATCCACTTGAACTGAAGACGGCCGAGAGCCGCGCTTTCATCCGGCAGCTTGTTCAGTTTCGACCTAATCCTCCTCATCTCATCCTGACGGGCGGCGACCCGCTCTCGCGTCCCGATCTCTTCGAATTGATCGACTATGCCCGCAGCCTGGGTCTGGGAGTGTCCATTACGCCCAGCGCCACCACCGAACTGTCTGAGGCCGCCATCCTGAACCTGCAGAAGCATGGCATTCAAGCTCTCGGCCTCAGCCTGGACGGCTCGACCGCATCCCGGCATGACGCGATTCGTGGTATCGAAGGCACTTTCGAAAGAACGTTGCACGCCGCACGCTACGCCGGACGCATCGGCCTGCCGATTCAGATAAACACTCTCGTCTCGGAAGAGACCAGCATGGACCTGCCTTCCATCTACGAGCTTCTGCATCATTTTCCGGTCATGCGCTGGAGCTTGTTCTTTCTCATCTCCGTAGGGCGAGGGAAAGCGTTGAACGAAGTGACACCGGAGCGTGCCGAACAACTCATGCGCTGGGTCATTGACGTCCTGCCGCAAGCACCATTCGCTATCAAGACCACCGAGGCTCCGTTCTTCCGCCGTATCGCCTTGAGCGTCGTGCAAACAGCTCCCAAAAGCGAGTCAGCCGGATACGCCGACTCCATTCGTAGCGGATTCCAGATTCGCGATGGCCATGGGGTAATGTTCGTCTCCAATACCGGCGACATCTATCCCTCCGGCTTTCTGCCGCTATCTTGCGGGAACGTTCGCAAGGATTCGGTCGTTGACGCGTACCACAACTCTGATTTGTTTCGCGCGCTCCATCGGCCATCGACGTTCCAGGGCCGGTGCGGACGCTGCGAGTATTCGCACCTGTGCGGCGGCTCCCGGGCGCGAGCGTTTGCTCACAGCGGCGATCCTCTTGGAGAGGATCCGCTTTGTTTGTATCAGCCGGGCGAACGTGTGCGGGTCGGCGCGACTTTGTGAGTGGTTTGACTTGAAACACTTCTAGCCCTCGAGGAGGACAAGAACCTGGGCGGTCGTGGTTAGCCGCGCACCCAGCTGACGCAGTTCGGCGACAGATCGGTCGCCGTCTTCCGCTCTTAGAGTTGCAATCGCATCGGTCACAAGCGCGACACGCCGACCACGCTGGAGCAGGCCGCGCGCGGATTTCAGCACGCAGATCTCCGTCACCACGCCGAACACAGCGAACTCCACTTCAGGCCTAAAGCGGCTCAGCACTTCTTCCGCGTGGCAAGTATCAAAAATGTCGAGGGTCTTCTTCTCCATCAACACCTGATGGTAAGGCGCAAAACTGGCCGGAAGCTGGAAGTCAGGCTCGTTCGGTACACGCAGGACTTTGTCGGCCAGAGCTTCGGGAACGAACTCCGCGCCCTGCGTGCCTCGTACGCAATGTGGCGGGAACTGTGAGAACTCAGGATCGTCGGGCGCGTGATAGCAACCGTGAGACACCAGAAAGGCGCGCCCATCGCGCGCGGCGTCCGTCAATCTGCGGATGTTCGACAGCAACTTCTCCGCTCCAGGTACATACAGTTTTCCCCCTGGCAGCATAAAGTCTGCCTGCACATCGACTTCCCATAAAACGATTTTCGAAGACGGCACGCCTCACTCCCGATGTTCTCAACCACCGAACAAATCTTTCATGCGCTTCTCGCGGTAGTCGAAAATGTTCTCGATATCGCGGCGGACAAACAGCCAATGGGCCGGCGTCGCCAGGATTCCTAAAGGTAGCGCGTACGACACCTTGTCGAACATAGTCGTGCCGCCGCGCTCCGCGACAAAGCGGTGCTCGTGGTGCCACAAAGCGTATGGCCCGGAAAGCTGATCGTCTTTGAACCCGTGCGGCGGATCCCACTCCGTGATCTTCGTGGTCCAGCGAATGGGCAAGCCACGCAGGCGCAGCTTGTAACGGATCAGTGAGCCGGCCCGCATTTCCTGGGGCACTTCCACGAGCTGGAAATCAAGAAAAGGCGGGGTCAGGGCTTGCAGGTTTTCTGGCCGCGAGAAAAAGGAAAACACATTTTCTAGCGGCGCTGGAAGCCATTGCTGGCGGGCAATCTGATAAGGCCTCATCCCATCCAGTATGGCATTGATGGTTCGCGGGTGCAGCACGAACGAAACAGTACTCACGGCAAGAACACGTGCTCCGTATCCTCCACCCGCAGGGTGGACTTGCGGCGCGCCCCGGACATTACGTTGTAAGCCACCAATAGGTGGTCTTCGATCATCAGCAGTTCTTTGTCGCTGATCCACCCAACCAGCGTTGCGTGCGGGACGTAGGCTAGGCGCTTCGGAGCGTCAGAAACCGACTTCACCTCGACCGCGGGCATCTCCGCCAGCGCTTTACGGATGCGGCGCATCTCCTCGGGATCGCCCTGTCCGTGCTCAGCGAGCTGAATCGGACGGTTGGGTTGGGCCGTCGCACTGATCGTCATGGCCACCAGCGTCGATCCCGGCGACAGCCTGGCATTCGAGGTAAAGAAGCTGACATCGTAGTCTGGGTTGCCGAAGCTGGAACGCTCGTCAAAAACCGTTACGGTGCGGTCGGCCATTCGAACAAAAGTTTGATCGTTACTCTGGTTCGCCCAACCGCAACAGCCGCTGTCGGGCACGGCCTCGATAAGCGCCTGGT
>Ga0209698_10004199_pt1 | contig 15862 bp, 13 predicted proteins | sample LitLauG_LLR_2012_FD_187203 | JGI IMG/M metagenome (GOLD analysis project Ga0209698, IMG submission 187203) | Freshwater sediment microbial communities from Pennsylvania, USA - Little Laurel Run_MetaG_LLR_2012 (SPAdes) (version 2) | ecosystem: Environmental > Aquatic > Freshwater > Creek >...
TCGACCATGGTCGAGCGCTGGATCCCGTTACCCAACGAAGATCTGGAACTGTAAGGGATGTTCTGGGACGCTTTGTAAGACATGTCTTGGGACTAGACAACAGGACGCGATGTGTGGGGCACCCGCTACTTTTTCTCCTTCTTTAAAATTGATGGAAGCGATCACTTCCTTGCGCTGGGGTCTGTCTCCCGCCCTGCTCACGAAGAGTCTAGGCTTGAAACAAGTACAGCGGCGGGGCAAGCTCTTCACCGGCAAGCTCATGCCAGTTCCGAGGGGCCGTTCCGCCCACGCAAGGCGGTTTCCCCGCACAGATGTAGGTTCGACTCCCGTAGGTCGTCCAGCCCTCAAGCGTCGCGCCGGTTCTGCCTAGGACGGAGCGACGGTTCCAGTCTGTGGTCCCTAATTCTAGGATAGCAATTTGGAGGGGGGTAAACCGAAGTGAAATCGAGATTTATATTTGGGTTGGAATGAGCAGGATGCGGGGAATTGGGTGGATTTGGGGGCTTGACAAGAAAAAAGTCGCTCGTCGCCGGTTGCTAGTCACGATCTCACGCGAGTTGCCTGGTTGCCCAGGCAGAGTGAAGAGAGCGCGCGGGCAGAATGCATAGGTCCTTCGGATGACCGCGAACTGTGGCCCAGGTTAGCGCCCACAGAACGGGCGCGAAATTGGGGCACCAAAAAGTCACGGCCTCTCAGGATGACAGACTGTAAAGGAGACGATGAAATAGGCACCCCCGTCTCGCTTTCAAAGCGCTCTTTCTGAGAGCTGAGATCTAGTTTCCCTTTTCACGCTCGTAGGGCTTTTGCAGGTATTTGCGGGCTTCGTCGAGCGCGGCCTGGGTATTGTCGTTGGTCTGGACGGCCTGGCGGTATTCGTTGACGGCGCGCTCCCGCTGTCCGGTGACGTCGAAGATCTTGCCGAGTTGCAGGTGGCTCCAGACTTCAGTCCACCGCGGTTCGGCATCGCCGTTGAGCGACTCGCGATAGGCGTTGGCTGCAGCTTGGTAGTTCCGCTGGAGGAAGAAGACCTCGGCAATGCGGTAGTGGGCCAGCGAACTGTTCTTATTGACTTCGAGAGCTTTGTTGAATTCGCTCAATGCCCCCGCCAGATCGCCTTGCTGAATCAGGCCCTGTCCGCGCACGATGGAGGACCGCAGCTTGATCTCAGCGGAGTTGGTCAGCACGCGGTTATCGGGATCGACCACGATGCGCCGCGGGCGTCCGAAGGTCTCGATCGTGAAGGGCGAATCGGTACCCACGACTTCAATGCGCTTTTCTTCGGTTTTGCCGTCGGTATCGATGCGCAGGTCCACCGGCATCCGGAACAGGTCGAGGTCCTGGTTGATCGCGCCCACGACCCGGAAGCCCTTGTTATTTCCCAGCCGGTAAACGGTGTACTTGGTCTTGAATTCGGGAGCGCTGGTCGAGTCCATCCACTGCGAGAAGAACCAAGTCAGCTTGTCGCCATGCACTTGTTCGACCAGCGCGCGGAAGTCGTCGGTGGAAGCGGGCTTCCCGCCGAACTTGGTGGCGAAGTCGCGCATAACCTTCAGATACTTATCTTCGCCGAGCACCCAGCGAAGCATGTGCAGGATCATGGCGCCCTTGTCGGTCACAAGCGACTGGAACTCGGGCGAAAAGTAGTCAAGCTTGGCCGCGCTGGAAAGCGGCACGCTGTCGTAGGCGAGCGCACCGACCGACATGTCTTTCACCATCTCTTCAAGGCCGGCGCGCCCCGCGGCGCTCTCGACATAGCGCGCTTCGGAGTAGCGCGAGAAGCCATCGCTGATCCACCAGTCATCCTTTGTAGCCGGGCTGACCGACACGCCCCACCACTGGTGTGCGATGGTGTTGGCGAGCAGGCGGTAGTTGATTTTTTCCGTGATCGCACGGCCCGCGATAGCCGCGATTTCCGGCGCCCACGCCGAGGGCACGGTGTCATCCGGAAGTTCGACAATCTTCAGGGTCGTCGAAGGGGCGTTGCCATACTGTGTGACGAAGTAAGTGAACTCCTTGACGGCCGTCGAGGCATATTCCGCGCCCAGATCTCTGTGCGTGGGCTTGAAGAACACGTGGAGATCGAGGCCAGCTTCGTCGCTTTTAAATTCCTGAAACGTGCCGGCGATGATCGTGCCCGGGAAACTGGGTTTGTCCCAGGCATAGGTGAAGGTCTTGGAGTTTGCCACCTCAGGCTTCCTGGTGACCGCGATGCCGACGGGTTCTTTCCCGCTGCCGATTACGATCATGTGTGCGGGGACAGTGATGCTGATGGTCGCAGTGAATCGATTCGTGCCGTACCCGGCAACCGGGAACCAGAGCCCGGAATAGAGCAGGTAGCTTGTGTCGGGACCGACGTAGGCGAGCTTGAGGCCCTGAACCGGGCTGTCGTCGGCAGTTTCAAGCGTGCCTTCGTAGTCGAACGTGAACGAGGTGCTGGCATTTTTCGCCAGTCCGCTGGTGAGTCCGAAGCGCACGCTGGAATCCTGCGTGTTGCGCTCGGGCGTAAGCGGCTTGTTATTGGCGTCGACCAGCTTGGTGATGCGGAGACCGTTGTTCAACTGAAAGGTGGCGACGCTGAGATCATCGAGCGCGGTGACTTTGACGGTGGCGTGCGCCGTGATCTTGTGGGTCTGGGGCAGGAGTTCGGCGTCAATCCGGCAGTCGTCGACCCGCAAGCGAGGTTTCTCAGCCGCAGGGGCGGAGCGCGAAGCAAGTAAGGAAAGCGAAAAAATCAGAAACAAATAGAGTGCCCGACGCAGGGATCGGGAGTGGAAGAGCGTCAAGTAGATTCTCCTGGGAGCACGACACTTCGTAAGATGTTAATTCTCCCGCAAAAGATGCTGTGGGGACAAGGGTTACAGAAATTTGACAGCGGGTTCCTATCGAGCCAGGCAGAATCCGGGCACACCCATGCGTGCGGTTTCGCGAGTTTGCTATCATCCTCGGGGCCCAATCCGTCCAATGGAACGTTCAAAAGGAGGGTCTATGTTGCACTCCCACCACCGCCATGCACGAACCGCGGCCTGTTTCTTGATCGCCATCGTTATCACTGTTGCGACGCCGGCAATCTCGCGCGGCCAAAGCAGTCCCCCACCCACCGAGAGGCACGACGTGACCGAAACCTTTTTCGGGCAAAGCGTGACCGACCCCTATCGGTGGCTTGAGGACTGGCACGACGCCAAGGTGGCGCAGTGGCTCAAAGCGCAGGACGACTATACGCGCACCACGCTGGCGAGCATCCCGGGACGCGAAAAGTTCCTGGCACGGGTGAAGGCGCTCGATACCGCCAGCACCCGGGTTCGCAATGCGGGGGTTTGGGGCGGGAAGGCCTTTTACCTCAAGGCCGATCCCGGAGCCGATAACGTGAAGCTCTACGTCCGGGATAGCGCGGGCTCCGGAGAGCGGCTGCTGGTCGACCCCGAGCTACTCACGAAAGACGGTGTGCACTATTCGATCGACTATTTTCAGCCGTCGCTCGACGGCACGCTCGTGGCTTACGGGATGTCTCCGGGTGGTTCTGAAGAGAGCGTGATTCACATCCTCGACACCGCCTCGGGGAAGCAACTCACGGATGCCATTGACCGAGCACGTTTCGGTGCGGTGTCATGGTTGCCGGGCAACAAGAGTTTCTTGTACAACCGCCTACAGAAATTGACGCCGGACATGCCCAGGACTGCTTTCGAGCAGCGCAGCCGTGTGTATGTCCACAAGTTGGGACAAGATCCTGAAGGGGATCCCTTCGTATTCGGTTACGGGTATTCTTCGGACGTGAAGATTGCCGACAATGACGTCAGCTTTGTCACATATTCACCAGCATCGCCTTACCTTTTCGGGTTAGCGTTACACGGAACGCAAAACGAATTCACGGCCTATTATGTGCCTTTCGAACAACTCACGGCGTCCCCGATCAAGTGGAAAAAACTTTTCGACGTTGATGCCAACGTAACCCGCTTTGACGTTCGCGCCGACGACATTTATCTGCTGACCCACAAAAACAAACCGCGTTACGAAGTGACCCGGACCAGCCTCAAGAACCCGGATGTGGAGCATGCCACGGTCGTCGTTCCCGCCAGCGAAGTCGTGATCCAGGAAGCCGACGTGGCCAAAGACGGCATCTACATTCGCGATCTCGACGGCGGCATCGGGCGCATGCGGCGGCTGTCCTTCGATGGTCGAATCGAACCCATACCGGCGGGGGAAGGCCAATCGGTGGCCGAGATTTCGACTACCCCAACCGAGCCCGGCGCCCTGGTGCACGTGGTTTCCTGGACCACCTCTTCGCGCTGGCTGGCGTACGATGAGCAGCGAAAGACCGCCCGCGACACCGGCATTCAGCCTCCGTTACCGATCGACACGTCGGCCTATGAGGCGGTAGAGGTCAAGGCCAAGAGCGCCGACGGAACCATGGTTCCCCTTTCCATCATCCGGGCGAAGAACATCCAACTCGATGGCAACCGGCCGACGCACCTTATCGGCTATGGCGCGTATGGCATTTCCTACGATGCGTACTTCGATCCGGTTTGGCTGGCTTGGCTGGAGCGTGGCGGGGTAATCGCGTTTGCGCATGTGCGCGGCGGCGGGGAATACGGCGAGGAGTGGTACCGCGCCGGGTACAAACTCACCAAGCAGCATACGATTGATGATTTCATCGCCAGTGCCCAGTACCTGATCGACAACAAGTACACGAATCCCCGACGCCTCTCCGGCGAAGGCACAAGCGCGGGCGGGATCCTGATTGGAGGAGCGATTACACAGCGGCCTGACCTGTTTGCCGGAGCATTGATCCGCGTAGGGTGCTCCAATGCACTCCGGATGGAATTTACACCGAATGGTCCGCCGAACATAGCCGAGTTCGGCACGATAACCGAGCCGGACGGGTTCAAAGGCCTCTACGCAATGGACGCATATCAGCATGTCAAAGACGGTACCCCGTATCCGGGCGTTTTTTTGACGGCGGGAATCAACGATCCGCGGGTCGACCCCTCGCAGCCGGCGAAGATGACGGCTCGGCTGCAGGCTGCCACGGCGAGCAAGAAGCCTGTCGTGCTTCGGGTGGACTACGACGCGGGACACGGCATGGGCTCTACGCGAGGGCAACACGACTTGGAGTACGCCGACGAAATGTCGTTTCTGCTATGGCAGGCTGGAGATGCGGAGTTCCAGCCCGGGCAGAGGTGAGAGCACATCCTGCGTTCGTCATCGCAGCATCTCCAGGATGATCGCGGCGGCGCGATCGGCGGGATGACCATTGCCGTCCTGCTTCTTCAGTTTCTCTCGTACCGAGCGTAGCCCTTGGATCATTCTTTCTCGCGGAGGGCCGTCGGGGATAACTTTGTCCAACTCGGTGACGATATTCTCGGCCGTGAACTTGTGCTGCACGAGTTCGGGGACGACTTCTTCGCCGGCAATCAGATTGACCATGGCGTAGTGGGGAACCTTGATGCGCGGCTTGCCGAGCACGTAAGTGAGGGGTGAGACGCGATAAACCATGATGAAGGGCGTGCCCATGAGTGCGGCTTCGACCGTGGCCGTGCCGCTGGCTACGATTGCGGCGCGGGAGTGGTCGAGAGCGGGGAGTGCATCAGAGACAAGCTTTATATGGCGCCCGCCGAGGAGTTGCTCGAGGAACGACGGCTCCAGCGTGCGGGCCACCGGGAGCAGGTATTCGTAGGCCTTACCGAGGCGGTCAGCGGCTTCGAGAAGGGTCGGCAGGTTCATGCGGACTTCCTTGCGGCGACTGCCGGGCATGAGCGTGATCCATGCCTTGGCGGGGTCGAGCGCATGCTCGGCCGCATAGGTCGCCCGGGTGACAGCGGATGCGGGCAGGCCGGCGAGCGGATGGCCGACAAAAGTCGCATCCACACCCCGATCGCGGTAGAACTTCTGCTCGAACGGAAAAATCACCAGCGCCTTGTTGACGTACTTGCGCAGAAGCTTCACGCGCCCCTGTCGCCAGGCCCAGAACTGCGGGCAGACGTAGTAGACGACGGGGATGCCGCGCTTGCGCATCTGGCGGGCGACGCGCCAGTTGAAAGCTGGCGAGTCGATGACGACCGCGAGCGCGGGGCGCCGCTCGTCGGCGGCGCGGATGAGCTTTTTGTAAAGGCCGAGAATTTTCGGGAGATGGCCGACGATTTCCGTGATTCCGACGACAGCCAGATCTTTGGCGTCGACGATGATGTCGCAGCCAGCGGCCCGCATGCGCTCCCCACCGGCGCCGAAGAAATCCAGGCTTGTGGAGGGACGAGCGCCTCGCCCGTCCGACCGGGAGATTTGTGCTCGCAGCGCTTCGATCAACTGCGCGCCATACATTTCACCGGAGGCTTCGCCGGCTGAGATGAGAATTTGCAAGTGGCAATTACTGCTTGACTGAGAAGGTGACATTCACGTGCGTGCCGTCGGCCTCGGTCCCGATGGTGACCACGACGCCGCGCTTGTTGGTTTTGTCTTCGCCTGACACCATGCCTCCAGCTTTCCCCTCAGAATTGGTAGTCATGTCGGAAACTGCAAAACCGGCCGATTTCAGGGAGTCTCCATAGAACGAAATGACTTTGGCCGCTGGGTCGGCCGTGACAAACGTATAGGCGCCACTCTGCTCACTGCCATTGCTGGAAGAAAAAGTGTTTTGTGGAGAAGAACCGGGATAGACCGGTACCCACGCGGGCGCTTTGTCGGAACTGGTGCCAATCTTCACCGTGCCTTCAGAGCTCTTCATCTCCATGCCGGAGGATGCCCCTTCTCCGGTAGTTGTCATGGAGGTCGTGTTCCCCTTCTCGTCAACGATCACCATGGACTTCTTCTGCGGGTCGAACTTCATGGTTACGACTTTGCCGGTTTTCTTGTCGCGGACCACGATGGTTCCGCCATTGTCGTCGCTGGACACGATCTCAATGTCGGGATTCATGGTCAAGGCCATCTTCGCGCCGGCCAGCGCGGGGTTCTTCTTCATCAGGTCGGAATCGAACCCAGCCTGTTTCACCTTGTGCACGGCGTAGAGGCCGATGACCGCGCAGGTGCCGAACGAAAGCAGGATGAGCCCTAAAATGATTCCGAGAATCCAGAAGAGTGTTTTGGCACCAGAACTCTTCTGGGGCACGGGGGCCGAGGCAGGTGGCACTCCTCCGGGTGTTTGCGGAACGGGCGGGATAGCGGACATGTACGCCTCCTGGCTTTGGAAGATGGTGAGAAAACTGGGACGAACGACAGAATTCGTAAGGCGGAAAGACGGCGCCATTATACGATCACGGGTAAAAAGCGCCAAACTGCCCAAGATACGGCAGGAATGTACGCCACTCGCGTGCGCGCTAGTCGTCGGCGCTGACCGTAGATTGCGGGGCTTGGGAATTTGCGACGGGGATTTCCTGGTCTTTGTACTGCAATTGGTAAAGCTTGTAGTAGATGCCGCGCTGCGCCAGAAGTTGCTGGTGCGACCCCATTTCCCGCACTTTCCCTTTGTGCATCACGATAATTTTGTCGGCGCGCTGGATGGTCGAGAGGCGGTGGGCGATGATCAGCGAGGTGCGGCCTTCGACCATGCGGCTAAGGGCGTCACGGACCCGGAACTCGGTTTCGGTGTCGACGCTGGAGGTGGCTTCGTCGAGGATCAGGATCTTCGGGTCGTGCGCCAGTGCACGGGCGAATGAGATGAGCTGTTTCTGGCCGGTGGAGAGCGTCGAGCCGCGTTCGCGGACTTCTTCTTTGAAGCCTCCGGGAAGCGTGCGGATGAAGTCGGCGAGATTGACGTCTTCGGCGGCTTGCTCGACGTCTTCGTCTTGAATGCGAGCGGTGCCGAGGCGGATGTTGCCCTCGACCGTGCCCGAGAACAGGAACGGGTCTTGCAACACGACGCCGAAGCGGCCGCGCAGGTCGTCGAGATCCATGTCCTTGATGTCAACGCCGTCGATGCGGATGGCGCCCTGTTGCACGTCGTAGAAACGCATGAGGAGAGAAATCAGGGTGGTCTTGCCGGCGCCGGTGTGGCCGACGACGGCGACGGTTTCGCCCGGTTCAAGCGTGAAGCTGACGTCGCGCAAGACCCAGTCCGGTGTAGTGCGGACACTCTTGTCCGCCCCCTCAACCGTGTTGAGTTCACCTGGACGGGCGGGGGCGCCCGTCGCTCCACGATCACCATACGCGAACCAGACGTGCTCGAATTCGATTCGACCAGGGCCACTTGGCCGCATGGTCACTGCTGGCGAGGTAATTTCTAATTTCGTGTCGAGCAGCTTGAAGACGCGCTCACCGGCCGCCATGGCCGACTGCAGGATGTTGTATTTCTCGCTGAGATCCTGGATGGGTCGGAAAAAGCGCTGCGCGTACTGCATGAAGGCGACTAGCACACCAAGCGTCATCACGTTTTGCACGCGGTGCACGGTGAGGAGGCTGGTTCTTGAAAACCCAATGGCCACACTGGCAGCGCCCACGTGCTGGATGATTTGATTGCCCCCGAACCAGATGATGCACGCCACCGCGATCGCCGAAAGAACTTCGACCACCGGGTAGTAGACGGCGTAGGCCAGGATGGCGTCTTTGAACGCTTCCATGTGCGAGGCATTGATGTCGGAGAACTGGCGGAAGGCGCGCTTTTCGCGGTTAAACAGTTGCAGCACCAGCATGCCGGAGACGGCTTCCTGCAGGAACGAATTGATGCGCGCGATGGCAGTGCGAATGCGCCGGTAGGAATCGCGGACCTTGTCGCGAAAGATCTTGGTCGCGTACACGATCACGGGAATCACGGCGAAGGTAATCAGCGCCAGCTTCCAATTCATGTCGAGCATGATGGCGAGGATGAAGAAGAGGACAAAGACGTCTTCGAAGATCGAGACCACGCCGGCAGTGAACATTTCGTTGAGCGCGTCGACGTCGGTCGTGACGCGGGTCACCAGGCGGCCCACGGGGTTTTTATCAAAGAAGCCGACATGCATGAACTGCAGGTGGCGGAAGATCTGTTTGCGCAGGTCGAACATGACTTTCTGTCCGGTCCACTGCATCAGGTAAGTCTGCACGAACTCGAGCGCGAAGGTGAACAGCAGAAGTCCAACGTAGAGGCTGCCGATTTGCGCGATGCCGGTCAGTGCCCGGTCGCTGAGGTGGTCGCCAAGCCAGGAATGCGAGTTGGCAGACCCAGCCAGGTATTTGTCGATGGCAATCTTGGTGAGAAAGGGGCCGAGTACGTCCGCCACCGACTTCAGGATGATGGCCGCGAGCGCCACCACCACGTGCCATTTGTAGGGACGCAGGTACGTGAGCAGACGCCGCATCAGCCGGCTATCGTACGCTTTGCCTAATACTTCTTCTTCCTGGTTGGAAGCCATTCGCTGCTGGAGGTCCCGATCCGAAAAGTAAAGATTACCCTAAATAGATGGTGCAGAGGGCGCGCTGGATGGAAAATGGAGGGTATGCCCTTGGGCCTGTACATCTCGGTGCCGTTCTGCCGGACTAAGTGTAGCTACTGCAACTTTGCGTCGGACGTGTTTTCGAAGGGTTTTTTTGAGAACTACGTTGGAGGGTTGCTGGAGGATATCGGCCGGGCGCGCACGGTGGCTGCGGAACTGGGAGGCGTCTTCGAAGACCGCGTGGATTCGGTTTATTTAGGGGGAGGCACGCCTTCGATTCTGGAGTCATCGCAATTGTTGCGGGTGTTCGAGGCGGCTCGGGGTGAGTTTGCTTTCATGCCGGACGCGGAAATCACGGTAGAGTGCGCTCCTGGCACGATCAGTCCAGTATTGATCGAGACGCTGTTGCGGTGCGGCGTGAATCGGGTAAGTCTGGGGGTGCAATCGTTTGTGGATCAGGAGGCGCACTCGGTCGGGCGCCTGCACAAACGCTCGACGGTGTTAGAGGAGATCCCCCGGTTGCGCGCGGCGGGGATTGTCAACATCAATGTGGACTTGATTGCAGGACTACCGCATCAGACGGCGGCAAGTTGGGAATTCTCGCTGAAGGAGACAGTGGCTACCGGCGTCCCGCATGCGAGCGTTTACATGCTCGAGGTGGATGAGGATTCGCGGCTTGGGCGCGAGTTAATCGCGGGCGGCACGCGCTATCATGCGCACAATGTTCCGGATGAGGGAGCGATTGCGGATTTCTATCAGCAAGCCTGTGACACTTTGCATGCGGCAGACATTCAGCAGTATGAGATCTCGAATTTCGCGCGGGTAGGAAAGGAGTCGCGGCATAACTTGAAGTATTGGACGCGGCAGCCTTATCTCGGGTTTGGCGTGGATGCGCACTCGATGCTGCCGGCTGAGGGTCGGCGGCCCTCAGGGGCTGAGGCCCTCAATAAAAATCGTGATGCTGACGGCACGGCTGAAGCCGGGCCCCTCCCAATACCGAGCGGGGGCCGACCGGAAATCGAAGCGGTTCGCTTTTCGACTCCGGATTCCCTGGACGGCTATATGAATCACGGAACACCGACCGTGACCCCGGTGTCGAAGCAGGCTGCGCTGGAAGAGAGCCTCTTCCTTGGATTGCGGTTGAGTCGTGGCGTCGATCTGGCGCGGATCCGCGCGGAGTTCGGCGCCGAGAGAGTGGCGGGCTGCGAGTCCGTCATCGAGAAGTGTGCGGAAGACGGGTTGCTGGAAAAGCAGGGAGCCTGGGTGCGTCTGACCCCGCGCGGGCGGCTGCTGTCGAACGACGTGTTTGTGCGATTTCTTGCGGAAGATAGAGAAGTGGGAACCAGCCACGTGAATCCACGTTAGTTGGCCGATAAATGCCGGTCGGCGTATGGCCTATCCGGTTCCCACCAGGTCCAACGTCTTCGGGAGCGCAACCTCCCAGATACAGGGCTCGAAGGACAAAGCCTGGATCCCGGCTTCTCCCGATCCGGCCCATGCGATCCGGAACTGCGCTCGCTGTGAACCATGCTGTACGTCGAGGAGTTGGCCGGCGCGCACCTTGGCATGTACTCCCAACAGCACGGCGCCGCTCAGGCTCACATTCTTGACCCGCACAACCTCCGTGAACGGGCGTGCCATCCGGTCAATCCCCCAGATGTGCACGGGGAACTCGATCCTGAGTCGCGGCTCTCTGCGCCGGTCCATGCTGGCTTAATCCAAGGGGATCATACGACGGACCGTTCGCCCCGGAAAGATCGCTTTAGTTATTTCGGAGGTGATTACTTGTGGGACCTGAAGGCTCTAGCAGGCTGCTGAAAAAGTCGAAATCGCGACGGCGGCCCCTAAAGGGGCCGCTGAAATTGAATGACTTACGGCATCGCTAAAGCGATGCCCTGATACAAAGCGGGACTTTCTCAGCAGCCTGCTGGGCTCTGGGCATCAGGCTCTGCCTGCTCAGTCTAAGAGCCTAAACACTAGTTCTTCCAAGCGCAGGAGCCGGGCCCATCCGGACTTCCACAGGAGCCGCAGGGGCCAGCGTTCATCGCCGGCGTGGAGTTGCCCTTGGCCGAGACCGCGAATACCGACAGTTGGGGCTCCAGTTTCTTGCTCTGGCACTTCGGGCACGCGGCCCTTTCCTTGCCATAGATGAGCGCTTCGAATTGATGCTGGCATTCCTTGCAGACGTACTCGAAGATGGGCATGGATGACTCCGGGAACAAATCTCCTGATTCTATTTAAAATCAGGAGTGGCCATTTCGCAATCACCTAACGATTCCTCGACTTTCGTGCCGCGGCGATGGCTACGCGGTGGCCATGTGCAGACCCTCGCGAGCTTCCTGATCCAGCGGCGCATTCATTTGCCTGCGCCTGAAGAGCGGATGATTGAAGTCGCGCCCGGAGTCCAGGTGCTATGCCACTGTCACTGGCAAGCCGACCGCACGAAGCCGCTCACCATTATCATTGTGCATGGGCTGGAGGGGTCGAGCGAATCGCAGTACATGCAGGGTGTCACGGAGAAGGCGCTGGCGGCGGGGATGAACGTGGTCCGTTACAACCAGCGCAACTGCGGCGGCACGGATGCTCTGGCGCCGGTGCTCTACCACTCCGGGTTGTCGAATGATGTTGCCGTGGTCGCGCGCGAGTTGATTGCGCGCGACCGCATTTCTCATCTGGCGCTGGTGGGCTTCTCGATGGGCGGCAACCTCGTGCTCAAACTTGCGGGAGAGTGGGGACAACAGGCGCCCGCTCAGTTGCGGGCGGTGGCGGCCTGTTGTCCGGCGCTTGATCTGGCGGCGTCGGCGGACGCGCTCCATGAGCCGGCGAACCGGATCTACGAAACCTATTTTCTGTGGGCGCTGCGTCGTCGGATGCACCACAAGGCGCGGCTGTTCCCGGGACACTTCGATGTGGGCCGTATGCGCAGGATGCGTAGCCTGCGCGAGTTCGATGACCGGATTACCGCCTATTATTGCGGCTTCAGCGGAGTGGACGATTACTATGATCGAGCCTCGGCAGCTCACGTGGTCGGGCGAATCGCGGTTCCGGCGCTGATCGTGCATGCGGCCGATGATCCATTTATCCGCATCACTCCAGAGACGCGGCGGAAGATCGCGGCCAATCCGAACCTTACGTTTCGTGAGACCGCGCACGGCGGACACTGTGCGTTTGTGGGCGCGCGCAACGGCCTGGACGACGGCTACTGGGCGGAGAGTCAGATTGTGATCTTCCTGCGCGGGTTCTGATGGACGCTGATTTTTCAGTCGAATTGGGCAGGGAAGATCCGGTGCTCGATTTTCCCTGGACAGATGCTTCGGGCAGGCTGGCGTACTTTGATTTGAAGAGGCATCCTGGTTTGCTGGCGCAGGTGGAAGAGGCGAACGAACATCCGGAACTGGCGGATTTCTTGCGCGCCGTCAATTCGACCCGAAGCGTAGTGGAAAGCGCCAAGTGTGATGTGTGGGCGACGACGGAGTTGACGCCGGAGGAAGAGATCTTTGGGGCGCCGGACAAGTTTGCGAGTTACGTGGATTTGGTCTTGTCGGAGATCGATCAGCGGCAATCGTTCCCGCAGCACGAGCACTTTGCGAAGCGGATGGTGGCGCTGTTACAGCGTGCGCCCGAGATGTCCTCTTCGGCGGAAGTGTGCGTTCGCCGCTGCTTCTTTGGCGAGCAAGGCGAAACACGCGATGGGTTCTATTTCACCGTGTATGTGAATGGATACGGGAACGACGTTGCCGAGGCCCGGCAGAGTTGGGCGATTGGGATGAAGTTGGTGGGGAGCGCGATTGTGCAGCTGTCGGCCACGGAATAACGTGAGTCTGATGAGGACCCCTTCAACAAAGTGTCCTCACGCGTAGGAAAGGATCGGAACGTGCTGACCATTGCCCTTGTCTATCTGGGTCTGGTTACTGCGTTGGTAGGCACGGCTTGTCTGCTTAAGCCGGCGCCCTGGCTCGGCATGCGAACTCGACCGCGGGCGGTTGTGATACTAGCGTTTGGATTCGCCGTGCTGGCGACAGGCTGGGTCCTTCCTGCCGAGGAGGTGCGCATCTCTACACCTCGCACACAGCTCGACCAATTCGTGCCGGTGTATCAGTTCAACGAGATCCACTCTGTCCGCATCGCCGCTCCCAAGCAGAAGGTCTATGCCGCGATCAAGTCGGTGACCGCCGATGAGATCTTCTTGTTTCGGATGCTGACCTGGATTCGCCGCCTGGGCCGCTCTAGGCCTGTGAGCATCCTGAACGCTCCCCAGCATCAGCCCATTCTCGACGTGGCAACGAGAACGTCCTTTCTATTACTGGCGGAGGAGCCGAATCACGAAATTGTATTGGGTACCGTCGTGTTGGTTCCGCGCAGATGGCGGCCGACCCGGCGCGCCACACCGGAAGACTTCAAGGCGTTTCATGAACCTGGATTTGCGCTGGCGGCGATGAATTTCCTGGTCGAAGACGCCGGCCCCGGCGCCTGCACTGTGACGACTGAGACACGGATCTATGCGACCGATTCTTCGGCGCGGCGGCGCTTTGCCGCCTATTGGCGAGTTATCTACCCGGGCAGTTCGCTGCTGCGCAGGACCTGGCTCCGCGCCATCGCGCACCGTGCCGAGTCCCCGACTTCCTGATCGGGACTTAATTCCCGGGGAAACAGTAGCCATCCGAGGACAGACTACGCCGCTGGTTTCGGCTGGAAAATTCGCGCTCGCAGTGAGTGGGTAACGGCTTTCCAGTCAATCCGGGTCCGCAGCAGGGATAGCGCCAGCATCATTAGAAAAATCGTAATCAGTCCCAGCGACGCCGTGCGGATTCCTACCGCGCGTTTGGGGAGGATCGAGAAGCGTCCGTAGACGAACTCGATGTGCACCCAGTAGACAAGCAGAGAGGTCTGACCGAGTTGGATGAGCGGGCTGAAACCCCAGGCGCCGAGTCCCCAGCGACACCAGGCGTAACTCAGGAAGACGATCACGAGCAAAATACCGATGCGGGTCAACAGGAAGTTTGGACTCGTGTGCCAGTAATCATAGACCGGGTACAGCTGTGTGGACGAATGATCAAGCACACGCGCGATCAGGATCAACGCGGCGCCAATGACTCCGCTTAGAGCCAGAGTCTGCACGGTGTGGTCGCGCGCCCAATCGCTGAAGAAAAGAAATCCGGCAGCCAGGCCGGCGAAGGCGAAGGCGGACCAGGGGAAGATAGGGAAGAGCCACGACTGGGGCGCGCCAAGATTGTGGCATCCATTCACGTAGGACTCCAGCGGCCAGGGAAGCCATGTGGGGCGCCACGTGGTCCAGAGGAGTGGGGTGAGGAGCGCGATAAGCGTGGCCGAGGAAATGGCCGCCACGACCAGCTTGGCACGCTGACCGTGCTGGCCTGCCGGGCCTAGCGAGAGGCCACAGACGAGCGCCATCAGAATCATCGACAGGCCGATAGTGTTCAGGATGTCAACGCGGAACAGGTCGGACTTGGGTGCCCATCCCCAGGCGATCAGATATTCCTGCAGGCGGAAGAGCAGGCCAAAGGCGAAGATCTCGGCGCCTCGGCGGGCCATGGTGCGGGTAATGTCGGCGGCGCGAACGTTCTTGCGAACCAGTTTGTCGGTGACGAACGCGAACGAGATACCCGCAAGAAACAGAAAAAGCGGGGCGGGCAACGTCCCTCCGAGTTGAGACCAGGTGAGAAATGAGGATTTGCGCGCCTCGCCGCCGAGCCATGAATCGTAGCAGTGCGTTTGAAACATCAGCAGGCAAGCGAGGCCGCGCATCCAGTCGATCCAGGCGAGACGGGGAGGGGCCGAGGTCACGGGCGAGAGTGTAACGTGCCCGGCGGGTTGGAGCCAAGGTGAAAGGCGAGGGAGAAGGATCTCCGTTCCTCTATCCCACGAGTCATTTCTTGCTCGCGGCTTCAATCTGCTGAACGAGAGTGTCGATTTCTTCCGGTGTCAGTTTGCTGGCGTACTTGGGCATCCGGCCTTTCCCATTGGTGATGATGTTGCGCAGGTCGTCGGCGGAGGCGGAGGCAGTTTTTTCGGAGACAAGCGATGGTCCGCCGAAGTGACGGCCCTCGGCGGTCTTGCCATGACATTTCGCGCAGTCTTTCTTGAAGATCGGGTTCGCGGTCAGGGTTGCGTCGGACGGCGGCGTCTGGGCGGAAAGTGTGGTGAGTGCAAAAACTAAATGACACCCGGCGATACTGACTCGGAATCTGTTCAAGTTGACCCTCGTTCGAGATTTCATCGATGAGACTTGGATGCAGCGCGGCGCGGAAGTGCTGCGCGGCTTCACAGAAGAAGCCTTGGCTAACGACGCACGGCCCAGGCCATGCCGTCGGGACCCCGCCCGGTTTCGATGTGGGCCGTGACCTCGAGCGTCCTGAGGTCAATGATCGCGACCTCGTTGTCAGGGGTCAAGGCTACGAAGGCTCGAGAGCCGTCGGGCGCAATCAGGATGCCGGCCGCGGCGCTTCCAAGTTTGAAACGCTTGATCTCTTTCTTGCCGGCGACATCGACCACGACCAGTTCTCCGC
>Ga0209698_10004200_pt1 | contig 15857 bp, 13 predicted proteins | sample LitLauG_LLR_2012_FD_187203 | JGI IMG/M metagenome (GOLD analysis project Ga0209698, IMG submission 187203) | Freshwater sediment microbial communities from Pennsylvania, USA - Little Laurel Run_MetaG_LLR_2012 (SPAdes) (version 2) | ecosystem: Environmental > Aquatic > Freshwater > Creek >...
GCCGTTGAGGGAGATGCCTTGGTGCTGGATCACTCCACTGGCAGGGTCGACAAACCCAGTGCAACCGGTTGTGCAGCCGACTGGATTCATCGGGTCTAAATTCGGCACCACCCACGGTTTGACACAGCGAGGCTGCACCGGAACAATGTCGCCTGAAGATCCTGCGCTTGCGGAGTTCGATGGGTTGAATGCCTCCGCGCTTGCGGTGGCGCTCACCGATGTCGCCGCGCTTCCCCAAATTCGAGAAAAGAAATTAGGGAGGGCTGCGCGTGTGATCTTCACCGTGACCACCGGGTTAATGCCGAATGTCGATGTATTCAGCGTCGAGCAAGTCGACGTTCCGGGATTGCTTGATGCACTTCCGGCTGAATAAGTAACGGCGATGGTAGTGGGAGCGATTCCTCCCACCAGATTTTGGTTGGCGATCGCCGTGGCTACGCGAGTTGCCAGCCCGCTGGTTCCGTCGCAAATAGTGCCCCAGTTCCCCGACGAGTTGGTGGGATCGCCGGTGATGCCGGATAGCGAAAGAACTTTGGCGGCACCCAGTGCCGCGGAGTCCGCACTATGTTGCGCTTCCTCCCGTGCCAGATAGAGAGTGATGACATCGATGGATAGCGCTGCCATCCCGATAATCGTGACCATTGCCACGGCGACCAGCAGCATCGTTATGCCCCGCTCTCGAGTGCGTTTGCCGCGAATGCGCGATCTTGGAATGAGTGTCTTCTTCATACCTCAGTTCTCGTTCAAAGCGATAGCAACCGTCGAAATCTGGGGCGGGAGCGTGGCATAGTTCCCGAGTAGGCTCGCCGCCCGTCCGAACCTCCAAGGATACGGATACTGAATGCTGACGCAGGTCGCGACCACTGCGGCCCCATTGGGAGTTAAGGGCACGCAAGTGATCGCAGGAGTGGTCGCGCCGGTCACCGGGAAATAGTAACCGCGGTTGACGATGATTTTCAGGCCAGCAGCCGGACATCCGTTACCATTGGCCGTGAACGTCCAGGTCAGTCCTGAGCCAGCAGGAGTGCTCGTGACGCCGCAGTCGTTGATGTTGTTCGCTTGCAGGTAATTGTCGACGACATAAAAAGCATCCATAACAGACACAGGAGTTGAGCCGGTCTGCACGTCCGTGCTGGGATCGGCCGCCGCCACGCGAGCTGCATCTCGGGCGAGATTGGTCAATCGTTGCTTTAGAGTGAAGGCGCTGCTGAAATCAAAAATGCCTACAACGAAGACGACCAGCAGCGGCAGCGCGACGGCGAACTCCACCAGTTGCGCCGCATGGTCGTGACGACGCAGGGATCCTCCCAAGCTCTCGATGCAACCTGGGATTTGGAGCCGGCGAATCACTGGTTCTCCATCCGTACTCGGGCCGATGCGCTGATCAAAATACGCTGCTTGTTTAGTGACGTGAATGGTAACCACATCTGAAACGGATACCGGAAAGAGACGGAAACTCCACACACAGTGCTGCCGCCGCTCGTATTCGAAATCTGAACGGGTCCCTGCACGCATACATTCGAGCCGGCGACTGTCGTGCAACCTGTCGTAGCACCTGAACACGCCGTAAACGTCGGCGCTGACGATGGCGCTTGGATCTGTGTCGGATCGAGTTTTGACGCGAGCAAATCGGTGTTCACGGCGCTCACGGCATTGGCAGCCGGGGAACTCGCGCTAGCGCAGGTGACGCAATATGGAGCCGCGGCCGCGCGTGCGCCGTCCTCCGCCGCCCGCGTGATCGCACCGTAAATGCTGAAGGCTTGGCCGAACCAGAAGATGCCCAGCAGCATGAGAAACATCAACGGGAGCACGGCCGCGGCCTCGGCGATTTCGGCGCCATGGGTTTGACGCGCGAGCTTTCTCAGATAGCGGGCGAGACGCGGCATCAGGCCACCATCCTCAATTTCGATGCGATTCCATAGAGCACGACCATCAGCGCCAGCGACACACCATAGGGAACGGTCAGGGCGTCGGGGTTGGCGAGGGTCACATGCGATCCAGGCAGCCGGAATGTGGCCAGCGACACCAGAATATGGCCGATATTCTTGATCGTTTGAAACAAGCGCCGCTTGTAGATCACCAGTGCCAATGCCATCACTCCAGCAACAAAGACCGAGCCGATGAGAATATCAATCAGGCGCCACGGCCCCGTGTATGCTCCGAGCGCTACTGCGAATTTCAGATCGCCGGCGCCCAGACTCTTCAGTAACCACAAGGGCAGCATCACAGCGAATGCCAAGCCTGCACCGAGCAGCGAGTCTTTCAGCCCACCCCGGCCGCCGAAGAACGTACTGAGCGTTACTCCAACCGCGAAACCAGGTACGGTGAGCCAATTCGGAATCCGGCGGCTGCGCCAGTCCGTCCCTCCGGCGATTACCGAAAGCAGGATCGCGCCCGCCAGAAGAATTCCGCCCTGATAGTGAAAAGGATCCATTTTGTGACGGTCGGCGAGCACTCGCTGGCTTGGGACCGACCTGAGGCATTCTCGCCTTCTGGCGCCCGCAAAATCAGCCTCTTGCGCGGATTCTCACACAGCAAGAGGGGTAAGTCAATGAACCAACTAAGCTCCCAGGTTTCCTTCGTGTACCTGGTGTCCTTTGTGGTTCAAAGGCATTTACCACAAAGGACACGAAGGTACACGAAGAGAAAACAAAAGGCCCGAACTGGGTCCGGGCCTTATCGAGAAGAGTTTCTAAGTTACTGCCGGTTGAACGCCGGGGCCGCGTTGTGCTCGGCGACGATCTTTTTGGCGTTGTCGGCCAGAGCCTTTGCCTGCGGCAGCAACTCCAGGCCTTTGATCACCTCCGGATCGGACTCGGCGCGAACCTTCATGCCTTCGTCCTGGCCGAATGCATCGACAAAGATCTCAGACTTGATGCTCGATTTGATCCAGTCGGCGTTATCGATCAGATCCGCCTGGGTATACGGAATGCTGGCCTCGTCGAGCGATTTGCGGAACTCCTGCAGGGTGGCATCGTCGACTTCGAAGCTCTTGGTCGGATGATGACTCACGACGTAGCGCTTGGCGAAGTTGAAGAAGGCGTAGTGCTGCAGGAGTGTGTCCTGGAAGTGATTGCTCTTGATGGGAGGAATGTTGACGTCGGGGGTGATTCCGCCGCCGCCGTAAACGGTCCGCCCGCTGTCGGTCAGTTTTACCTCGCGGTTGGCCGTGTTGTTCTCGGTTTCGCTGCGATTGTAGTAGTAGTCGTAGAGCGAGATGTTGCTGTAGTCGCGCTGGATGAGGCGTCCACTAGGCGTGTAGTAATGCGCCGTAGTGAGCGCGAGGCCTGTATTTTCCGAGAGCGGATACACCGTCTGCACCAGGCCCTTGCCGAACGTGACTTCGCCGACGATCAAGCCGCGGTCGTGATCCTGAATCGCGCCGGAAACAATTTCAGCCGCCGAAGCCGTCAGGCGATTTACCAGAACGACTATCGGATACTCCCTGCCGCCGTTGCCATGCTGTGCGATGTAGCGCTTCTCGGCAGAAGCGCGTCCGTGATGCGATACGATCAGCTGTCCCTTCTTCAAGAACTTGTCGGCGACACCAACGCCTTCACTGAGCAAGCCGCCGGGGTTGCCGCGCAGATCGAGGATCAATCCTTTCAAATCACCAAACGAATCCAGCGCTTCGGAAACCTCGCGCTCGGTGGTTTCGTTGAATCCGTTCACGTGCATGTAGCCGACGCCGGGCTTGATGAGGAAATGCACGTCCACGCTGTAGCGCGGAATCTCGTCGCGCACCAGCGTGAACTCCATCGGCTTCTCCACGCCTTCGCGTGCGATGCTGATGTGAACCGTCGTGCCCTTGGGGCCCTTCAGCATGTCGGCAACGTCGCCGGTGCTCATGTTTTCGGTCGGTTTGCCGTCCACGGCGATGATCACGTCGCCCGGATGAATGCCGGCCTTGTACGCGGGTGTGCCAGTGAACGGATAAATGACGATGACTTTGTTGTTGCGCGGGCCTACGGTCATGCCGACGCCGTAGTACTTGCCGCGCTGGTCTTCGCGCATCAGCGCGTAGGACTTGGGATCGAAGAAATTCGAGTGCGGATCGAGCGCGTGCAGCATGCCGGGGATCGCGCCGTTGTAAATGGCCTTATCGGCATTCACCGGCTCGGCGTAATTCTCTTCGACGAGAGCGTACACGTCGGTGAATTGCTTGAGGCTGTCCTTGACATCGGAGTCGCCCGTGATCGACGACTGCTGGCCGGAGCGCTGGGCGAACAGGATGCCCAGAAATCCGCAGGCAAGGAGAAAAAAAGCTACCAGGAAGAGCGACCGGCGAGAACTACGTGCCATCTTTGAGATTCCTTCGTTGAGGGCTAACGTCCACCCCAGCTACCGCGCCGAATATACGCAGTATATCACTAGTTTGGACGGGGTTGGACCGGGATGGTTACCGTCGGTAACACCCTTCCCTCTAAGTTGTTCTGGGGGCCCTCAAGGCTCTGAGGCTGAGCGTATTGGCCGATATTTAGGGGCTGGATGACCGCTCCGGAGCGGTGGCTGATGTCGGCGCAGTGCCCGGATGTCCGGCGCCCGCCGTTGCGCTCGTTGGGGTGGGAGTGGACGGCGCAGGGTTGGCGGCTACGTCGTCTTCTAGATCTTCGTCCCATCGATGGTGTTTATGGAAGGCGTTGGAAGGGATGCCGTGGCCGATGACCGCGCCCACCAGAGCGCCAAACCCGCCCACGAACACCGCCGCGACGAACCGAGTTCCGGCGTCGCCGTCCTTAGCTGCGCCGGCCGCAGCTCCCAGCCCAAAGCCAATGAGCGCGCCAGCAGCGGCATGAGTTCCGCTCTCAGGTTCAAACACAAAAGGCGGGGGAGAAGGTCTCGGGTAGTAGCCGGGACAGCACCGTGACGGGCGGGAACAAGGAACTGGCTGGCAGGGGCTGCCGTTATGATTACCGTGCGACTCAGATGAAGATTGGTGGGCGCCAGCCTGCACGCAGGCATTGTCGGCTGTCGCGTACTGGCAGCGCGCGGCGGCGACTCGGGTACTTGGTTGGTCCTGATGCGAGTCGACTGATTGAGCTGCGGAAGCCAGTGGAATCGAGAGCAGGAATAGGGCAATTCGGGCGCTTTTCATGTGATGCAGGCTAGCGCCCCTCGTCTGCACAAGAGTTGTCGTTTGGTACGGTTTTTGGAGTGTCCCAGCCGTCAGGCCACAGCCACTCTTTTCGCGATTCGGATCATCGCCGCAACACTGCGCTCAACGTCGTCGTCAGTGGTGGCCCAACTCGAGACAGAAATCCGCATCGCCGTCTGGTTCTGCCACACAGTGCCGCCACACCAGCAAGTTCCGTCGGCCTGGATTTCGGCGATGACACGCCGAGTCTCTTCCGCGCTCCCAAACGACCCGAGCACTTGATTGAGAACCACGTCGTTGAGCACGCGGAAACCTGCGCTGCGCAGGCGATCGGCGAACAAACGCGCCTGCCGGCAATTGCGTTCGATCATCTCTCGCAGGCCGCTTCGTCCCAGCGAGCGCATCGCGGCCCACAGTTCGATTCCACGGGCGCGGCGCGAGGCGTCAGGAGTGAATTGCCACGGCTCGCGTCCCGACCCCTGAGTCAGATAGGCAGCGCTTCCCCAGGAGAGTGCCCGACGCAGGTGCTCGGGTTCGCGCACCACAACGATTCCGGAGTCGTAGGGAACGTTCAGCCACTTGTGACAATCGATGGCCCAGGAATCGGCGTTCTGAACTCCGTCGAGCAGAGGTGCGTAGAGCGGCGAGACTGCGGCCCAGAGGCCGAAGGCTCCGTCGACGTGGACCCAAGCGCCGGCTTCGCGGGCCCGTGCGCAGATTTCCTGCGCGGGATCAAAAGCGCCGGTGTTCACGTTGCCCGCCTGAATGCAGACGATGCTGTGTTCGTCCAGCGGTGGTAGAGCGTCGGCGCGCATGCGGCCCTGACCGTCTGCCGGAACTGTGACGACGCGGGATCGTCCCAGCCCGAGCATGGTCAGTGCTCGCAGCACGGAGACGTGCACTTCCTGGCCGACCACGACCTGAATCGGTGGTGCGCCGATCAGTCCGTCTTCCTCGACGTTCCAACCTGCGCGCTGAAGAACCGCCGAACGTGCCGCTGCCAGTCCGGAAAAGTTCGCCATAGTTGTACCGGTGACGAACCCGGCAGCGCTGCCCGAGGGCAGACCGATAAGATCCAGTACCCAGCCTTGAACAACCTCTTCCAGTTTCGCGGCGACTGGAGACATGACTTGCATCGCGCCGTTCTGGTCCCAGGCGCCGGCAAGCCAGTTCGCTGCCAGCGAAGCTGGAAGCGTCCCGCCAATTACGAAGCCGAAGTATCGTCCGCCGGTGGTTGCGACGGTGGCGGGCGAACCGATCTCATCCAGAAGAGCGAGAAGCTGGGAGGGATCGGCAGACGCATCGGGCAGCGGCCCGCCGAGTTCTTGCAACCTGGCAACGGCTTCGGCCGGCGGTGCAACCGAACGTTCGTTGACTCCAGCTAAATAACGAGAGGCACGAGTCGCAACATCAGAGAGTAGTTCTTTCAAGACTCCTCCGGGCGAGAAACTCCGCCTAATTTGGATGGGGCAGTCACGATCAGGAATCAGAATTCTCGAGCGGTTGACGGACAAAATCTTCAAAGCGGCGCAGCTCTGCAATGGACGTTTCAGAGAGCAGTGAAAATGGAATGGCGCGGACGCCGGCGGGGAGTTCGGCGGTCGTCAAAACATCACAGACCACAGCCGCTGTTTGTTTCAGTCCACGTTGCCAATCGGGCTCGCGGGCGTCGCGAAAGACGAGGCTGTCGGCATGGAATCCGGCAGCAGTCAGTACGGCGCGAGCCACTTTGAGAAATTCCGGCCAACGCGAGGCCACTCCGACCAGCGCACCCGAGGGCGCGGGAAGATATCCGGCGAGTGAGGCGGGCACGGAGCGAATCTGCAGGATGAGCATCTCAGTGCCCGGCGGCATCAACTCACGAACTTTGGCTTCGCGATTGGGCAGGAGAACGGGCATCCCGCCTTCGGGTGCCCTCGGGGAACCTTCCAAGCCGCAAGACTCGACGGGGAAGGTGACGGACCGCGCGATCTCGGCCGCCAGGATTCGCCGCAGTTCCTCATCGGGCTCGATCAAAAGGAAATGATCGGGAGGCTGCAACTCCAACCACTGGCGCAAGCGGAATCGAAGCCGCGGATCGGTTACACCGAGCTCTCGCGCCGATCGAAACAGGCTGGCGATCATCTGGTCCATGGCGAGCGCGGGTGTGGAAGCTGCCTCTGGTTTGCTTGACCGAACGTAGACGCCGCTGCCATGGCGGAATTCAACCCACTTGTCGCGTTCGAGCTGGCGGTACCCGGCACTGATCGTGTTGGGATGCAGGTGGAATCTGCGAGCCAGTTCGCGGGTACTCGGCAGACGTTGTCCGGGAGAAAGGTCGTCACTCAGGATGCCGAGAATGACCTGAGTGACCAGTTGTTCGCGGATCGATACTTCACTGGCACGCGCAAACCAGAATTGCATGGCGGCAACATGGTAGAACAAGTTCTCGATTGTCAGTTACGAGTTGATCCCGCGGGGCCGCGAGACTGAGTACTGGGTTGCCGAGTACCGCGAATTACGGCGCTGCGGGGCTAATTTGAGGCTTCGGGCTCCCTCCGCTGTGGATCAGCAGCCAGATCAGTATTCCCGCTCCCGCCGCGCCTGTGGCGATCCACTTCGGGCTGATGCCTTTCAGGGCAGTTGTGGGGCGAGCGGCAGGGCCGCAGACTTCCGACTCGTCGTAATTTTTCTGCTCGCCTTCGTGTACCGAGGCCTGCTGCTGGGAGGGCTGGGGCTCAGGTGCTTCTTTGCCGCGTCCACGTTCGTGCAACAAGTTCACGTCAAGCTTGCGCGCCGCCACCTGGACGGTTCGGTTCAGATCGATCACGACGTACTGCGTCCACTCATTGAGCACGGGCACAACCAGGATGCAGTTCACGCGCACTTGGAAACTCTTCGAGGTGGCAACGGAAACGCCGCCGTGATCGAGTTCGAGAAGATCGCCCTGAAACTTGGAGACCGATTCGGGCGCGATCAAGATGGTCGATCCCTCGAGGCTGAGGTTGGCGGACGAGTCGGACTTGGTTTCAATGACATCGCCGGCGAAAATGGCCGAGGAATCGTGGGCCTCGTAGCCGTTCACCCACACTCCACCCTGGGTGTGGAGGATGGCTCCGGCGGATTTTTCGGGCAACTCCTGCCCCGCCGACGACAGCGGCAGCACGGCCGAAATTGCCCAGCACAAAAACCAGCGTAGGATAGACACACGCTCCCCAGGCTCGATTTCGAAGAAAGTCGCTCAGAAAAATCGTAGCCGTGGGCAGAATGCAACGTCTATTACTCTCTGGGTGCGCGGCCAGCTTCTGCCCCAGCGTTTGGACTCTTTGTAATCGTCGTTTTGCATTGGGTAAAACTTTGTAAATCATGGACTTGCGGTGGTTCCGACGCGGTACAGTAAAGGTGGGCGTATGAAGGAAAGAAAAACCCTGCCAGTAGCACTTTTTGCGGTTGCGCTTTGTGTGACGAGTCACGAGGTTTTGCCACAAGCTGCCTGGGCGCAGGCGACGGAGGGGCAATCCGCGATCGCCAAGCGCATCGGCACCATCAAAGCCATCAACGGGAGCGCGCTTATTTTGGTGTCGACATCGGGGCCGGAGGTCACGGCAACGGTGCAACCTAACGCGCGCATTCTGCGGTTGGCGCCCGGCGATAAGGACCTGAAGAACGCGATCCCACTCCAGGTGCAGGAGCTGCACATCGGCGATACGGTTCGGGTGCGCGGCTCAGGATCGGCGGACGGCAATTCCATCTCCGCGCTTGAGGTCATCGTGATCACGCAGGCGGCGGTTGCGGCAGTGAGCGATCGGATCCGCCAGGACTGGCAGAAGCGTGGACTGAGCGGGATGGTGGAATCGGTGGATACCGCGGCCGCAACGGTGACCATTTCGATTCCGAGTCTGACGGCGAAGAAGACGGTGGTTGTCCATACGACGAAAGATACCGTGGTCTATCGCTATGCGCCGGACTCGGCCAAGCCGGAGGACGCGAAGCCGAGCAACCTCGCGGAGATTCATTCGGGCGATCAGTTGCGGGCGCGCGGGAACAAGAACACGGAAGGTACCGAGATAACGGCGGAAGAGATTTATGCGGGAGTGTTTCCGCAATACACGGCGACGGTGAAGTCGGTCGATCCCAGCTCGGGAATACTCAGCGTTCAGGACCTCGTCAGCAAAAAGACGCTGCAGGTGAAGATCAGTACCGATTCACAGCTTCACAAGATTCCCGCCGAGATGGCGCAGATGTTTGCCATGCGTCTGAGAGGCATGATGCCGCCGGGAACGCCGGGAGCCGCCGGCGGTTCACAAGGCGGCGCAAAACCTGCTGTTCCTGCGAACGGCCAGACACCCTCGCCCGCGGGCAGCACCTGGTCCGGAGGAGGCAATGGCGGGGGCATGCGCTCCGGCGGCCCGCCCGACTTTCAGCGAATGTTAAGCCGGATGCCATCTGCTACTTTGGCGGACCTGAATCTGCAAAAAGGAGATGCGGTCATCATCCTGGCGACCGAGGGTACGGCCACGAGTCCGCATACGGCGATCACGCTGCTGAGCGGCGTGGAGCCGATCCTGCAAGCCGCGCCCAGCGCGAGCTCGGCGATGATGCTCACGCCGTGGAACCTGGGCGGAGGCACTCCCGGAGGCGATGCATCGCAGTAGAAAGCCGAGAATTTTGTTCGCAATCCTTGTTCATTAGAAATGGAAAGATGGATATGAAGGTTGAGTACTATCTCCGTTCCGCATTCATAGTTCTATTGATGTCGCTTTGTGTGCTTCCGTCATTCGCGCAGCAGACGGCGGGAGCGTTGCGTGGGCAGGTGGCCGATCCTTCGGGCGCCGCGATTTCCGGGGCCAGCGTCATTATGACGCCGGCTACGGGAGCGCCGATTGCGGTGCCAAGCAATGGGCAGGGGATGTATGAGTTCAAGAGCCTGCCGGCAGGCAAGTACACGCTGACCGTCGCGGCGACCGGGTTCACTCTCTACGAAAACGACAACGTTGTGATTGCCGATCAGCCGTTGCGGCTCAACATCGCGATGGCCATTGAAGTGGAGACGCAGAAGGTGCTGGTCTCCGATACGGCTCCCACGATCGACGTGAATCCCAGTAACAATGCGGGCGCGATTGTGATCTCGGGCAAGGAACTCGAGGCGCTGCCGGATGATCCTGATGAGTTGCAGTCGGATCTGGAGGCCTTGGCCGGACCCTCGGCCGGACCGAATGGCGGGCAGATGTATATCGATGGATTCACAGCTGGCCAGCTTCCGCCGAAGGCATCCATTCGCGAGATTCGCATCAACCAGAATCCTTTTTCGTCAGAATACGACAAGCTGGGATACGGGCGAATCGAGGTCTTCACTAAGCCAGGCACCGACAAGTATCACGGACAATTTTTTGTCATCGGCAACGACTCGGCTTTCAATTCGCGCAACCCTTTTGCCGGAGCGGAACAACCGTACTATTCGACGCAGTACAACGGGAACGTAGGCGGACCGGTGGGCAAGAGTGCTTCGTTCTTCTTCAATATCGAGCGGCGCAACATCGACGAACTAGCGGTGGTGAATGCGCAGGTCCTCGATCCGGCGCTGGCTGAAACGCCGCTGGCGGAGTCGATTCCGAACCCGCGCCAGCGGACCAATATCGGCCCGCGTTTTGACTGGGCGATCACCAAAAACAACACACTCACGGCTCGCTATCAGTACTGGCGCGACACCGATACCAACAACGGGATCAACGCGCTGAGCCTTGCGTCTCAGGCGTACTACTCGAAGGAAGTGGAGCACACCGTTCAGGTCAGCGACACGCAAGTGTTCGGCGCCAAGATTGTCAATGAGACACGCTTTCAGTATGTCCGCGACAATGACATGCAGAACCCCGTGGACAGCAACCCCACCGTCAATGTGATTGGAAACTTCGTGGGCGGCGGCAACGGAAGTGGCACGCAGACCGACCAGCAGAATCGTTATGAGCTGCAGAACTACACGTCACTGATTCATGGCAACCACATGTTCAAGTTCGGCGGGCGGTTGCGCGCTACGCAGGATACGAACTCATCCTTTGCGGGATTCAACGGAACATTCACGTTCTCTCAGTTGACTTCGAATGGAGTAGCCTACACGCCCGCAGCCTGCGCCAGCGTCGGGATGAATCCATCGTGTCCCATCGCGCTTTCGTTCGCGGATTATCAGCTCCAACATCCGCTGGCGAATGGCGGAGCGCCTCCCTATGCCACGCAGTTGAGCTATACCACGGGTCTGCCTTCAACCAAAATCACCTACTACGATGCTGGCCTATATCTGCAGGACGACTGGAGGATTCGGCCCAATATCACAGTCAGCACGGGCCTGCGCTTTGAAACGCAAAACGACATCCACGATCACGGAGACTGGGCTCCGCGCTTGGGCTTCGCCTGGGGAGTGGGAGGCAGAAGCGCTCCGCCGAAAGTTGTCATTCGTGGCGGCTACGGAATTTTCTACGACCGCTTCCAGTCTGGACAGATTTTGCAGGCCGAACGCCTGAACGGCGTTGTCCAGCAGCAGTTCATCATTAACAACCCGACTTGCTTTCCGGGAGTTGACGTGGCTCTCACGAACTTCTCCAATTGCGGCCCGGTCAGTAATTCGGTCTCCAACGTTTATCAGGTCAGTCCTACGCTGCACGCGCCCTACACACTGCAAGGGGCGGTCAGCGTGGAGCGGCAGGTCTCAAAGTTGGCGACGATTTCGGCCACGTACTTGAACTCGCGCGGTTTCGACCAGTTTCTGACCATTAATGCGGCTGCCCCGTATCCTGGGACGCCTTGCTATCCAAACTGTGCGCCCATCGCCGGAGGCAACATTTACCGCTACGTGTCCGAGGGCAACTTCAAGCAGAACCAGCTCATCGTGAATACCAACGTCAAGGTGGGAAGCAAAGCGCAGTTGTTCGGCTTCTACACGCTGGGCTATGCCAACAGCGACACCTCCGGCGTCTCGAGTTTTCCGTCAAATTCCTACAACATAAGCCAGGACTACGGCCGCGCCTCATTCGACGTGCGGCATCGGTTCTTTCTCGGGGGCAGCATTGCTTTCCCGTATCTGATCCGCCTCAACCCGTTTATGGTGGTCAGTTCGGGGGCGCCGTTTAACATCAGTTCGCCGATCGACGTCAACGGTGACCAGGTCTATAACGACCGTCCCACACTCGTTGCAACGGCAACCTGTCCGCTGGGTGCTGAGCCGACGGGTTCGATTTACTGCACGCCGCTGGGAACCTTCGACGCCTCGGGAGCCACGGGAAGGTTGTTGCCGATCAATTACGCCATGGGTCCGGCACACTTCGTACTGAACCTGCGGCTGACGAAGACGTTTGGATTCGGCCCGAAAACAAAAGGTAGCGGGCTGGCGTCCGGCGGCCCGGGTGGGCCCGGCGGTGGCCGTGGGGGAGGCGGTCCTCGAGGTCCCTTATTTGGCGGTGGTCCCACGATGACGTCGGCCAACTCCGACCGCCGGTACAACCTTACGATGGGTATCGGCGTGCGGAACGTGTTCAATAACGTGAACGTAGCCAACCCGAACGGAGTGTTGGGCTCGGCGCTGTTTGACAGATCCAACTCCTTGCAGGGAGGGCCGTTCTCGCCCGGCAGCTCCGCCAACCGGAGGATCGAACTGCAGGCGACGTTCAACTTCTGAGCGATCGCCGCCGCTGCTAACCCTCGGGGTGCGTTGATGGTCACGATTTTTCTCGTCGGACTTGGCGAATCCTCGGCGTACTCTGCGGGTTAAGCTCTTTTGACCGCGGAGTTCGCCGAGAAAGACCCCTGAGAGCGCTGAGGAAAACCAATCGGTTTTGAAACTGATGCCCTATGGAACCTGGGGCTGCGTATACCCAACTCGCGATCTCAGGGTATGCTGGAATGTGCAGATGAGTGGGGCACGCTCGACTGCTTCAGGCTCGAGAACGATTGGCTTTCCTTCCGATCAACCGACGAAAGTTCATCAAGCTGGCAGCGACCGCTGGAGTGGGGGCGGTTGCTGCGGATTCTACTCTGATCGAGCCCAACCGCCCGCAGCTGGTTCGTAAGGAAATCGCGTTGCGGCGTTGGCCCAGTCGGCTGGATGGCTTCACCGTCGCGCTGCTGAGCGATTTTCACTACGACCCGTATTTCTCCGTGCATCCGATCCGATCGGCGGTTGAGGTCGTGAACGGGCTTCAACCGGACCTGATCGCGTTGACGGGAGACTTCGTTTCCGTGCCCTTGTTCGGAGCCGCCGCGAAGGGGGCGGCCGATGCAGAGCCCTGCGCGCAGCTGTTGGGGAAACTGCGAGCGCCTCACGGGGTGTGGTCCGTGCTGGGAAATCACGACGTTTCTTGTAATGCTGACCGGGTCACGAACTCGCTCCAGGCGGTGGGGATATCGATGCTGTCGAACCAGTCAGTCGCAGTCGAGAAAGATGGTGCGCGGTTTTGGCTCGGCGGAGTAGACGACGTGCTGTTCGGTAGTGCCGATTTGCCCGGCACCTTGCGCGGGGTCCCGAGCGAGGAAGCGATTGTCCTGATGGTGCATGAACCCGATTACGCTGACTACGTCGCGGACTATCCCGTGGACCTGCAACTTTCGGGTCACACTCACGGAGGTCAGGTGAGAATTCCGTTTATGCGTCCGCTGTACCTGCCGGAGTTGGCGAAGAAATATGTCCAGGGCTTATTCAGAATCCGAGAACTTATGCTGTACACGAATGCAGGGATCGGCACAGTAGAGTTTCCCGTGCGTTGGAACTGCCCGCCAGAGATCACCTTCATCACCGTGAGAAAGTCGCCGAACATCTGAGCCTCGCCCGATGAAATCGCCAAGGTGCGCAAGCGATTTCACAAGGGAGAAGAAGAGGTGCCAGGTGTGCCTGCAAGCCATTGATTATACAGGCTGTTAGCTTAGTCAGGTCTGGTCGTAAATTTGCGAGCAGAGAGCTGGATTATACTGCTCCAACTGAGCACGTGAGGACCTATGGATTGTCGCATCTGGCCTGCGATCATTTTGCTGGTTCTTCCCGCGTTGTCGGGGGGGAGCGTTTCGGTACGGAGTGCGCTTTCAGCGACCCTGGATCAGCGCGAGAGGCAAGTGTCGAGTACGCTGCGCCGGGCGGCGCAGTACATTGACGTCCCCCATATCAGCTCGCGTCCGGCGTGCGCCGCGGTAGAACCGCCACTGGCGCTGACTACGCCGGATCCCTTGTTCACGACGGCCGCGAACGGACGCAAAGTCAAAATCAGCTTCATCATCGGTACGGACGGGCGGGTGCATAGCCCGCTGATTCTCGAGAGCGCGGGGGCGGCGGGAGACCGGCGCGTACTCCAGACCGTGCGCGCGTGGAGATATCGTCCGGCGACGTGCAACGGCGTGCCCACTGAGACCGAGGGCAAGGTCGAGTTTTCCAGCCGCTAGCAGGGCGCGAGCCGCTGCGCTAGAATTCCCTCGAAGGTGCGTACATTCCGTGGATAGGAAAGAGAAAGATCCGAGGCCTCTCATGCAGCCGTTGGATACGCCGGTGAGCAGCGATGAGTTGCAGGAGCTCTACCGGAAGTTACAGCCCGACATGCGGCGCGAGAAGCCCAGTGCGGATGCGATCGCGGCGGCCATGGAGGCGGTGCAGCGTCTGGCTGCCGAGGCGGATGCGGAAGATGCGACGGCGGATTTGACGCAGGATCTGGCGACCGATTCGAAACTTATCACGTGCAAGATCTGCGGCTATCAGAACCGGCAGGGCAACAAGTTCTGCGGCAAGTGCGGCATCTCCGTCGAGGATGCTGAGAAAGCGGCTTCGGGGCCTTCTAGGCCTCGAGACGCCGTGCCGGCGGGCCCGATCCCACTTCCGCCGAATATGTTTCCTGAGCCCGCGAGGCCAACGATGCCACGGCCCGCGGGAAACGAAACGCACCACTATCATCATCACTACCACCATCACTATTTTCCGGGGGTACCGGAAGCGGCATATCCGCGGGCGATCGAACCGGTACGTGATCCGGCACGGGAGGTCGCTCGAGAAGACAAGCTGCGGTCCGCGGCAGCGGTGCTGCGGGGCGAGGGCGATTTAAGCCGGGCCGAAGCTGCCGTGCGCGCGATTACGCAGGAGTGGGTGTTGGCCTGCAACACCAAACATCTCGATGACCTGCTCGAGCTGTACAGCCCCGACGCACTGGTGTTGCGGTCGAACTACCCTCCCATACGCGGTGCGGCCGCGGTACGTGAGTTTTTCTTTGGCGCCCTGGATGCCGGGCTCGGAGAGGTGGAGATTGAGCCGATGCGGGTGGATGTGGTGGGTGACCTGGCTTACGAGGCGGGGCGGTGCAAGGCGCTGATCCCGAGTGCGACCGGCAAACGCCGCGAGGAGCGCGGAAAGTATCTGTGGGTGCTGCAGAGGCAGCCCAACGGGGAGTGGAAGGTCGTTGCCGACTGTTGGTCGAGTGATCTGACGCTGACCACGCTGGAGTCCGACGTGCCGACGAGCGCCGGCGTGAAAACTAACGCGCCGAGAAGGAATCCGGAGGCCAGGGGCTGAAGCCCCGTTTAGCCGGCGGCTTTACGCGGCGCTAAAGCTCCGCTCTTCTACAGTTTTGCTAGGGGACGTACTTCCAGCGCGTGCTGGCGCGTCCTTCTACAACTTGCTGAAGCGCGCACACTTCCACAGCTTGCTGGCGCGCTCTTCCGCCGCCTAGGGTTTCACGTCAATCTTCTGCAAATCTGCGCGCAGCTGATCCAGGTGATCCATCTCAATCGTATGCATGCCGAGTTTTGCGGCGCATTCCAGGTT
>Ga0209698_10004202_pt1 | contig 15848 bp, 12 predicted proteins | sample LitLauG_LLR_2012_FD_187203 | JGI IMG/M metagenome (GOLD analysis project Ga0209698, IMG submission 187203) | Freshwater sediment microbial communities from Pennsylvania, USA - Little Laurel Run_MetaG_LLR_2012 (SPAdes) (version 2) | ecosystem: Environmental > Aquatic > Freshwater > Creek >...
GATGCACATTCTGTGGTCCCTCAGCACGAACGGGCCAATGCGATTCGGCGCTCTGCGAAAGAACGTCACGGGAATTTCCGCACGCGTGTTGACGGAGCGCCTACGGACGCTCGAGGACGCCGGATTTGTGTTCCGGCATTACGAGCAGACGATTCCTCCAGCGGTGACGTACGGCATTACCGATCGGATGAAGGACATCCAGAAGGTGCTGGCGCAACTGGAAGCCCTGGCGCGGAAGTGGAATGGCGAGGGCGAAAGCGGGTGTCGTGCGGCGTCGACGCATACAGCGTCACACGTGTCGTAAATTCGAAGCGTCATTCCACCTGCGGCGCAGCCGGAGTTCCTCACAACAGTCACCGAACTGGCTCATCTGGTACCTCCTCCTGCCTCCTCGAAACCCGAAACGCAAAAGCTTGCAGCCTGCGAGATTCGCTGGACATGTAATTGATGCAACGACCATCCGGCCCCAACGCATTGGGTACATGCGTAATCAAGGGAGAAGCCTCCAACCGATGAACTTCAAAGAAATGCCGCCGACTGCCGATAGAACCGTTAAGGCACAATCGCCGACACATTGTGATGAACGAATTCAACACGGAATACCAGTTCATTCTGGATGCCATGGTTGAGGCCATCTGCGGCATGGACGCGGCGGGGACCATCACCTTCTGCAACGACGCCCTGGAACGGATGACAGGCTACTCGAAGGAAGAGATTGTGGGGAAGAATGCGCACGACCTGCTGCATCACCGCCGGGCAGATGGGACCAAGTATCCCCGTGAGGAATGCGAATTGAATCAGGCCACTGTTGGGAGGAAGCCGGCCCAGGTGGTCGGCGGACGGCTATGGAAGAAGGACGGCACCTCTATCCCTGTCGAGTACTGCGGACGTCCACTTCAGCCCAACGGGAGCCGGACCTGTTATGTAGCGACGATAAAGGATCTCAGCGAGATTGAGATGGCCAAGGAAGCTCTCCGCAGGAGCGAGGAGCAGTACCGGAGGATCCTCGAGAGCATGCCGGACGTTGCGTGGACGTCGGGCATTAATGGGAGGACACGATACGTAAGTCCCAAAGTGGAGGCACTACTGGGTTTCACGAACCAGGAGATTTACGCGGGCGGGACGCACCTTTGGTTAAACCAGATTCATCCCGAGGATTTCGGTCGAGTCAGCCAGAGGTATATGGCGCTATTTGAACAGCAGGTGGCCTTTGATGAGGAGTACCGCATTCGTCGCAAAGACGGGAGTTGGATCTGGGTACACGATCGCGCAACGCGAACGCACATCGACGATGGGGTGCTCTGGGCGGACGGATTCATGAGCGATATCACGCAGCGGAAGCAGGCCGAGGCGGAGCTACGGTCGAAAACGGCCTTTCTGGAAGCGCAGGCAAACTCTACCATCGACGGTTTGCTGGTCGTAGACCGCAACGGGCGGAGGCTGTTGGCAAACGAGCGTTTCGCGGAACTATTGAGCATCCCGCCGGAGTTGATGGCCGATTTTGACGACCGACGGATGCTGGACTACGCAATGTCGCTGATGAAGGACCCCGAATCCTTCCGCGCCAAGGTCGACTACCTGTACCGGCACCCTACCGATACCAGCCGTGACGAAATCCAATTGAAAAATGGCGCGATTCTGGACCGCTATTCTGCTCCCGTGGTGGACAAGAACGGGACCCACTACGGGCGGATATGGAATTTCCGAGATATCACGGAGCAGAAGCGCAACCAGGAGGCCTTGCAGCAGCTTTCTCTGGCCGTGGAACAAAGCCCTACTTCGGTCGTGATCACAGATCCGCAAGGAAATATCAGCTATGTGAACCGCAAGTTTACCGAGTGCACCGGTTACAGCCTGCAGGAGGTCCTGGGGCAGAATCCGCGGGTCTTGAACGCCCGGCAGTGCCCGGCCGAGTTGTACCGAGACCTGTGGTCCACCATCACGCAGGGGAGAGTGTGGCACGGGGAGTTCTGCAACAAGAAAAAGAATGGTGAGATCTACTGGGAGTCGGCCACGATCACGCCGATGACGAACCCCGGGGGTGAGATCACGCATTTTCTTGCCGTCAAAGAAGACATCACGGAGAAACGGGCGCTGGAGAGCCAGCTTCGTCACGCGCAGAAGATGGAAGGCATCGGGCAGTTGGCGGCTGGAATCGCCCATGAGATCAACACCCCGACCCAGTTCGTCATGGACAATCTGACGTTCCTGCGCGACTCGTGGAAATCGGCGCACGAACTGCTGGAGCAATACCGCGGCGCCGTGCACGGGATGGTGGGTTCGATTCCAGACGACATCGCCGGGCGACTGCAGCAGGCCGAGAAGGCCTGCGACCTGGAGTTCATCCGGGACGAGGTGCCGCGCGCCATCGAGCAGAGCCTGGATGGCTCGCGGCGGGTCGCGAAGATCGTGCGCGCAATGAAGGAGTTCTCGCATCCAGATTCGGCGGAGAAAACGGCCACCGACCTGAACCGGGCGGTCGAATCCACCATCGAGGTAGCGCGCAATGAATGGAAATACGTGTCGGAGGTGGTAAAGGAATTCGATGACCAACTGCCCGCCGTGGTGTGCTATCCCGGCGACATTAACCAGGTCGTGTTGAACCTGCTGGTGAATGCGGCGCATGCCATCAAGGAGAAGGTGAGGGATGGTGAAAAGGGGCTGATCACGGTGGGCACGCGAACGGCGGGAGAGGATGTCGAGATCTCGGTGAGTGATACCGGGAGTGGAATTCCGGAAGCAATCCGCAATCGAGTGTTTGACCCCTTCTTTACCACCAAGGAGGTGGGCAAAGGAACCGGACAAGGGTTGGCCCTGGCATACACGGTGGTCGTTAAGAAACACGGCGGCAAGATTTGGTTTGAAACTGAGGTGGGCAAGGGCACGACCTTCTTCATTACGTTGCCGGTGACCGTGGCGGCATCCGCAAAGGGGGGCGCATGAAGAAGCGTCTGCTTTTTGTTGATGACGAACCCATGGTCCTCAACGGGTTGAGGCGCAGCTTGCATGGCATGCGCCAGGCCTGGGACATGCAGTTCGTCGAGAGCGCAGAGGCTGCGCTGCAGGCTCTGGAGAAAGAGCCGTATGACGCAATTATTTCGGACATGCGCATGCCCTCGATGGACGGAGCAGATCTGCTGGATCAGGTCAAGCAACGCTATCCCGACACGGTACGCATGATTCTCTCGGGTCAAGCGAGCCGTGGAGCATTGTTCCGGTCGATTGCCCCGGCCCATCAGTTCCTGTCCAAGCCGTGCGACCCGCAGGAACTCACGAATCGACTCAGTCAGGCTTTCGCCATGCGCGACCTGCTCTCGAACCAATCGGTGAAGATGGTCGTGTCTCGTCTGCGGTCCCTTCCGAGCCTTCCAGCCCTGTACGAAGAGGTTATGGCCCAGATGCACTCCGAGGAACCGTCGTTCGCGCAGATCGCACGCATCATCTCCAGAGACGTGGGGATGGCAACCAAGATCCTGCAATTGGCGAACTCGGCATTCATGGGAACCAGCGGCCGGGTATCCAGCTTGCTGCAGGCACTGACGCTGATTGGCCTCGACAACGTGCGCACGCTGGTGCTGTCGGTGAACGTTTTTTCGCAATTCGACGGCAACGCGCGGGTGGCGGCAAATCTGCCGTGTTTGTGGGACCACAGCGTTGCAGTATCAAAGCTGGCGCAGCAGATTGCCGCCGCCGAGAATTGCCCGAAGGCGCTGCTGGAGGAGTGCTTCACCGCAGGACTTCTGCACGATCTCGGCAAACTGGTTCTGATGGCGGAATTCCCCAAGGAATGCCTTGAGGTATACGCGGCAAAGTCAGATACGAGAGCGAACGTGGAACGGGAGCGCATCGGCTGCACGCACGCGGAAGTCGGAGCGTATCTGATGAGCATCTGGGGGCTGCCGTTTCCGCTGGCGCACGCGGTAGCGTTTCACCATCACCCATCAGAAACCGCCGAGACGAAATTCTCACCACTGACGGCCGTCCATGCGGCCGACGCAATCGCCAGCGAAACAGATCCCTCGCCCCTGATTCACGACATTGCGCTGGATCAACCGTACGTCAGCCGCCTCGGTTTGAGCGAACGAGAAAGTGTGTGGCGTGGCCTGTACAAGGAAGCGCCCAGCCTCCTCGCCCGAACCACATGACCACGTTGGTGGACAGCCAGGGCTGAATCTTCACCGGTGCAACCGCTCTAAAGCCTGCACGGGCATCTGCCGATGGCATGAATGGGACGATCAGACCTTCCCTGCCGCAGGAATTGACTCAACCCAGGTCGGTTCAGCGACACGGTGCATTGAGGAGCAGGGGGGTGAATCGAAGGGAGCACAATGCCGGAACAGATCCTTCTGGTAGACGATGATCGCAATATCCTCGATGGATACCGCCGCAATCTGAGAGGCGAATTTCTGATTGACGTTGCTCCGAGCGGGCAAGAGGCGCTAGGAATGCTCGACAGTAAGGGACCCTATGCGGTCGTAATCTCGGACATGCGAATGCCGGGAATGGACGGGATTGAGCTCCTTCGGAGGGTGAAGTCGGCATGTCCGGAAACCGTACGCGTCATACTGACGGGCAACGCAGAGACCGAGACAGCCATCGAGGCGATCAACGAGGGAAGTATCTTCCGCTTCCTGATCAAACCCTGCACCAAGGAGATGATGGCGAAGACCATCACCGCGGCCCTGATGCAGTACCGGCTGATCACGGCGGAGAAGCAGTTGCTGGAGCAGACGCTGAGCGGGTGCCTGCAGGTGCTGAGCGAAGTATTGAGTCTCGTGAATCCGGCGGCATTTGGCCGGGCAGAGCGGGCGCGCCGCTATATCCACCACGTGGTGACGGCGATGAAGCTAGGCAATCCCTGGCAATATGAGGTTGCGGCGATCCTTTCGCAACTGGGTTGCGTCACCCTGGCGCCCGAAACCATCGAGGCGGTCTACCGAGGCGATCCTTTGAGCGCGGCTGACCAGGCACAGTATGACGCGCATCCGAGAGTGGCTTTCGAGTTGCTCTCCAAGATCCCGCGACTGGAACCCATCGCATGGATGATCGAGCATCAAAACCGTCCCGTCTCGACCGGCGAACAGTCTGAGGGCGGAGAAATAAGGACAGGAGCAGAGATCCTGCGGCTGATCCTGGAATACGAACAACTGATTCATCGGGGCATGTCGCGGACGGAGTCGGCCCATCAGCTATCCATGAGGAACCGAAATTTCAGTTCCAAGTTCTTCGAGGCGCTGGTGACCTTGGACCCCAATGCCGAAGAGTCGGAAATACGAAAGTGCAAAATTGAAGAACTGACTCCGGGCATGATCCTGCAGGAGGAGGTCCGCTCCACCACGGGGGGGCTCCTAGTGTCGCGCGGGCAGGAGATCACCCCAACGGTAGTCTTCAAACTCAGGAACTTCCACAGCAGGCACGCGATTGCCGGCGAGGTCACGGTATCCATGCCAAAAACGACGCTGTCTTTCGTGCGAGGAACTTCCTAAGCAGGAGTGGCGGGCTTGCAGGCCAGATGCCCGTCCGTCAAAAGAATCCACCACAGAGGGCCATCAGGGGTGCGTTCTTGATGCACAGGGTGCGTCGAGGACTTCTCGGACTTTTGCAACCAGAGCCGCAGGAGTGAATGGTTTTTGCAGAAAGAAGAGGCCTTCATCGAGGACGCCGTGATGGACGATGGCGTTGGTGGTGTATCCGGACATGTAGAGGACCCTGAGGCCGGGCCACTTTTGAGCGGCGAGACGTGCGATTTCCGGCCCCCGCATCTTTGGCATGACCACGTCGGTAAGCAGGAGATCGCAGGGGGGGAGTTTCTGGAGAACCGACGCAAAATCGGTGACGCTGGCCACCGGGTAAACCGTGTAGCCCTGGGATCCGAGAATATCGGCGGCCATGCCACGCAGTAGACTGTCGTCTTCCACCAGAACAATCCTTTCCGTTCCCTTGACGATGGGAATTTGTTTCACGGCGGGCGTGGCGGTTTCGACCGCGACTTCGACGCGAGGCAGGTAGATCTTTATTGTTGTGCCGCAATTCACTTCGCTGTAGACCTCGATCGATCCGCCGCTTTGCTTCACGATACCGTAGACCATGGGCAAGCCGAGTCCGGTGCCCTTGCCGGGCTCCTTCGTAGTGAAGAAGGGCTCGAAGATACGGGACTGGATCTCCGGAGGGATACCCGTGCCGCTGTCGCTGACGGCGAGCAGAACAAAAGGCCCCGGGCGGACGTAGTCGTGCTTTCTGGCGTAGTTCTCGTCGAGATGAACGTTTTCGGTTTGGATGGTGAGTTTGCCGCCGTCGGGCATGGCATCGCGGGCGTTGACCACGAGATTCATGAGCACCTGATCGATATGACCGGGATCAACTCGAACGATACCCAAATCGGGGGCGAGAGCAATCATGACTTCGATGTCTTCGCCGATCAGGCGGCGCAACATCTTCTCGAGGCTATGGACTACATCGTTGAGATTGAGATGCCGAGGCTGCAAGACGGTCTGACGGCTGAAGGCGAGTAGCTGGCGGGTAAGGGCGGCGGCACGGTCGGCAGCGGAATGGATCTGTTGCAGTTCGTGGTGCGACGGGCCGGCAGGGCCGGTGCGCTCAAGCAGCAGCGAACTGTAGCCGCTAATGATGGTAAGGAGGTTGTTGAAATCGTGTGCGACCCCACCGGCAAGCCGTCCGACGGCTTCCATTTTCTGGGCCTGGCGGAGTTGAGACTCAAGAAGGCGACGATCCGTGATGTCGGAGATGAACCCTACGATGCGCAGGACCCGCCCGCTTTGGTCAAATACGGCGCGTCCCTGCTCCCAGAGGGTGCGATAGCCGTTGTCTTTGCGGCGGGCGCGGAATTCGAACTCGATGGTTTCTCGAGAGCTCACGGCGAAGCGGAGTCGCTCGAGGTAGTGGCTGCTGTCTTCGGGATGAATCAGACGCAGCCATGTGCCAGCGTCGCCGGAGAGCTCCTCCGCGGAGTATCCGAGGACTTCCTCCACACAGCCGCCGAGAGTGACCCGGGTTGACTCCGGATCGGACTCGTAGATGATCTGGCCACTGGCCAAAACGGCGGCCTCGTAACGGTTCTTCCAGTCTTCGATGGCGAGGCTGGTCAGCTTCCGTTCGGTGATATCAATAAGGGTACCTTCGACGATGCTTTTGCCGCCGGGCTGCGGCTCCAGATTGGCATTAAGCACGACCCAAACCGGGGAGCCGTCTTTGCGGCGGAGGCAGAACTCGTGCGGCGCGGGTGAGCGTCCAGCAAGTTGGCCAAGGATAAGCCGATTACGTTCTTCGAGGCCCCCGAAGTAAAGGTCACTCAGCGGCACGCGGAGCATTTCTTCGCGCGTGTAGCCGAACATGGCAGCGAGCGCGGGATTGCAGTCAAGGAGCTTCCCTTCGGGCGTGCTACGGAAAACGCCCGCCATGTTCCGTTCGAACAGGGAGCGGTATTGCTGTTCGGAGGCTTGCAGGGCCTCGGCAGTAAGTCGCTGGCGACGCTGGGTGAGCAGAAGACGGGCATTGAAAAGCAGAATCGAGAAGATGAGCCCGAAGAGACCGAGAAAAATCTGCTCGCGCAACACGTGACGATATTCCAGCAAGAGCAGTAGCGGCAGCAGAAGCGACGGCAGGTAGGCGAAGATGACGCGCGAGATGCCGCTGCCGTGCGTGTCTGCCGCAATGGGGTCCGAGGGTCCCTTCCAGAATGAAGCTGTCAATGCAAGCAAGCAGAAGGGGATCGACCATGACAGGTCCCACCAGGCGGTCTGGGGAGCATCCGACAGTTCCTGTGCGCGATTGCCAAACCAGGTAGCGGCAGCGAAGACGGCAATCGTGAGGGCCACCGGCAAGTACAGCCTGCGCACCGCACGAAAACGAGAGAAGAGCGCCCGGATCAGCAGAGCTCCAGCGAGGGTAATGTTTCGCCAGAGGAGCAACCGATCTTCGAGCGGACTCACCACGCTCTCGCCGTAGTAAAGCAAAGGAACATATATCAAAAAGAGATAAAGGACGAGGATGAGGCCAAGAATCTGGGAAGCGTCGAGGATCCACTCCCAGTTCAGCGATCCACGGGAGCTCTCATGCGATAAGAAGACGGTCACGAACATGGGGGCGGCGGAAAGGAAGAAAAGAAGGAGGGGAACGATGTGAATAGTCGATAAGCCCAGATAGTAGGAATCGTAGAAAACGAGGCACTTTCCCAGGGACCAGACGGCCATGCCGGCGCCGGTGAGAAACCAGAAGGGCCGCGCAATTCCAGTGGATCGCCGGCCGGAAGAAATGCAGATAGCCGCAGAAAGGAGTACTGCCGCAAGTTGCAGCAAATCTGACCACTTGGAAATCGCGGGGGAATGCCCGAAAACGGCGAGGGCAGAGATATGGATCAGCAGCAAAACAAGAACGGCCAACGCGGAGCGCGGGACGCGCGAAGTTTGCAGTGGAGCATGCGGACTCAGCTCGATGCTCATGGTCGGCTTCAGGGGGAAAGGTGGGGCAGTGTCAGTTCGTTTGGAAACCCTCCTGGCGCACTATTAAACACCGCATTATAAGGCTCTATGAAACGTAAGATATAGCCCAGAACGGCAATTGGGCCATTACCTAGGTCATCTTGGGCGAGGTGACGATTCGCGCGATGATGCTGGAGAGCGTCCACACTGAGAGGCCTAGGATCCAGGCTTCGATGGGAAGAACTCCGCATGAATATTGATGATCTGCTACGCATCGCGACGGAACGGCGAGCCAGCGACTTGCACTTGAAGGTGGGCAATTATCCGCACCTCCGCATTGACGGCGAACTGGCGCCGTTGACCGACCAGCCCCGCATCAGCGCAGAAGACATGCTGAACATGGCGTTCAGCATGATGTCGGCGCGGCAGAAGCAGAAGTTCAAAGAGACCACGGAAATCGATATGGCCTATGGCGTCGCCGGATTGGGCCGCTTCCGTGTGAACATCTTTCAGCAGCGTGGCAACGTTGGACTAGTGCTGCGCGTCATTCCGACCAAGATTCGCGCGCTCGACGAATTGTTTCTTCCGAAAGTGGTCGAGCAGATTTGCGACATGCCTCGCGGGCTGGTGCTGGTGACCGGGGTGACCGGCTCCGGTAAGTCGACGACGCTGGCCGCGATGGTGGATCGCGTGAACTCGTCACGCGCGGAACACATTGTCACGATCGAGGACCCGATCGAATTCTTGCACCGCGACAAGAAGGGATACGTCAACCAGCGCGAGGTGGGCGTGGACACGCCTTCCTTCGGCGCGGCGCTCCGAGCGTCTTTGCGTCAGGATCCGGACGTGATCCTGGTGGGCGAAATGCGAGACCTGGAAACGATCCAGACGGCGCTGCATGCGGCGGAAACCGGCCACATGGTGTTCTCGACCTTGCACACCCTCGACGCCGTTGAAACCGTCAACCGCGTGATTTCGATCTTCCCTCCCCCGGAGCAGAAGCAGATTCGTATGCAACTGGCGGCGGTGTTGCGCGCCATCGTCAGTCAACGACTGGTCCGGCGCTGCGATGCTGAAGGACGTGTGCCTGCGGTCGAGGTTATGATCAACACGGCGTTCATCCGCGAGTGCGTGCTGGTGCCGGAAAAGACCCGGTCGATTCGCGACGCGATTGCGGCCGGTACTTCGCAGTACGGCATGCAGACGTTCGATCAGTCGCTTTGGGACTTGTTCCAGGCCGGTTTGGTCAATTACGAAACGGCCCTCGAGAACGCTTCAAACGCCGACGACTTCAAGCTGCGCATGCAGGGTATTGCTTCTACGGCCGATATTTCACGGCAGTCGATGCAGACGGCGGGTTTCGGAGGACGATAGAAGCAGGTTTCGAAGTTTCAAGGTTTCAAAGGTTCAATGTGGGGCGCGATGCGAATCGCGCCCTTTTTCTGTGGTCTGGCGGCATGCACCTTTAATGCTGAACTGAGGCCGCGAACTCCGCAAAAGTGACGAAGTGCCCGGCTGGGTCCTTGATACCGATCTCTATCGATCCGTAAAACGTCTTCCGTTTCGGCATCACTACTTCCGCGCCTTTGACGGCGTTGATCGTCTCATCCAGGTTATCAACTTCGACATAGAGGAACGTTGGTCCCTTGCGGACCTGTTGTGAGATCGCGCCCACATCTTTGTCGGCGCTGGCAAAGCTCTGATACATCAACTCCACGTTGCCCTTCTGCAGCATGGCGAAGGCAAGTTAGTCGCCGTCGGGAACTTCGGCGGTTTTCTCGAAGCCGAAGCGATCGACCCAGAACTTCACGCAGGGTTCCACGTCCTGCACAAACAGCACAGGGGTAATTCTCTTCACATGCATAGCCTTGTTCTTCTCCTCTGCCTTGGACGTTGTTGGAGGAAATGTGGACAGCAGAACCGTAAGCGCCAAAACTAAAGTTGCGATACGCATCGATCTTCTCCCTTGCCAAGGCAATGTAGTCTAAATTAGACTAGCTGACGATACTAAACTCTGAATGTCGTGTCAAGGAGGATCTCGATGGCAATCCAGGAGCGGGGCTTGCAGGACTTAACGTCGGTGGGGCCGGCGATCGCGAGGGATTTCGAACTGCTGGGCATACGCAGTGTGGCGCAATTGTCGCGCCGTAACCCGGAGAAGCTTTACGAAAAGTTTTGCGAGATTACGGGACAGGCGCAGGATGTCTGCTGCCTCGACGTGTTCCGGGCGGCGGTGGCGCAGGCACGAAATCCACGACTTCCCGCTGAACAACGCCAGTGGTGGTACTGGAGCCGCCGTCGGAAGGCGCGTGATGGCCGCGACTAAGAAGCGCGATCTAACCACACCGGACCTGGTGCTGCTCAGCCTGTTGGCGGAGCGTCCGATGCACGGCTATCAGGCTAACCTGGAACTTGAGCGGCGGCAGGTACGAGACTGGGCGGGGATTTCGCGGCCACAGGTCTATTACTCGCTGGAAAAACTCTCGGGGATGGCGTTGATCCGAACCGCAAACAGTGACGAACCGGTGGCCGGGCCGGAGCGCAGCGTATTTGGTACGACCACCGCTGGTCGCGCAGCATTGGCCGACGCATTGGATCGCGAGGAGTGGACCAAGCAACGCGAGCGGCCTCCGTTTCTCACATGGATCGCCTTGTCGTGGCAGGCGCGCGCGGGTGTGTTTGAGCGACAGTTGCGGCGGCGTCGGAGTTTTCTCGAGAAGGAACTGATCCGGGAAAACGCAACGCTGAGAGCGATCCGGCGGGAGGTTGGCCATCGTTTCCACGAGGCGGTCTGGATGGTGAGTTTGACGATCCAGCAGATTCGAACCGAACTGCGCTGGATCCGGAAACTGGAGGGCGAACTGCGACGGCGCGCACCGGCACGACATCCGGAATATCCGGGAAAGGAGTGAGAGCGACAGGACGACTCGCGTCGGCCGACGGGTTGCGCTATGGTTTATGGGTATGGCGTTCTCACGGCCCAAACGAAAGACATATTCGGAAGACGAGATGTACGAATACGCAGTCGGGGCGCTGGGACGGCGCATGCGAACCGTCGCGGAGTTGAAGCGGCTGATGCGGGCGCGCGTGGAAGATCCTGAGTCGGAATATGCGGTGACGCTGGTGGAGTTGGTGATCCGGCGGCTGAAGGACCAGGGTTACGTAAACGACTCAAACTATGCGGCGTATTACTCGTCGATGCGTCGCGACAATCAGAAATTTGGGCGCGGGCGCGTAATCACCGAATTGAAAACCCGGGGCGTACATGCTTCGGTGATTGAGAAGGCGGTCGAGACGGCCTACGAGGGCGTAAACGAAGAAAAGCAGGCGAGGGAGTTTCTGCGCAAGAAGCGTATGGAGAAGCCCAAGGATCAGAAGCAGGCGGCGCGGGTTTTCCGGCAACTGGCGCGGGCGGGGTTTGGGACCAAGGCGATCTTTACGATCCTGAAGAAGTGGGATGTGGATGATGAGACGTTGACGGCGCTGGAGGGCGAGCACGAATGAGTTGAAGCTTATCGGGATTGATCGCCATTTGCGTTCCCGCCTGGATTGTTCCATACTTCAAAACGCATCCCACAAAACCTAGAGGAGGAACCCCATGAAAACCAAGTGGGCAGCAATTCTTGTAACGGCGTTGCTGTGTGCGGCGCCCTTTGCGTTCGGGCAGGACACCAGCAGCAGCGATAAGAAGTCAACGGGCAGCGATGTGAAAAGCGCGGCCAAGACGGCAACAAAAGACACCGAGAAGGGCGCGAAGACAGCTGGCAAGGAAACCGAAAAGGCTGCGCAAAAGACGGGTCACGCGACCAAGACCGCGGCCAAGGACGCGGAAAAGGGAACGAAGGTCGCTGCGAAGGATACCGAAAAGGGCACGAAGACCGCGGCCAAAGACACCGAGAAAGGCGCCAAGGCGGTAGGTAAGGATACCGAGAAGGGCGCGAAAACCGCTGGAAAGGACACGGAGAAGGCGGCGAGCAAGACGGGCAGCGCGATGAAGAAAGGTGTCAAGGGAGTGGGTCACGATGTCAAGAAAGGGACTGAAAAGACCGCGGATGCAGTGAAGTAGGACGGAAAACACGTTCACCACCGAGGGCACAGAGGAACACAGGAAGAACCCTGGTCTCTGTGCCCTTCGATTTTCGGTTATGACGGAACGGCGCTGTCCATCGTTTAGAATTACATTTCCATGCTGACAGGGTCTGAAATCCGCAGAAAATTCCTGGACTTCTTTGTGCAAAAGGGACACAAGGAAGTGCATTCGTCGTCGCTTGTCCCGGCCAACGATCCTACCCTGCTGTTTACCAATGCGGGGATGAACCAGTTCAAGGACGTGTTTCTGGGTCTGGAGAAGCGCGACTATTCGCGGGCCACGACCTCGCAGAAGTGCGTGCGGGCGGGCGGGAAGCACAACGATCTGGAGAACGTCGGGTTCACGAACCGGCATCACACTTTCTTCGAAATGCTGGGAAATTTCTCGTTTGGCGATTACTTCAAGGAAAAGGCAATTCCTTACGCTTGGGAGCTTATTACTTCGCCGGCATGGTTTGGAATTGAGAAGGACAAGCTGTATTTGACGATCTTCGATGTCGCCGACAGAGCGGCGGCATCTTGGGAACTAGGTTTCGACCTTGAGATCGGCGCCGAGCGCGACGCTGAAGCAGAGAAATGTTGGCTGGAGGTCGGAGTTCCGAAAGAACGCATCTTCCCAGGTGGAACTAAAGACAACTTCTGGCAGATGGGCGATACCGGGCCGTGCGGTCCCTGCAGCGAGATTCACTATGACATGGGACCTGCGGCGTCAGACCAGGGGCATACGGATTGTAAGTTCGGATGCGATTGCGGTCGCTATGTTGAGATCTGGAATTTGGTTTTCATGCAGTACGACCGCGACGCATCGGGCACGAAGCGCCTGCCCAAGCCGTCGATCGATACGGGCATGGGGCTGGAGCGGTTGGCAGCAGTGCTGCAGGGCGTGATTTCGAACTACGACACGGATTTGTTCACGCCGCTGATCAAGCGGGCGGCTGAGTTGACGGGATCGGCAAAAGCCGAGCTTCGCTCGGCCGGATCTCCTGGCCACAAGTCTGCGGCTTCGCTGCGCGTGATTGCGGATCACTCGCGCGCAGCTACTTTTCTCATTTCGGACGGAGTGCTGCCTTCGAATGAAGGGCGCGGATATGTGTTGCGGAAGATTATTCGGCGGGCGATTACGCATGGGCGGCTGCTGGGACAGACCAAGCCGTTTCTCTATCAGATGGTTTTTGCCGTCCGGGATCTGATGCGGGATGCGTATCCGGAATTGAACGACACTGCGGATCGCGTATCGAAAGCGGTGCAGATCGAGGAGACTCGGTTTGCGCACACGATGGATGTAGGACTCGAGAAATTGGAGGCACTGCTCAAGCACTCGCCCGAAAAGCTTGCGGGAGAGGATGCATTCAAGCTCTACGACACGTTCGGTATGCCGCTCGACTTCATGCAGGATGCGGCGCGCGATCAGGGGATCGCGTTTGATCGGGCCGGATTTGATCATGCGATGCAGGAGCAAAAGGCTCGGGCGCGGGCTTCGTGGAAGGGTGCGGCGAAGCAGACGGCCAATCCGGCTTATCAGCAGCTGCCCAAGTCGGAGTTCGAGGGATATCGCCAGACGCGATCTGACGGCTGCAAAGTTCTGGCGATCATTCACAACGGACAGGGCGTGCAGCAGCTTGAGGCTGGATATGTGGGCGAGGTCATTCTCGATCACACTCCGTTCTATGCCGAGGCGGGCGGGCAGATCGGGGATCACGGTTGGCTTTACTCGGACGATCACAACACCGTCGTGGCAGAAGTCAAAGGATGCTATTACCCGATTCAGGGAGTGCGGGCGCATCAGGTTGTGATGAAACCACAACCAAAATCCCCACCCTACGAAAACCGCGTAGGGTGGGGCACCCTCAGGGTTGGGGATCGTGTCGACGCTGTTGTGGACACCGACATTCGCGAGGCAACGATGCGGAATCACACGGCGACGCATCTGCTGCATGCGGGGTTGCGCGAGGTGCTGGGTAAGCATGTGAAGCAGGCAGGGTCGCTGGTGGCGCCGGGGCATTTGCGGTTCGATTTTTCGCACTTCACGGCCGTGGAGGACGAGGAACTGCAGGACATTGAGGACATCATCAATAAGGAAGTGCTGCGCAATCGTAGGGTCGAAGTGATCGAGAACGTGCCGATCGACGTTGCCGTGAACGAGTATCACGCGATGGCTCTGTTTGGCGAAAAATATGGCGACAAGGTGCGGGTGATCCGCATTGGCGACTTCTCAACCGAGCTTTGTGGCGGAACGCACACCGGGGCGACGGGCGAGATTGGGCTGATCAAGATTTTGAAGGAAGGCAGCGTGTCGTCGGGCGTGCGGCGCGTGGAGGCGATTACCGGGGAGGGATCGCTGCGGCACTTCCGCAAGGATCATGCACTCGAGAACGTCGTGTCATCGTTCGTCTCTCCCACCCTTGCGCAAAAGTCGCGCAAGGATGGGGCACCCACATCCGATGTAGATTCCGACGGCGAAAGAGCTTTCTCTCCGGCTGACGCCCTCAAGGCAGAACTTGAAAGGAAAGACGCGGAGATCAAGCGGCTGGCCCGGGAGCTCGATCAGGCGCGAATGAAGTCAGCGTCGTCGACGACGGCGAATATCGGCGACAAGGTGAAAGAGATTAAGGGCGTGAAGGTGCTGGCGCATCGCGTGGATAATCTCGAGCGCGCGCAGATGCGAACGCTGGTCGATCAACTGCGGGACAAGATTGGGTCGGGCGTGGTGGTACTGGGGTCGGCTTCGAACGGGAATGTGGCGTTGATTGTCGGCGTGACCAAGGATTTGACTTCGCGCGTCCCAGCGGGCAAAGTGGTCGGCGCTGTCGCCCAGAAGGTGGGCGGGAAAGGCGGCGGGCGTCCGGACCTGGCCGAGGCGGGAGGAAAGGATGCGTCCGCGCTGGATGCCGCGCTGGACGGGGCTTACGCAGTAGTCGAGGGATTACTCGCATGAACCAGGACGACGACACGGTTAGTGGCGCCACGCCGGAGCGACTGCGCTTCGTAAAGCACAAAGGACAAGTCATCTTTCTGATCGACTTCAGCCACTGCAGGGGCAAAGAGATGTTGTTGCTGCTCGATCAAGTACGGGCTGACGTTGCCAGGCACGTGCCGGGATCAGTGCTGACGCTGGCCGACTTCAGTGGGGCGCAGGTCGACAGAGCGGTGGCCACGAAGATCAAGGAAGTGCTGGTGCTGGATCGTCCGTACGTGAAGAAGTCGGCCTGGGTGGGCACCGACAGTCTGCCGCATGTGTTCTACGAAAATTTCAAGAACTTCTCGCAGCGGGACTTTCCAACCTTCGAAACTCGGGAAGAGGCGATGGACTGGCTGGTGAAG
>Ga0209698_10004203_pt1 | contig 15847 bp, 9 predicted proteins | sample LitLauG_LLR_2012_FD_187203 | JGI IMG/M metagenome (GOLD analysis project Ga0209698, IMG submission 187203) | Freshwater sediment microbial communities from Pennsylvania, USA - Little Laurel Run_MetaG_LLR_2012 (SPAdes) (version 2) | ecosystem: Environmental > Aquatic > Freshwater > Creek >...
CCTAAAGACGGATCAAGTTCGCGCCCGACACCGTCAAAAGGCGACGACCACGAGTGGCGTCGGCGCTGCTGGAAATGGATGCGGGAAACTCAAACCGTAAAAATTAGATCGCGCCGCGCCCGTCCAATTTATCCGCTTATTTTATGTGGCCACGGAATTTCGCTGAATATCGATCGCGGCACATTATTTATTCGAGACGGTTTTACGCATTTTCCGCAGGTGCGCACGGAATACCGATTTTTCAAAGGTAGCTTGGATTTACCGCCTCGAATTCTGGTTCTGGATGGCTCGGGTTCGATCACTTTTGACGTGCTGGCGTGGCTAAACGAACAGGCCATTCCACTGGTCCGGGTTGCCTGGGATGGCAGCTCCGTTCTTGCCGTTGGCGGCTCCGGCTTTTCCGCGGATCCTAAGAAGGCGCTTTGGCAGCGTGAGCTTCGTCGTGATGAAGCCAGCCGCACCCGGTTCATGGTCAAACTGGCCGAAGCGAAGCTGAAGGCCTCGCTGGCATGCCTGCGGGACGTCCTCCCGCCCTCGCCAGCGCGGACTTCGGCGTTAGAAGTCACGCGGTCGGCCATAAAGCGCCTGCGCTCTGCACCGCCGCGCACAACCGACGGATTGCGGGTCTTCGAAGGTCGCGTCGGACAAGCCTACTTCGCGGCTTGGCGGGGCCTCTCCATCGATTGGAAAACAGACAAGCGCCATCCGATCCCCAGAGAATGGGGCGCCTACACAACCCGCACTTCGGTCGCCAACCGCCGCAGCTACGACAACCAATTCGCGACGCATCCTATCAACGCCATGCTCAACTACGCCTACGCAGTACTTCAAACCGAGCTGAAAATTCGAGCGATCGCCGAAGGCTACGATCCAACACTAGGCATAATGCATACCAGCAAATGGGAGAGCCCCGCCTTCATCTTCGACCTCATGGAGCCACTGCGGCCCGTCGTCGATGCCGCCGTGCTGCGGTTCGCCTCGGCAGAGACGTTTTCCGGCGGGGACTTCACGCTCCGGTCGGATGGGGTTTGCAGGCTCAATCCTCAGCTGGCGCGGGGGGTGGCGCAAATGACCACGTCAGCGATCCGCGACTCAAGTCTGCCTGCGTTGCTCAAATAGCTTCGAAGGATGAATGTCCAACACAGCGCAAATCTTACCGAGCAATTCAACGCTGGGATTTCCGTCGCCGCGCTCAATTCCGCCCAGATATCGGAGGTCAACAGCCGCCTCCAAAGCGAGCTGCTCCTGCGTGTAGCCGCGTTGCTTGCGAAATCGACGAATGTTGCGGCCAACGACCTTGCCCCAATCCATCCGGCCTAAGGATTGCGCTGGAACTTGAGGGTCTAGGGTATATATACCCGATAAATCGAGATCAGGGGTTTATGCCCATGTTGAGAGCGAAGGATCTTGCACGCCTGCTATTTGCTGCTCTGATGGAATTGTCACTCCTGGCCTTGGGCTGCTGCGGAAGCCGAAGCGTCTCCGGCACATACGTCACCGCGAATTCGAACAGTGTCTCGATGCTTCAGCTTGTTGAGACGGAGGATCACCGCGTTACGGGATCTTTGCAAGGACTCCTACTGGGCGGAAATGGACAGACCGCCGCACAATCAATTCAAGTTGCTGGCTCTGTAGACGGGGACAACCTCGTTTTGTCCAATGTAGCACGCTGGTACGAAGGCAGCGTCAATATGACTGGGAAGGTTACTCCGAACGGAATCAGCCTTACCGTGGCGACGTCGGCGGGACCATCGACCTATGAGATGCAAGAGGCATCCGTCGAAGACTATGCAAAGCGATGCGCTGATCTGCGACAACACGGCGAACTCATTCAAGCGGAGATTGCGCGTCAACAAGCAGCGGCACAGGCCTTGGCGCAAAACAACGCCCGGCGCGATGATGCCCTGTCATTGGCACAGGAACTTGAACAAACGGCACAAAACGACGCGCTTGCTACGCCAGAAGTAAACGCCGCCACGGCGCAATTCGCCTCATACTCCGAGCGAATGCGCAGCCTAGGTGAAGAACGAGCGCGCGAAGGAGACACTGTCCAAGGTTCGCAATTGGAAGTCGGCATAAATCAAATCGATATCGGCCGCTCGCAGATCCGAACTCAGATCGAGCAGTCAGCCACACACTTCGCACAGCATTGGCAGGCGCTTAGCGCTCGGAAGGCCGCCGCCGACGCTTGGTGCTCCCAAGCCAACGATCCAACCTGCTATCGCCTAGGTACAGCCTGGTCCCTATATGCCAGCAACGCACGGCCGCTTGTTCAAGCATATCAAAACGCTGAAACCACATTCCAGCGTAATCAGTAGGGTAAACCCGGGGATATAACGCGTTTGGGATTTCGCGAGCCGATATCGATTAAGACCCTGCGAGAGTCTCGCACCGCACTATGGTTTGCGAGACGACGGCGCTAGACAAGCCATGGGCCAGAGTTACCGGGTCCCGGTCAGTCGAGGTCTAGGAGGACCACTATGGCGATGGGGGCGTGCCGCGAGTGCGGCAAGGATGTCAGCACGAGCGCGAAGGTCTGCCCACACTGCGGCGTCAAGCGGCCGGTGCGCCGCAAGGGTCTCGGGTGTTTTGCGGTCGGCCTTATAGTCGTGGCGGTGTTGATCGGGATCGGCGCTCTGGTCGGCATACTCAGCTATGCGACGATGTCACCCGCGGAACGTGCGCAGCTGGACGCACGGGAGCGAGCTAGCGCCACAGTAAGCGAAGACGCAGCCTACAATATCCACAGCTCCAGCTTGACAGTCAGCGAGCTGCAGCAAGTCTCGGAACTAGGCCAGCATGGCCACGTGAGAGATTGGCTAATCGCCACTCACCGAGTGCGATTTGGCGTTACGACCGTAGTTGCTGTGGCGGAGGTCCGCCGCCTCGAGGCCCCCGGAATGATTGGATCGAATGATGGCGTTGGCGGACTTTACATCACACAGACGAGTTTCGAAATGGCTCGCGCCATTGCGCGCTGCGCAGACCAGAAGGCGGCTGACGGCGCGGCCGAGACCGTAACCAACCTCGTCGGCCACTGCTCAGACGAAGTCGAACACCGCATTGCCGCTTGCATAGCGCCCCACGCCAGTGACCGCAACGCAAACGCCTGGCAGGTCGCCGGTGATTGTGCGACTCAATCTTGAAACGCCACCGAGCGCCGGCCCCTGCGCATTGACCTGCGCAGCGCGTTAGGTGAGCCTAAGTGGTGAGTAGTGTGTGAACGGCTCGTTGGAGCGAGTTAGCGGCCGCGCCGCCTACCCTAGGTGATCGCGCTCGAATTCGTCTCGGCGTTCCAGTAATAGCCGCGACCCGTGGTCATGTCGTTCACGCCTACTTGCCGATAGAAATAGAGCAGGCAGAAGGAGATTTCGGCTTCAAAGGCAGCGGCGAAGATTGCTATCTGATATGCGTTCCGGGTCATGCGCAAGCCCATGAAGAACGCGACAGGCACGGCGAGCAATAGCCACCACGAAACGAAGAAGCAGGCGACGAACGCTGCGACAGGTCCGACAATCGTTAGCAACGTGCCGAACCAATATTTAAGCTTCATGCCATGATTGGCAGTCAACGCGAACAATTCAGAGTCGTAGTAGGTGCTAAACTTGAACACAGTAAAGCGCCGCGCGAAGAAGCCGCTTTGTAGCTCCGAAAAGGTCCGCGCCGGAAATGGCTCTAATTGCGAAATGCTTTCCGGTATGCCCTTGCCCTTAGCATTTAGCGTAGTGACGATCTCCCGCAGCTTCGCGACGCCCTTCGACCCCATACAGCTCTCCCATCGCGGCACACGTAACAACGGGAATACTATTTAGCCGGCGGTGGCAAGGCTAACGCCTGTGCTGATGCACCTCGGTTTCTCTAACTGGCCGAAAAGGCGATGTCTGTTTTGGGACACGGTATGCTCGGTTCCGTTTATCGGATTTCACGGTGGCCGAAGCCTAAGCCTCAAAGAAGCGCATTATCTTGGCGTACTCGACCCTGTCGCCACTAAAAATCTCACGCAGCGTTCTGCGTGATGCACCGATGATCAGATTCTCCATTGGATTGGCAACTCTTACAGGAACATTGCGCGTCGGATTTGCTACATCGACGCCGAGCGGGTCGATTATGAAGCAACGTAACCCATTCTGCGCCGTCTTTTGGATAATCTCATTGATGTGACCATCTGCAAAGCCGTACCCTATGATCATAAGACGCGCGCCAGGCTGTGACAGACGGGCCTCGAAATCTCTCAAATATTGACCTAGTAGCGGCGTCCGCGAAATCGTTGCGGTTTTAGCCCCGCCGATTACGAGAAGGTCCGAGCCGTTTTGATCGACCCACTGTGTCGACCCGTGAAGCTTGTAGATCGGTTGTTGCCGGAGGGGTCTTTCAAAGTGCTCGTCGCCAACGATCCACTGCACTTCGCGCCGAGCTTGTGGTCCGTACAACATTCCGGCCGGCTGGGTGCGACGAACCCCAGGGAGATAGGCCGCGTCCCATTTTCTCGCGCCGCAGAGGGAAATATTGTCGTTGATGTAGTGGTATTCGAGCAGCAGGTCCTGATTGAGACTAAAGATTGCGTCGAAACGGACAAGCATTTCACGAACTAGAAATCCGACTTGGCTGTTGAATTCCAGCCCATTCGTAAGACCCAGATAGCCGTTGTTCATGTCGTCGAACATGCGGATTACAGCAGCCTGTAACGCCGCGAGTTCATCCTTACCGTAGCCGCGTCCCTGGGCCTGCACCGCTGCTAGCGCCGCTTCGAAGCCACCGCTTTCCTTGTGTTGCCACAACAAAATGCCAAGCGACGGATTGTCCTGGATTTCTTTGCAACCGAGCAAATACTCAAATGCTTCGGCTGCGAGCCAACCGCCCCAATTTCGACTAAAGCCTGCGCCGATCAGAAGGATGTGGGCCATGTGACGTTGAACAGGTTAGTTTGCAGGCTGGCCTGTTGCAATCACTATGGTCTATGGGAGAGCGTCCAAGGTACGGCCTTCCGTGGTGAATGTCTGCAACTGGGATCGAAAAGACCTGAACTACGAACCAAGTGAAGCCGGCGGCTCGTCCGTAAGACTCAGAGTTGTTTCTGCAGTGGTTAGGGTGCCCAGCGATTGTGATGAGAGTCACCAATTGGGGCGACTTAGCCGGTCGCGGTCGCAATTCGTACAGGTCGGCCCCAGATGACCAAAACCCACACCCGAGATGATGCTCTTTGCGAGCAACCTCCCGGCCGGTTTTCAAAATTCCGGCTGCCCCTATATGGGCGGCGCGGGCGACTCAGCGAAGAAGTCAGCTCCAGCCATATCGGAAGGTTCCTATGCTCAAACCTTCGGGATTGATTTTGCTCGGTGCCCTATTAATGGGTTTGCTGGTCGTCGCGCTCGCGGTCCCCCTTCTAGTCGCCGCCAGTGTATGGGGTGCGCTATGGATGGCAGACAAATACACCGAAAAACGTCGCAAACAGCGACAATCCGCAAGCGTCATGTCTGGCATCGAGGCCTGCATACATGCGCATCGCCAAACTCTTGCCCGTCTGCGTGACGAAAAGATCGCGATCAACAGATACGGACGAGTCGAAGATGACGGATGGCGAGCAGAGGTTGAACACTTCGCACATTCCGTAGTCTTTGAAGACGTTCCCGAGGCTGGCGCCTACAGCGAGAATTCAATCATTCAATTTACCTACGACATGATCGAGAATGCCTTGGGGCCGGTAAGCCCATCACAGAACCGCGTTGGCTTTTGAACGGGGAAGGCCAAAAGAAGGCCGATGAGTTGGGGGAGCCAACGCTCTTGAGATAAGGTGGTCAATGGTGCCTCGCTGCTTTATCGCCCTACTTTTCTCCATGACCGCTGTCGCGGCCTGTGGCGAGCCGACTTCGGCGCCTTCGGGAGCACCAGTGCCACACCATGTTGAACCGCTGCACACTTGGCGGTTGGGTGATGGCGCGGTCATTCGCATTCGCACGCGCGTCTGCCCAACCAAAGAGCTAGCGCTGAGCAACAGCCCGTGCCGAAACGTTGATGCGGAATTCGAAACTCACGTTTCCAACGTTTCAAACGGCGCTGTGGCCGTGGACATCGGTATGTCAACGGAGAAGCTTTGGTTGCGCGCCACGGATTTGCACACGGACTTCACGGAAAGCGGAGACCAAATGGTGGGGGCGAGGGACATAGATTTCTTCACCGATGAAGATGCGGGCCGCCGTGTGACGTCTGCGCAGATCGGCCACAGTTGGCCTTACACAGTTGATAATGTCGTGGTCAGGTGTTCGCGCCCAAGTTTCGATGGCATTGGCGCTGTCTCCGTCGTGGACCCCGAGGGCAACCAGTACGCGCTCAACCCCCTGGCTAGGGGAATTCTAAGCATTCCTGACGCCGCTGCGATCAGGCGTCCCGATCAATTTCACCCCGGCGAGTACGTTTCGGACGAACGAATTTTTGAGGTGGCGGAGAGTGTTTGTGAAGCCGCTGTCAAGAAGGCCGTCCACGAGTTAGCATCGCCACTCACTCAATAATTCCTCGCCTCCGCTGCCCGCTGCGGGGGCCTCGTCCTCGATTGACCGCGCACGCTTCGATCTATTGCGACCCGCCGGTGAGCGTGTCCTGAGGGCGAAGCGCCTGTTTAGGCGATTTCCAGCCCCCGCTAATTCCGGGTGAATGGCAAGATTCGAGCGGAATTTGACCACGCCGGGTTAGCGGCATGGTCAAAAGTGTGGCCCGTTTTCGAGATAGCTATATCCCCGGGATCGCTCCCGGGCCGGCGCCTTTTCTCTGACGTTTCTTCCCAAGTTTATTCCGCGGCCTCGGGCTGGGCCAAGCGCGCGTCTTCGGCGCGCTCGATCGCCAATTGCTCGTCGCGCTCCACGGCCAGCTTTTGGTAGCGCCGCAATTGGCCCCCGGTGCCCGCCGGGATCAGACGCCCGACGATCACGTTTTCCTTCAGCCCCTCGAGGGGATCGGTTTTCCCGTTCGAAGCCGCGTCAGTTAGGACCCGAGTGGTTTCTTGGAACGACGCCGCTGAGAAGAACGACCGCGTCTGAAGCGAGGCTTTGGTTATGCCCAGCAGCATCGGCTGGGCGCTCGCGCCCTTGAGGCCAAGTTCGCTTACACGCTTATTCTCGTCTTCGAGATCGAGCGCTTCCACAGCTTCCCCTTTCAGGAACTCAGTGTCGCCAGCGTCCATGATCTCGACCTTTTGCAGCATCTGGCGAACAATCACTTCGATGTGCTTGTCGTTGATCGGCACGCCCTGCAGGCGATAGACCTTCTGGATTTCCTCGACCAGATAATTGGCCAACGCTTCCACGCCCATGATCGAGAGGATGTCCTGCGGCGCGGGGTTGCCGTCGAGCAGGTAATCGCCCTTCTTTACGAAGTCGCCTTCCTGCACCGGAATATGCTTGCCCTTCGGGATCATGTATTCGAACGGCTCAAGGCTTTCGTCTTCCGACACAACCCGCAAGCGGCGTTTGTTCTTGTAGTCCTTGCCGAACTCAACGCGGCCATCCGATTCCGAAATGATAGCGTGATCTTTCGGACGCCGCGCTTCAAAGAGCTCCGCCACCCGCGGCAGACCGCCGGTGATATCGCGCGTCTTGGCGCCGCCCGTTGGCATCCGCGCCAAATCTTGGCCGGGGGTGACTTCGTCACCGTCGGCCACGGAGAGAATGGCGCCGACCGGCAAATTGTAAGTTTTCACCGTAGCACCCTTGGCGTTCAGCACCGATATCGCTGGCTTCAGCTCCGATCCCTTCGCCGTCGAACGCCAATCGATGATCACTTTCGAAGAGATGCCGGTTGCCTCGTCGAACTCGTCACGCACCGAAACCCCTTCGATCACGTCCTCAAACTTCACCTTGCCTGCGGCTTCAGTGAGAATTGGGGTCGCATAAGGGTCCCATTCGGCGATGCGATCGCCGCGCTTCACAGCCGTCTTCTCATCCACCTTCAGGCGCGCGCCGAACGGCAGCTTGAACGACTGGCGTTCCTTGCCCTCAGCGTCGACCACGATGACCTGCATGTTGCGGCTCATCACGATAAGTTCGCCGTTGGCGTTCTTCACCGTGTTGCGGTTGATCATCCGCACCTTGCCTTCATGCGCAGATTCCATCGCCGACGTTTCCGCGATTTGAGCGGCGCCGCCGATGTGGAAGGTCCGCATCGTGAGCTGGGTGCCAGGTTCGCCGATGGATTGGGCGGCTATGACGCCTACCGCCTCGCCGATATTGACCCGCGTTCCGCGCGCCAAATCGCGCCCGTAGCAAGCGCCGCAAACGCCAGTGCGGGTTTCGCAAGTCAGCACTGATCGCACTTTGACGCCCTGCACCGCCGACTTCTCAATCAGCACAGCCAGATCTTCGTCAATGAAGGCGCCTGCCGGGGCAATCTGCTTGCCGGTGCCTGGATCGACCACCGGCACAGCGGCCGTGCGGCCAAGAATGCGCGTGCCGAGCGAGACCACGATGTCGGCGCCGTCGATGACGGCCGCCATCTGGATGCCGTCCTGGGTGCCGCAATCTTCTTCGGTGATAATGCAGTCCTGCGCGACGTCGACGAGACGTCGGGTCAGGTAGCCCGAATTCGCGGTCTTAAGCGCGGTGTCGGCCAGACCCTTGCGGGCGCCGTGGGTCGAGTTGAAATATTCGAGAACCGAAAGGCCTTCCTTGAAATTCGAGATGATCGGCGTCTCGATGATTTCGCCAGAGGGCTTGGCCATAAGCCCGCGCATGCCGGCGAGCTGCTTCATCTGGTTCTTCGAGCCGCGTGCGCCTGAGTGCGCCATCATGAACACGGAATTGAGTTCGCCAGTCCGGCCCTTGTCTTTGACCGGCTTGGACGCCTCATCCATCATCGCGTCAGCGACTTTATCGGTGCACTTCGACCAAGCGTCCACGACCTTGTTGTACTTCTCACCTTTGGTGATAAGGCCGTCGGCGTATTGTTTCTCGTACTCGGCGACGCGGTGCCGGGTTTCTTCCACCAGCTTTTCCTTCGCCGCGGGCACCACCATGTCGGCCATGCCGAAGGAAATGCCCGCTTTCGCCGCTTCCCGGAAGCCCAGCTGCATCATGCGATCGGCAAAGATCACCGTCGCCTTCTGACCGCAGTGGCGGTAGACGGCGTCGATCAGGTTTCCGATCTCCTTCTTGGTCAGGGTCTGATCCAAAAGCTTGTAACTGATCTTGGGGTGGCGCGGCAAAAGTTCGGCGAGCTTCATGCGGCCAGGCGTGGTGTCGATGGTCAGACGCACAGGCTTGCCGTTCTCATCGACGGTTTCGAACCGCGCTTTGATCTTGGAGTGTAGCGAGATCACGCCCGCGTCGAGCGCGCTTTCGATCTCACCTACATTGACGAACACCTTGCCCTCGCCCGGCTCGCCATCTTTCATGATGGAAAGATAGTAGAGGCCCAAAATGATGTCCTGCGACGGCACAATGATCGGCTTGCCGTTGGCGGGGCTGAGGATGTTGTTGGTGGACATCATCAGCACGCGGGCTTCCAGCTGCGCTTCAAGCGACAGCGGGACGTGCACGGCCATCTGGTCGCCGTCGAAGTCGGCGTTGAACGCTGCGCAGACCAGCGGGTGGAGCTGGATCGCTTTGCCTTCGATCAGCTTTGGCTCGAACGCCTGGATGCCCAAGCGGTGCAAGGTCGGCGCACGGTTCAAGAGCACGGGGTGTTCGCGAATGACTTCTTCGAGCACGTCCCAAACTTCAGGGCGCTCCTTTTCCACCATTCGCCGCGATTGTTTTACGGTGCCGGACAGGCCCTTCACATCGAGCCTGGCGTAGATGAAGGGCTTGAACAATTCGAGCGCCATCTTTTTCGGCAAGCCGCATTGATGCAGCTTGAGGTCTGGGCCGACGACAATCACCGAACGACCCGAATAATCGACGCGTTTGCCCAACAGGTTCTGACGGAAGCGGCCTTGCTTGCCCTTCAGCATATCGGCCAGAGACTTGAGCGGACGCTTGTTGGCGCCGGTGATGACCCGGCCACGGCGGCCATTGTCAAACAGCGCATCCACCGATTCCTGCAGCATCCGCTTTTCGTTGCGGATGATGATGTCGGGAGCGCGCAGCTCCATCAGCCGCTTTAAGCGGTTGTTGCGGTTGATGACGCGACGATAAAGATCGTTGAGGTCTGAGGTCGCAAAACGGCCGCCATCGAGCGGCACCAGGGGACGCAATTCCGGCGGGATGACCGGCACCACCGTCAGAATCATCCATTCCGGCTTGTTGCCCGAACGAATGAACGCTTCCACGAGCTTGAGACGCTTGGCGAGCTTCTTGGGCTTCAATTCCGACGTCGACTCAGCAATTTCCTTGCGCAGTTGCTCGGCTTCCTTTTCCAAATTGAGAGCCATCAGCAACTCGCGCACCGCTTCCGCGCCGATCATGGCGGTGAAGCTGTCTTCTCCATGCTCTTCCTGAGCGCGAAGATAGTCTTCCTCGGTCAGCAATTGTTTAGCTTCAAGCGAGGTCAGGCCCGGCTCAATGACGATGTATTGCTCGAAATAGAGCACGCGCTCGATGTCCTTGAGCGCCATGTCGAGCATTAGAGCGATACGCGACGGCAGTGATTTCAAAAACCAGATATGCGCCACGGGCGCTGCGAGCTCGATGTGGCCCATCCGCTCGCGGCGCACCCGCTGCAGGGTCACCTGCACCCCGCACTTTTCGCAGATGATGTCTTTGTACTTCATCCGCTTGTACTTGCCGCACAGACACTCGTAGTCCTTGATCGGACCAAAGATGCGCGCGCAGAAAAGACCGTCACGTTCTGGCTTGAACGTGCGGTAGTTGATGGTTTCCGGCTTTTTTATTTCGCCGAACGACCACGAACGGATTTGCTCGGGGCTCGCAATCGAAATCTTGATCTGGTCAAACACTGGCGCCGGGGGCTGGTTGCCCCCGAAGGTCGAATTGATCAGGTCTTGGTTCATAGCATTCATGGTCTTGACCTTCCGTCGCGTCGGTGTGCGGCCGCCGCCCCGTGGGTTCGTCTTTCAATTCGATCCCGAACGCGCCCGCACACGCGCGCGCATCCGGGATGGGTTTATTCCGCCGCCTTCAGCTTGTTCTCGGTGAGTTCGACATTGAGGCCGAGCGACTTCATTTCCTTCACCAGCACGTTGAACGATTCCGGGATGCCGGCTTCGAAAGTATCGTGGCCGCGGGTGATGGCCTCGTAGACCTTGGTGCGCCCGGCGACGTCATCGGATTTCACCGTCAGCATTTCCTGAAGCGTGTAGGCGGCCCCATAGGCTTCGAGCGCCCACACTTCCATTTCGCCGAAACGCTGCCCGCCGAACTGGGCCTTGCCGCCCAAGGGTTGCTGGGTGACCAACGAGTACGGGCCGATCGAACGGGCGTGGATTTTGTCGTCCACCAAGTGGTGCAGCTTCAGCATATAGATGTAGCCCACCGTTACTGGGCGTTTGAATTGCTCTCCGGTCTGACCGTCACGCAAGCGCACCTGACCGGTCTCGGAGAGGCCGGCTTCCTTGAGCATGCTGCGTATGTCTGCGTCCTTGGCCCCATCGAACACCGGCGTCGCTACCGGCACGCCTTTTTCGATATTGTGGGCGAGTTCGCGCATCTCAGCTTCCCCTTTGGGAAGCTCAATGCCTGGGCCATAGACATCCCTTAGCTTCTTTTCGAGCGGGCGTTTGTCGCCGTCGCGCTCAAGCACATCGAGGGCCTGACGCACTTGCTTGCCGAGACCCGCGCAGGCCCAGCCCAAATGGGTTTCAAGGATCTGACCGACATTCATCCGGCTCGGCACGCCGAGCGGGTTGAGCACGATATCGACCGGCTGGCCGTCATCTAGGAACGGCATGTCCTCCTGAGGCACAATCTTGGAGATGACGCCCTTGTTGCCATGGCGGCCGGCCATCTTGTCGCCCGGTTGCAGCTTGCGCTTCACCGCCACGAACACTTTGACCACCTTCATCACGCCGGGCGGCAATTCGTCGCCGCGCGTTAGCTTGTCGACCTTGTCGGCAAAACGCGCATCGAGACGTTTCTTGGCGTCGTCGTATTGCTTCTTCAGCGCTTCGATCTCAGACATGGCGGCCTCGTCGTCGAGGCCGATCTGCCACCATTGGCCCTTCGAAAGCGGCTCGAGCGACTCAAGCGTCACTTCGCCCTTCTTGAAGCCCTTGGGGCCCGAGGCGGCGGTCTTGCCGACCAAAATCTCCTGCAATCGCCCGAAGATGTTGCGCTCAAGGATCGCCAACTCGTCGTCGCGGTCCTTCGAGAGACGTTCGATTTCTTCGCGTTCGATTTGCAGCGCGCGTTGGTCCTTGTCGACGCCGTGGCGGTTGAACACCCGCACTTCGACGACCGTGCCATTGACCCCTGGCGGCAATCGCAGCGAAGTGTCGCGCACGTCCGAAGCCTTCTCGCCAAAGATGGCGCGCAACAGCTTTTCTTCCGGCGTCATGGGGCTCTCGCCCTTCGGCGTCACCTTGCCGACCAGAATGTCGCCGGGCTCGAGTTCAGCGCCGATCGCCACGATGCCGGCTTCGTCGAGGTTGCGCAAAGCTTCCTCACCGACATTGGGGATGTCGCGGGTGATTTCTTCCGGGCCGAGCTTGGTGTCACGGGCGGCGACTTCGAATTCTTCGATATGAATGGAAGTGAACACGTCGTCTTTGACAATGCGTTCGCTGATCAGGATCGAGTCTTCGAAATTGTAGCCGTTCCACGGCATGAACGCGACCAACACGTTGCGCCCAAGCGCCAGCTCGCCCAGTTCGGTCGAGGGACCGTCGCCGATAATGTCCTTAGCTTTGACAATGTCGCCGACCTTCACGCTCGGGCGCTGGGTGATGCAGGTGTTCTGGTTCGAGCGCTGGAATTTCAGCAAACGATAGATGTCGACGCCCGGCTTGGTCGGGTCGCGCTCCTCGGTGGCGCGGACAACGATACGTTGACTGTCCACTTGTTCGACGACCCCGGTGCGACGCGCCGTGATGGCTGCGCCTGAGTCGCGCGCCACCGTGCCTTCCATGCCAGTGCCCACGATCGGCGCGTCAGCGCGCAACAGCGGCACCGCCTGGCGTTGCATGTTGGAGCCCATGAGCGCGCGGTTGGCGTCATCGTTCTCGAGGAACGGGATAAGGGCGGCGGCCACCGAAACAACCTGTTTGGGCGACACGTCCATCAGATCGATTTCTTCACGCGCAATCAGCTGCGCTTCACCGTTCTCGCGCGCTTGCACCAGATCTTCGGTGAGCTTGCCCTTCTCGTCGATGACAGCGTTGGCTTGGGCAATCTTGTGCTTGGCCTCTTCCATGGCCGAGAGATAGTGAATCTCCTCGGTCGCCTTGCCGTTCACCACTTTTCTGTACGGGCTTTCGATGAAGCCGTATTTGTTGACACGCGCGTGGGTCGCCAGCGAGTTGATGAGGCCGATATTGGGGCCTTCGGGGGTTTCAATCGGACAGATGCGACCATAGTGCGTTGGGTGCACGTCGCGCACTTCAAAGCCCGCCCGCTCACGCGTCAACCCGCCCGGCCCCAGCGCCGAGAGACGCCGCTTGTGGGTGATCTCCGAGAGCGGATTGGTTTGGTCCATGAATTGCGAAAGCTGTGATGAACCGAAGAATTCGCGCACCGCCGCCGCCGCCGGCTTGGCGTTGATCAAATCGTGGGGCATCACCGTCTCGATATCGACCGAGCTCATGCGTTCCTTGATCGCCCGCTCCATGCGCAGCAAGCCGATGCGGTACTGATTTTCCATCAGCTCACCGACCGAGCGCACGCGCCGGTTGCCCAGATTATCGATGTCGTCGACTTCGCCGCGTCCGTCTCGCAGATCGTTCAGCGTGCGCAGCACCTCGATGATGTCTTCAAGACGAAGAATGCGAATGTTGTCGTCGGTATCGAGGCCCAAGCGCATGTTCATCTTCACGCGCCCAACCGCCGAGAGATCATAGCGCTCAGAATCTGAGAACAGGCCGCCAAACAGCGTTTCCGCCGTTTCAATGGTCGGCGGTTCGCCCGGGCGCATGACGCGATAAATATCGAACAGGGCCTGTTCACGGTTCTCGTTCTTGTCGAGCTTCACCGTGTTGCGGATGTAGGGGCCGATCGTCATCGGATCGATGTCGAGGATCGGCAATTCGCTGACGCCCGCTTCAATCAATGTCGCGAGTACGGTTTCTGACAGCGCGTCGCCGGCTTCTACGTAGATTTCCCCGGTTTCCGGGTTGACGATGTCTTCCGCCACAAAACGATCGAACAAGTCTTCGCTCGGCACCTGAATGTCGATGACGCCGTCTTCAACGAGCTTGTTGGCGACGCGCGCCGATATCTTCTTGCCGGCCTCGGCCACCACCTTGCTGGTTTTAGCATCGACCAGGTCGTAGTTCGGCTTCACTCCGCGCCAACGCTCGGCCCGATAGCGTGTGGTCCAACCTGAACGCGTGCGCTTGTAGGTGGAGGATTGATAGAAGGTGGACAGAATTTGCTCGCTCGACATGCCGAGCGCGTAGAGAAGCGTTGTCGCCGGCAGCTTGCGCTTACGGTCGATGCGCACAAACAGGATGTCCTTGGCGTCGAATTCGAAGTCGAGCCAAGAGCCGCGATACGGGATGACGCGCGCGGCGAACAAGAGCTTGCCAGAGGCGTGGGTCTTGCCCTTGTCGTGGTCGAAGAACACGCCCGGCGAACGGTGCATCTGCGAGACGATTACCCGCTCGGTGCCGTTCACGACGAACGTGCCCTTGTCGGTCATCAGCGGAATGTCGCCCAAATAGACGTCTTGTTCTTTAATGTCCTTGACCGACTTGGCGCCGGTTTCTTCGTCGGTCTCGAACACGATCAGCCGCAGCTTCACCTTCAAGGGCGCCGCATAGGTCATGTCGCGCTGCTGGCATTCCTCAACGTCGAACTTTGGCTCTTCAAACTCGTAGGAAACGTACTCGAGCACCGCGCGGTCGGAGAAATCTCGGATCGGAAACACCGACTTGAAAACCGCCTGCAGGCCTTCGTCGATGCGCTCGTAGGAGCGTTGGTCTTTTTGCAAGAACTGATCGTAGGAGCTCTTTTGCACTTCGATCAGATTGGGCATTTCGCCCGCTTCGGAGATCTTCCCGAAGGACTTACGGATACGCTTCTTACCGGTGAATGACAGAGTCATATCATCTTCCCAATGCGCGCTGCGCTTTGACGCGAACCCCGGCCACTAGGCTCGCCAAGCGCGGCGCATGAGCCGCCTGTCGCCCCTGAGATCAGCAAGGCTTGCCCCGCCGATCCGACCCAAAGCGGAACATCCCGGGCGGTGATGCTCCGGCGCGCCGGTCAGTCCCGACGCGCAATCGCGGAAACAGGCGCGCCGTCTTGGCGACGGGTCCTGCTTCCGCTTGCTGTTTGCGAGTTACTTCAGATCGACCTTGGCGCCGGCTTTTTCAAGTTGAGCCTTGAACTTTTCGGCATCGGCCTTGTTCACGCCCTCCTTCACCGGCTTTGGCGCCCCTTCCACCAGATCCTTGGCTTCCTTCAAGCCAAGCCCGGTGATGGCGCGCACTTCCTTGATGACTTCGATCTTTTTGTCGCCAGCGCTGGTGAGCTGAACCGTGAACTCGGTCTTCTCCTCAACGGCGGCGGCCGGGGCTTGTGCTGCGGCCGCAACAGCCACCGGAGCAGCCGCCGAGACGCCCCACTTTTCTTCCAGCATCTTGGACAGTTCAGCCGCTTCCAGAACGGTGAGGGCAGAAAGGTCTTCGACGATTTTATCGAGGTTTGCCATGATCTTAGTTCCTGACGTTGGTCTTTATTGGGTACGAATTTGCAGAATTGACGGTTAAGCGGCCTGCTTGCTCGCATGCGCGTTGAGAAGCCGGGCC
>Ga0209698_10004207_pt1 | contig 15834 bp, 13 predicted proteins | sample LitLauG_LLR_2012_FD_187203 | JGI IMG/M metagenome (GOLD analysis project Ga0209698, IMG submission 187203) | Freshwater sediment microbial communities from Pennsylvania, USA - Little Laurel Run_MetaG_LLR_2012 (SPAdes) (version 2) | ecosystem: Environmental > Aquatic > Freshwater > Creek >...
TGATTGCGAGAACGTCCGGATCGTGCGCCGCCTTGCGCAGAAAATCCACCACGGGCTGGAAGGACTGATACGGGTGGTGCAGGAAATGGTCCTTGCGGCGGATTACGGAGAAAATGTCATCTTCGGCGCGGGCGGCGAAATCGGGCGGTACCGAGGGGTCGAACGGCTCGTCGCGGAGGTCGGGCCGGTCGAGTTGAGGTAACTGGCGGAGGCGCGTGAGATCCAGCGGACCCTCTACGCGATACACATCGCCGGTAGTGATACCGAGGTTCTCCACGAGAATATCGAGGACGTCTGCCGAGATCCCGGCACCGGTTTGCAGTCGCACCGGTTTGCGGAAGCGGCGGCGCCAGACGGCTTCTTCCACGCTTTCCAGAAGGTCGTCGCTTTCCAGTTCCTTGATCGCGACTTCGGCGTCGCGCGTGACGTGGAAGGGGTGTGATTCCACAATTTCAATGCCGGGGAACAGCGACTGCAGATTGGCGGCGATGACCTGCTCGATCCAGACGAATTTGTGCGCTTCGCCGGAAGGTTTACGCCGCGACCCGGCCACTGGTACGGCGACCAGCTGGGGCAGGGAATCCGGCACCTTGAGGCGCGCGAAGTGAGTGCGGCCTTCCACGCCGCGCAGCACGATGGCCAGGTTGAGGCTGAGATTGGAGATATGGGGGAAGGGACGGCCGGGGTCGAAGGCGAGCGGCGTGAGGACCGGATAAATGGTTTCGGCGTAGTAGCGGTCGGCCGCTGTGCGTTCGGCTTCGCTGAGGACGGCGTAATCGGCGATGGTGATGAGTTCTTCTTCCAGCGCGGGCAGGAGTTCATTCTGGAGGCAGCCGTAGATACTGCCCACCAGCTGGTCGACTGAGGTGCGGACGCTTTCGAGTTGCTCGGTAACCGTGCGGCCGTCTATGCTCAGCGTTTGCGTGCCGGAGGCGAGCTTCTGCTTCATCGCCGCCACGCGGACCATGAAGAATTCGTCCAGGTTGGAGCTGACGATGGAGATGAACTTGACGCGCTCCAGCAGGCGGTTGCGCGAGTCGCTGGCTTCTTCGAGAACGCGGCGCTGGAACTCCAGCAGGCTGAGTTCGCGGTTCATGTAGAGAGCCGCGTCATCGAGCGAGGGCAATGCGGGCGGGAGCGCGGGCGGCGGGGCCGGTGGTACAAACGGCGCCGGTGCTGGAACACGTTTCCGCGTTGCCTTAGCGACGGCGGTCGTTTTATCGGCGGCGGGCCGGGGTTTGATCGTTTTCACTGGTGCGGGAGAGCTCATGGGAAGTTGGCCGGTCAGGCGGCGAGAGAATCTGCGCGCCGGGGCAGCACGATCGTGAAAGTGGATCCCTTGCCGAGGCGGCTTTCGACTTTAATAGTGCCTCCCATCCGTTCCACCACATGCTTGACGATGGAAAGCCCGAGGCCGGTGCCGCCTACTTCGCGCGAGCGGGCGCGGTCCACGCGATAGAATCGCTCGAAGATGCGCGGTACATCGGCCGAAGGGATGCCGCTGCCCGTATCGGAGACGGATATGAAGACGCGGCCTTCCGGATCGACGCCGGCCTCAATGCGCGCCTCGCCTCCTTCGTGATTGAATTTGACAGCGTTGTCGAGAAGATTTACCAGCACCTGTTCGAGGCGAATGGCGTGGCCTGAGACCCACACATCGGGCACATTGCCGCGGCGCAGCGTCACGCCGCGAATGCCGGCCTCGGGTTCTACCGTCAGGAAAGCCGTGGCGATGGCCTCGGCCACAGACACCGGGCCCGGGCCCGCTTCGCGTTTTCCGGATTCGAGGTCCGACAGCGTCAGCAGATCCGAGGCGATATTGTTCAGCCGGATTGCATGGGCCTCAATGATCTCTACAAAGCGGCGGTTGTGCTCTGTGTCTGCGAGGGCGCCGGCCAGCAGCGTTTCGGCGTAGCCGCGAATGGCGGTGAGAGGCGTCCGCAGTTCGTGCGATACATTGGCCACAAAATCGCGGCGCACACGTTCGAGGCGCTCCATGCCCGTGATGTCGTGCAGGATGACGACGGCGCCGCGGTGGGGCGGCACTTCGAGCGGCGCGGCATGCGCCTCAAACACCGGTGCCTCGCCCGACGCGAACTGCAGACGGGCGCGGACCGGTTCGCCGGAGCCGATGACACCCGAGAGCAGGCCGAGCAGTTGCGGGTCGCGGATCAGGCGGGCGAGCGGCGTATTTTCCGCCACGGGATGTTCGAGGCCGAGCACCGAAGACAGCGCCTGGTTGCAGAAGAGTACTCGCATCTGGTGATCGACCGCCAGGACGCCTTCCACCATGCTCCTGAGAATCACGTCGCGGCGGCTGGATTCGAGGCTCAGCCGGTCCACCAGTTCGCGGATGCGTTCGGCCATGAGGCGGAAAGAGACGTGCAGGAGCGCGATCTGGTCGCCCCCGCCGGCAGGCAGCGGGGCATCCGGGTGGCTGGCCGCCAGCACACTTTCCGCGAAGCTGCTGAGCCGCTGGATGTGCCATTCGATGGCGGAGGAAAGAACCCAGGTGAGCGACAACGCGCCGGCGAGAATCAGCAGAATTTCAAAGGCAATCCGCACCGGATTGCTGCCGCCTGGCGCGAGGCGCGCCACCAGTACGATGGCAGCCACCAGCAGAGCGCAGGTTGCAAAGAGCCGGAGGCGTATGGATGTACCCATTTCAGCGCGAATCCCGTTTCCCTTCAGTGTAGCCGGGAATGATGACGATCTGGTTTCAGGGACGTAAATCCAATACGCCCGGCAACGGCGGCCGGGTTGGGCGTGGTTGGATTAAAGATTTGAGCCTGGTTGGGATTAAATAAATGGTGGCGGCGCTGTTCGCGTTCCAGTGGAAAACCCGGTAGCCGGCGCAATAACTATGGAGGTGCCCGCAATTCGGGCCGCCAAAACGCCGCGGAAATGTCGGCGGGCCAATGGCAGAATCAGAATTCTTCTTCTTCGTCCTTCTTGCCTTTGCTCTTGCGGCGCATGATGATGACCACCACCAGCACCAGAGCCAGGACGCCCGCGACGATCTTCACCATGTTCTGGGTGCCATCGGAAGCGGGGGCATCCTGAAACAGGGCGATGAAGGGTGTAAGCAGCATTCGGCGATCTCCGTTTTCCCCGCTGCGCGGCAGCGGAATCAAAGAGTATAACCCGGGCCGGCCCGAAAAGGTAGTATCGAAATGCAGGGCAACAACGCTAGAATCGTTAATTGGAGCGTTCCTGCAAGGCAGGTGACGGCCTATCATTTTTGATCCAACACTCAAGAATGAGGGAGTCGGCCCAAGTGGCGCTGGTGTGCTGGTCCCTGCCGGTGAAAACCGGTGGATGACCCCTGAAGGCGCCCGGTCGGTTCCCGCCCTTTACAAAAGGGGGTCAAAAGCCGGGTCGAAACGGCTGCGCGGTGCGCTCCAAACAAGCTGCGGGAAACAAAAAAGGCGCTCTTTACGGGCGCCTTTTGTTCGTTACTCGCTACACCGACGGCCTACGCCGGGGTCTCTGTCGCAGCCGGTACGACCCGCACACTGCTGGCGGCGATTTTACCGTTGCGGTCCATCCCCAGCTCATAAGCCACTTTAGCCCCGGGCACCAGTTCGGTGGATTGTCCCTGATGGAGCCGGGAAATATGGAAGAAAATGTCTTTCCCGCCACCATCCGGCCGAAGGAAGCCAAAGCCCTTCTCTTCAAAATAGGTCATTACCGTAGCGATCTGCGGTTCGTTACTGGCTTCTTCGGCGCTTTCGCCGCCAGCCGCCGCCGCCATTTGTGGCCGGCCGCTCTTATCTCCCACGCCCTGCTTCAGCAGTGCGAGGTCGTCATCGGTGAGCTCAGCGTTCGGGCTGCGCTCGGTGGGCATCTTGAGGTTGGGATTCTTCTTGAGGGAATCTTCAAAAAGCCGTTTCTGTCGAGCGTTCAAGCGGGGATCCTTTTCATCTTCAATGGCTGCTGTTTAAAATGCCTGCTGTTCAATAGAGTTGCTGCCTACGCCTGAGCCGGCGCGGCGACTGCTTTGGGTTTGCGGGCGCGGGAGGCGCGCTTTTCCGCCGGGGGCTGACGGTCGCTCTTTTTCAGCGAGGCGATCACCATCGGGGTGACGAACTTCTTTTCGCCGTGGTCGTCAAACTTGATCACGATCCGCTCATCGGAACTGGAAAGAACGGTGCCGAGCCCATACTTCTGGTGCTCGACCTGAGCTCCCTGATTAAAATTGGCCATGTGGTTGTGGGGTCACTCCTTGTAATTCCGAACTCAACGCGCAAATGCGCGTGGGGTGTTGCGTGGTGCGACGACGTGGAGGGCAGGCGCGCAAACTACAACCCTATAATACCATAGCGGAATTTCGATGTGGCCCCAGGCTTTTCAGAGGGTTAGGCAAGCCCGCGCCGCTTACGGCCAGGAGTCGGTTCGGAGCCCCGGTACACGCGCGAACTCGCGTGTATTCCTCGTCACGAGCACGCAATCGCGCGACAGCGCAATCGCCGCGAGCAACAGATCAAGGTTCCGGCCGGCGTGGACGCCACGCTTCACGGCGGGACGGATCAACCCGTCTCCGTTGGAAACGGGCGACGCGGCGTCTCTGAAGTGCCCTGGATTCTCCGTTAATAGCTTCGCTGTCGCTGAAGTTGCACGAAGAGACACTGGCGGGGCACTCCGCTCAGCAACTCAAAAAGTCAGCTTGAGCGCGAACTGAATCAGGCGGGGATTGTTCACCGTGTAGTTAATCACCGCAAACGTGGGAGTATTTACGTCCGCACCCTCCCCGTTCCCGCCGGGCGCGCCGAACTGCGCATGGTTGAATAAGTTGAAAAATTCGGTCCGGAAATCGACTCGCATTCCTTCGCGCGGCACAAAATGCTTGATGATGGAGAAGTCCGTGTTCACAAAATCGGGACCCGACAAGGGCGTCCGGCCGGCGTTTCCGAGTTGTCCCGGCTTCGGCTGCGTGAAACAGGAAGCTTTGAACCATGCCGATAAAGTTGGGTTGCTCAGCACCGGATTGCAGGTTTGATCCGGACGGATGAAGCTCTGTGCATTGGTGTTCTCAAGACCCGCGCCGGATGTGTTGTTGCTGTCGTAAACAAACACCGGAAATCCGGAAGTAGCTTTCTCGATCACAGTCAGTTCCCATCCGCCGGCGATCGCATTGGCCACTCCATTCCAGCTGCTGCCCCATTTCTGCCCTTTTCCGAACGGCAGCGTATAAATAATGCTGGCAGTGAAATTGTGATTCAGATTAATCTGCGAGAGTCCCCAGTCCAGCTTTTGCCAGTTCGGAAGAGGGAAGTAAGTGGCTCCGATGATACTTCCCAGTCCGTCGGTGAAACCGGTATCGTACGACCGTGAGTAGGTGTATCCCACGAGGGCGTAGATACCGTGCTTCGCGCTTTTGGTCTCGGCTTTGATCTGCAGCGAATTGTAGTGTGCGATGCCGGCGTCGTAGATGTTATCGATGGTGGAGTACGCGAAGGCCGGATAGGGCACACCGAAAGCGGCGCCACCCGGACCGCATCCCAGCGTGTATCCGGCGGTTCCGCAGGCGGAGGGCGAGTTCACGTTGATATTGTTTCCGAACACCAGAATGTGGGAACTGCGCGAACCCGCGTAGCCCGTCGTCAACACGATAGATCCCGGCAGCTGATGTTCGACGTTGATGTTGAACTGCTGAACTCTTCCCTGTTTGAAGTTTGTGTTCTGCGCCAGAATGGTACCGGTGAAATCGGCCGGGTTGGGCGGCTTAGTGAAGGTCGGGAAGCCAGAGGACAGGCTGATTCCTCCCGGCGTCAGTCCGCGCTGGGCGCAGGCGGCTGTAGCGAATGTGCAGGAGGTCGGGAAGAAAGCGAACTGATCCGATTCAGCGTAGTATGGCGGATTCTGCCACAAGCCCTGCGCGCCCTGGTTCCAGGACGAATCGTGATAGATCGCATAGCCGCCGCGCACCACGGTGTTGTTGCCGCCGAACGGTTTCCACGCCACACCGATGCGCGGCTCGAGCGCGGTCCAGTCCATCTGAATGCCCGCACTGGAACCCGCATTCTGCCCTGCGACCAGGAACTTTCCGGTGGCGGGATCAAAGTCCGACTGGCGATTGCCCACCTCGCTTTGGGGCGTCATCAGCGCCCAGGCCAGACCGAGGTTCAACGTTAAATTTTTGAAGATCCGCCAATCGTCCTGGATGAATGGCCGGTAGAGTTTCCACCGGCGGCCGGTATTTCCGCCCCCGAACTCCTGGTCGTGGATCGCCAGGCTCGTGAGCCCCGTGAGAAGGTCAGCGGCCGGGTCACCGGTCCAGCCCCCGGTGATCACCCAGAACCCGTTCGGGAATCCAACCGCAACCGTGTTCAGCTGATTGGCGCGAATTGAGCCGCCCACGCGAATGTCGTGTTTGCCGCGAACCAGGTCGAGCGTGTCCGAGAAAGTCCAGACATTCGTGCCTCCGGTGAACGGCGAGTAGCCCCGGTCTCCAAGCGACCAGTAAGAGCCGCCCGGCATCTCGACCGATGTCAAGCCGCAACTACCGCCTCCCAGGTTCGCGCCAGGAATGCCAAAGGTCTGAGACAGGCAACTGCCCGTTCCCTGCGAGGTGATGTAGTCGAAAATCCGGTTGTAGCCTGCACTGAACTGGTTCAGTGTCCTCGCTGAAAAAATGTGAGTCTCTGAGATAGCCGCGTTCCGGGCGTGATTTATAATTCCCTGATTACTCGCAAACGCGCCCTGTTCGGCGAATCCCGGAGAGCCGCCGGGAACGTAGGAATTCGCCTGATCGTAGCTGAGCCGGGCGAACAAGGTGTCCTTACTCGTAAGGTTGTCATCCAGCCGGATATCAAATTTTCCCTCGTTGAGCTTCCTGACCGGCTGGCTCACATAGTTGTATCCCAGCGCGGCGTTGTTGGCGTTGGGCAGCGGATACAGGTTGATCAGCTTCTGGCCGATCGGGTTGATCAGGCTCGGCGGAATTACGTTGCAGGGCGATCCCGCCGCCTGGCTTCCGTTCGCGGCCGCGGGCAGGGCCCTGCCCCCGCTGCACGCAAACGGAACCGGGATTGGATTCGCATCCGTTCCCTGTGTCGCCCAGGGGTTCACCAGACCAACGCTGGCTGGCTGGCCGAAAGCATCATGGCTGAAATCGCCGTTTCGCTGGGCAACAGAAGGGACCAGACCGGTGAACGGAATCCCGTGCCGCTGGTCTTTTTGTTCAAAATCGGCGAAGAAAAATATTTTGTCCTTCTTGACCGGACCACCAATCGAGAATCCAAACTGGTTCAGATTGAACTTCTCCGTGGAGGCTGCGAAGAAGCTGCGTGCGTCGAGGGCGGTGTTGCGGAGGAATTCAAAGGCGCTTCCGTGAAACTGGTTGCTCCCGGATTTCGTGGTGACAAGAACCGTGGGCCCGCCCCGCGTTCCCCATTCCGCCGAGTAGTTGTAAGTAAGGACCTTGAACTCCTGGATCGAGTCAATGGAAGAAAGAATCGAGATGGCGCCGGAAGTCAATTCGTTATTGTCATTGCCGTCCAGCAGCCAGTCCGTGCTGTTGGCGCGCGATCCGCCCACCGACAGAGAAAAGGAGCCGCGCGCCGAGGCTTCGCTGCTCGGGCCGCCGTTAAAAAAGCTGTTCGGATTCGTCTCCTGCGAAACGCCCGGCATTAACGTGGCAAGCTGGACGAAATCGCGGCCGTTTAGCGGCAGATCGGCGACCTGCTGGGATGTAATTACCTGGCCGAGAGTAGCATCCGATGTCTGGATGGCTACCTGTGTCGCGGTTACTTCAACGGTCGTTTGCACCGTCGCCGGGGAGAGCTTGAAATCCAGCTCCCGGTGTTCGTCCACCTGCAGCCGGACGTCCTGAGCCGTGGCGTTTTGAAAGCCTTTTTGTTCCACCTGAACGTTATATGTTGCCACGCCAAGCAACGGAATCAGGAATGCGCCGGACTCATCCGTAGTCGAATTCCGGGTGAGTCCGATGGTGGGCGCCGTGACAGTAACCTTCGCGCCGGGCACGCTGAGTCCGGTCATGTCCGTCACTGTGCCCGAAATACTTCCGGTGGCTTGTCCGAATAGGGACTGGGCTACAGCCAATGCAAACAGACAAACGAGGGTAGCACCGAATGTCTTTCTGAAGCCCGCGGAATGACGATGGAATACCGCCTGGAGTGCAATTGCGCGTTTCATGTCTCTCTCCTTACAGGATTGGTGAGAACAACTTCTTACCGGGAACCGACGGAGTTCGGTGTGGCAGATCCGGCCAACGTGCATAGACAGCGGATTAGGTTCAGTTTTGCCCTTGTTCATCGGTTTGTCAAGAAAAAAACAAGCCCTGCCAGCCAGTTCGATCCCCAACATGTTCTCTTTTCAGAACTTGCCTGTAAGGTAACCTTAATCACAATAATCACAATGTTGCTTGCTGCCAGATGATCGCTCGCCGTTCGGTTCCCGCTCTCATTGAAAGTTCCGCTCTCATTGAAAACGGTGTTGGCCCGCGATAGCTGACGCCCAACTTTTCCGAGTCGCTCGTGATCCAGTCCCTGCCCGTTTCTGACCGGCCAGGCTTCGCGAACGAGGGTCGGTGAAATACAATATTCATCCCATACAGGTGAAAATCCCGGTATACTCACCGGAAACCGGATCTCCGGAATGGAAATCCCGGTCTCAGGAGAACTCCTATGCATTCTGAACGGCTGTCGATTTTCGGCGCGAGAGCGATCACGCTGGCGCTGGCTGCATCTTTCGTTTGCTTCGCTCAGGCGCCCGCATCCAAAGCGGCACCCTCGTTTGGGAAATTTCTCGGCACGTGGAAAGAGAACGAGTCCAGACGCAAGCTCAGCCCCTCTGCCACTCTCAAGTTCCAGCGGGACGCGCAGGGAAACATAGAAGAGAGGCGCGGCAACGACGCGCGGCCACTACTTCAGCCAGTTCGCTTCGACGGGAAATCCTATGCGGTGGATGCCTCGAAGAACACAATCGTGTGGAAACAGATCGACAAGAATCATTTTGAGAGGACGATCTTCAACAACGGCAAACTCCAGACGACCCGGCGGCTTCAGATTTCCGAAGACGGCAAGACACTGACCGAGAACACCGAACGGGTGCTGGCCGACGGCGGGAAAGCGGTCACGACGATGCAGTTTCGCCGGGCCACGGGGGAAGCACAGGGACTGGTAGCGACCTGGCAGCCAGTCTCGTATCACACCACGATTCCGAATCAGGTGACGTACGAAACGATGGGGGATCGTCTGAAGGTGTCGACGAGTCAGCCCTCGTTCTACACCGCGGCGCTTGACGGGAAACCAGTGGCAGTGACGGGGCCAACCGTCATCACGGGGACGATGGTGGCTTTGAAATTGCTCGACGCGCAGACGATGGAAGTGACGCAAAGCAGGGAAGGCGTTCCGACTGGCAAGCGGACAATCGTAATCTCTGCCGACGGAAAGGCGATAACAGAAACTACGGTCAATCTGGCGCCGAATGCGAGCCGCGAACCCTCAGTCGAAGTGTACGAGAAGCAGTGAAGCGCCGGTTGGTGTAACGAGCGGCAGGAATCCACCGCGACAGCTCGCGGATTATGCTCGCTCGGGGCCGGGACAAATGCGTTTCACCGGCAGGGTTAAAACCTCGCCTTTTCGGCGACGGCTTTCAGCGCGGATGAGGTGGAGCTCGGGGGAACGCCTCGCGCTCGGCTATTGCTGGTTCACCACCTGGCCGGTGGCAGGGTCCAGAAAAACCGGCGGTGCAGGCGGGCCGCTGAACTTGAACATGTTGAGAATCGAACCGGCAATGGCGTCAAACGACTGGTCTCCCACGCGGCCCAGATTCCAGTTGTCCTCAATGAAACGCAGGATCGAAGTAGTATCGGTCACCGTTGAATCCACGTAGTTCTGCCTGGCGAAGGGCGAAATCAGCATAAACGGCAGACGGGTCCCGTAGCCGCAGCGGTCGAGGTAGGCGCCGGGGGCCGCCGTCCCGCAGATCGGCTGGTCGTTGCCAGGGTCATTGGACTGGCTTACGATCGGCGGCATGACGTGATCGTAGAAGCCGTCCGAATCATCGTAGGTGATCATGATCGCCATGCTCTTCCAGTCGGGCAGGCGCTGCAGGGCGTTGATGGTGTCGACCAGATAACGCTGTTCATTGAGCGCGGTGGAGTCCGCCGGGTGACCGGTATTGAGGCTCTGGAACTTGATGAAGCTGACGGCGGGAAGCGTGCCGTAGAGGGCGGCATTCCAAAAATCGCGCAGATCGTACTGGTGGTTGGCCTGGTCGGCGGACTGGCCGATTACGTCGACCGAACTCGGCGGCAGGTGGTGCGGGTTCGACGTGGAGGCGTAGTACTGGAAGGGGTTGTAGTGGTTGTTGTAGCCCGAATTGCAGACTGCGGTCCCGTCGGCATTCACGCCGATGCGGGCGAATGAATCGTAGAACCAGCCCCAGCTGACCCCGGCGGCGTTGAGCAGATCGCCCACGTTTTTGCCGGTCATCTTGAGAGGCGCCACTCCCGTACAGTCGTCATAGCCGGCTTCCACGTTGGCGACGATGCTGCCGTTGACGACCTTTACGCCGATCGAGGCGACGCTGGTCTGGTGCGTCTGGCCGGAGATCAGGTTGATATGGCCCATGACCGTGGTACCGAATTGGGTATCGAAGAAGTTGTCGCTCATGGCGAAGTACTGGGCGTAGTTCCAGAGCGCGGTTACAGTGTTGCCGTCGTAGTAGCCCATGTTATTGCCGGCGGGGCAGCCGGAGCCGTTGGTGCTTTCGGGAAATTTGTCGAGCAGGCCGTTGTCATAAGCCTTCTGCTCGTCGGCGTAGTGGTTGTCGTTATCGCACAGGCTTTCGGTAGCCCGGTCGATGCGGAACGGCTTGATGGAGTTGGGGTTGTTCGCGATCAGCGAAGGCGTCAGGCCGTTGACACTCGGGGTGTTGGGCAGGGGCGTAAACGGGGGGTCACCCGGCGGATTGGTGGCATTCGGATACGTGGCGAAGTAGTGGTCAAACGAGTTGTTCTCGTTGAAGATCACCACCACGTGCTGGATCGGCGTGCTGGGGCCCGCGGCGCGGATGGCCAGAGGTGAGGCGAGCGCCCCGGCAAGCACCGCAATCATACACAGCTTAGGAGTATGCATTATTTTCTACCGCGATTCGTTCTAAACTACACGCCGATTGTTAAGGTTGAATGAGAAATTGGCTGCAAAAGAGAAACAGGGCTATCCGGCGACGGTGCCGGGCATTGCGCCGGAAAAACCGTCCGGGAAATTCAACGGCAGAGTGAGCATGGTCTTTCACACCGGATGGCAGGCTTCGCGTGGGCGTGCAAAACACTGTTATGCCAAATGAGCCGGCGTCTCCTGAACCGCTGCAGAACTTGCGCGAAAACAGACGTGCGCGAAAACAAGGTGTTGATAGGGATCGGGGCTGTATGCTACAAAGTGAAACTCAGAGTTGACTGTTTTCAGCGCCGGGACCACCGGCTGGAGATGATAGTGCCCGCGTCGATATCCCGGTTTTTAATCCTGGCCTTCGCATTCACTCTCACTGGAACGATGGCTTCCGCTTCGCCGATCTACTACACCATGACGGCAACCGCCACCGGTACCTTGGGTACGACGGCATTCACCGGCGCAGCCATCACCGTGACCTCAGTTGCCGATACCAGCGGAGCGTTCGTCGCCAGCGGCACTGCCCCAGACCTCAACTGGGAAAATATCGCGCTCAGTTCCACCATCACCATTGCTGGACTCGGGCTGGAGACGTTTACCCACCAGACGTTCTGGGTGGACCCCAACGACTCGGGCGACATCATCTTCGGCGATGTCGACGGGAGCGGATTCGCGGGCGGAATCCTCGGGTTCACGCAACTCTTCGTGGGCTTGGAAACCTACAATCTGCAATCCACCTTCGGCCCGCTATCGTCCACCTTCGATTTCGAAACCGGTGCGTTCAATGCCTTCCGGAACATCCAAACCAGCGGCGGCCTCCTGAGTTTGGTCGCGACCAATGACACTTTTACCGCCGTCACCACCCCGGAGCCCGCGTCTTTAATGTTGGAGGGTTTGGGGTTGATGGGGTTGCTTGCCCTCCGCCGTGCGCGTCAACCGACCAACTGAGTCACCAGGATACGGGCACAGCATAATTTATTCAATCTCCCGGTCCGGCGGCGTGCAAACCGAAAAAAATCTTTGGCATTGCTCCTGACAACCGCCATCTGTTGGCTGAGTCAGCATGAAAGGGGCGGAGGTGTGAGTCGGCGCGGTGTGCCTGATGTCGACCGACTTGGGCTGCCAAGTCGTGGTCTTTCACACCGGATGGCAGGCTTCGCCCGGGCCCGCAACCGTTCGCGCACAATGCATAACACTCTTCCAATGAATCGATTACGGTGGATTTCCGTCGCTGCCAGTGGGTGCCGCAAGGCCGAATCGTTCGTTCCCTGTCCCGCTTTTTTATCGGCTGGACTTAACTGAATCCTGGATATGGTGGCCGCGCAGCCGCTGACCTGATGCAGAGCTGGACCGCCGTGCTGAAGAGATGAATCGCTCCCTGTGAAATACTGATCGCAATCCACCGGAGACGCTATGCCGAAATCCGCCGTCAGAATCGCCGCTGCGTGCCTGGTTTTAGTCTGGACACCGACGCGCAAATCCCCGCGAACAACCTGAATCCATCCGTCCGGAAAATCGTCGAGTCGGTTTTCGGAGCAGCGCATCCCGTCGATTCTCGCCAAACTGGCAAGCTTCGGCACGCGTCACGTTATGTCCTCGCAGGACGATCCCGCGCATGGCATCGGCGCCGCGATGCGCTGGATTCACGACGAGTTGCAGAGTTACAGCCCGCGCCTTCAGGTCAGCTATCAGCCGTTCAAAGTGAGAAAAGCGGGCGCCTATGCGCACGACGCCGATCTCGCCAACGTGATTGCCGTGCAGCCGGGCACGACGAATTCGGAGATCTCGATTCTGGTGAGCGGCCACTCAAGTGCGCAGACTTGTAAGGCGTCTGAATCGGCTCCACTGGGGGGATTTAGGCTTTCAGGAGCAGAGACTTGGATCAAGCGATCCAGCTCCATGAAACGCTGGCAATCGGACCACCCCGCATAGTCCAGATATCCGCCAACGGACCGAAATGGGCTGGGCGGCAATTTTCGAAGTCGATTAATTGCGCAAGCCGACTCGAGGCCGGAGGGCGCCCAGGCAAGCCCCGCTTCCTCGCTAGGTTCATCGGCCCATGGTTCCATCACGTGGATTTGATCCACCGCAAACCCTTCGCTGTGCATCGCCTTCAACCTCCGCTATGTTTTCCTGATCGAATTCAACAACTTCAACCTGGCAGCTACAGCCCGATAATACGGGGGAAGACGCATCGATTCAATACACCTCGTAATAGGTACCTGATCTCGTTGGTTAGCGTTGATAGGTCATTGCCAATGCCGGTATTACGGTGGCGATCCGTCCGGAACGACAAAATTCACTTCGCACGGGCCAGATTCAGTGCGGCGACAAACTATGGTCACGGGCGACTCCATATAGTGAGTTGGAGCGATTCCGCATCCCATGGAACTCAAGCCCGGCGACAAACTCGGCCCGTATGAGATCTCTCGCTGCTCGGCACGGGCGGCAGGGGCGAAGTGTGGCGTGCCCGTGATTCCAGGCTGAACCGCGACGTTGCGATTACGACTTCGCGGGCCGGTTTCAGCGTAAGATTCAAGACCGAAGCCCAGGCAGTCGCCGTGCTCAATCATCCAATCGTCTGCACGCAGCACGATGTTGGCCCCGATTCCTGGTCATGGAATAGGTCGAGGGCCCTTACGCCGGCTGACCGCATCCGCCAGGACCGTGATTGCTCTGGAAGAAGCCCTCGGCATCGCAAAACAGATTGCAGATGGCCTCGAAGCAGCGCACGAGAAGGCCATCACGCATCGTGATCTGAAGTCGGCCAACGTGAAGATCCCGCCCGATGGATCGGTCAAAGGTGCTGGATTTTGGTCTTGCGAAGGCGGGAGAAGCCGCGGAGGTGAGTTCGGATTCGCCCACGCTGATGTCGATCCCCGGGACGATTCTCGGCACGGCAGCCTGAGTCCCGAGCTGGCGCGCGGCAATCCAGTCGATAAACCTTCCTGCATCTGCTCCTTCGGCATGGTGCCGTACGAGATGCTGACCGGCAAAATATCCGCCAGTATCGATTGAAGATATCCCAAGGTACGAACCTCTTCGACAGCAGGATTTTTAACCGGTGCGGAAATCGGTAGAATCGCTTCATGCGCGTTCTCGTCATTGCTGCCACGCTCTCGCTGGGGGCCGCCTGGGCACAACAGTACACCAGTCCGCCGGCACAGGCCACCACGCGGATTCACGGCAAGGAATTCAAGGTGGATTATTTTTCCCCCGGCATGCACGGGCGGAAGATCTACGGTAACGTCGTTCGGTGGGACTGGCTCTGGAGTATCGGGGCAAACAGAACGTCTGTGTTTATCACGCCGTTCGACATCCACATCGGCAGTCTCGACCTGCCGAAAGGCACTTACAGTATCTGGGCGATACCCAATGAGACCGAGTGGACGCTGACCTTCAACAAACAGTGGGGGCAGGGATACCTCGAATACGACGAGGATGAGGACCTGGGCGATACGAAGATGACCGTACGGGTATTGAAAGATCCGGTAGAGAACCTGACCATCGAGGTGAAAGCCGAAGGCGACAACGGGGGCCGGCTCGTGATCAGTTGGGAAAACACCGAGGCCTCGGCGCCGTTCACCATAAGCGAGCAGACGCGCTAGGGTAGCGTCCACGAAACAACTGAACCAGTCATTTTTTCGTTCTTCTGGTTGGAGGAACAGTGCGGCCGGTCTGGATCTGTTCCAGGGTTTGCTTGCACCGGGAGAGCTTGGCGACGATGCTGTTCAGGTTCGGTCCAGCCCCCCACCATCCGCCCGATCTCATCCAGCTTTTCGGCGCTGAATCCATACGCGTCCATCGACATCAGTTTCAGGTCCTTCGCCAGCCGCAGCAGATACCGCGTGCTGTTGATCTTCCGGTTGGCGCGCTGCAGCAGTTCGTCCTTATCCCGGCTGTAAGCAGCCTCAACCAGCGTCGTCAGCAGTTCCAGCCCGTCTGTGCTCAGGCGCTCGCCCACCGTGAACCGGTGCGCCCGCGGAAAGTTCTCCACCTTTGGCAGCAGCCAGAGCACGAAGTCGTAGACCTTCGTGACTGCTATCGGCGCGCCATCGTCTGTTTTGTTTTTGTTCAAGGAGGAACCCCAAAAAAATTTTGACCCTGGCCGAAGCCAGGGTCAAGGCAAAAGTAAAAAGAATCAAGCAAAGCTATTCCCGGATACAACGAAACCCGATGAGTCTGCTCCCGAGGACGGGTCCGCTCCAGACACGGTCCGCCGCCCGAAGCGCCCACTCACTGCCGCTGAAAGCGCCGCCCCGGACTACTCTGCCACCTTCCCAGTCGGTGCTGGTCCATTCCCAAACATTGCCCGCCATGTCGGACAAGCCGTCAGGCGTGTTTCCTTCGGGAAAAAGACCGACCGGAGTAGGCTCTCCGATCTTTGCCTTTTCGTGGTTAGCGCGGTGGATGTCCGGCGACTCGTTGCCCCACGGGTACCTGCGTCCCTCCCCTCCGCGTGCCGCGAACTCCCATTCTTCTTCCGTGGGCAGCCGTCCGCCCGCCCACCGGCAATACGCCGCGGCCTCGAACCAGGTCACGTTTACCACCGGCCGGTTCGGATGCAGAATTTGCTCGTCCCACTTCCTGGGCTCCGGCTTCCCTTCAAAACCTCCACTCGTCCAGCAAACGTCTGTCCGGTAGCCCCGTTCCTCGTCGTCCACAAAGCGCCCGAATTCCTCCACGGTCACCGGAT
>Ga0209698_10004208_pt1 | contig 15825 bp, 14 predicted proteins | sample LitLauG_LLR_2012_FD_187203 | JGI IMG/M metagenome (GOLD analysis project Ga0209698, IMG submission 187203) | Freshwater sediment microbial communities from Pennsylvania, USA - Little Laurel Run_MetaG_LLR_2012 (SPAdes) (version 2) | ecosystem: Environmental > Aquatic > Freshwater > Creek >...
CAAGTCGAATTCTCAGGCCGGATCCAGGGGCATGCCGGAGCCCCTCCCGCTGGAGCTCAACCTTCAGGGCGAAGCGGTGGCCATCGTCGCGGCCGAGACGGAAGATCTTGCCGAAGACGCGGCCGCCGCGATCCAAGTAGAGTACGAAGTCCTGCCGTTCGCATCGACCCTCAAAGATACAATGGCCCCCGATGCGCCAGACCTTCGCGCACGCGGGGCGCGGTGGCCCACGAGAACACCAACCGCTCGCCCGGATGGACGACCACCTCTTGGGCTCGAGGCTCGACGTCGCCGGGCCACGAGGCCTCGACCCGGTGCTTGCCAATCCCGACCAGCCCCTCATAAGGCGCGGCGCCGACGACACGGCCGTCGAGCCGCACCGTTGCCCCACCGGGCTGGGTGTCGACCTTGAGCGTGCCCCTCAGGTCGGCCCGCACGCGCTCCAGTAAGCCGACCACGCTGGGTAAGACGCGCGACGGATCCAAGGACAGAGTGGGGTCGTGCCCCAGGGCTTCGCCGAAGGCGAGCGCCGCCGCAGCTGGGTCGTTGAGTGCGAAGGCGCAGCGGCCGCGCAACAGGAATACCTGTCCTAAAAGGTGGGGGTCTGTCGCGCGGCTGGCGGCCAGATCAAGTTGACGTAGCGCGAGGCCGAACTCTCCGCGCTCGAACAGCGGTTCGGCTGCGGCGAAGTCGGCCGCCCCGGCGCCGTCGGCGACCGGAGCCGCGACGGCGAGCGCCAGCCATGCGGCTAACGCCATCAAGGGGCGAGCTGAATCCGCAGCGCGGTCGTTTCACCTGGACGGACGGACACGGCGCGCTCCACCTTAGCAAATCCCTCCCGCTCTACGCGGACGCGGTGGGGCCCCGGAGGGACGTCCAAGGAAAGCGGCGTTCCGCCCTTGATGGCGCCATCGACGAACACTGACGCCCAGGTGGGGCCGTTGGCGTCCGCGGTGACGACGGTCAGTCGCCCAGGGGCTGGCGCAGAGGGCCGTGTTTCGGCAGGGCGCTGCCGGTGGGAGCCGGTGGGGCGCTCGACCCGGTTGTGAAGGGGAGCGGCCGGCGCAGTCCCAGGTGCCGGCTCCGGGGGTGCTGGCGCGGCCACTGTTGCCTTTGCGGCGGGGACGGCCATGGGCCCAGAAAGTGAAATCCGCGCCACCCCCGGGGGCTGTTCACGCCGCAAAATGACGCTCAGGCTCACGCCGAGCGCGGACACCAGCACCAACGCCCCGATGCCCCACTTTGTTCGCGTCCGAAGTCCCGAGGCGACCGTCATCGGGGGCCGGAGCGCCTGCTCCAAGGCTGCGGAGAGTTCTCTCGCCGTCTGGAAACGGTCCACCGGGTCATGGGCCAAGGCGCGTCGAAGAAAGTCGCGCATGGCCTGCTCAAGGGGCGGCTCCTCGGGCAAGGGAGGAGTCTCGGCACGCCAGAGTTCGGCGATCACCAGACCCAGCGAGTACAGGTCGGACCGCGCGTCAACGGCGTCGCCCTTGCGTTGCTCCGGAGACATGAACTGGGGCGTTCCCACCAGGGCCAGGGTGGTGGTGACGTCAGAGGGTTTCGATCCCTTCACGATTCCCAGGTCGAGAATGGTCAATCGCCCATCAGGCCCCACGAAGAGGTTGCTCGGCTTGATGTCGCGGTGGACGAAGCCGCGCCCGTGGATGAAGTCCAGGCCGTCGCACGCCTGCTTCATCAGGGCCAACAATTCGTTCGGAGAAATACGGCTGGGCAGAGCGCGTGCGTAGTGGGCCAGAGTCATTCCTTCCAGGTGCTTCATCACCAAGAAGGGAACGCCCCCATGCTCGCCCACCGACAGCACCGGGACGATGTTCGGGTGTTCCAATTGCGCGGTCAGTTCCGCCTCGCGCCGAAACCTTCTCCGGTAGGCATCGTCGTGGCAGAAGTCGGGGGCCAACACCTTCACCGCGACGGCTCGTCCCAACACCAGGTCGCGCGCCGCGTAGACGGTGCTCATCCCGCCGCGGCCGAGCGGAGCGCCTAGGCGCCACTGCCCGTCAAAAACCTGACCCGTCAACTCCGGTGAGGCGCGTTCAGCGCACGCCGAGCACAACGGCCCTGGCTCTTTCGCTTCCTGACCGCAGCGAGTGCAATGCACGCTCCAGGATTATGCACTACCATTCGACCGATGGCGCCGATCGGCACCGAACCGCTCGCTGCCGATGGCACTCCCCACCGCTCGGGACGAGGGGCGCCGCCGACCTATGCCGTGGCGGTGGTCGCGGGGCCCGACGCGGGGACATCGGTCCCTTTGAACACGACGCTCCTGGTGGGCAGCGAACCCAACCTCGGGCTGACCCTGAACGACCCCACCGTGTCGCGGTACCATTTGGAACTCGCGCCGACCACGACCGGAGTGCGGGTCAAGGACGTCGGCTCCAAAAACGGGACCTTCGTCTTAGGGGCGCAGGTGCACGATGTGGTGCTCGGCCCGGGCGCGACCGTGGCGCTGGGGCGAACGTTGTTGTGCGTGGTGGAGGAGGTCGAACGAGGGCCGCTCTCAGAGCGCCACTCCTTCGGAGATGTCACCGGCAGTGCTCCGGCCATGCGCGCGCTCTATGCCGCCTTGGAGCGGGTCGCCGCGACCCACGCGACGGTGCTCCTCGAAGGCGAGACAGGCACTGGCAAGGCCCTGGTCGCGCGTGCCCTCCATGCCGCTTCGCCGCTGGCGAGTGGACCCTTCGTCGAGCTGGATTGCGGGGCCATCGCCCCGGGGGTTGCGGAGAGCGAGCTGTTTGGCCATGTCCGAGGCGCCTTCACCGGTGCGGTCACCGACCGGCCCGGCGCCTTCGCGCGCGCCCACGCGGGGACGCTGCTGTTGCATCACGTGTCCGAGTTGCCCGAGGAATTGCAGCCGCGCCTGCTGCGGGCCATTGAAACGCGCCGCGTCCAACCGGTGGGCGCGGATCAGACCGTTGCCTGTGAAGCGCGCATCATTGCCACCTCCAGCCCCGCGCTGCTCTCGCGCGTCCAGGCAGGTCAATTTCGGGAGGACTTGTACTACCGGCTCGCGGTGGTGCAGTTGGCGCTGCCGCCGCTGCGTCAGCGGCTGACCGACATCCCGCTCTTGGTTCGCAAGTTCGTGCAGGAATTGGGCAGCCCGGTGGACCTGTCCACCACCTTGATTGGGCAGCTGTGCTCCAGCGAATGGCCTGGGAACGTGCGAGAGCTGCGCAACGTGGTGGAGCGGGCGGTCGCGGGACTGCCCCCAACGTCGCCCGACCTGCCCCGGGGTGTCGCGGGCGCGCCCCCGGCGATGACGGGGCTTCCCTTCAAAGAAGCGAAGGAGAAACTCGTGGGGGAGTTTGCCCGAGAATATTTCACCGCCTTGTTGGAACGCAGCGGGGGCAACGTGTCCGAGGTCGCGCGGGCGTCGGGACTCGCTCGCAGCCACGTCTACAGCCTGCTGATCAAGATGGGGATGAAGGTCGCGCCCTAAAGCAGCCCTAAAGCGACTCGGTGGGTCGTTCGGTCACGGCGTCAGCGGGCTCCACCTGCTCCTTCAGCGTGGGTCGTGTCCCCGGCACCAAGGATTGGAGCCAGGCGGCCAGGTCGGTCAGGCTGGCGCGTCGGCGACCCTGAAGCAGAATGTCCTCGAGGGCTGCGCGGAAGACAGCGGCGGAAGCGGGTCGCTCCGACGGCCGCTTGGCCAGCGCCCCGGCCAAGAGCGTGCCCAAGGCCCGAGGGAGTCCTCGACGGACCCTGTTGAGGTGGGGCGCCAGCTCGCCCTGGACGGCCCGCAAGGTGAGGTCCGGTGTGGCGCGCACGAAGGGACACTGCCCGGTCAACAATTCGAAGAGGGACAGTGCCAGCCCGTAAACGTCGGTTCGGGCATCCACCGGTTCGAGGCGGACTTGCTCTGGCGCGGCGTAGCGCAACTTGGTGAAAAGAACGCCGGGTTGGGTTGCTGTCTTCCGGAAGTCGGCCATCGCGATTCCGAAGTCGATCAGCTTGGGGGCTCCCACCGAGGTGAGCACAATGTTGGAGGGTTCCAGGTCGCGGTGCACCAAATGGAGCGCGCGCCCCGAGGCCGTCTGGAGGCCGTGAACGTATTCAAGTCCCTCACCGAGGCAAATGCCGATGCGGGCCGCCAACTCCCAGGGGCACGGCCCCTTCCTACGCAGGCTGGCGATCACTTCGGCCAGGTTCGCGCCCAGGAGGAACTCCATCGCGAAAAAGGGCGTTCCCTCCGCTTCGCCTACGTCCAGGGTCCTGACCACGAACGGATGGTCCAGCTGAAGAGCGAGTCGCGCTTCGTCCGCAAAGCGCTGGGCGCGATCCGGATCGGTCGCCAGAGCGGGCAGCATCCGCTTTAAGGCCAATGGTCGACCGCGGCCCGACCGGTACGCCAGGAAGAGTTCGCCCATCCCACCGGCGGCGAGCTTTCGCACCAGCACGTACTCGCCAAAGCGAACCCCGGGGACGGGAGTCATCGACGCCACCTCGGGCCCTGCGCTCGCCTTAGCACCAAGGCAAGCGCCGCTCCCCAAACGACCCCGAGCCCGCAGTCGCTCGCCGGAGCGCCGCCGCAGCTCACGGCGAAGATGCTGGGCGTCGCCGTTGCGCCGCCGTCGGAGGCCGGGCCTCCGTCCGCGAAGGGCCCCACGACCAGAGTTGCCGAGGCCGGAAGGAAATCAATGGCGCTCACCCCAATCCAGACGGTGCCGGCGCGGTGCGGCTGAAAAAACACTTGGGACTGCTGCCCTGGCGCCAGAGCGGCCGTCGTCACCGGTGTGGCGCAGGTGCTCGATGCAAAAAGGCCCCCACCGTCCGCGGTCAGTGTCGCTCCGAACCCATAGGGGACAGCGGCGTTCGCCCCCGCCACGGAATCCTTGAGGCCGACGCCCACCGGGACGCAGTCGTTGACTCGCGGGTTCAGCGTCGCGGGCGTGAGGACCAAGGTGCTGGCCAAGGGCGTGGCGCTGAGACGTGGGTCGTCAAAGTCGAGCGTGCCTGCCCAGGCCGGGTCACCCCAACATTCCCCCAGCGTAAACTGCGAAATCGTTGCGCCGGTCCAGTTGACCCCGGCGTATTGGCCCATGGGATCGCCGTCGAGCCAAAGGCGGCTGCCGCCGTCGGCAGTACCCATGCCTTCAATATCGAATTCGAACAGGTGCCACTCGCCCGCGTCCAGGCGCCGGCCGGTGTGCTGCGACGTCTCGACGTTGGAGCTGAAGTCGAAGCTGTCAAAGGACAACTCCGTGCCGGGGTAGTTCACCGCCAGCTCGGTCAGGGTGCTGAGGCTGGCCGTGCCTTGAAGTTGGCTCACCTTGATGAAGCTGCCTTGATCGTTGCTCGAAGAAAGGCGCATCCAGAAGCGGGCATAGACCGCTCCGGTGAGCGGATTGAGGGTCTGACTCAACTGGCCTTGGGTCGTCGCGGCGCCCGCGTCTGCGTCGCTGTCGACCAGCCGGGCCCCGTAAGCCCCCCGGTGCGCGGCCGCCGGGTCCGCGGCGAAGGTCACTCCCGGAACGACGTCCAAAGCGCTCCAGCCCGACAGAGTGCCGGATTCGAAGTCGTCCCCGAAGGGAAGGGCTTGAGCGTTCGCCACCGCCGCCCAGAGCGCCGTGCAGAGGCCCATCCACGCCAGACGGAGGCTGCGCATGTCAACCGCCAGGCTACTCCATCAGAAGGGTGAGGCGGCGATGCACTCAAACGGCAGTGGGGGAATGGGCGGTGGAGGCATTTGGGTGGCCGGGGGGCTCAACAGCGCCCGCGCCGCGGCGTCGAGCGTGTTGTTGGACTCGGTCACCGGGTCGCAGCCACCGCCATTCCAGTACCCGGATTCGGTGCCGTCCGGTCTCAACTGGCTGGCGACGTTGTTGGAGACAACGGTTGGCCCGCATGCGGGAGCGTATTGGTTCCAGACGTAAATGGCGGTGTTGCCGGCGCCAGGGACCGACGTGCGATTGAGGACGCGATTGCCGTCCACGACGGCGGTCGTTCCCGAGCTGATGCCAATGCCGCACTGTCCGGTGTCCAACAGGGAGTTGTTGCGAAAGAGCCAACCGTTCGCGCCAATATCGGCGATCAGCCCGCACCCCGATGCGCTGTGGCCGCCAGTGATGTAGTTGTCCTCCGCAATTCCACCGTCGGAGTCGGAGTAGCCGAAGTTGAAAGCGTCCTCCTGATTTTCGGCGAGCGCGTATCGGGTGGTGTCGGTACTGGACAGTCCGTAGTTGCCTCGAACGACGAGTCTGCTGACGTACCACGCCTGAACTTGCTGCCCGCGGGGATAGGGCCCCTGGGGATTGAGCAGGAAGTTGCCGATGACCTGGCTGTCGCTGACTGCGCCATTGAACTCGATGTTCGACTCCGCGTACGCGACCACGTTTCCCTGGATGAGCAGGCCCGAGGACGTGTCCGCAAGAATGCCGTCGTGCGTGTCGCAGCAGCTCGTGGCCGCGGTGTCGGGGTGAATGTAATTGTCGGTGATGACCACGCCCGTGCTGCCGGTGACGTAAATGCCGCGGCCCGCGCAAGGACCGATCTCCGATTTGCGGAGGGTGACCTGGGAGGCGTTGGAGATGACCAGGCAGTCGCCACTGGCCGATGAAATCTTGAGTCCTTCGAGGACGACATTCGACTGCCCGTCGATGGTGAGCGGCCCCGACGTCGTCCCTGGAGTCGGACACGGGCCGAGCGTTCCGCTGGGGCCGCCTGCGTCGGCGGACGTGACGACCCCACCGCCGTCGAACATTGCGCTAGCGCCGGCGTCGGCGTTGGGAGAACCCGCGTCGAGAAGGGCGCTGCCGGTGCCCCCGTCAGCCCGGAACGCCGGAGGTGCTCCGCCTGCATCAGGCGGGGCGAAGCCCGAAGGGCAATCACCCGGCGAGGTACAGGGCCGAACCTCCCGGTAGACGTTCGGCCCCCAATTGCAGGCCGCCCACGACAGGCAGGCAACGGCGAGGCTTGAGCGGTTCATGGTGCCTCCGATACGGCGTCCGGGAAGCGTCTGAGACAAGGCAGGTTGCGCTCGCCGTATTCGGCGGCGAGCACGCTGTCGGTCGTGGTGGCAAGTTGTTCGATCGAAACCTGAGGCCGAGGGCCGGCACACGCCCCCCCGCGCAAGGTGAAGACGTAAAAGGCGAGGGACCAGCGGTCGTTCTCGGGTACCAGTTCGAACGAGGGCATGGCAGTTCCCGCCATTCCGTAGGTGATGGCCTCGAACACCCGGAATGGGCTGAGTGGATTGATGTTGCCGTCGGCGACCAGGTCCGTTGGGCGGGGCGACATGAAGGCAGCTGCGTTGCCGTCGCGGCCGGCGGCGCCGTGGCAAGCGGCGCAGATCGCGCCGTACAGCATCGAGGCCCGGTGCAGGTTCGGGGGTTGAGGGGGGGACGTCGCGATGCGCCTCTGGACGGCGAGCCGCGTCACCAGCGCGTTGGCTTGGGCCGCAATTCGGGGCGGCTGGACCTGCCGCCGCACGTCCGCGCGAAATTGTTCCAACGGGGCGACCAGGTCCGCCGCTTCGGGCTCGCCCCGAGCCAGCGCGACCACCGCGTCGGCCGATTCGGTCACGTGGCGATGCGCTTGGGCGGTGCCCACTTCCGAGGCCTCGTAGTAGTCCTCGCGGATGTCCTGAACCAGGGCCACCAATTGTCCGAGGCGGGGTTGAGGCGGAACGCGGGGCGGGGGCAACCCGAACCATGCAAGACTTCCGGCGGCGAGCGCGAGTGCGAGATTCTTCATGGGGCGCTAGTGGCAGTTGCCTGAGCCGGAATCCATGACCGGCGAACCGGCCGGGCCGACGAACTGCCAGTCGTAGCTCGCAGCGTGGAGGGTGAGCTTGAGCACGCCGTAGCTGCTGTTCAGCCGCACCAACGAGTTGGGTTGTGGCGTGACGAAACCGTAGAACGGGGCGCCGCCGGTCCCCACGACCCACTCTGTGATGCCGCGCGCCGGGTCAGGGTTCTGCGACGGGTCTTGGGGGGCGAAGCGCTCGTAGGTATGCGCGTGTCCGTTGAGCACGATGTCGACGTTGGCGTTGTAGAGGGCCGTCCAGACTTCGCTCGAGACCGTGTCGTTCCCGTGCGTGTCGTCGGAGCTGAAGCGGGGATGGTGCCAGTAGGCGATGGTGCACAGCTTGGTGTTCTGCGCCAGGTCCGCCGCCAGCCAAGTCATCATCGGCGTCCCCGGCGCCATCTGGTCTGGAATGCTGCCCGGGTCCCCCGAGTCCAGAGAGATGAAGTGCCAGTTGCCTAAATCGAAGGAGTAGAAGGCCGTGCCGCCAGCCTGGCACTGGGCGGCGCTCCCGAAGTACGCGCAGTAGCCCGCGAGTTGGTTGTTGGTCCCGTTGCCGTGGTCGTGGTTGCCGGGGGACGGCCGCAAGGTGGCCAGGTGCCGTCCCCACGAGGGCGCGAAATAGGTCATGAAGTCGGCGAGGGCGCCGTTGTCGTATTGGTCGTCCCCGAGCGTCAGGACCGCGTCGGCGGCGAGCGCGTCCAGAATCTGCGCCGTGGTCTCCTGGGCGTTGCCGCTGCCGGCAATGTCCCCAGCCGCGGCCACGACGACATCTCCGGCGGTCGATGGCGCCCCGCAGACGTTGGGAGTCCCTCCGCCGCTACAGGTTTGGGGAGCCGTGCAGGTGCCGCAACTGAGCGTGCCGCCGCAGCCATCGGAAGGGTTGCCGCAGTTGGCGCCCAGGCTGGCACACGTCAGCGCCAGGCACCCTGCATCCGGGAGCGAGCCCGCGTCTGCCGGAGGTTGGATGCCGGAGTCAGGGCCACTCGGGCCCGCGTCCGCGGGGAGTATCGGAGGAGGGGTCGGCGAGATAGGCGTAGACGCGTCGGCGCTTAGCTCCCGACAGCGGGACCCCGGGGGGCAATCGATTGAACCGACGCAAGAAGCGAGTATCGCCAGCAACAGTGAGCCCTGGGTCCAGCGCATCAGAAGCCTCCGGAGGCGACTGCAACAGCAATCGCCCTGCCAACCCCCCGGCGCGCTTGAAGCGCCCAGAAGGACGCCTCTTTTCAACCCGCGGAGGGCGCGATCAGGTCAGGGAGGCATGTCCTGTCGGGCGGACACCCCGGGCGTGAGCGCTCCATCTCAACGAAGGGTCTGCTGGAAGGTCAGGGTCGGGCGCCGGCGTCGGGCGCGAAGCGGCGAGCGACCTCCGCACCCAAAGCGTTCAAGACGCGCACCGGTTGCTGGTTCCACTCGTACTGAAGAAGGACGTCGGGGATGTTGCCGCCCAGCTCGCCCAGGTATTCATAGACCACCCGAGTCTTCGTCCCGCGTTCCTTCGGTTCCAAAGTCCAAAGCGAACGCAGCGGCGTCAGCCGTACCAGTCCGTCCCTGGCGGGACGCTCCGGCACGACGATGTCGTGCGTGGTCAAGCGCATGCCGCCGCCAGGCAAGTCCTCCGCCTCAAAGGTGCTCACCGAATCGCGGTCGGACAGGGGCCAGGGGAAGTGGTAGTGCAAGTAGCTGCCTTTTTTCCCGCCCGGCAAAGGCACCCACTCCGCCGCCAAAGTGTTGGGCATGAAGCGGGGATAGCTGGGCAAGTCCAGCAGCACTTCCCGGACCGCGGGTACCGGTGCCTCCAGGACGGTCGTCCCTCGGATGACCGGTGCGCCCTGGGGTTGGTCCAGAACCTCAACTTGGACGTCGTCGGCGGCCAACGCCGAACCCAGGGTCAGGACCCCCAACGCGCCTACGCATGTTCGAAGGACCCGCACAGTTGAGCGGATGATGTACTACGACTTTCCCAAAGCAATCGTCCACCCCTTCCGTCGTACATGCGCTCATGAACATCCTGTGTTTGGTTGCAACGATTCACCTGGCCGCGGCACCCACGGCGCAGCAAGTTCTCGACAATGCGAAGAAGGCCAGCGGCGGCGATGCCTGGGCCGCGGTGACCAGCGCGCACCAGGTCGGGAGCATCGCCACCTCTGGCCTCAAAGGTTCTCAGGAAACGTGGGAGGACGTGCGGACCGGCCGTTACATGGACCGCGCCGAACTGGGCCCGCTCACCCAATCGGAAGGGTTCGACGGCAAGGTGGCCTGGTCGGTGGACCCCTCCAACCAAGTTCTCGAGCCGTCCGATGCCGAGACGCTGGAGGCCACTCGCAACGAGGCCTACCGTCGTTCCCACGCCTTCTGGTACCCGGAGCGTTGGCCGGCGGACATTCGCCTGGCGGGTGAAAAGACGGAGGGTCAACGTCGGTTCTACGTGGTGTCCCTCACCCCGCGAGGGGGGCGCCCCTTCGAGTTTTGGGTCGACGCGAGCACCTGGCTATTGGACCGCACGGTCGAGAAGGCGTCCTTGGAGACGCGCACGACCTTCCTCTCGGACTATCGGACCGTCCAGGGGGTCAAGATGCCCTTCTCCACCCGAGGGACGAATGGGGACGCCAAGTACGATGTCCTCACCACCTCGTCGAAAATCGAGCTCAACCTCCCTGTGGTGGATGGGCGCTTCGCCAAGCCGCCCCCCCCGCCACCGGATTACGCGTTTGCCGGGGGCGCCACCTCCACCACCGTTCCCTTTGAACTGGTCAACAACCACATCTACTTAGACGTAAAGGTCAACGGGGCCGCGCCGATGCGGGTGCTGTGCGACACCGGCGGGCAGAACATTCTGACCCCTACCGCGCTGGCGCAACTCGGCCTCAAGCCCGAAGGGGCCTTGCAAGGCCACGGCGTCGGCGAGGCCACCCAAGACGTGGGCTTGCTCAAGGTAAAGACGCTTCAGGTCGGCGACGTGACGCTGACGAACCAGCCCTTCGCCACCCTGGCCCTGGAACCGTTTCTCAAGGTGGAGGGCTTCTCCTCGTCGGGTCTCATCGGCTACGAGGTGTTCCGACGCTTCGTTGTCACCGTGGACTATGAGCGCCGACAGCTCACCCTCACCCGGCCCAGCGCCTTCAACCCCGTCGGCAAGGGGACGCCCGTCCCCTTTCGCTTCAAGGACCAGATTCCGCAGGTCGACGGGGACATCGATGGCGTGGCCGGCGTGTTCGACCTCGACACCGGCAGCCGGGCGTCGATCGACCTGTTGGCCCCATTCGTGGAAAAGCATGCCCTGGCTGCGAAATACGCGCCGCGAGTCGAGGGCGTGACGGGGTGGGGCCTGGGCGGGGCGAGCCGCTCACAAGTCACTCGGGCCAAAGTACTCCATCTGGGCTCGCTCGAGATTCGAGAGCCGGTCACCGAATTGTCTCTTCAGAAGAAGGGCGCCTTTTCCGACCCCTATGTGGCGGGCAACGTCGGTGGGGGTGTTCTCAAGCGTTTCACCCTGACCTTCGACTACGAGCACAAGATGCTCTACGCGGCGCCGAACGCGTTGTATGCCGCGCGCGACGTCTTCGACCGGTCCGGGCTGTGGGTCAACACCGGTGACATAGGGCTCGACGTCGTGGACGTGATGGCCGCGGGCCCCGCCGCGAAGGCGGGCTTGAAGGTGGGCGACCGGGTAACGGCCGTGGAAGGCAAGGCCGTGGATGGGAACACGCTCCTACAGCTGAGAACGCGTTTTCGCAGTGAGCCGGCCGGAACGCAGATTCACCTCACCCTGGCTTCCGGCGGCCACACCCGCCAAGTCGTTCTGGTGCTGGAGGACTTGGTTTAGCCAGCGGGGACGTCGAAGCGGGTTCCTTGGGGGAAGCGCAAGTCAAAGCCTTGCGCGAGCGCGTCTCGAACCGCCTCCTCGGTGGACAAGGTTGTCTTCTCCGCCGTCCCGTCGCGCCGGCGCAGCGTCAGTTCGCGGTTGAGAAGGTTGAGCCGAGCGCCATCCGGTTGGGCCCGCGCTGCGACCAGCCGGTGCTTAAAGCCGCCCTTGGGGTGGGTGCTGGTGAACCAGTTGGCCAACTCTCGGTCGATGAGCGGCATTTCTTCCAACGCAAACTCGCAGACGTCGGACCATTGCCCGGCGAGCCACACCTGGTGAAACCACCGGCCCGACTCGCGCACGATGCGGCGCGGTTCGTGGGGCGTGGGTTGCTCTCCTTCCGCGTTCAGCCGAAGGGCGCAGGTCACGGACAGCCCGCCCACGCCGACGTCCACAAGCCAGCTGTCGCCTTCGCTTTCGACGCGAAGAAACATGTGGGTGCGGGCCGGCATGTAGTCCCGAGACTGCCCGATGCGCACGCGAGCGCCCAGCGGCGCCACGGTGAAGCCCAGCGCGGTGAGAACGTGCAACAGCAACCCGTTCTGCTCGAAGCAATACCCCCCGCGGCGCTGGTGGACGAGCTTCTCCACCAGGGCCTCCGGTTCCAAGGCGATGCGCCGGCCCCACAGCACATCGAGGTTCTCGAACGGGATGGCCTGAACGTGGGCCTGGGCGATGCTGTGAAGGGCCGCCACGGTCGGAGTGCGGGGACCGGCGTAGCCAATGCGAGCGAGGTATGCGTCGAGGAACGAAGGGGTCACGAAAACAGGCTCTTGATGACCCAGCCGGCAAACTCGATGCCGATGCGCACGTCCGGAGGGGTAGCACCCACCGGCGCCGACACGCCTGCCGCAACAGCGTCGCGGCGCTGTTCCTCCAGCCGTCGGCGCTCCTGCTCCCATTCGGCTTTCTGCTTCTGCCGCGACACTTCGAGCCCCCCCTTGCGAATGAATTCGATGATGAGGGTGAGCTCGTTCCGGTCGAACCACGTGCCGTGTCCCTTGCAGACGTCGACGATGACCCCGGAGCACCGCGCGAAGTTGATGCGGTTCATCAAGCTCGCGCAGTCGGGGCAGGGGATGTAGTTCACCGGCGCAGTGGCGGTGGGGGTCATCGGCTTCGGGCCGGCCCCGACGCCCAGCACCGCCGCCTGGGTTTCACGATTGGCGCAGATACTCTCGAAGGTAGCGACGTCGACCCACAAGCCCTGGCAGCGGGGACATTCGGAAAGGCGGGCGTCCCCGACCTGGGTCTTGGCCATGGGCACGTGGCACCGAGGGCAAGGGCGGTTGGAGGGCGCGCTCGCCGCACGCTCGGCGGCCGCGCCGCACCGGGGACAATGGCGGTGACCTACGAACATCATCCCGAAACACGAGGGACAGGCCACCGTGGCCAGGCGCGCGTTGCAGTAGGCGCACCCCGGCGCGTCGGTTGCGGCCGGGGCACCGCAGTTGGGGCAGAGAAGGGTTTCTGCGCTCATGGCAGGCGGCTGCTCAAATAGCGGGACACCAAGTCTGATATTTCATCCACGAACGCGCTCTCGTGCAAGAGGGACGGTTCCATCAGCACCGCCGCTTCCACCAGCGCGAAGACGGTGTTGACGGTGATGAAGCCGGCCAAGCGCGGGTTGGGGCGGCCGGGCTTCCAATGCTGCTTCAGTAGCTCGCCGACTTTGGCGGCCATCTGGCGGCGGGCGCCGAGCATGGGATTCATCCGCTCCAGGCGAGGCACGTTGCGCAGCAGGGCATCGTTCATTCGCTTCTCCGCCAGGTGGTCTTTGACCAGGGTGCGCACCACGTGGCGGGTGACCTCCGACGGCGAGAAAGGCTGCCTGCGGCCAAGTTCATCCCCCAACAGGTCGAGCAATTCCTCAATCCGGATGTCCAGCAGTCGCGCGCACAGGGCGTCCTTCGACGGGAAGTACTGGTAGAGGGAGGCGATGTTCACCCCCGCGCGTTGGGCGATGCGATTGGTGGTGGTGGCTTCGTACCCATCGCGCGTCAACAGCTCGCGGGTCGCCTGGAGTATCGCCTCGACCGTGGCCCGGGCCCGCTTTTGGGTGGGCAGGCGCCGCGGGGCGACGGGGGCCTTTGCGGTGCGTCGGGCCATCGCGGGCTTAGGGCTTCTTCTTCGCCAACCCGGCGAAGCGTTTGGGGTTCGCTGGCTGGATGTGGCCTTTGGAACCGGTCATTTGGGGTGGCCCAGCACGCGGCGGGTGTAGACGTTCTGGAGTCGGGCGCCTGGGCTGTCCAGCTCGTTTACGAAGAACACGCCCGTCCAGGTGGGGGTGGAGCGGTCCATCAGGAAGGCCTTGCCTAACCCGTAGCGGAAGGTCTTTCCCCGCGCTTCGAAGTCCACTTTGAGGCCCGGTACCTCGAAGTTGGCGATTTCCCACGGGTGCTGCCAGTGCGCGCTGGCGTCCTTGAGAAGGCCGATGAGCTCTTCGTCGTCTGGAAGTTGACCCTGTTTGCGCTTCTCGTCCACCCAGGACGCAAAGGCGCGATGGAAGACTTGGGGCTCCGGTTCCATTCCGTACGCGGTCCGGGCGGTGGTGTGGTGTTCAATTTCCACGCGGTCGCCGTGGATGTTGGCAAAGTCGAAGCCGAAGTTGGCCCAAACGTAGGGGCCCATCTTTTCGCCCCTCGCAGCGCCCGCGCCCATGGTGATGGCGGTGTTGGGGTGAGGCGAGTTCTCGCGCAACCAAGTCACCATCTTGGGGATGACGCGGTTGGTTCCTCCGCGGCCGCGATAAGCGGGGTCCACCCGAGCGCCGCCTGCAAACAAGTTCAAGGCGCCGTCCCGAGAACGCGAAAGCGAAACGTTGGTGTAGCCGACTTCCTTAGGGCCGTCGTACCAGGTGGCCCGGTGGCTCGACCCCGACGAGTTCGTATGCCGCACTTCCAGCCGCATTTCGGGCCACACATCGGCATAGAGGCGCCCGAGCGCCTCCAGGGAGGTCATCTTCTCGATGCTGGGGTCGGGATGGCGGGGGCGCGGGGGTTCCACGAATGCGTCGTGCCGCGGAAGCGGCGGCGGCCGCACCGGAGGGTTCCACGGCACTTCGCGGGCAGCTGAGGCGGTGGTCAGCGGCTCGGGCGGCTTCAAGCTGGCCGCGCCAGGGCGGGCCGGTTCCTTGCGACGGAACCAACGGCCAATCGATTCCCGGATATCGGCCAGCCTCAGCATGGATGCGGCCGGTTCACTTGTCGCCCTTGGGAATCTTCCCCAAGCGCGGGGATTCGGCGCTGAAGTCCAAGTCAATCTGTTTGGCGAGCTCGTCCAGAGACACCTTGCCTTTAGGCGGGGGTGTCTTGAGCCCCAACCTGACCAGGTGGTTGGCCACGGCAAATGGCTGGTGCCCCTGCGCTCGAAGCTCCCTCACTGGCGTGGACAGGGGCTGACCCTCTCCGTCCCGCACCGCGGGAATGTGAAAATACTGCGGCGGCGGATAGCCCAGGGCCTCGTACACCGGCAGCTCGCGCAGAGCGTCCTTCAAGTGCCGCTCTGAACGAATGACGTGGGTGATGCCCTCCTCGCCGTCGTCCACCACGCGCGCGAAGAGCGGATTGATGCTCCCGTCGGCCCCCAGAATGCTCAGGTCGCCCGGCCCATCCTTTCCTGGCTCGGGGGCGATGGGGCCCTTCACCTTGTCCTCGAAACCGCGCAGGGCGTCCTTGGGTATTCGCAGGAAGACTTCGCCGCCCTCCGCCCGGTACGCCTTGCCCGCTTCCACCAGTGCATCCACTTTGGCCCGATAGAGGTCCTTGCGCTCCGATTGGACGATGACCTTTCCGTCCCAGTGCACGCCGAGCCACTCCAGATTCTTTTCGATGTCGCGCACGTGCTCGGGTCGCGACTTGGGGTCGAGGTCTTCGATGCGCAGGGAAAATTCTCCCCCCAGCCGCTTGGCCGCGGCCCAATTGATGAGCGCGGTGTGCGCGCCGCTGATGCCGAGGTCCCGGGACGGCGTGGGGGCGTAGCGGAACTTCACTCGCGGGGCATCCACCGCTTTGGGCGCAGGGTCCGCCAGCGGGGCCAAGGCCGCGGCCCGGTCCAGGGTCGCCTGGGTATAGGCGTCTTGAATCTTCGCGGCCTCGCTGTCCGGCTCGTTGACGAAAAATACGCCGGCCCAGGTGGGCGTCTTGGGGTCCAGGAGAAACGCCTTGCCGAGGCTGTACTTGCCCACCCGAGTC
>Ga0209698_10004209_pt1 | contig 15821 bp, 15 predicted proteins | sample LitLauG_LLR_2012_FD_187203 | JGI IMG/M metagenome (GOLD analysis project Ga0209698, IMG submission 187203) | Freshwater sediment microbial communities from Pennsylvania, USA - Little Laurel Run_MetaG_LLR_2012 (SPAdes) (version 2) | ecosystem: Environmental > Aquatic > Freshwater > Creek >...
GAAGGAGATCGAGGACACTCCCCGCCGGCCCGTGGCATACCAGGCTGCGGCCTTCCCCTCGTCGGAGAGCTCGGCCGCGAGACGCACGCCCGCGCGGATGATCTGGGAGTTGAAGCCCCCGGCGAGCCCGCGGTCGCCGGTGACCAGCAGCAGGCCGACGTTGTCGACGCTGTCGTGCTCGGTGAGCAGCGGCAGGCGCGAGGCCTCGGCGCCGGCGGCGAGCGCCGCCTGGCGGGTCATGCGGCCGACCGCGTCCGCATACGGGCGCAGCGCAGAGATCCGCTGCTCGGCGCGGCGGAGCCGCGCCGCAGCGACCATCTCCATCGCCCGGGTGATCTTCTGGATGTTCTTCACCGAGGCGATCTTGTTCTTTACGTCGCGCTGTGAGGCCATGGTCTTGACTCGGTGGCGCTAGGCCACCTGTGCCTCCTCGAGGGGCTGGCCCTCCTCGTCGAGGTCGTAGCCGAAGTCCGAAGCGAACGAGGCGACGGTGTCGGCGATCTCCTTCTGCGTCTCGTCCGACCAGTCGCCGCCGCTGACCTTTGCACGCAGGTCCGCGTGCTGGGAGTGAAGGCGTTCGGTCAGGCCGAGCAGGAACTCGGGGACCCGCTCGACGCTCAGGCGGTCCAGGTAGCCGTTGGTGGCGGCGAAGATCTGGATCGTCTGGTCCTCGACCGCCAGCGGCTCGCGCTCGTGCTGGTTGAGCGTCGCGACGAGCCGTTCGCCGCGCGCCAGCGTGCGCTGGGTGTCGGCGTCGAGGTCGGAGCCGAACTGCGCGAAGGCCTCGAGGTCGCGGAACTGCGAGAGCTCGAGCTTGATCCTTCCCGCGACCTTCTTCATCGGGCCGATCTGAGCGTTACCGCCGACGCGCGAGACCGAGATCCCGACGTTGATCGCGGGACGCACGCCGGAGTTGAACAGTTTGGACTCGAGGAATATCTGCCCGTCGGTGATCGAGATCACGTTCGTCGGGATGTAGGCGGAAACGTCGCCGGCCTGCGTCTCGATGATCGGGAGCGCCGTTAGCGAGCCGCCGCCGAGGTCGTCGTTGAGCTTCACCGCGCGCTCGAGGAGCCTGGAGTGCAGGTAGAAGACGTCCCCTGGGTACGCCTCGCGGCCCGGCGGGCGGCGCAGCAGCAGCGACATCTGCCGGTAGGCGTATGCGTGCTTGGTGAGGTCGTCGTACACGACCAGGGCGTGCTTGCCGGCGTAGAGGAAGTGCTCGGCCATCGCGCAGCCGGCATAGGGCGCCATGAACTTGATCGGGGCCGCCTCGTCGGCGGGCGCCGCGACGATCACCGTGTTGTCGAGCGCGCCGTGTTCGTCGAGCGTCTGCGCGAGCGCGACGACCGTGGACATGCGCTGGCCGATCGCGACGTACACCGAGACGACACCGGTGTCCTTGTTGTTGATGATCGTGTCGATCGCGATCGCCGTCTTGCCGGTCTGGCGGTCGCCGATGATGAGCTCGCGCTGGCCGCGGCCGATCGGGATCATCGCGTCGATCGCCTTCAGGCCGGTCTGCATCGGCTGCTTGACGGGCTGACGCTGGACGACGCCGGGGGCCTTGAACTCGGCAGGGCGCGTCTCGGTGACGTTGATCTCGCCCTTGCCGTCGACCGCGCGGCCGAGCGGGTCGACGATGCGGCCGAGCATCGCCTCGCCGACGGGGATCTCGAGCAGCGTGCCCGTGCGCCGCACGGTGTCTCCCTCGGAGATGTGCTCCCATTCGCCGAACAGCACGGCGCCGACGTTGTCGGACTCGAGGTTCAGGGCCAGGCCGGTGACGCCGTGCGGGAACTCGAGCATCTCGAACGACATGCAGTTCTCCAGGCCGTGCAGGCGCGCGATGCCGTCGGCGACGGACAGCACGGTGCCGACCTCGGTCAGCTCGGCGGTGCCGCTGTCGAGTCCCTCGATGCGGCTCTTCAGGATGCTTGTGATCTCGTCAGGGTTGATCTGCATGTCGTTTCCTAAGAGGCTCCTTGGGCAACGTGCCTGCGCAGCTGCTCCAGTCGGTTGCGAATAGATGCATCGAGGATCGAGTTGCCGACCCTGACGATGATGCCGCCGATGATGTCGGGGTCCACCTTTGCGGCGAGCGTGACCTTGCGCCCGGCGCTCTCGCCGATCGTCCGGCCAAGGTTCTCGGTGGTCTGCTCGTCGAGCGCGACGGCGCTGGTGATTTCGACGGGGAGAGTCCGGTTCTCCTCGTCCCACAGCCGGTCGTACTCCGCGCGGATGCGGAAGATGACCGGCATGCGGTGGTTTTCGATGAGCAGCGAGAGGAAGTTCACGAGGATCTCGTCCGCGCCCTGGAGCAGGCCCGGGAGGGCCTGCTGCTTCTCCGCGCTGGAGAAGTACGGCGAGAAGAAGAACACCGCCAGCTCGCGGTGCTGATCGAGCGCGTCGGCGAACTGGCCGACCTGCTCACGCAACTCGTCGATGCGGCCGCTCTCGCGGGCGACCTCGAACAGCGAGCGGCCGTATACGTGTGCCAGCTCCTCCATCAGTTGCTCGACGCGCCCTTCGACAGGCCCGAGAGGTCGAGTTCGCCAAGTGCCTCCTCGACGAGGCGACGCTGGTCTGCGTCGTTGAGCGTCTTTCGCGTGACCTTCTCGGTCGCGAGGATCGTCAGGTCGGCGACCTCGCGCCGGATGTCGTCGAGCGCCCGCTTGCTGGCGGCCTCGATGTCGCGCTCGGCGCGGCGGCTGGCCTCCGCGAGGATCTCCTGCCCGCGGTCTTTCGCCTCGTGCTCGTGCGTCTCAGCGGCCTGGCGGGCGCGCTGGACGATCTCATCCGATTGCGTGCGAGCCTCCTTCAGGCGCTCGCGGTACTCGGCGAGGATCGCGTCGGCTTCCTCCCGCGTGCGCTCGGCGGTGTCGATCGACTCTTCGATCGCTTTCTGGCGCCGGCCCAGCGCCGCGCTGATGCGCGGGAACGCGAGCTTCGAGAGCAGCAGCATGGTGGCGCCGAACACGAGCAGCGTCCAAACCATCAGGCCGATGCCCGGTTCAATCAGGAAGCCCCCGCTGGCGGCTGCGAGGTATGAGATCGCGGCGGTCATGGCTCAGACGATGAACGCGGCGAGCAGGCCGGCCACGAGCCCGTAGAAGAAGCATGCCTCGGTGAGGGCGAAGCCCAGCCACTGAAGCTGCGTGATCTCGTCGCGCATCTCGGGCTGACGGGTGATCGCCTCGATCGCCTTCCCGAAGATGATGCCGATGCCGACACCGGCGCCGACGGCCCCGAGGCCTCCACCGACTCCGAGGCCGATGGACTTACCGGCTTTGGCGATGAATTCGCCCGATTCCGTTGCGGCTAGGACAAAGAGGAAAGCGATGTGCACGGCAGTTGACTCCTTTTAGTGATCTTCGGCGACCGCGCCGCCGAGGTAGATAGCTGTGAGGGTGGCAAAGATGAACGCCTGCAGGGCCGCGACCAGACCTACCTCGAACGCGAACAGCAGGATGCCGAACGGGATCGTGAACCAGCCGAGGGCTGCGATCCCGAGGATCACGGCGAGCGCTCCCGCCATGAACAGGATGATGAGGTGACCCGCGAGGATGTTCGCGAACAGCCTGATCGACAGCGACATCAGCCGCATGATGTTCGACAGGACCTCAAGGAAGAAGATGAAGACGGCCATGAATCCCGTGACGCCGCCGGGCACGAGGCCCTTCAGGTAGCCGATCGGGCCCTTCGCGCGGATGCCTTCGTAGGTGTAGGAGACGAAGACCATGATCGCGAGCACCAGCGGGATCGAGAGGTTGGCGGTCGCCGCGTAGAGCGAGAACGCCGGGAACGAGATCGGGCCGACGTGGATGTAGTGCTCGGTGTTGGTCGGCAGCGGTATGTAGCCGATCAGGTTCGAGAACATGATGAACAGGAACAGCGTCCCGATGAACGGGAACCAGCGGGCCGTCATCTTCTCGTCGAGGTTCCCGCCGGCGATGTTGTCGTGCATCAGTTCGTAGAGCATCTCGACGGCGGTCTGGATCTTGTTCGGGCGGGCCTGCATCCGCCGCGCCACCCAGATCATCGTCACGCACGTGAGGATCGCCGCGATGAACAGGTACATGACCGCCTTGTTGATCGAGAAGACGCCGAGGTTCACCCATTGACCGAGTTTGAACTCGTTCTGGGGCTGGAACTCGGTGTTGCGCACGCCCTTAACGCCGTAGGCGGCGGCAAGCACAACGATCCCGCCGATCCAGACCCCGAGCAGGATCAGCAGCGCTTTTTTGAAGCCCTTGTTGCCCTCCTCGGCGGCCTCGGCGCGGTCCGTGACCTCGTGCGGCTCCGGCGTCTTCTGCTGCTCCGGGGCGGCGACGGCGCTCATGAGGTGCTCGGCGTCCGGTGGGCGCCGCCGGCGGGGGTCAGCGGGCCCTCGCGGGTGATGAAGGACATCACGAAGTAGACGGTGAACGCGGCGAGGTCGAGTGCGGCGGCCATGATCGCGTCGTCCTTGCCGAGCGCGAAGCGCGCGACGACGATCGCGAGCGCGACGATCCAGATGCGCCCCATCATCCCGGCGACGTGCAGCCCGGCTTTGACCTTCGGGTCACCGGCGACGCGGGCGCGGGAGTGCATCAGCTCTGTGCCCAGCCGGGTCAGGATCCAGGCTGCGGCGCCGACGAGGTAGCCGGCGATCGGCAGCCCGCCGATCACCACGAACGGAGCCGTCGCGAGCACCAGGCACACGTCGAGGTAGCGAAGGACGACCACGTCAGCTCAGAGGTCCAGGGGGCCGGCCGTGCCTGAGGGCCCAGCTGCTGCGGCGGCGAGCGGGTGTGCCGGCGACGCAGGAGCGGGCGCTGGTCATGCACACCGTCCGCTCGCGGCACTCGCGCACGGGCGGCAGCGACGGGATCGCGCGGGTCCCGCGGGAGCGGGCGCGCACGGTGCGCTTCAGGCGGCGGGGGGCTCGCCTCGGGCGCCGGCGCACTTCAGCCGGGTCGTACGCGCCCCCGGGCCAGAAGCCGGGCAGGCGCGTGGGCTCATCATTGCCGTCGAAATCGGGGAGTTGCACAGGGCCACCCTACAGATGGGGAATATTCCGCGCGCGCTTGCGGCGGAGCCGGCGGGGCGTCCCTCAACGGACCCTGGCGGCGGTGGCTACTCTACCCGGTCCTGGACTTCGTAACAAGTTTGTGACATGCGGTACGCGGGCTTACGTGGTTTCCCCGCCCCCCACCACCGCAGGCCGGGGGACCTCCAGGAGCCCTTTTCGGTCCCGTACATCAGCCGCGCGAGCATGACTGCGAGCGCGAGCGCCAGCAGCCCGCCCGCGATGTCCAGGACGAAGTGGTTGCCGGTCGCGACCACGGCGAAGGCCGTCACGAACGGGTAGATGACGGCGGCGGCCCGCACCCACGCCCGACTCGAGATCTGCCACAGCGCGATCGTGCACCACACCGCCCACGCCATGTGCAGTGAGGGCATCGCCGCCAGCTCGTTGGCGTGGGAGGCGAGCGACCCGGTGTGCCACGAGCCGATTGCTCCGGTCGACGCGACGACGTCGGTGAAGCCCTTCAGCATCCGCGGCGGCGCAACCGGGTAGCGCCAGAAAAACACGAAGGCGAGCATGTTCACCAGCACGAGCGTTGTCCGCAGCGGCCTGTAGATGTCCGGGCGGCGCCACCACAGCCAGCCGAGCACGCCGAGCGTCACCCCGAAGTGGGCGTTGTCGTAGTAGTCGGAGAGGATCAGCCCGATCGTGTGATGGCCGGCGAGCCAGACGTCGAGCGCCCGCTCGGGCGCGATGTGCAGCGACTGCTCGACGCTGAGGATGCTCTGGGCGTGTGCGAGCGCGACGTGCAGGCGCAGCGGCGCGAGGTTCGTTATCGAGTCATACAGCCACAGCAGCCATCCGACCGCGAGCGCCTCCACCCACCAGCGGGTCCTCGGGATGGCGGGCTCTGCGGCCGCGTCGACGCTCGCGAGCCGAGCGCCGCTCGTGTCGATCCTTACAGCGGTGGACAAGCTATCGATGTTATCCGGGCCGGAGACGTCTACGGGTCCGTCGGCGCGAGCCCGCGCGAGGCCATCGCGGCCAGCACGGCGGGCAGCGCGAGCGCGGTCCTGCGCCAGGACCCGGCCGAGGAGTAGTCGTCGGCGTCGTGCAGCAGCAGCACCGCGCCCGCGCCGGCGCCGCCGGTGGCCAGGCTCGCGATCGACTCGGGGGTCGCCCCGGCCTCCCAGTCCCGGCCCCAGTGCGTCCACAGCAGCGTCCGCCAGCCGCGCGCGGATGCGATCCTCAGCGCCGCGGCGTTGAGGATGCCGTAGGGCGGGCGGTACAGGGACGGGCTCGCGCCGGTCGCCGACTCGATCGAGTCCAGCGCCCGCGACAGGTCCTCGCGGACCTGCCAGGGCGCGAGCCGCAGGAGGTTGCGATGGCGGTCGCAGTGGATCGCTATCGCGTGGCCGGCGTCGGCGATCTCCCGCGCGAGGGCCGGGTCGCGGCGCACCTGCTCGCCGACGAGGAAGAACGTCGCGCGCGTGCCGTGGTCGGCGAGGATCCGCAGGACGGCGGGGGTGCCCTCGGCGTGAGGGCCGTCGTCGAACGTCAGCGCGTAGCCCTCCCCGCTCGACGTCCTGTCCTCCACGCCCAGCGGGCCGCGCAGGGCCGGCCACGCCCCTGCCAGGGCGGGCATCGCGTAGCCGGCGTAGGCGGCCGCGGCCAGGACAGCGGCGATCGGGGCGGCGGGAGTGCGATGATCGTTCTTGTACATGGGCGAACTGTTGCTGGGAATCGCGGCGGCCATCGGGGCTTCGAGCCTCTACAGCCTAGGGATCGCGCTTCAGGCGATGGACGCGAAGCAGGCGCCCGCCGGGCATCACCTTCGCCCGGCGCTGGTGCTCGGCCTGGTCCGGAGGGTGCGCTGGCTGACCGGGACCGGCCTCTCGATACTCGGCTGGCCGCTGCAGGTCGTCGCGCTGATGCTCGCCCCGCTGGTCGTGGTGCAGCCCGCGCTCGCGTTCGGGCTGGTCGTGCTGATGTTCCTCGGGGAGCGGATGCTCGATGAGCACGCCGGCCGCTACGAGCACCTCGCGATGGCCGCGATCATCCTCGGCGTGATCGGGGCCGCGGTGTTCGCGCCGCCGCGGAGCACGACGACGGGCGCGCAGCCGCTGACGATCACGCTCGTGCTGGTCGGGCTCGGCTTCATCAGCCTGCTCCCGTACATCCTGCGCACGATCGGCCACCCGCACCCGGAGCTGACGATGGTCTGCGCCGGCGTCGCGTTCGGCTGGAGCGGTGTCGCGACGAAGCTCGCCTCCGATGACCTTGCCGCGCATCACCTGTGGGCAGCGGCGGCGTGGGGCGTCTCGACCGCGGCCGCGTCGGCGGTCGGTGTGCTGAGCGAGATGAGCGCGCTGCAGGCGCGGCCGGCGATCCAGGTCGCGCCGGTGGTGTTCGTGACTCAGACGGTCGTGCCGGTGGTGCTGGCGCTCGCGATACTCGGCGAGAACCTAGGCGCGACGCCGCTTGAAGGGCTGCCGCTGATCCTGTCGCTCGCCGTGACGTGCGCGGGCGCCGGCGCGCTGGCGCGGTCGCCGCTGCTGCTGGCACTGATGGAAGACGACCTGGTGAGCGAGCCGAGCGTCTCGGCGGAGAGCCCGTCCGATCCGAGCCAGCCGACGATCCTCTCGAGTCCGAGCAGCGATTCGGGCGAGCCGGCGAGCGACACGACGAGCACGTCGCCCGCGCGCATCGGGCGCTGAGGCAGCGCGGACGTCGCGCTCATCCGCAGCGCACCGCTGACGGGCGTCGCGCCGGCGGTGCGGCCGAGCACGAGCTGCCCGACGGAGAGCCCGCCGCGCGGCTGCAGATAGTAGAAGTGGTGGTGCAGGCCGATCGCGCGAGCCTGCGAGTGCAGCACCGAGCGCGTGCCCACCCACCTCAGCAGCTTCGGGGTGGGGACTTCCGGCACCAGTTCGTCGCCGAGTGTCCGCAGCGCCGCGACCTCCGAGCGCGAGGGCGGCCTGCCGCCGTCCGCGAAGGTGACATGGATGCCGAGCGCGGCGAGCTGCGAGGCGACGAGCGCGATGTCCCTCGCGGGCGCCTGCACGATCACGCCGACGTCGGGCTGCCTCGTCGAGACGTGGCTGAGCGGGTGAACGTCGAGCACCTTCGACGCCAGCGCCGTGACCTCGTCCGTCGACATCATCCACGAGCCGATGCCGAGCAGCAGCACGAACTGTGTGGCGAGCGCGATCGCGCGCAGCCGCCACTGCGGAATCGGACGCACGCGCACCGGGACGTCGAGCACGACGTCGACGGCGTCGGGGCCGTGTGTCGGCGAGCCGTTCTGGAAGCGATCGCCGTCGGCGGGCTCGTCCTCCCCGAAGCTCGCGCGGACGTGCTCGCGGAGCTCGTCGGTGTCGTTGGCCAGGCGCACGAGCGACAGGTCGGCCATCGCGCGGGTGTTCAGGCGTGCATGCCCGATCGGCAGCCCGTAGGAGACGACCGGGGTGCCGGCCGCCCTGGCCTCGAGGCAGGTGACACCCCCGGTCGAGTGCACGAGGACGTCGGCGGCCGCGAGGATCTCCGGCATGCGGTCGGTGAAGCCGAGCACCTGCACGCGCGGTTCGTGCGCGAACTCGGCTGTGAGGCGGTCGGCGAGCTGCTCGTTGCGGCCCGCGAGGCAGAGGATGCTGGTGACCTCGGAGACCTTTGTGAACTCGCCCACGGCGCCGGCGATGTCACCGACGCCCCAGCCGCCGCCCGACACGACGACCATCCGGCCGTGCTCGGGGAGGCCGAGCGCGCGGCGGGACTCGACGGGGCTGCGCGGCTGCAGGAAGTCGGCGGATATCAGCGGGCGCACGAGCTGCACGCTGCCCTCGCCGGCGATGCGCTCGACCGACGGCATCGACTCGCCGTACATCACGAGGTGCATGTCGATGCCGGGCTGCGCCCAGAAGAACAGTCCCGTCAGGTCCGTGATCGTCGCGACTGTCGGGCAGCTCACCTCGCCGGTCAGGCGCAGACGTGCGAGGACGACCGTGACGGCGGGGTAGGTCGAGACGACCACGTCGGGTTCGTGCTCCTGGATGATCCGCGACAGCGGGCGGCCGCCGAGCATGCAGAGCATGCGCCGGGCGACCATCCGGATCGGCAGCACGTGCTCGAGCAGCCAGTAGACGACGGTGTAGGTCCAGGGGAAGAAGCGGAGCTGCACGCGGTAGCCGTCCTCGACGACCGGGCGCAGCAGCGGGCCCATCGCGGCGAGGCCGTCGATGACGGTCACCTCGGCCGGCTGCGGCGAGGCGTCGATCTGCTGGGCGAGCGCGCGGGCGGCCGCGGCGTGCCCCTCCCCCACGTCGGCGGACAGAATGAGGACACGGCTGGGCCCGGGAGCCCGGCTCGCTTTGCGTTTGCGGTTGCGGCGTTGCATAGGTGGAGCGCCGCTCCCACAGCGAGGTGGTCCGGCGCAGGCCCGTGCGCGCACGGAGAACCCCCCCGGCGGGCACAGCTGTGCGTATAGGTTACCGAGCCTGCGGGACACTCGCAGGTGTGCCAGACGTAACAATGGACTCAGATGCAGGCCGCGACACCAGTTTCCACGGCTCCGATCGCGGCCGGAGCGCCCGATCAGAGCGGCTCACACGCTCGAGAGCGCGTCCCGGTGTGGCTGGCCCGTGTCCTCGGCGCCGCCGGCCTGATCGCGGTGATCGTCGGGGTGCTCGGGATCTCCGGGGGCGCGGCCGGAGCCGCCTCCGCGTACGTGCCCGCCCGCGCCGGTGGCTGGCCATCCTGGCTGGCGGGCCCGCTCAGCGGCCTCGGCCTGTCGATCTCGAGCAGCAGCTTCCAGACGCTGACGCTCGTGATGTGCGCCGGATACGCGCTCGTGCTGGTCGCCGCGACGAGGCTGCCCGCCAGAGCCATATGGGCGGCGATCATCCTCGCCCACCTGATCCTGTTCCTCGGGCCGCCGCTGCTCTCGCAGGACGTGTTCGGGTACCTGGCGTTCGCGCGGATGGGCGCCCTGCACGGCCTGGACCCCTACACCCAGATCCCCTCCGAAGCAGCCTCGGATGCTGTGTACCCGTTCATCGGCTGGCCGTTCCTTCACTCCCCCTATGGCCCGTTGTTCACGATCGCGAGCTACGCGACGGCGCCGCTGGGTGCGGCCGGCGGGCTGTGGGCGCTGAAGGCGACGATGACGCTGGCGAGCCTCGCGGCGATCGCACTCATCGCGCGGGCGGCGCGCCTGATCGGCCACAGCTCCCGCTGGGCCGCCGCATTCGTGGGCCTGAACCCGGTGCTGCTGGTGCTGGCGGTCGGCGGAGCGCACAACGACACGCTCGTGATGCTCGCGATGGCTGGCGCGCTCGCGCTGACGGCCGGCGCGAGCCCGCGCCCGCGGGCCGGCGCGGCGGCGCTCGCGGCGGGGGTCGGCGTGAAGCTGACGGCCGGCGTGGCGCTGCCGTTCCTGGTGCTCGGCGCCCGCGGGCGCGAGCGACTGTACGCGGCGCTGGCAGCCGTGCTGACGCTGCTCGCGCTCGCAGCGCTCGGCCTGATCGGGTTCGGCTCCCATGCGCTTGGCTTCCTGGACGCTCTCGGCGAGCAGCAGCAGATGGTCGCCACGCACAGCGTCCCCGCCGAGAGCGCGCGGCTGCTGGGCCTCAGCGGCACGCCCGCCTGGTGGCGGCACGCGTTCATCGCGGGCTTCGCGGTCGTGCTGCTGGTCGGGCTGTGGCGGACCGCCCGTGGCGCGGACTGGCGCACGTGGGCGGGCTGGTCGACGCTCGCGCTCGTGATCGCGACCGCCTGGCTGCTGCCGTGGTACGTGGTGTGGCTGCTGCCGCTGGCGGCAGTCTCCGCAAGCAGGCCGCTGCGCGCAGCCACGCTCGTGTTCTGCATCTGGGCGGTCCTGATCCATCTGCCGCTCGCGGAACCGCTGCTGAGCCCGGCGGCGCACAAGCACCACCGCTACAGGGGGCTAGTGGTTCCCGCCGCCGGAGATCGCCTGGAACTCACCGGTTTCCAGGTCCTTCGCGACGTCCAGGTCAATCTCCGCTGGTGAGGCCTCCGGGCGCAGGCGCCGCAGCCGGATCGAGTCAAGGCGCCTGAACTTGAGGATCTCCAGCACGTAGACGAGGTAGACGCTGGCGGCGATCACGAGCAGCCCCATCGCGAGCATGACGAGCGTCCAGCCGAGGCGCAGGTGGCCTTTGTGGTCGCTGTAGGGCACGAAGCGGAGCGCCAGCGCGAGACCGGCGAGCATCAGCGTCCAGGTGTACAGGTAGGCGATCGTGCGCCTGGAGCTGAAGCCGATCCGCGCCATCCGGTGATGGAAGTGCTCGTTGTCGGCCCGGTAGAGCGGCTGGCGGTACTTCAGGCGCTTTAGGACGACGAACGTGGTGTCAAGGAACGGGACCGCGAGCAGTATCAGCGGCAGCACGAACGAGACGACGGCGGCGACCTTCACCGCGGCCTCGACAGTGATCACTCCCATCAGCAGCCCGAGCAGGTTTGAGCCGCTGTCCCCCATGAAGCTCGACGCGGGCGGGAAGTTGAAGATCAGGAATCCGAGCGCGGCCCCCGCCGTGAGCGCGGCGAGCACGCCGGGCTGCTGGCGATCCAGGTCGAACGCGATCACGGCCATCGCCGCGGCGATGATCGCGCAGACACCGGCCGCGAGCCCGTCGACGCCGTCTGAGAAGTTGACGACGTTCATCATCACGACGAGCCCGATCACCGTCAGCACGGGGCCCGCGTTCGTGGCGCCCACGTTCGGGAAATGCAGCAGCCCGACGAACGGCAGCGTGATCGCCTTCACCGCGACGCCGAAGTGAACGACGATCAGGGCGGCGACGATCTGACCGACGAGCTTGACCGCGGGATGAAGGTCGAAGCGGTCGTCGAGCGCGCCGACCGCGGTGATCACGGCCGCGCCGAGCATCACCCCCTGCCAGAGGTGCGCGTCTTCGTGGTAGCCGGCCGGCAGCCACATCAGCATCGCGGCCAGGACGCCGCCGAATATCGCCAGGCCGCCGAGCAGCGGCGTCGGGCGAACCGAGAGCCCGCGGGCACGCGGCTCGTCGATCGCTCCCACGCGCCTGGCCAGTCGCATGGTGAGCGGCGTCAGGATCGCGGTCACGGCCGCCGCGACGAGAAATGCGTAAACCGCGTCGAGCTCGTTGGGATGCGCCATCGACTGCCCCAAAGCATCGCAGGCGGAGAGGTCGGGGGACCCCGCGGGGGTCCCCCGGCGGCCACGCCCCCCTACGCTGGGGTGGCCGCGGCGAGGCCCTCGTAGAGCGGGTAGCGCTCCACGATCGCCGCAACGCGCTCGGCGAGCTCGCCGGCGCGGCTCTCGTATTCGGGGGTGAGGGCCGTCGCGAGGATGCTCCCCACCTCGGTGAAGTCCGGGAGCTGAAGACCCCGGGTCGCGAGCGCGGGGGTGCCGATCCGCAGCCCCGATGCCTCCATCGGCGGGCGCGGGTCGAACGGCACGGCGTTGCGGTTGACCGTGATCTGGATCTCGTGCAGGCGATCCTCGGCCTGTTTGCCGGTCAGCTCGGGGTCGGCGTTGCGCAGGTCCACCAGCGTCAGGTGCACGTCCGTGCCGCCCGTCAGCACGTCGACGCCGTGCCCGGCCGCCATCAGCTCACTCGCGAGCGCGCGGGCACCGTCCACGGTGCGCTGCTGGCGCTCGCGGAACAGCTCGCTCGCGGCGATCCTGAACGCGACGGCCTTGGCCGCGATCACGTGCTCGAGCGGGCCGCCCTGCTGGCCGGGGAACACAGCCGAGTCGATCTTCTTCGCGTACTCCGCCTTGCACAGGATCACGCCGGCGCGGGGGCCTCCGAGCGTCTTGTGGGTCGTCGTCGTGACGACGTCGGCTCCGTGCTCGACGGGGTTCGGGTGCAGCCCGGCGGCGACGAGCCCGGCGAAGTGCGCCATGTCGACCATCAGCAGCGCCCCGACCTCGTCGGCGATCTCACGGAAGCGTGCGAAGTCCAGCACGCGCGGGTAGGCGGACCATCCGGCGAGCAGCATCTTCGGTTTGCGCTCGCGCGCGATCCGCGCGACCTCGTCCATGTCGATCAGGCTCGTCTCCCTGTCGACCTCGTAGGCAGCGATGTCGTAGAGGCGGCCCGAGACGTTCAGCTTCATACCGTGCGAGAGATGCCCGCCGTGCGCGAGCGAGAGGCCCATGATCGTGTCGCCGGGTGTCAGCAGCGCGTGGTAGACGGCGGCGTTCGCCTGCGAGCCGGAGTGCGGCTGGACGTTGGCGTGCTCGGCGCCGAACAGCGCCTTCGCGCGGTCGATCGCGAGCTGCTCTGAGACGTCCACCCACTCGCAGCCGCCGTAGTAGCGCCGGCCCGGATATCCCTCTGCGTACTTGTTCGTCAGAACCGATCCCTGGCACTCGAGCACCGCGCGGGGCACGAAGTTCTCCGAGGCGATCATCTCGAGCGTTCTCTGCTCGCGCTCGAGCTCGCCGCGCAGCACCTCCGCTATCTCCGGGTCCACCTCGGACAGTGGGCGGTTGAAGTAGTCGGGGCTTAGCTCGTTCACGTCGCTCTCCTTGCCTGGCGATGAGGAACACGGTGCCCAGGCGCGCGGCGGGTCAGGCTGACCGTTTCCCGGTGGTCAATTCCACCCCAGGCGCCAGTCACGGCAGCTGGCACGAGGCTAGCAGGGGCGAGGGACCGACATCAGCCGCCGGCGCCGAGGCGCGCGGCGACCTCCGAGCTCGCCAGCGCGCCCTCCCGCAGCACGCGCCAGGTCCCCTCGCGGGCGTAGGCGCGCAGATCGACGACCGTCGATGCGGTGCCCGCGAGCACACCTGCGTCGATGATGAGATCGGCTCCGCGCAGGATCTCGGCCGGGACCTCGGCGACGGCCCTGGCGTCGGCGCCGCCCGAGAGATTGGCGCTCGACTGCATGACGGGCACTCCGACCGACCGCATCGCGGCGAGCGGGCCGTCGAGCACGGGCAGGCGCAGCCCGAGCGTGCCCGGGTCCGGGCCGCAGGCCGGCCCGAACAGGCGGGCGCGGTTCTCGATCAGCACCGTCACGGGCCCCGGCAGCAGCGCGTCCAGGCCCGCGAGCTCGGCGGCGGGGATCTCGCCGAGAGCGCCCAGCATCTCGCGGCGCTCGAAGAACATGACGGCCGCGGGCCGCTCCGGCGGCCGGCCCTTCAGCTCGTAGAGCCTGGCCGCCGCCGCGGCGTCCTGCGGGTCGCAGCAGAGGCCGTAGACGGTGTCGCTCGGGAACACCGCGACCCCGCCCGCGCTGACGCACCGCGCGAGCGCGATGGCCTGCTCCCCGGTGACGGCGCTCACGCGGGCCGCCTGGCGATCAGCACACGGTCGATGCCGGCCAGGTCCGGCTGCAGGGCGAGCTCGGCGAAGCCGGCGTCCCTCGCGAGGTCCGCAACCCTCGCCCCCTGGCCCTCGCCGAACTCGACGGCCACGAGGCGTGCGCGCGGGCGCGCCGCGAGCTGGGCCATCAGCGGCCGGATCACGTCCAGGCCGTCCTCGCCTGCGAACAACGCGCGGGCGGGCTCGTGGCGGGTGATCTCCGGTGCGAGCCCGCTGCGCTCACGCTCGGCGACATAGGGCGGGTTGGCGAGCACGGCGTCGAACGCGTCGCCCAGCCCCGTGAGCAGGTCCGCCTCGTGCCAGGCGACGTCCAGCCCGAGCCGCGCGCCGTTCTCGCGCGCGAGCGCCAGCGCCTGCACGCTCACATCGCTGCCGTGCACGTCGAGGTCCGCTCGCTCGTGCTTGACGGCGAGAGCGACCGCGCCGCTGCCGGTGCAGATGTCGAGCACGCGCGATCCGGCGGGCAGGCCGAGCACGGCCTCGACCAGCAGCTCCGTCTCCGGGCGCGGGATCAGCGCGCGCCGGTCGACACCTATCTGCAGGTGGCGAAAGCCCCGCTCGCCGACGATGTAGGCGACGGGCTCGCGGCCGACCGCGCGCCTGCGCACGGCGTCCTGGTATGCCCTCACCGCGGGACCCTGGACCCGCAGCGCAGGGTCCATGATCAGCTGCTCGCGCCTGACTCCCAGGACGTGGGCCAGGAGCACTTCCGCGTCAAGGCGCGGCGTCTGACAGCCGGCGGCGGTGATCGCCGTGATCGCGCCCTGCAGGGCGTCCGCGACCGTGTGTGCGCCTGCCGCCTCGCGGGCTGCGCTCATGCTCAGACCGCCGCCTGAGCCTCCAGGCGCCTGCGCTTCTCGTCGGCCTGGAGGGCCGCGGTCAGCTCGTCCAGGGAGCCTTCCAGGACCTGGTCGAGGTTGTGAACGGTGAGCTTGATGCGGTGGTCGGTGACGCGGCGCTCGCCGTAGTTGTAGGTGCGGATCTTCTCGGCCCGGTCGCCGGTGCCGACCTGCGAGCGGCGGTCGGCGGCGAGCTCGGCCTGCTGTTCTGCCTGCGCCCGCTCGAACAGGCGCGCGCGCAGCACGCGCAGCGCCTTCTCCCGGTTCTGCAGCTGGGACTTCTCGTCCTGCATCGAGACGACGATGCCGCTCGGCCGGTGTGTGACGCGCACCGCGGAGTCGGTGGTGTTGACGGACTGCCCGCCGGGCCCGGAGGAGCGGTACACGTCGATCTGCAGGTCGCTCGGATCGATCTGCACGTCGACGTCTTCGGCCTCGGGGAGCACGGCAACGGTCGCGGTCGAGGTGTGGATCCTTCCCTGGGACTCGGTCGCGGGCACGCGCTGAACGCGGTGCGTGCCGCCCTCGAACTTGAACACGGAGTACGCGCCGTCGCCCTTGACGGCGAACGTGTACTTGCCGTCGCCGATCTCCATCGCCTCGGTCTGCCAGCCGTGGCTCTCGGCGTACCTGGTG
>Ga0209698_10004210_pt1 | contig 15820 bp, 16 predicted proteins | sample LitLauG_LLR_2012_FD_187203 | JGI IMG/M metagenome (GOLD analysis project Ga0209698, IMG submission 187203) | Freshwater sediment microbial communities from Pennsylvania, USA - Little Laurel Run_MetaG_LLR_2012 (SPAdes) (version 2) | ecosystem: Environmental > Aquatic > Freshwater > Creek >...
CGGGGCATCGTGGACGCGCCGACGGGCTCGGCGGTTTCCGACATGTATGGCGCGGATCGGGTGGGCAATGATCTGTTCGCCGATACGCTGCTGGCGCTGGACGCTGCAACGGGCAAGCGCCTCTGGCACTTTCAGGGCGTTCATCACGACATCTGGGACCGGGATTTCTCCTCGCCGCCCTCGCTGTTGAACGTCACGCGTGACGGCAGGAGCATTGCCGCCATCGCCCAGCCGACCAAGCAGGGCTATCTCTATGTATTCGATCGCGTGACGGGCGCGCCGCTGTTCCCGATCGAGGAGCGTCCGGTTCCTTCCAGCGACGTGCCCGGAGAAGTGACCTCGCCTACGCAGCCCCGGCCCGTCGCTCCAGAGCCCTATGCCCGGCAATTGCTGACGGAGGGCATGCTGACGACCCGAACGCCGGAGGCCCACGCCTGGGCGCTGCGGCAGTTCCGGGGATTCCGCAGCCAGGGTCAGTTCGTGCCCTTCAGCGCGAATCAACCGACCGTCATCTTCCCGGGTTTTGATGGCGGGGCTGAGTGGGGCGGCGCCGCGGTGGATCCGCATTCGGCGGTCATCTACATCAATTCCAACGATATCGCCTGGACGGGCGGTCTGGTCAGCAGTGCGGCCGGCGGCGGGGGCTTCGGCGCCTCGCTGTACCGGGCGCAGTGCTCGGCCTGCCATGGGACCGACCGCAAGGGATCACCGCCGGCTTTTCCTTCGCTGATTGCTGCGGCGGCGCGCATGAACGACGAGCAGATTGCCGCGGTCATTCGGAGCGGCCGGGGCCGCATGCCCCCGTTCGCCGGCATTCCGCCCATGGGCCTCTACGTCCTGACCCAGTACCTGCGAACCGGCTCGGATAAACTGGAGCCCACAGCCGCCGGTCCGGGCGCCCACGCCAAACACGAGATGGAGGTCTCGCTGATAAGCGAGGGCCCGCCGGCGAGATTTCGCTTTACGGGCTATAACAAATTTCTGGACCCGGACGGGTATCCGGCCGTTGCGCCGCCCTGGGGAACCCTCAACGCCATCGATCTCAATACCGGCAAGTACCTGTGGAAAGTCCCGCTGGGAGAGTATCCGGAGCTGGTCGCTCAGGGTATTGGGATGACGGGCAGCGAGAACTACGGCGGGCCCATCCTCACGGCGAGTGGCCTGGTGTTCATCGGCGCCACGATCTACGACCACAAATTCCGCGCCTTCGACAGCAGGACGGGTGCGTTGCTCTGGGATTACGTGCTGCCCTATGCCGGCACGGCGACACCGGCGACCTACATGATTGACGGCAGGCAGTACGTGGTCATCGCGACCAACAATGCAAGAAACCCCAAGGCGCCGCAGGGCAGCGCCTATGTGGCCTTTGCGTTGCCGTGATATGAAAGCAGAGCGCGCAGCAGGAGGGCTCATGCGCGGGCTGAGCGGGTGTGTTGACGCGCAGCTGATTCGCGCACCGGCATCTGGAGCAGCATGGATCGTTTGAAGGGAAAGCACTGTTTTGTCACCGGCGCCGGGGCCGGCATTGGCCGCAGCGTTGTCGAGCACTTCCTGGCCGAGGGAGCGACCGTCGTGGCGGCCGACCTGCGCAGCGGTGATATCGAGGCGCGACCGGGACTGACTTGCCTGTCACTCGATGTGACGGATGAGCCGGCCGTGGCCGCCGCCGCCGCGGCACACGCGGATGTCAGCGTGCTGGTCAACTGCGTGGGCTACGTGGCCAACGGCGCCCTGCTGGCCAGCCGCCTGGAGGATTTCGACCGCAGCGTCGAGATCAACGTGCGCTCCATGGTCCTGACGATCGGCAATTTTATGCCGGCAATGCTCGCACGTCGCGATGGGTCCATCATCAACATTGCATCGGTGGTATCGTCGGTCATGGCCGCCCCGAACCGATTCGCCTATGGCACCAGCAAGGCGGCCGTTCTCGGACTGACGATGTCCGTGGCCCGTGACTACATTGCCGAGGGCATTCGCTGCAATGCGATCAGTCCGGGTACCGTGGATACGCCGTCGCTGCACCAGAGACTCGCGGCGACGGGCGATGCCGAGGCGGCGCGCAGGGCCTTCGTTGCAAGGCAGCCGATGGGCCGCCTGGGCCGGCCGGAGGAGGTGGCTGCCATCGCCGTGCTGCTCGCTTCGGACGAAGTCAAATTCATGACCGGCGCCAACCTGGTCATAGACGGTGGCATGAGCCTGTGAGCCCGCCCCTCGCCGTCGTGACCGGCGGAAGCACCGGTATCGGCCGGCAGCTGGTGTCCGCCCTGGCCGGTGCGGGCCATGCCGTCGCCTTCAGTTACCGTTCCTCGCAGGTCGCGGCGGACTCGCTGTGCGGGGAATTGGCGGCCGGCGGCGCTCGGGTCCTGGCCGTCGAATGCGATGTCGGCATCAAGAGCGATGTTGAGGCGTTTTACGCCAGGGTGACGGACTGGCACGGCACGGCACCGTGCCTGCTCGTCAACAATGCGGGAGTCCAGACCTGGTCGCCTTTACTGGACCTGGCCGAGGAGCGGTGGGACGAGGTCATCCGGACGAATCTCAAGGGCTGCTTTCTCAATACCCAGATCGCGGCGCGGCTGATGAAACAGGCGGGTCAGCGCGGGGCGATCGTCAATATCGGCTCCGGCTGCAACAAGCTCGCGTTTCCGAACCTGGTGGACTATACGGCATCGAAAGGCGGCATTGAGCAGTTCACGAAGAGCGCCGCCGCGGAACTCGGCCCATTTGGCATTACCGTGAACTGCGTGGCCCCCGGGGCCATCGCCACCGAGCGAACAAATGCTGAGACCACCGACTATGCCGCCTCCTGGTCCGAGATTACGCCCCTGCGCCGGATCGGCACGCCGGAGGATGTGGCCGGCGTAGTGCTGTTCTTTGCCAGCCCGGCGGCCGCGTTCGTCACCGGCCAGACCCTGTGGGTGGACGGTGGGGTGTTCTCTTGTGCAAGCTGGCCGCGTCCGCGCGGAACGGGCTACGGTGAGGGCTGAGGGTGCAGTTCACCTTCCGGCGCCCGGTCGATGACGATGGGGCAATCAGGGGCGCATGGGGCGCCCAGGGAGAGACAGTGGATATCCCGGGCTCGTTAGCAGGCAAGGTGGCGGTCGTTACGGGGAGCACCCAGGGGCTGGGTGAAGCCACCGCACGCCTGTTCGCGTCCCGCGGCGCTTCGGGCCTGCTCATAACCGGGCGAAACGAGCAGCGCGGTCATGCCGTCGCTGCCAGCCTGGATTCGGCCACCTGCAAGGCGGTGTTTGTCCCCGCGGATATCGCCCAGGTGGCGGAATGCGGGAAGCTGATTGCCGCGGCCGATGCATGTTTCGGGCGTCTCGATGTGCTGGTGAATGTCGCGGCGCTCACGGAGCGGGGGAGCATCTGGGATACGCCGCCGGATCGTTTCGATCGGATCATGGCCACGAACGTGCGCGCGCCCTTTTACCTGATGCAGAACGCGATCAAGCTCATGGAACGCGGCGGGGTCGGGGGTTCGATCGTCAATATATCCAGCATCGTGGCCCACGGCAGCATGCCGATGCTGGCCGCCTACGCCACCTCCAAGGCCGCACTCAATGTCCTGACCAAGAACACCGCCTATGCCGTCATGCGACGCAGGATTCGCGTCAATGCACTCAATCTGGGCTGGATGGATACCCCCGCTGAGGATGCAATCCAGCGCAGCTACCACGGTGCTGGGGAGCACTGGCTGTCGGCGGCCGAGGCACGCCAGCCTTTCGGACGACTGCTCAAGCCCATCGAGGTCGCGCGCGCCATTGCGTTTCTCGCCTCCGAGGAATCCGGCATGATGACCGGCGCCATCATTGATTTCGATCAGTCCGTGTCCGGAAGCGGTCCGCAGCCCATACCGCCGCCGATCGAGCAGTGGGAAGCGGTCACCGGCGTGAAATTTTCCTGATCGGGACGCCGTCAAATCGGTCTGAGGTTTCAATGTGTACACGGCGCATGTCTTCGACCACGGCGTGAGCCGCACCCGTGCCGGCAGCGGCGAACGCATGGCCGCACCAATACAACCACCACAGACCCCATGCTAGTCTCGGACATCAGCCACCCATCAGCCGTCTGGCTCAAAATGGGTGAACAACGTCCTTAGAAATCACAGCTAGCCGATGGACTGCAGACAGCGGTAGTTCGACTGACAATGCTCGAACCGTACCGGCGGTATTCCATTGCCAGTAGTCCGATAGATCATATAAAATTTACGTTTACGGCACTATGCAGAGGTTTTCAGTTATGCAGCGCTTGCGCATGGGAATGATTGGCGGCGGACCCGGTGCGTTCATCGGCGCCGTGCACCGGATTGCGGCCGAACTGGACGGCGAAATCGAACTCGTGGCGGGCGCTTTCAGCACCGACCCGGTGAAATCCAGCGAAGCCGGCAAGCGCTACGGCATCGACCCGGCGCGGGCCTATCCTTCCTACCAGGCGATGTTCAACGCCGAGTCCAAGCGGCCCGACCGGATCGATTTCGTGACGATTGCGGCGCCGAACCACGTGCATCTTCCGGCCGCGCGGGCGGCACTCGCTGCGCGGGTGCCGGTGATCAGCGACAAGCCGATGACCGCGACACTTACCGAGGCGCGCGAACTTGCGAACCTGGTTGCCGCTGCGAAGCTGCCGTTTCGCCTGACCTACACCTATACGGGCTATTCGCTCGTGCGGGAGGCCCGGCAGCTGGTGGCCAGCGGTGCGCTGGGTGCCCTTCGCAAGGTCGTGGTCGAATATTCACAGGGCTGGCTCGCCGAACCCATCGAGCGGCAGGGCACGAACAAGCAGTCGGTCTGGCGTTCAGACCCCAAGCAATCGGGCGACGGTGGCTGCATCGGCGATATCGGCGTGCATGCCTTCAATCTCGCCGAGTTCGTCACCGGCAGGCGCGTGGTCAAGATCTGCGCCGACCTCAACACCCTGGTGCCCGGGCGCGTCCTGGACGACGACTGCAATATCCTGCTGCGCTTCGACAATGGCGCGGTGGGCGCGCTGATTGCCTCGCAGATCGAGATCGGCGGCCTCAATGGACTGCGCCTGCGCGTGTACGGTGAGAAGGCGTCGCTCGACTGGAGCCAGGAATGCCCGACCGTACTGAACATCCGGCATCTGGATGGCCACGCCGAGACGGTGAATGCCGGCAGCAGTACGCTGGGCGCAGACGGGACGGCGGTCACCCGACTGCCGATGGGTCATCCGGAGGGGTACCTGGAGGCCTTCGCGAACCTGTATGGCGATTTTGCGAAGCTACTTCGCGGAACCGGCAAGGCGGAACTGGTGCCTGACGCCCATGAAGGCCTGCGCGGCATGGCCCTGATTGCGACCGCGGTGAGCAGCAGTCGCGCGGGCGGCGGCTGGACACCCCTCACGGTTTGACGGAGAGTACCGAATATGAAGACCATCAAGGGCCCGGCCATTTTTCTGGCGCAGTTTGCGGGGGATGCGCCGCCGTACGATTCGCTCGACCGCATTGCCGGCTGGGCGGCAGGCCTGGGCTACAAGGGTGTCCAGATCCCGACCTGGGACAGCCGGATGTTCGACCTGGCCAAAGCGGCCACCAGCAAGGCCTACTGCGATGAGTTTCTCGGCACGCTGGCGAAGCACGGGCTGGTGCCGACCGAGCTTTCGACGCACCTGCAGGGCCAGCTGGTGGCCACGCATCCGGCCTACGACAGGATGTTCGACGGCTTCGCCGTGCCGGAAGTGCGCGGCAACCCGGAGCGCCGCCAGTCCTGGGCGGTCGAGCAGGTCAAGCTGGCCGCGAAGGCGAGCCGCAACCTCGGGCTCGTGACCAGCGTCGGTTTCACCGGCGCCCTGGCCTGGCCGTTTGTTTATCCCTGGCCGCAGCGTCCGGCCGGATTGATCGAAGAGGCTTTTGCGGAACTCGGGCGCCGCTGGCGCCCGATCCTCGACGTTTACGAGGAGCACGGCGTGGACCTGGCCTTCGAAATCCACCCCGGCGAGGACACGCATGACGGCGTGACCTTCGAGCGCTTCCTGGAGTCGGTCGACGGCCACCGCCGCGCCAACATTCTCTACGACCCCAGCCATTTCGTCCTGCAGCAGCTGGACTACCTGGCGTTCATCGACATTTACCATGAGCGCATCAAGGCATTTCACGTCAAGGACGCTGAATTTCGTCCGAGCGGGCGTTCGGGCGTCTACGGCGGCTATCAGAGCTGGTTGGACCGCCCCGGCCGGTTCCGGTCCACCGGGGATGGCCAGGTGGATTTTACCGGCATCTTCTCGAAGTTTGCCGCCTACGACTTCCCGGGTTGGGCGGTACTGGAGTGGGAGTGCTGTCTGAAGCACCCGGAGGAGGGCGCACGGGAAGGGGCCCCCTTCATCCGCGACCACATCATTCGCGTCACCGAGCGCGCGTTTGACGATTTCGCCGCGGCCGGCACTGACGACAAGCTCAATCGCGCCGTCCTGGGCTTCTGACGCAGGCACGGCGGTCCGGCAGCAGGACCGCCGGGTCCCCCTGCCGAGATCGCCGGCAGCAATAGCCCATGCAGGGTGAGAATGGCATGAAAGTCGGCATGAACATGCTGCTCTGGGCGGGGCATATCACCGCCGAACACCTGCCGCTGTTCGGCGCGTTGCGGCGCGCGGGATTTGATGGCGTGGAGATTCCCGTGTTCGACGTCGCCGACCCCCGGCACTACCGCATGCTGGGACAGGCGGCTCGAGACGCCGGGCTCGAATGCACGGCAGTTGGCCTGTTGCCGGACGAGGCTCACAGTGCGATATCGCCCATCGCCGCCCACCGGCAGGGTGCGGTGGATCACCTGAGCGCGGTCATCGAGTGTGCGCACGAACTGGGCGCCACGGTGCTGATGGGACCTTATTTCCAGGTCCTGGGGCAGTTCACCGGCGCCGGGCCCACCGAGCCGGAGCTCGAGCGGGCCGCGGCGGTGCACCGTGCGATCGCGCCGCTCGCGCAGGCGGCCGGCATGCGCTGCGCGATCGAGCCGCTCAACCGGTTTGAGGCCCACCTGCTGAACACCATGGAACAGGCCGCCCGCTATGTGGAGCGAGTGGGACACCCGGCCTTTGGCGCCACGCACGATACCTTTCACGCGCACATCGAGGAACGGGATCCCGTCGCTTCCATTGCCACGCTGCATGCCACCGGTAAGCTGTTTCACGTCCATATTTCGGAGAACGATCGCGGCGTACCCGGTCGTGGGCATGCGCGCCTCCGGGCGGCGATCGCCGAACTGCGCAGGCTGCAGTACCAGGGCTGGTTGACCATCGAGGCGTTCGGCAGCACGGTGGCCGGGTTGTCCGCCGCAACGCGCGTCTGGCGTCCGCTGTTCGACGATGCCGCGGACGTGTATTGCGAAGGGCATGCACTGATCCGCAGTGCCTGGGAAGCCGCCGCCTGAACAGCCGGTCGCAGTGCCCCGCTTGATTTCAACAACAACGGCAATGGGGTGGGGGAGATGAATAAATCGAGACTGTTCGCGACCAGCGCCGTGTCGATGGTCACCACGGCGATGGTGTTTGCCATTCGCGGCGACATTGCAGGCGCCATGGCGGGCTCATTTCACCTGAGCAACGAGCAGCTGGGGCTCATCTTCAGTCCGGCATTCTGGTGCTTCACGGTGGCCATCTTCCTCAGTGGCGCGCTCGTGGATGTGGTCGGCCTGCGCGCGCTGCACATCCTGTCCGCCGTGGGCTATTTTGTCGGCGTGGGCCTGATCGTCCTGGCTCCGCGTCCTGTCGCACCCATGGCTTCCATATTCGAGCACCGCGGGACCACCCTGCTTTACGCCGGGTTCATGATCACGGGGCTTGCCCAGGGACTGGTCGAAGGCGTCGTAAATCCGCTGATTGCCACCCTCTACAGTGATCAGAAGGTGCGCAGGCTGAACATGCTGCATGCCTGGTGGCCGGGGGGGCTCGTGATCGGCGGCCTGCTGGCCTATGCCATGACGCAGCTCATGCACGCCCGATGGGAGCTGAAGCTGGGCGTGATCCTGGTGCCGGCCCTGGCGTATCTGGTGATGGCCGTCCTGTTCAGCTATCCGCAGACCGAGCGCGTGCAGTCCGACGTCCCAGCGCGAGCGATGTGGCGCGAAGCGACCCGGCCGATGTTCATTCTGCTGTTCTGCTGCATGTGGTTCACGGCGGCGCTGGAACTGGGTCCCGACCAATGGTTTCCAGCCGTCATGGGCGCGCTCGTCCCGAAACTGCAGGGCGTGCTGTTCCTGGTGTACACCTCGGGGCTGATCTTCCTGATGAGGACGTTTGGCGGATCCCTCGCCCACCGCTCGCCCGTCCTGACCCTGTTGGTCTGCTCCGCCCTGGCTGCAGTCGGACTCTACTGGCTGGGCGGCCTGCAGGCCGGGATCGCCAGCCCGCTGCTGGCTTTCTGTGCGGCGACGGTGTTTGGCGTGGGCAAATCCTTCCTCTGGCCGACCATGCTCGGCGTGACGGCCGAGCAATTCCCGCGCGGCGGTGCGCTGACGATCAGCCTCATGGGTGGCGCAGGCATGGCCTCGGCGGCCGCAGCGCTGCCGATCATGGGCGCACGCATCGACCATTACGGTCCCGGCGCTGCGTTGCAGATGATGGCGGTGCTCGGGGCACTGGTCGCTCTGGTCTTCGCCGGCTTGTACCTGTACTTCAGGAGCGAGGGCGGGTACCGGCGGGTCGCGATCGGATAGGCGGCGCACGGGCATATCGGCCCCAGTGCGCTCGCGGTTGACTGTTTCCGGCGTGCTCCGCCTATAATATGTCCCACTGGGACATATTATAGGCTGCCGAGCGGCGCCGGAGGTCTGCATGGCTTTCTTGAGGAACGTCTGGTACGTGGCGGCATGGTCGACTGAGGTGGCCGCGGGAAAAATGCTCGCCCGCCGCTATTTGAACGAGCCCGTAGTCCTGTTCCGCGAGTCCTCGGGTGCCATCAGAGCGCTGGCCGATCGATGCCCGCACCGGCACGCGCCGCTGCGGTTGGGTGCCCTGGAGGGCGACCAAATCCGCTGCGGCTACCACGGCCTCTCCTTTGACGGGAACGGTCAGTGCGTGCACAACCCGCATGGACCTGTCCCCAAGGCTGCCCGCGTCAGGACCTACCCGATCGTGGACCGGCACGGCATGCTCTGGATCTGGATGGGTGATCCGGCCAAGGCCGACGCAAACCTGATCCTGGATTATTCATGGCAGGACCCGGATCAGTTCCATGTCGGCAAGCGCTATCTGAACATTCGGTCCAGCTATCAACTCGAGATCGAGAACATCCTCGACCTCAGCCACATTGCCTACCTTCACAAAACGACCCTTGGGAGTGCCGGAGTCTCGGGCGGTGAATTCCGGTCGAAGCAGGAGGGAGACGTCGTGTGGTCCATGCGCAGTACGGAGAACGATACCGTGCCGGATTCGCTCGCCGATGTGATGGGCGTCCCGCGGGGCGCGCTGGTCGACCGATGGATGGACGTACGCTGGGACGCGCCCGCCAACATGACGCTCAGCGGCGGCGGCGTGCTGGCGGGGAGGCCGCGTTCCGAAGGGCGCGGCGCGATGCAGGCGCACTGCTTCACGCCCGAAAGTGATACCTCGACGCACTACTGGTTCGGCATCTGCTTTCCGAAGGCCATGGGTGAGCCGGGTGCCAGGCTGGCCGAAGAGCAGATTGACTGGCTCAAGGTGCCGTTCGAAACCGAAGACCGCATCATGCTCGAGGCACAGCAGCAGAATATTCTGGAAGGCACCGACGAGCCGTCGTTCCGCCTGCCCGGTGATGCCGCGGGCGTCAGGGCGCTGCGGGTACTGGAGCGGCTCATCGCCGAGGAAAACGGCGCGCAGCGCCCCGGATGAAACGGCCGACTGCCGAAGAGGGTGGCAATCGACGCGGTGCCGAGGCTGCGTCACGCGTTGCAATCATCCTGCGTGTCGCTGCCCGGCTGTTCCTGCGCCGAGGTTACGCGCACACCAGCCTCAACGACATCGTTGCTCTCGCGGGCGGTTCAAAGGCGACTCTGCGCAAGTACTTCAGGGACAAGGCGGGCCTGTTCTCGGCCGTGATTGCCGAGGTGTCCTCGACCTTCGTGGCCAATGCCCACCTCAAGGACATCGATGGGCCGCCTGAGCGTGTGCTGCGAGCCTTCGGTGAAATCGTGCTCGGCTTCTACCTGGCTGAAGAATCGCTGACGGCCTATCGTGGCGTCGTCGCGGAGGGGGAGGGGAACCCGGCCATGGCCCGCTCCTTCTATGAACAGGGCCATCGCCTGGTGCAGGCTGCGCTTGCCGAGCGCCTGGCGGCCTGGCAGGGCGACGGCCTGGTTGCGAGCGAGGACGCCCAGGACGACGCTGACCTCTTCCTGCACCTGATTCGTGCCGGGATCTACGAGCAAACGCTGATCGGTTTGAGAAAGCCACCCGGCAGGCGGGAAATCTCCGCGCGTGTATCAGGCGCCGTGCGCCTCTTCCTGCACGGGGTTGGCAACAAAGAGAACCCGTGCAGAATCCCGGCCACGCGCGTGCGGGTCTAACCGGGTTCGGGCTACTTGATGTACCGGTAGCGCGCCTCGCGTCCACGTCCCTCGAGCGACAGGTCGGCAAACGGGTTGCGCCGTGTGTCGGTGACCACCTTGTACAGCGTGTACAGCTGCGGCAGGAACACGCCCCAGTTGCCGATTTCCTGCAGGCAGTGCGCGGCCCACACCTTGCCGTCCTCGACCGTCTCCTTCCTGCGCGTGCCGATGGCCGAGGATTTGCCGACCACGCCGTAGTCGGTCTTCTCCCACTGGTGAATCCGATAACCCATCGGGTCGGGGTTCTTCAGGCATTCTTCGCCCAGTCCCAGGCCGGCCGCGATGTACACGTGCTCGTAGATGATGTAGTCGCGAATCTCGGGGGCCACGTCCTCGAGCTTCTCGCAACGGATGTAGAGGTTCTGGCGGCGCCCGTCATTCCAGGTCTGCGGTGCGATGTGGATGGACCCGATCGGACTGCCGTGCACGGGCGGTACCGCCCATTCGAGCGGCTCGTGCTGTTCCGGATGCCAGAGGATGAAGCCCTTCTCCATGTTGCTCCAGAACCAGTCGATTTCGCGGGCGTTCACGCCCTCGTGACTCCAGTCGATGTGGGTGCCCATGGCGTCATGGGCGACTTTGTTCTTCATGGGTTCTGCTTCCGGAAAAAGATGGCCAATTGTACCGAAATACGGGTCAAGTGTCTTGCCAAGCGGTCTTTGAGGCCCGGCCTGCAGCGACCGTCAGGCGCCGTCGCCACCGGCCGCGCCACTGAGGCTGCGTTCGAGCCGGTCGAGCAGGGTCAGCAGCAGGTCCAGGTCCCTGCGTCCGAACAGTTCCGCAATGGTGCCATAAGCGCGGAGGGAGTCACGGGCACCGGACCGCAGGACCTCCAGGCCCGCCGCCGTGATCGACAGTTCCACGCGCCGGCGGTCCTGCTGCAGCGCACGACGCTCGAGGCAGCCCCGCTGCATCAGGTCGCGCACGATCCGCGACAGGCTGGGCGGCAGCAGCACGGCATCGCGCGCCAGGCGTCCGGCGTCCATGGGGCCGCCTTCATCCAGCACCCGCAGCACCCGCCATTGCTGTTCCGTCAGGTTGAGCTTGCGCAGGTGCGGGCGGTAATAGCGCATGACCGCTTCGCGCGAGCGCAGCAGATGGATGGCGAGGGACCGCGAAACGCCGGGCAGGGCGGGCCGGCGGGCCCGGGCGGTACGCGGTGCGCTGAAGGATCGAGGTGCGCGGGGAACGGATTTCATGGCACGGACAGCCTAGCGCATTGCCGAGTTGGCAAGCCAGCGGGAAACAATTAACATGTTAAGCATGTACGCCGATCCGTATGCGACCGCGATTCCCGGAACCGTGTACGGGGTGGTCCTGAATTTCCGGGCGGACCTGGAGGGCATGGCAGGACAGTTCGGCCAGCCCCCCTACCTGGCGCCGCCGCGCGCGCCGGTGCTCTACATCAAGCCGGCCAATACCTGGACGGCCGATGGCGCGGCGGTCGCGCTCCCGGCCGGGGCGGATGGCGCCGCCGGCGTGCAGGTGGCCGCTACACTGGGCCTGGTCATCGGCACGGTCGCAGCGCGCGTCTCGCCGGACGAGGCGCTGGCGCACGTGCACGCCCTGCGGGTCGTCAACGACCTCAGCCTGCCTCACGATTCGCTCTACCGTCCCGCGATCCGCCAGCGCTGCCGCGATGGATTCTGCCCGATCGGACCCGCGGTCCCGAAGGCCGGATTGCAGGCCTACCTTTCCGGGTGCCGGCTGCGCACCTTCATCAATGGCGACCTGCAGCACGACTGGTCGATGGCCGATCTCGTGCGCGGGCCGGCGCAGCTGCTCGCGGCGGTGTCGGAATTCATGACGCTGTGGCCCGGTGACGTGCTGACGCTGGGCACGCCGCGCGCGGCGCCTCTGGCCCGCGCCGGCGATCGCGTGCGGGTGGAGGTGGCGGGCGTGGGGAGTCTGGACAACGTGATTGCGGCCTCGCCCGCGGTGGCCGCGTGAAACGCGGGCGCGTGGCCTGCTCGGGTGGCGTGCACCACTGTACGCCCCAGGACGCCGGCCGCATCCGGCTGGAAGATGGCCGTGTCGTCGATGAGGCGGCGGTCGTGTGGCTGCCCCCCTTTGAGCCGCGCACGGTGTTCGCAGTCGGGCTCAATTATGCGGATCATGCCAGCGAGCTGGCGTTCGCCCGGCAGAAGGAGCCGCTGGTCTTCCTGAAGGGCCGCGGCACCCTCGCCGGGCACCGGGCCCAGACCCGCCGTCCGGCCGACGCCACCTTCATGCATTACGAATGCGAACTCGCGGTCGTGATCGGCGCCGTCGCGCGCGGCGTCAGCCGGGACGAGGCTCTGGCCTGCGTGGCCGGGTACACGGTGGCGAACGATTATGCGATCCGCGACTACCTCGAGAACTACTATCGGCCCAATCTGCGCACCAAGAATCGCGACGCGGCCACGCTGCTCGGTCCCTGGCTGGTCGATGCCGCAGACGTGGCGGATCCGGGTGCGCTGGCCATGCGCACCCGTGTCAACGGGCGCGTGACGCAGCAGGGCAACACCCGGGACATGATCTTCAGCGTGCCGATGCTGATTGAATACCTGAGCGGGTTCATGACGCTGGCGCCGGGCGACGTCATCCTCACCGGCACGCCGGCCGGAGTGGTCAACGTCAACGTGGGCGATGAAGTGACCACGGAAATCGACGGTATCGGCAGCCTGACGGGGTATATTGCCGACGACGCGATCTATGACATCCTGACGGGAAGGCCGTAGCCATGGGGACGCTCGCACTGGCCGCCAAGATCACGCATGTGCCCTCGCTCTATATCTCGGAGCTGCCGGGCCGTCACCACGGCTGCCGCCAGGACGCCATCGACGGACTCAAGGAGATCGGCCGGCGCTGCCGCCTGCTGGGTGTCGACACGCTGGTGGTCTTCGACGTGCATTGGCTCGTGAACGCCGGGTATCACGTCAACTGTGCCCCGGCCTTCAAGGGCGTTTATACCAGCAATGAACTGCCGCATTTCATCAAGAACATGCCCTACGAGTGGACCGGCAACAGCGCGCTCGGCCATGCGATCGCCGAGCAGGCGACGGCCGACGGCGTGTTCACCCGCGCGCACGCGGACACCACGCTCGGCCTCGAGTACGGCACGCTGGTGCCCATGCGGTACCTGCACATGGATCCGGCCAACCGCTTCAAGGTGGTGTCGATCGCCGGCTGGTGCGCCTGGCACAAGCTCAGCGACAGCGCCGCCTTCGGCCGCGCCGTGCGCCGCGCGATCGAAACCCGCTACGACGGCAAGGTCGCGATCCTGGCCAGCGGGTCGCTCTCGCACCGCTTCAACGACAACGGCAGTCCGGAGGAGTCGATTCACCGGATCAGCGACGAGTACTACCAATTCGTCGACCTGGCGGTGCTCGAGCTGTGGCGGCGCGGCGACTGGAAGACCTTTACGAGCATCCTGCCGACCTATGACGCCACCTGCCACGGCGAAGGTCACATGCACGACACGGCGATGCTGCTCGGCGCACTGGGCTGGGACCGCTACGATCAGCCGGCCGAGATCATCACGCCGTATTTTCCAAGTTCGGGCACCGGACAGGTCAACGCGATCTTCCCGGTGGTTCCGATCCCCTGAAGGTCACCATGGCGCATCTCACCTACGAATACACGGCGAACCTGTCCGCGGAGGGCGATATCCCGGGCCTGCTGCGCCGCTCGAACCAGGCGCTGATCGCGCAGACCGGCGTGTTCCCGATCGGCGGGATCCGCTCGCGGGCCATCCGGCTCGAGGACTGGTGCATGGCGGACGGCGAGGCGGACTACGCCTTCGTGCACGGGACGCTGAAGATCGGGGCGGGGCGCAGCCAGGCGGACAAGCAGGCCACGGGCGACGCGCTGTTTGCGGTCATCAAGGCGCACTTCGCCGGGCTCTATGCCCGCCGCTACCTGGCCCTGTCGCTCGAAATGCACGAGTTCGACGAGGCGGGCACCTGGAAACACAATAACGTGCACGCGAGGTTCCGGAAATGAGCCTGAGCCCCGATGTGGTCCAGGCGCTGGCGGCGCGGATCCACCGCGCCGAGCAGGATCGCCGGCAGATCCGCCAGCTGTCGATGGAGCATCCGGCGATCACGATCGACGACGCCTATGCGATCCAGCGCGCCTGGACCGCGGTCAAGCTCGCCGAGGGGCGCACGCTCAAGGGACGCAAGATCGGACTCACGTCCCGCGCGATGCAGCAGTCCTCGCAGATCAACGAGCCCGATTACGGCGATCTGCTCGACGATATGTTCTTCCGCGACGGCGGCGATATTCCCTACGACCGCTTCATCGTGCCGCGCGTCGAGGTGGAGCTCGCCTTCATCCTGGGCAGGCCGCTCAAGGGCCCGGGCTGCACCCTGTTCGATGCGCTGGCGGCGATCGACTACGTGACGCCGGCCATCGAGATCATCGATGCCCGCATCGAGCAGTTCGACGCGGTGACGAAGGCGCCGCGCAAGGTCTTCGACACGATCAGCGACAATGCCGCCAACGCCGGCGTGGTGCTGGGAGGGCGGGCCGTCCGGCCCTTCGACCTCGACCTGCGCTGGGCGAGTGCGCTGCTGTACCGCAACGGCGTCATCGAGGAGTCGGGCGTCGCCGCCGCCGTGCTCAATCATCCGGTGAACGGCGTGGCCTGGCTGGCGAACAAGCTGAGCCCCTACGGGGTCGGCCTGGAGCCGGGCCAGGTCATACTCGGGGGATCCTTCACGCGCCCGGTGCCGGTGCAGCGGGGCGACGTGTATCACGTGGACTACGGTACGCTCGGCGCCGTCGCCTTCCGCTTCACCTGAGCGACCGCCGTGGCCCTCAAACCCAACCTGTTCAAGCGTCGACTCGCCGCCCCGGAAGCCCAGTTCGGGCTCTGGCTGGGTCTGGCCAATCCGTATACGGCGGAGATCTGCGCCGGAGCGGGCTTTGACTGGCTGCTCGTGGATGCGGAGCACGGCCCGAACGACGTGCGCAGCGTGCTTGCCCAGTTGCAGGCACTCGAGGCCTATTCGAGCACGCCGATCGTGCGCATTCCGGGCGGGGATGTGACGCTGATCAAGCAGATGATGGATATCGGCGCGCAGAACATCCTGGTGCCGGCGGTGGAGGATGCGGCGCAGGCCGGAATCCTGGCCCGCGCCCTGCGTTACCCCCCCGGGGGTACGCGCGGGGTCGGCACGGGCCACAGAGCCGCGGTCGGTTATCCCGGCGGCGTTGACCAGGGCGTCGACCCGTCCGAACCGGGAGAGGCAGGCGGCCACGATCGTGCCCGGCGCCCTATCGTCCTCAAG
>Ga0209698_10004211_pt1 | contig 15819 bp, 12 predicted proteins | sample LitLauG_LLR_2012_FD_187203 | JGI IMG/M metagenome (GOLD analysis project Ga0209698, IMG submission 187203) | Freshwater sediment microbial communities from Pennsylvania, USA - Little Laurel Run_MetaG_LLR_2012 (SPAdes) (version 2) | ecosystem: Environmental > Aquatic > Freshwater > Creek >...
TCTTCGACTCGGGCGTGGGCGGGCTCACGGTTCTTTCCGCGCTTCTTCATCGCGTTCCCGACGCCGACTATCTCTATTTCGGCGACACAGCCCGCCTGCCCTACGGGTCCAAGTCTGCCGCCACCGTCGCCCATTACGCGGTGGGAGCCATTCGCCATCTCCAGTCGCATGGCGCCGAGCTTCTCGTCATCGCCTGTAATACCGCTACGGCCCTTGCCTTCGAGGAAATCAAAGCTGCTTCTGACGTCGAGGTCGTTGGCGTAGTCGAACCCGGCGCCGAGGCCGCGGCCGCGGCCAGCCTTAATCGCAAGGTCGTCGTGATAGGCACGGAAGCTACCATCGCCAGCCACGCCTATCGCCGCGCCCTGGAAGCTCGAAATGTAGTTGTACGAGAGAAAGCCTGTCCTCTCTTTGTTCCGCTTGTTGAGGAAGGATGGGTCGATCATCCGGTGACGGTCGAGGTCGCGAAGATCTATTTGGCGGACGCCTTTTCGGCCGAGACCCATGATGCCGACGTCCTTGTCCTGGGCTGCACCCATTACCCGCTCATCAAGCCTGTGCTGCGCCGCATCGCGCCCGCCCACATCGCCATCGTTGATTCGGCGGAGTCCACCGCGCACGAAGTCGCCCGACAGTTTCAGATTGGTTCACTTCCTTCTTCCCATGAGGCGGAGCGCAGAACCGCTGCCCGGCTCAAGTTCTTTGCCACGGATTCCGCGGAGAAATTTAAGAAGATGGGTAGTCGATTTCTGGGACTGCCGGTGGAAGATGTTGTGCACGTCGATTTGAAGGAATAGGTTTTGGCTCTAGGCTCTCGGCTCCAGGCTTTAGGCTCTGGGGGTTGAGGCGCTGATAATCTCTTCCGATCTCGCAGGTTCGCGAGCCGGAATGTAGCGCGGGCGCCCTCGCGCGCGGCACTGAACCCTTTCTTCCCGGCTCACATCTTTCAAACAAAAACGGCCGCTTTCGCGGCCGTTCTCTGGGCTCCTAACTCTAGCTCGAACTTTATCAGTACAGCCGGAAGCTCACTTCCACGTTGATCTGCACCGCCACCGGCTTGCCATCTTTTAAGGCGGGCTCGAAGCGCCAGGTTCTCACGGCCTCGATCGCCTTCTCGTCCAGACCTAATCCGAGTGTGCGCTGCACCCGAATATCGCGCGGCCTGCCGTCCGGCCCAACCACCAGCCACAGCACGCACGTTCCCTGGTACTTCGCCTTGCGCGCTTCCTCCGAGTACTCGGGGTCGGGCTGATAAATAATCTTCGGCGCGGATACGCCTCCGCCAACGCGGAATGCTCCACCACCTGTCCCGCCGCCATGTCCAGGTCCAAAACCCGGGCCTTCGCCACTCCCCACTCCACCACCGCTGCCCGATCCAATCCCGCCGCCTGAACCCGTTCCATTCGAAGGAAGTGAGGCCGGCATATGCGAGAGTGGGTCACCCAGGTTCGGCAGATTCGGTTGTGCGATGTGCACCTGCGGTGGAATCACCACCGTCGGCTCCATCGGAAGCTTCGGCGCCTCGTTCCGTACCACCACCATCGGCGGCGTGAACTGCTGCATGGATTGCTTGGGCAAACGGCCTTGCGATGCCTGCAGCTTGTCGCGGTCGCCACCGCCGCCACCGCCACCAGAAACAGTCTTGGACGGCTGCAATGTCGGCATATCCGACGGCGCGATTAATTCAACCGTCTGTTTCGGCTTGACGATCTCCTTGACTGCGCGCTGCCCCACAATGGTGGCCACAATGATCAGCGCAATCGCCAAGATGTGTACGATCGTCGAACCGAGCGCCCCTTTTCCCTTGTAGTTGTAAAAGCCCCAAATGTCGCGCACCGGCACGGGCTTCGAGGTGAGCACCAAAGGCGGTAATTTTCTCGGGAAGAAGAATTCGTCGATATTGCGGAACAGGGATTTCCAGATGGGTTCGTCGAGAGTCTGGTTATGCAGCAGCAGGTTCAGTTCGGGCTCTGGGCCGACTCCTCGCTTATCCGTCAGTGTTTCAAGTTCTGGCATATTTTCCCGAGAGCTCCAGCGTTCGCGGACCGCAACTCGCTCTTCTGGAACCGTTGATTTAGATGCTCACATCCTAGTCAACGGTCGCTTGCTAAGTTGCACCCGTCCGGTCATCTAAACAGCTACCCTATCCTATTGTAAAGGTTAGATGCCGCCCGCGTGGAATTCTCCAGAAAATTGTACACGCTTTTTCCGCCATCCAAAGGTACTTTTTGAGTTCATGCCCAAAAGGGCGATGCCGAATAGACGTGTCCTTTCGCCCTCCCTATAATGAAAGGATTCAATCATTTGGAGAAACCTGCTAGTGCCCCTGGAGCTGAAATCCACCATCAACCTGCCCAAAACCGCCTTCCCTATGAAGGCAAACCTGCCGCAGAACGAGCCCAAAATGCTGGCCCGCTGGGAGCAGGAGAAACTCTACGACCGCATCCGCCAGGCACGCCAGGGCTCGCCCGTCTACATCCTGCACGATGGGCCTCCCTACACCAGCGGCCCCATTCACCTTGGCACGGCGATGAACAAGTGCCTCAAGGATTTCATCGTCAAGTCGAAAACCATGTCCGGTTTCGACGCTCCCTACGTCCCCGGCTGGGACTGCCACGGTCTGCCCATAGAAATCAAGGTCGACAAGGAACTCGGCGGCAAGAAACTGGTGATGCCTCCATTGTCCGTCCGCGCCGCGTGCCGCAAATACGCGCAAAAATTCTTGGATCTTCAGCGCCAGCAGTTCAAGCGTATCGGCGTCTTCGGACGCTTCGACCAGCCATATGCCACCATGACTGCACAGTACGAGTCGGTGGTGATGCAAACGTTCTTCTCTTTTTACGAAAACGGATTCGTTTACAAAGGACTGCGCGCCGTCTACTGGTGCATGCACGACGAAACCGCTCTCGCTGAGGCAGAGGTCGAATACGAAGACCACACCAGTCCCACCGTCTGGGTCAAATACGCGCTCCTGGACGATCCCGTAAGAATCGATCCTGCGCTGGCTGGAAAGAAACTCAATACCATCATTTGGACCACCACTCCGTGGACGCTGCCCGCCTCGATGGCGGTGGCCTTCCATCCCGACGAAGAATATGTGGCGTTGGAATCCGGCGGCGAAGTTTATATCGTTGCGTCGAAGCTCGCGAACGATGTCGCGCAAAAGTGTAACCTCGCTGACCCGCACCCGCTTGCCCACTTTGCCGGCCGCAAACTCGAGCGCTTGAACTTCCAGCACCCGTTCCTTGAACGCAAGATTCTCGGCGTGCTCGCTGACTACGTCACCATGGACACCGGGACCGGCGTCGTTCACACCGCGCCTTCGCACGGCGCCGAAGACTTCGTTACGGGTGTGAAGTACGGGCTCGATGCTACCAGCAACGTCGACGAGAAAGGCATTCTGCGCAACGGCCTGCCTGAATACACCGGCATGCGTGTGTGGGACGCGAACCAGCCCATCCTCGACCTGGTCAAAAGCCGAGGCGCTTTATTGCACAGCGAGAAGACGGTGCACTCCTATCCCCACTGCTGGCGCTGTCACAACCCCGTGATCTTTCGCGCCACCGAGCAGTGGTTCATCTCTATGGAGACTCCGATGCCAGGAGGCCAGGGAAAGGATGACACGCTGCGTACCCGCACGTTGGAGGAAATCAAGAAGGTGAAGTGGGATCCCGCGTGGGGTGAAGAGCGTCTGTCGAACATGATCCAAACCCGCCCCGACTGGTGCATTTCGCGCCAGCGAGTCTGGGGAGTTCCCATCGCTGTCTTTCTTTGCGAGAGTTGCGGAAAACCCCTCAACGACCACGCCGTTAACCGCAAGGTCGTCGAGCTCTTTGCCCGCTCGGGCGCGGACGCCTGGTTCACGGCCGAGTCAGACACCCTTCTGCCTGTGGGGACAAAGTGCCCGCACTGTGGCGGCATGAAGTTCGAAAAGGAAACCGACATCTTCGATGTCTGGCTGGAATCCGGCGCCAGCTACCTGGCTTTGGTTGCCGCCGAGCCCGAATATCCATGGCCCTCCGATCTCTATCTGGAGGGTGGAGACCAGTACCGCGGATGGTTCCAGTCTTCCCTACTGTGCGCCATGGGAACACGGGCCACGCCCCCCTATCGCAATGTGGTCACGCCCGGATGGACGCTCGACGAAAAAGGTCAGGCCTTGTCGAAGTCGCGCGGCAATGACGTCGATCCGGTGGATATCGCCGGGCGCCTGGGCGGAGAGATCGTGCGGTTGTGGGTCGCTTCGGTTGATTTCCGCGAAGATGTAGTCGGCTCGGAAGCGCTCATGCAGCGCGTCGGCGAAAATTATAAGAAGATTCGCAATACATTCCGCTATGTCCTCGGGAATCTTTACGATTTCGATCCGACCAGGGATGCGGTCCCGTTCGAAAAGATGGAACCGCTCGATCAATACATGCTTCGGCAGACCTGCTCGTTTGCGGGCGACGTGAAAACCTCCTACGACGAGTTTGCGTTTCACAGGATCTACCACCGCGTAAACCACTTTTGCATCGTCGACTTGAGCGCTTTCTACTTCGACGTGCTCAAAGACCGGCTCTATATCTCCGCCCCGAAGTCAACCGCACGCCGGAGCGCCCAAACCGTCATCTGGCACATCGGGGAAGCGCTCGTGCGCCTGCTCGCGCCCATCACAAGTTTTAGCAGCGAGGAGATCTGGCAGTATCTTCCCAAGGTCACAGGCCGCGAGGAAAGTGTCCATCTGGCGAAGTTTCCCACCCCGGCGGACATCCTGGGCGCGAGTGTCCCCGAGCACGATGAAGCTCAGCAAAAAGACTGGCAAACCCTGCGCTCGGTCCGCGACGAGGTTCTGAAGGCGCTGGAGGAAGCTCGCAATGCCAAGCTGATCGGAACCGGGCTCGAAGCGCAGGTCCTCCTGTCCGCAACCGACCCGCTCTACACGCTCCTGAAACGCTATGAAGCGCAGCTCCGTTACTTGTTCATCGTGTCGGCCGTGGAGACACGGCTTGGCACCTCTTCCGATGGCGCCACTGGTTCCGTGAAGGTAGAAGTCAAAAGAGCCGACGGCCAAAAATGCGAGCGTTGCTGGAACTACTCCACCCGCGTTGGTGAAGACAAAAACTATCCCACGGTCTGCGAACGCTGCAGCGCCGTACTGAAAGAGCTCTGATCCAACCGGCGAGTCGGCCCGTCGCCATCCCGCAGCGCTCGCGAAGGTACCAGCAACGTTGCGGAAGGCGAGCGCGGACAGGATTGTCCGCGCTGCAAGCGTTGGCGACCTCACCTCTTGCGCACGTAATCTACTTCCCAAACACGGCAAATCCGTGCTGAACGTAGCTGATCGGAACCCACATATTGTTGTTCGAACCGCAATATTGTTGAGAACCGGAGCACCAGCCAGCTTCCAGTTGCCCTGACATATTGGTGCTGTTGAAGGCCCAGGCGTAGATGTCGGTATCCGAGGGCGTTGTGGTCACCGCAACCCAATACTGGGTCCCGGCCTTCACCTTGACTCCGGCCCCAAGGTTGGCGGTAGAGACGGCGCAACACTGCCCATAGATCGAGAGTTTCGATCCCGTGATATGAACCGACTTGAGGACTGTGCCGGGTATGCCTCCGGCGTCGCTGTAGAGTCCGATCTCAAAGCCTGCGAAACCGCCGCCTTGTCGGCCGGCAGACACCTCAATCTTGGTTACCGTCGCATCGGCAGTGGGAGTGAAGGCGTCGGCTACCCAAGCCTGAAAGGGGAAGTTGGCTCCGCCCTGAGCGATCGTGTTGCCCCAAATGCTGAAGTAGGTGGCAAGGGGATAGGTGCTGAAGTTGCTGGCGATGGTCTTGAGTTGGGCATCTGGGAGGGGGCCTGGAATCGTGGCGACCGGTGCATTGGTCGCACTCACGAACCTGCCGTCTGCGCTGAATTCATAGCTGATTTTGGGGGATGCTGTAAGGGTCAGGGTAGCAATTGCCAGTAGGGCCAGGCTCAATACTGAAAGAGCGGCGATTCTCTTCATGTGACTTTCCTCCCAGGGAAATTCGGTTTTGCGTTGGATTGGGCTCGCGACCAGGACGAGCGGGACAACTGGGCGGGCCGAGGAACCGCACACCCGGGCTGCGAGTATGCCACAGTTATTGGGTCAACGATGTCACAAACTTGTTAAATTCCCGGCTGCCCACGCGGCCTCTCTCGCATCACTGCGCAGAGGATCCAGTTGGTGATTTCCGGGGAACCCCAAGTCTGGGAGTTGAAGCTTTTCGCAGATTCCGCACCCTCCGTTCGACTCAAAATCCGCTCAAGACTATCTGCTACGATTAAAGTGGTGGTTCAGATCGCTTCTCTTCGCTCCTGATAATGGAAATGCGGAAATATCATTTTCTAATTGCACTAATCGTCGTCGCGCTGGATCGCGTCACGAAGTGGGCGATCGCGCACCGCCTATCGATGCACGACAGCATCCCGGTCATTCCCGGTTTCTTCCGTATCATCCACACTGAAAATCCGGGAGCCGCCTTCGGCATCTTCGCCGATTCTCCTTCGCCTTGGAAGGTCGCACTCCTGATCGTTTTTTCGATCGTCGCCCTCTTCATCGTCTCCATGCTGCTCTGGAAAAACAGCCATGCCCTGACCTCCACGGGAATTGGACTGTCTTTAATTTTGGGAGGAGCAATTGGGAACCTCTGGGACCGCATCGTAAGCCGCCAAGTGGTGGACTTTCTGCTCTTCTATGTCGGGCGCTACCAGTGGCCGGCGTTCAACGTGGCCGACAGCGCGATTGTGGTGGGAGCCTGTTTGCTGGTATTTGAGATCGTGTTTGCGAAGTCGCCAAGTCAACAGTCGACGTAGAAACCTGGACACCCTTCGACATCAACTCTACGGCGTCTGGTAGAGCTGACGATACACATTCGCGTTGCGCAAAATGGCCTGCACGTATTCGCGCGTCTCGGTAAAGGGGATGGATTCGACGAACTCTTGGGTATCGCGATAATGGCCTTCGCCCAGCCAGTCGGCAACGCGGTCGGTGCCCGCATTATAGGCCGCGAGCGCGTACTCGAACTGCCCGTTGTATTTGTCGACCATGTCTTTGAAATAGCGCGTGCCGAGTTGCAGGTTCACTGCCGGAGTGAACAGCGCCGACGCGTTGTAGCCTTTCAACTTCACCTGCTTGGCCACTGACTTTCCGGTTTTAGGCAGAAGCTGCATCAGGCCCACCGCGTTCGCGCGCGAAAGCGCTGCCGCATTGAACTCCGATTCCTGCCGGATCAACGAGGCGACGAGAAATGGGTCGAGCCCGTTCAGCTGCGAATATTTGCGCAGATCGCTCCAGTAGGCCTTGGGAAAAAGCGCCTCCCAGTACGGACGCGGCAGGTCGGGAATATCGACCGCAAAGTAGTTGGGCGTCATGCGCTTCATGATCTCGATGCCGCGATCGTAACGCCCACCATCCTGATAAACGCGCGCCATCTCAGGGGGAGCCCAGCTTCCACCCTCCTGGCTCGCCGCCGCCTGTAGCTCACGAACCGCCATTTCGGCCAGCGCGCCGTTCGATAGCAACCGCGCCCGCGCCACCCTGAGGTTGTCATCCGGTGTCTCCATCTGGGAGATCTTCAAGTTTGGCAACGGCGCAAGGTGGTCCAGCAGCGCGTAGTGCACCGCATCCTGGGTGGCGTTATCTGTTTTGAGATTCTTTAGCCGCTGGCGAGACAATTCGGCGTAGTAGTAGTTGTGAAAACGTTCTCCGACTTTCTGGTAAAAAGCGCGCGCCATTGCCGGATTGTTCTCTTCTTCCGCCAGCCGCCCGCGCCAGTAGAGCGCCGCCGGAATCTCCGCGGAATCGGGATAGATCGCAATCTGGTTCTCAAAACCGGAGCGGGCATCCTCCGTCCTCCCCTGCCGAAAGCTCAGCCAAGAGGACTTCCAAAGCGCATAGGAAGCACGCGTGCCCTTCGGAAAACGCTGCTGCAATTCGCGGAAGAAGTCGATGGCGCGATCGTAATCGCGCTTCAGCAGGTACATGTTTCCGGCCGACAGCAGAGCCTGCTCCAGCCAAGGGCTGGTTGGACCAAACTGGCGCAACTGGTTCACGGTTTCGAGCACAGCCTTCTCGTCGCTGGTGGAGCGAGCCGTCTCGCTCAGCAGGTAGAGCCGTTCGGCTTCCGGGTCCCCCTGTTGCGCGCCCATGGAGGTGAGCAGGCGACGCGCATCCTGGCTGCGACCGCTCTTTTCAAGAGACATTGCCAGCGCCAACTGCAGCTCGGCCCGATTTGCCGGGGCGATGTCGTTCATGAGATCGCTGTACACACTCGCGGCTTCGCTGTAGTGCTTAGTCTTAAACAACAAATCGGCGCGCGTTCGACGCTCCGTGATCGAACCGGAAACATCCAGCTTGCGCAGTTCCGCTCCCGCCGCATCGGCTTCCGCGCTATTGGGAATGTTGAAGTACACGTTGCGGAAGGCGTCCGCAGCTTTCTGTTTCTCTCCCATCGCCGCATAAGCGCGCCCGATTGCGAGTTCGATGTCACTGCGCACGGGCGCGCGATCTTTTTCGAGCAGAGTCGCGGCCTCCTGGGCACGTCCTTCTTCGATCAACACGTTGGCGAAGACCAGGTGCGCATCGCGAGCCAGCAGCGAATCGGGAAAGTTCTTGCTGAAATCGGCGATCGTGGCCAGGGCCTCCGCATTGTGCCCGGTCTTCATGTAGGCATCGCCCAGGTAGTAAGCGACATAGTCTCCCAACTCGCTGGCTCCTGCCTTGGCATGGTTCAGCGGGTCGATGGCTTTGGCGTAATCATGATCCAGCGTGCGCGCATAGCCAATGACCAGCCAGGCCAACGCCCCGGCATCTTCCTTGGCATGACGCCGTGCATAGGCTTCCACCCCAGCATAAGCAACAGGAGTGCGGTCCTGGAGCAACTGTTGCGCCATGGGACGCAGCGTCGCCGAGGCTGCAAATGCCTGGCGGACTCGTCGCACCCGGGGCGAAACGGGCTTCCGATGCTTTTTGGGGAGTGTTTTCTTAGCGGTGGTGGTTTTCTTCTGACTGGTCCCCGCCGATATTTGCTGCGCAGCCGATTTCTTTGGTTTGGTTGCCGACTTGGAAGACGACGTGGAGGAGGAGGGCGGGGTAGACTGCGCGACCGCCGACTGGAAAAAACCGAAAAGGAAGAACGCTACCGCGAAAAACCAAACTACGAACCGGCGCACTAAATCCTACCTACATCCTGAAATTGGGACCCATGATGCTTAGATCGTCTTCTGCGAGACTTCGTTTCACTTCATCTTCAAAGTAATTGGCGGAACCTGCAACCGTGTTCCCGTAACGCTTTTGGTACGTACCGCGGCTCTTGTCGATCGTATCCTTTAAGCGGTCATAAAGGTCATGATTCTTTCGGCCTTCCGTGACTTTGGCCTGGTTATACAGCTTGATCTCATCCACCAGCAGGCGGGCAAAACGCTGCGCCTTGCGGTGCACTTCCTGATCCTCGGCGGATAAGGATGAAGTTGGGGACTGCGGCTCGGATGCCGGGCCTTGGCCCTCACCGAGGGCCGCCTTCTCAACGCTCTCGATCGGGGAAACAGCAACCGCCGCCGAGTCGGCAGAAGCAGCAGCCGCCATGGCATAGGCTGGCGCATGCGCCGCAAAGGGATCGTTAAAGGCACTGGCAGATGCTGTCGGCACCGCTGCGCTGCCATGCCCGTCGCCGGACGCCGCGTGCGGATCCTTGTGCGTCTGCTTGCGCAGCGTGTTCACTTCGAGCCATGCCCCTGTTGCCAGCACCAGCACTTCCAGGGAGCCTGCATCGACGGTCCCGTCGCTTCCTCCGTCCGCATACACCAAGGCGGCAACCTTGTCTTTCAAAATCAAAGGCAGGACCTGGGCTTGGCCGCTGGCGGGGCCTCCGAAGTCTTTTAAGAAATGCGCATCGAACTCGGCGACCGGAACGCCAGCAGCGACGCGATCGGCAATGGCACGAACCACCGCAGGGGCATTGGCGTCGAGAGCGAAATCTTTCACCGCCTCGTTCCGCGAAAAGCCACGCGCTTGCCATCCGGTCGCGTGGGTGCCTTTAACTACGAAGAGCGCGACTCGGGCAGCATAACGAGAGCAGGAATCGAGCAGGCCACGGAGGATTTCCTTTTGCGAGGTCCCCAGGTGGATTTCGGAGACGGCGCGAGCGAGATCGGAGGCGGAGGCCGATGCGGTAGCCGCGGTTGCAGGCTGGGCTGCAATTTCTTCCATGACCCGACGGACAATCTCACCGCGCAGTTGGCCCGCGTGGCTGTCCAGGACCTGCCCAACCACCCGACCTACAATTGGTTCAATCCAATCGCGATCCGACATTCGTACTCCACCGTGATGATCTTGCGCCCGCAGGCACGTTACCTTCTAACCTCTGATTATATGGCCGTTTGGAAGCGTCCCCCGGCACCTTGGTACGTGTCCTACCGGTGTCCGAGCAAGCTCCAGAAGCCCTTTTTCAAGGGGCGGGAAAACAGTTCCAGCGAAAATTACCGCCAGCCGTTACAATAGTGCTGATGCATCCGGCACGCACCTGGAAAAATCTGCATCAAGTTACGAATGAGCGCCATCCAACCAAACATACAGCAACCGGTCAGCGAAGAAATGGAGCTGGTCCGGCGAGCCAAGCGCGGCGACGATTCCGCGTTCGAAGAACTGGTTCGGCGCTATGATCGCAACGTTTTTCGGATCGCGCAGCACATTACGCAAAATCGCGAGGACGCGGAAGACGTAGTTCAGGATGCGTTCCTCAAAGCGTATGGCAACCTGGCCCAGTTCCAGGAGCAGTCGAAGTTTTACACCTGGCTCGTTCGGATTGCGGTCAACGAAGCCCTAATGCGGTTGCGCCGGAGAAGGCCAGAACGCATGGTCTCTCTGGACGAAGACGTCAAGACTGAGGACGACTCGCTGCCACGCGAGGTTGCGGATTGGAGTCCCAATCCGGAACAGATGTATAAGCAAGCTGAGTTGCGCGATATTTTGACTCGCACGATTCAGGGGTTGCCGCCCGGTTTCCGGACGGTGTTTGTATTGCGGGACGTCGAGGGTCTTTCGACCGAAGAAACTGCCCAGGCGTTGGAATTGAGCATTCCCGCCGTGAAGTCGCGTTTGTTGCGAGCTCGTCTGCAGCTGCGCGATCGGCTTAGCCGCTACTTTCAAAAGCGTGCGAGCGCCGATGGCGAGAAATCGAGTGGAGATGGCGACCAGTGAAGTGTTCTGAGTTCCTAAACGAATTAACCAACTACCTCGATAGCGCGCTCGATCAGCGGACCAAGGCCGAGCTGGAAGATCACCTGGCTTGGTGCCACAACTGCTACGTGGTCTGCGACACCACCCGCAAGACCATCGAAATCTACCGCAACCAGGAACTCTACGAGTTGCCCGAGGATCTGCGGGGGCGGCTTCAGTCGGCAATCATGAATAAGTGCACGGCGCATAAGAAGTCGGGCCCTCAAAAGGTCTAAGCCCCACGTTTTCCTCGTACCCCGCTTCCCCGAAGTCCTATTTCTTTTCTTTCTATTGCAACTTTTTATCCCCCCTCCACGACTACTTGGTCGGTTTTCGAACCTTTCCCGCCCAAAATGAATCTAAAGAATTGTAGGGGATCACACGATTAGTCAGAGTGGTTCCTAAAAGTGAAGGGTTGTAGCAACTATTCTCGCTCTTATTCATGTGGAGGGTCTCTCATGTTCAGCAAGATGATGGACGCTGTTTTTGGTTGCCGCCATGCCCGTTATAGTTTCCCTCTGACGATTCGGGCCAACTCCCGCCGCGCAACCTCAGCATCGCGGATTGGAACCTACGTTGTCTGTCTCGATTGTGGCCGTGAATTCGCTTACGACTGGCAGGAAATGCGGGTCGCGCAAGCGCCGTCGAAGAACTCGTCCCGCTCTCTGGTTACAAAAGAGGCCGCTTAAGACTCGGGTTCTGATTCGCCCGGTTTTCACCACAGAGTCACCGAGCCACAGAGAAGATCATTCTTTGAAGGAAACCTCTTTCCTTTTTGGTTCCTAACAAATGGGAGGGTTTTCTCTGTGACTCCGTGTCTCTGTGGTGAAAGGGCCAAATCAGGATCGTGCCGAACTGGCAGTCCAGTCACCTACAGTCAAAATTTCATTCACCCCGGGGCTCCTAAAGGACGATAATAGAGATGGCACGCATCCGCGGGCATGCTTTCGGACGGCCGGGTTTCGATCGACCTTACTCGGGCGAGCGGTAGGCCGGACCTCAAAGCGCTTCTGCTTGCGGTTCTGCCGGGAGGTGTCTATGCCTCTGTCCAAGCTGCGTGAATTTCTGGATTGCAATCAAATTCAATATTTAGTGATCTCGCACTCGGTGGCTTACACGGCCCAGGGGATTGCCGCTCTCACTCACATCAAGGGAAAGGAACTCGCCAAAACCGTCATGGTCCTGGTAGATGGACGCCTTGCCATGGCAGTGGTGCCGGCCTCGTTCCGCGTCGACCTGCACAAGCTCAAGAAATATCTGGGCGCGGAAATGGTGGAACTCGCCAGCGAACAGGAATTTCGCGGCCGCTTTCCGGACTGCGAAACGGGCTCGATGCCGCCCTTCGGCAACCTGTACGGCATGGACGTTTTTGCCGACGAAAGCCTGGCCGAAGACCAGGAAATCGCTTTCAACGCGGGTACCCACCGGGAACTGGTCCGCATGAAGTTTGCGGACTTCGAGAGGCTTGCCAAGCCTTTTGTGATCCCGCTGGCGGCTAGCCTGGGCCGCGCCCACGCGGCCTGAACGTCCAGCGAGCGGACTCTGGCGTCGCAACTGGACGGGCGCCTTCGCCCGTCCAGCTGCGGCGAGGGGGGAAGCAGCCGTTTTCTGGACGTGGGCCGTTGGCGCTCGCGGGTCAGCTCGCCGGGCCAAGGGAAAGGCCTATCTCGTTTTTTCATACAATGTTCACAAATCGCTGTGTTAGATTTGCCCTTCCAAGTCAACTTGAACATCTGCGGAGGAAAATGAATTGGGCAAGGACATGGTCCCCAAGAAGATCTTCTTTACCAAGGGCGTGGGAAAACACCGTGAGCGTTTGACTTCTTTTGAGCTTGCCCTCCGCGATGCCGGCATCGCCGCGCAAAACCTGGTGCGCGTCTCATCCATCTTCCCGCCCAATTGCAAGCTGATTCCCCGCTCCCAGGGACTCAAGTATCTGCACCCGGGCGAGGTCGTGTTCGCGGTGGTCGCAGAGAACTCCACCCACGAACCGCACCGCTTGCTGGCTTCTTCGATTGGCGTGGCCATTCCGGCCGACCGCAATACCTACGGATATTTGAGCGAGCATCACTCCTTCGGCGAGACCGAAGACGCGGCCGGCGACTACGCCGAAGAACTGGCCGCCGAAATGCTGGCCACGACGCTGGACGTGGAGTTTGATCCGGATCGCTCGTGGGATGAGAAAAAAGAAATTTACCGGATCTCAAACAAGATCGTGCGCACCGCCAATGTGACACAGTCCGCAGTGGGAGACAAGCGCGGACTGTGGACCACGGTGATTGCCTCGGCGGTCACGATCTTCGACTGATCATTTTTTCGGCATATAGTCCCGCTTCGTGTGCCCATTCTAGATACAGATCGTCGCTGCCGGCGGGCGGTGGCGGATACTTCTTTAGCGCCTCGGCCAATCGCTCGCTAAGCTTCACTGGTCCGCTGCCGCGGGCGAACAATATGGTGGGCTTGATGATCCTCAGTAACGCTTTGCGCGCCTTCTCGGAGGGGACCGCACTGGCGAAGACTTGGAACTCATTCATCCAACGGTTGATCGCACCTCGCGACACTTCGGCCTGCCTGAGAACCTCTTCGTTCAGCCAACGCGAAAAGACAGCCTTGTTCATGTTCCGAGAGTTCTCAAGGCACTTCTCTCCCCATGCGAGGCGGTTTTTTAGACCCGCTTCCCTGCTGTTGATGTTGGACGGACTGAATTCTTCAATTGTTGTCCGCTGATCACTTGGCTTCGCCTCACCGAGAACCTTCTTCCCTGCCGGCTTCTTCTTCAACCGCTCCAGCACTGCCGCCACAATCAGCGGCAGTCCCACGGTTGCGTCCACGAAGACTTCGCCGAACTTCCCGCCTTCCGCTGGTGGCACGAACTTGCCCCACGACACTGCCTCGCTGTAGGGACTGCCCGAAAGTCCGCCCCAATAGACCGGTTCAGGGCAAATGCGCAGGCCGTAGTGATAGCGCTTCAGCGGCAGGTCTTCCCCGCCCCGGCGATGGCGCAATTCAATAAACGGCCCAAACTGCTGCGACCAGTTGCGCGGAACGCCGCCGCCAATCGTGAAAATCCCCAAGCGCTTCTGCGCCAGCAGGGTCGCCGCAAAGTGCTCGAGGTCTTCGAAGGGATCGAAGCGGAAACGTGCTTTCCCTTGCTTGTCGCGTTCGCGGTTCGTGAGTGCGAAGTCGAGGCCCAGTTCGGAGTCGGAGAACGCCGGTACGAAGACGGGAACGTTGCCCTCATAGGCCGACTTGAGGATGCCGCGCTGCCCTTTGGCCGTCTTCGAGAGATGCGCCCCAATCGCCCGGTTCAGTTTGTGGGAGCACATGACTTCGTCCGCGTCCCACGCCGAGAAGACGGCGTGCATCACGCGCTCGACGTCGTCGAGGTTCTGCTCCGGCTCGAGCGTGTCGTAGACACGGTTATAGCCGGCTTCGTAGAGCTCCTCGTCGCTAAGCTCGGGATTATGCCGGAAGTGCGCGCGCCCAGTGGCTTCGACCAGGCCGTGAGCCATCAGCGCGCCGGTCGAGACGATCGCATTCACGATGCCGCGTTCGATTAGTTCGGCGATAATCAGTCCCTGCTTGGCGACAGTCATCGCGCCCGCCAGCGTCATCACGATGAACGCGTCTTTGTCGCGTGCCATCGCTTCCAGCACATCGGCGGCCTCCCCGAGCTGGCGCCCGGTGAAAGCCGTCTTGGCCATGGCGCGCACCAGATCGTCGATCGATCCAATCTTCGCCAAGTCGAGCGGCGCCAGCGGAATCAGACGGTCCTGGCCCGGATCGTGCAACTTGCGATCAATACCCGCTCCTTCGTGATCATTGCCGGAAACCTTTTTCTGCGCCAAGTGGAATCCTCCAGATATGAATGCGTTTTGGTGAAGAACCAATTTACTAGAAGTTGCTGCACGCTGCGCAAGCCTGAGAATGTCGCCGGCTTGCTTTGGTATTCTATGACGCGACGGAGTAGAGACGCGGCGTGCCGCGTCTCCATTCACGAGGGAGAAAATGCTTGTCCGATAGGTACAATATTGCGCTCGTGCAGATGTCTTGCGGCCCTGAGCCTGATGACAATATGGCCAAGGCGCTCGATCGCGTCACCAAGGCGGCGCGCCAGGGAGCGAACGTCGTTTGCCTGCCCGAACTCTTCCAGACGCAATACTTCTGCCAGCGCGAAGATGCGGCTCTGTTCGATCTGGCAGAACCCATTCCGGGACCGGGCACGCAAAAGCTCTCAGAGGCGGCGCAAAAGAATCACGTCGTCCTCGTTGCCTCGCTCTTCGAGAAGCGCGCACCGGGCGTTTACCACAATACGGCAGCCATCTTCGATGCGGACGGCGTCTTGCGCGGCATCTACCGCAAGATGCACATTCCCGACGATCCGCTGTATTACGAGAAGTTCTACTTCACTCCGGGTGATCTGGGTTTCAAGACTTTCGACACGGACGCCGGGAAAATCGGAACGCTGGTCTGCTGGGACCAGTGGTATCCGGAAGGAGCGCGCCTGACTGCGTTGCAGGGCGCGAGCATTCTCTTCTATCCGACCGCGATCGGATGGCATCCTGACGAGAAGGCCGAGTTCGGCGCGGCGCAGCAT
>Ga0209698_10004212_pt1 | contig 15817 bp, 10 predicted proteins | sample LitLauG_LLR_2012_FD_187203 | JGI IMG/M metagenome (GOLD analysis project Ga0209698, IMG submission 187203) | Freshwater sediment microbial communities from Pennsylvania, USA - Little Laurel Run_MetaG_LLR_2012 (SPAdes) (version 2) | ecosystem: Environmental > Aquatic > Freshwater > Creek >...
GGGACTACGCCGAGTATGAAGCCAGCTACAAACTCGACGGACGCGTGTTCACCGCGAGCCGCAAGCTGACGCTTCGCCAGGATGAACTTCCGGCATCCCGGGCGGGCGACTACGCCTCATTCCGCCGCGCGGTTGGGTCCGATCTCTCGCAGCAACTGGCGGTGGAGAGCACGGTAGCCGGCGCCCCGGTTCCTCCCGCCGACATGAAGGCGGACGACCTGGTCGAGAGCGCGCGCACGGCATTGCTGAACGGCAATGCCCCCATCGCGATTGCGCTGCTCAAGCGCGCCACCGAAGTCGAGCCCAAGAACAAGTATGCGTGGAACTTCCTGGGCCAGGCTTACTTCCAGATGCGCGAGGACGAGCCCGCGATCGCCGCGTACCAGAAACAGATCGAAGTGAATCCGTACGACGATTACGCCTACAACAACCTGGGGCGCGTCTACTGGAACGAGCGCAAGTACGCTGTAGCCGTCAAGGCGTTCAACAAGCAGTTGGAGAACAATCCGCTGGACAAATTTGCGCACGCCAATCTCGGCAGTATGTATGCCGAATGGCACAAGTACAACGACGCCGTCACGGAACTGGAGAAGGCCGCGTCTCTGGCGCCTGAAAACCCGGAATTGCAGGTTACCCTGGGCGACGCCTATCTGAATCTTGGACAGGATGACAAGGCGCTGGCAGCGTTCGACCATGCGGTGGAGCTCTCCGCCACTCCGCTGGTGTGGAACAACATCGCGTACCAGCTCTCCTTGAAGAAGGCGCATCTGGACAAGGCACAGCAGTATGCCGAGTCCGCGGTGTCGGCCACGGCGGCGGCTTTGCGGAACCTGTCACTCGACCGCCTGACGCAGGAGGAACTGCGGCTCGTGATCTCGCTCATCGCCTACTGGGACACGCTGGGCTGGGTGCATTTCGCGGAAGGCGATCTCAGCAACGCCGAAAAATATGTGGCCGCGGCCTGGGGCCTCGGTCATCACGGCGAAGTCGGCGATCACCTGGCGCAGATTTACGAAAAACGGGGCGACAAGGATCGCGCCCTGCAGACCTACGCGCTGTCGATGAACGGCCTGCGGCCCACACCCGAGACCCGGGAGCGGCTGGCTTCGCTCGCCGGAGGGGACTCCAAGGCCGACGCCGCGGTTGCGCGCTACAAAGAAGAACTCCAGCATCTGAGTACGATTGGCCTGGGCAAAGCTACCCAGACGGGCAACGCCGACTTTTTCGTTCTCCTGAGCGGCGGTGCCGGTTCGCACGGCCGGGTGGACGCGGTCAAGTTCGTCAGCGGGGATGAGAAGCTCAAGTCGTTCACCGAAGCCCTCCGCACCGCCGACTATCAGCTCACCTTTCCCGACGATACCCCGGTGAAAATTCTGCGGCGCGGAACCCTCTCCTGCTCTCTGACCAGCGGCCGATGCGAGTTTTCCCTGATGCTGCCCGACGACGTGCAAACGGTGGACTGACACCAGCCCAGGTAGGGGCGGGCGCATTCCTCCGCCCAGCCACTCTGCCATTGCATTTTCATCTAGCTTAAAGGTTCGTCGGGCAGAATACTCGCAGGCATTCCACTTGAAGTTTCGCAGTCTATTTTCGCTGCTGTTGACCGTGGCTTGCTTTGCGCAGGCCCCGCACCGCGTCGCGATCCACGGTACGGTGCGGGACCCATCCGGCGCCGCTATCGTGGCTGCTCACGTGGTCTTGTTCGACTCCGGCCAGCACACCATTGCCCAGGCCGACTCCGACGCCTCGGGCAATTTCCACTTCGACGATCTCGTCCCGGGTGGGTACGAACTGGAAGTTCAGCACCCCGGCTTTCGGACAACGCGTGTGCCGGTCGCCGCGGGATCACGCTCCACCGCGAAAGTTCAGATCACCCTGCCGATCTCGGTTTCCCGGGAGGAGGTCAGCGTCCACCCGGAAACCGCGGACCAGGTATCCACGGAAAACTCCGCGAACCAGAGTGCGAACCAGATCGACCGCGACGCTCTCGACCGGGTGCCGGTGTTCGACCAGGACTACGTCACGACCCTTTCCCGTTTTCTCGACGACAGCGCGATCGGCACCAATGGTGTCAGCCTGGTGGTGAACGGCCTAGAAGCCAATGGTCCCGGCGTTACTCCCTCGGCCGTGAAAGAAGTCAAGATCAACAACGACCCCTACTCGGTCCTGTTTGCCCGTCCCGGGCGGGCGCGGATCGAAATCGTCACCAAGCCCGGGACGCCCCAGTTCCACGGCGCCGCCAATTTCATGGTGCGGGACTCGGTCTTCGATGCCACACAGGCCTACGCCACCAGCAAGACGGCCGAGAACCGCCAGTACTACGAAGGCTCGCTCACCGGCCCGCTAGGCCGAAACCCGAAGACCACATTCCTGCTTTCACTGGACGGCGACCGCGACGACCAGCAGGCAGTCGTCATCGCACAATTGCCCACAGGCTTGCTGAACCGGAATGTTTCCGTTCCCACGCGCCACTACTTTCTCTCTGGCCGCATCTTTCACGACCTCAAGAACAACGACCAGTTCTGGGCGGGATACTCCTACGAGCACGAAACGGACGATAACCAGAATGTGGGCGGAACCGTGCTGCCCGAAGCTGCCAGCAACCGGCTGTTCTTCGAGCATGAGATCAACGTTGGCTACACCCACGTGTTCTCATCGAAAGTGCTGAACCAGTTGCGCTTCCTGGTCGGCCATTTCGACAGTCCGACGACCAGCCTGAACGAAGCGCCGCAGGTGGTCGTCTCCGGCGCCTTTACCGGCGGAGGCGCGCAGGCCGACTCCCGGCGCACCGAGTATCGCTTCGATGGCAGCGATATCGTTTCCTACTTCCACGGTCATCACGAAATCAAATTCGGAATTGATGTGCCCGACATCAGCCGGCGCGGCGCCGACGATTTCACCAACATGGCCGGCACCTACACGTTCGCCAGCCTCGATGCCTACAGCCAGGGGATGCCTACGACCTACCTGGCGCAGCGGGGCCAGGGCCACCTGGTTTTTCTGGAGAGAACCGCCGCCGGATTCATCTCCGACTCGATGCGGGTCCACCCGAATCTTTCGATCACCGTGGGCGTGCGCTACTACTTTCAGAACTACTTCCACGATGATGCGAACAACTTCGGCCCTCGCCTGGCCTTTGCCTATGCCCCGAGGCAGCGCGGCAAGACCATAGTCCGCGGAGGCGCCGGAGTTTTCTTCGACCGCACCGGGCCCCGCCCGATTGCAGACCTACTGCACTTCAATGGCATCAACCTGCTGCGCTTCATCATCAACAACCCGTCTTATCCGGTCACGCCAGCTCAGATTGCGGCGGAACCGACCAGCGTGGTGGTGCTTGACCCGCGCACGCGGATTCCCTACACCGTGCAGTACAGCCTCGGGATCGAACGTCAGGTGACACCCAAGAGCACGATCGCCGCGACCTATGTAGGCAGCCGCGGGATTGACCTGTTTCGCTCCATCGACGCCAATGCGCCTCCACCGCCTCTTTTCAGCGGGCGCCCCAACCCCGTTCTCGGGCAGGAGCGCATGATTCAGTCTGAGGGTTACCAGAAGAGCAACGGGCTGGAAGTTACGTTCCGCGGCAAGCCATCGAAATTTTTCGCGGGCCAGGTGCAGTACACTTTCGCGCGCACCGGGAACAACACCAGCGGGATCACCTATTTCCCGGGCAATAGCTACAACCCGAATGCCGACTGGGCCCGGGCCGACACCGATCGCCGCCACAAGTTCGATCTGCTCGCGTCGGCGGAACCGGTCAAACACTCCAGCTTCGGCGTGGCCCTCTCCGCGTATGCGGGCAAGCCGGTGAACGTCACAACCGGCAACGACGACAATCAGGACGGAGTCGTTAACGACCGCCCGGCCGGCGCACCGCGCAACAGCCTGCCTGGTCCGGGCTTGCTCAACCTTGATCTCAACGCCGCCCACGATTTTCTCTTCCCCAAAGCACGCAAGGAACCGTACACCCTCACGGTTTCGCTCAATGCGTTCAACGTTCTCAATCACAAGAACGACGTGACCTACGTGGGGGTGATCACTTCCCCGTTTTTCGGACGAGGGGTGCAGGCGCAACCTCCACGCCGGCTGCAGTTGGACGTGGAGTTCAAATTCTGAATCTTGTGACCTTGTGGCGTTTTTCCCGCCGCCTGCAACCACCCGCTACTCCGGCCACCGGCGCTTGTGCCACGCGGTAGCCTGTTCGTAGGCATGAGCCAGCCGCAGAACCAGGTCTTCGCGCCAATGCGGTCCGGCAATCTGCAGGCCGATGGGCAGGCCGCTCGGGGTGAAGCCGCAAGGAATCGAGATTGCCGGAATGCCCCACACGTTGAATGGCCGCGTGTTGCGCAGGAGTCGTAGCTCTGTCGGGCGCAACGCCTCGGGATTGGCCCGCAGTTCTGCAATCGCGGGCGCAGGCATGGGCGTGGTGGGCAGCACCATTACGTCCACCTGGGCGAAGACTTCGGCGACGGTTCGGCGAGCCTCTTCCAACTCGCGGCGTTTGGAAATGTATGCGGCGGCCGAGACGCTCTCGCCGCTCCGGATGCGGCGCAACGTCTCCGGCTGATACAACTCGCCATGTTTGGCGATTCCGTCCGCATGATACGCGTAGGCTTCCGCGGCTTGGAGCGTTCGATCCGTACTCACCGAGAGCTCGATCTCCCGCACCTCGGCCACCAGCGTCTTGATCCCGTCTAGGGCGTGTTCCATGGCCGCCGCAACTTCGGGATCCAGATCGTCGAAAAAATATGAGCGGGGAACGCCCACGCGCAATTCTTTCGCGTCCTCGCGCAGAGCAGCAGCGTAGTCTTGCGCCGGTACCGCCGCCGTGGTCAGGTCTTGCGGATCGTAGCCCGCGATGGCCTGCAGCACGATGGCAGCATCCCTGACGGTCGTGGCGAGTGGCCCGACATGATCGAGCGATGGCGACAGCGGAATGACTCCCCGCACCGGCACGCGTCCAAAGGTAGGCTTGAGACCCACGCACCCGCATAAGGACGCCGGTTCGCGGACCGAGCCCGCCGTGTCGGTCCCGATGGCAGGGCCCACTCCCGCGACCACAGACGCGGCGGATCCGCCTGAAGATCCTCCAGTGATCCGGCTGGTGTCCCAGGGATTGTGCGAATCGCCGAAATAGCTGACCAGTGTGCTGCCGCCGTAAGCGAATTCGTGCAGATTATTCTTCCCGAGAATCACCGCCCCGGCGTGCCGCAAACGGTGAACCACTTCCGCATCCGAGGACGGGATCCGATCCTTGTGAACGGCGCTAGCTGCCGTGGTGCGCACGCCGGCCGTGTCGATCAGATCCTTCAGCGCGACAGGGACGCCGTGCAACGGCCCGCGCCATTCTCCGCGCGCGATCTCCGCTTCGGCCACGCGCGCCTGGGCCAGAGCGGAATCGGTCATCACCGTGATGAACGCATTCAGCCTGGGGTTCAGGCTCTCGATGCGAGACAGACAAGCCCGAGTCAGTTCGACCGGAGAGATGTCTTTCCTCCGCAATCGCCCCGCCGTCTCGGAAATCGTTGTGAACTCGATCGTCATCGGCTCCGAGCCAATTGTAGCCGGAGAACTGTTCTGTCTGGTTGGCCGCGGTGGCCTAAAGATTTTTCGCCGCTCGAAAAGTCCTATAATCTAATCAACCTGAAACGGGGGTTCCGCACCGATCATGGCAGAGATGACGATCGCGCCGGCTGCGACGCACGGTTTCTTTGTGGATGGCCGCTGGCGCGAGGACGGTGATCTCGTCGAAATTCGCGCTCCCTACGACGGTGCTCTCGTGGCCCGCGTTGTCCAGGGACGCCGGGAGCATGCGGAAGCCGCCATTGCCGCGTCGGTCAAGGCGTTTGGCACGACGCGCCGCCTGCCGGCCTTCGAACGCCAGCGGGTGCTGCGGCGAATCTCCGCCTCGATGGCTGAGCGCAAGGAAGAATTCGCACGTACCCTCGCTCAGGAAGCCGGCAAGCCCATCAAGGGTGCGCGCACCGAAGTTGAGCGCGCCATCTTCACCTTCAACGTGGCCGCCGAAGAGAGCACCCGCATTTACGGCGAGTATCTTCCCCTCGACTGGCAGGAATTCACCGCAGGACGCTGGGGAATCGTGCGCCGCTATCCGCTCGGGCCGGTCGCTGGAATTACTCCCTTCAATTTCCCCATCAATCTGGTGGCGCACAAAGTCGCGCCCGCCATTGCCGCCGGCTGTCCGATGGTGCTCAAGCCGGCGCCACAAACCCCGCTCTGCTCGCTGCTTCTGGCCGAATGCGTGCAACAGGCCGGATGGCCCGATGGCGGTCTCAACGTCTTGCCGCTTTCCAACGAAGACGCCGGCTTGCTGGTCACCGACGAGCGTATCAAGCTCATCAGTTTCACCGGCAGCGTGCCCGTGGGATGGGATATCAAGCGCCGCGCCGGAAAAAAGAAAGTCGTGCTGGAGTTGGGCGGCAATGCCGCGGTGATCGTGCACAGTGACGCCGACCTGGCCTATGCCGCCGAGCGCTGCGTCACCGGCGGATTCGCCTACGCGGGGCAGACCTGCATCTCGGTGCAGCGCATTCTGGTGGAGCACTCGGTTTACGGCAGATTTGCCGATCTCCTGGTCGAAGGCGTGAAAAAGCTGCACGTAGGCGATCCCCTCGATGACAGCACCGACGTCGGCCCTCTGATCCGCGAGAGCGACGCCGCGCGCACCATGTCGTGGATTGACGAGGCGGTTCGGGATGGCGCCCGTCTGCTTTGTGGCGGCGGCCGCAAGAAACTGGTCGTGGAACCGACCGTGCTGACCGGTACCAGGCCCGACATGAAAGTAAACTGCCAGGAAATTTTCGGCCCCGTCGTCACGATTGAGCCCTACAAAGATTTCGATCAGGCCCTGCGGCAGGTAAACAACTCCGTCTTCGGCTTGCAGGCGGGCATCTTTACCCGCGACGCCAAACTTCTTTTCCAGGCCTACGACGATCTCGAAGTCGGAGGCCTGATCGCGGGGGATGTTCCCTCGTTCCGCATTGACCACATGCCTTATGGCGGCGTCAAAGATTCCGGCCTTGGCCGGGAGGGCCTGCGCTATGCCATCGAAGAAATGACGGAACCGAAATTGCTTGTCATGAATCTGCGCTGATCGCGGGCCGGACTGCCCGTCCGCGCTGAAAATTCCGGAATTTCCGCCGCTCCGTCCGATTTACCGATTTTTTTTGCGAATTCCAAAAATCCGCGACAAAACACACTCGACTATTTATAATCGTGTGTTTTCACAGCCGAACTTGGGAAGACCTGTGGGTGGTTTTCTCTTCGCCTAACTTTTGAAGGGCTGACGTCAGTACGAGCGGACGGTCCGCCGGATTTTCTCAGCCAGATCTCGTTACGAGAATGCCCCAGATTTTTCAGCGCAGCACGAACACGCTGTCTCGCGCCACCATCTTCGGCGCCGTGTTCGTAGTTGCGGCTCTGGCCTGGGTCGCGATGGAGGTGCAGCGCTCGCCTTACGTCACCTATGCGGGCGTGCGCAAGCCGCAGCCGGTCCCCTTCAGCCATCAGCACCACGTGACCGGGCTCGGCATCGACTGCCGCTACTGCCATACGTCGGTGGAGACCTCGGCCTTCGCCGGCATGCCGCCGACGAAAACCTGCATGAACTGCCATGCGCAGATCTGGACCAACGCGCAACTGCTCGAGCCGGTGCGCGCCAGCTATAAATCCGGCGAATCGCTGCAGTGGACGCGGGTCAACCAGCTACCCGACTTCGTGTACTTCAATCACAGCATTCACGTCACCAAGGGAGTCGGCTGCAACACCTGTCACGGCCCGGTCGACCAGATGCCCCTGATGTACCAGCAGGAGTCGCTGCAGATGGAGTGGTGCCTGGACTGCCATCGCGCTCCGGAAAAGAATCTGCGCCCGCGCGATCAGGTCTTCAACATGCGCTACCAGCAGCCGACGGGCGAGACCAATGCTGTCGTGGTGGACGGAAAGACCTATACCGATCAGCTTTCGCTAGGCAAGGTCTTGGTGGAGAAGTACCACGTGCGCAGCGTGCAGGACATTACGACGTGCAGCACGTGCCACAGGTAGGTCAGGCCACCGGTTAGCCTGGCCCCGTCGGGGCGGTATAAGTTAGCCCAGTGCGTAAGCCCTGGGTGAGTGCGGTAAGAATGGAACGAGTCCGGTAGGGGCGGCACACGCTTTGAGCGCCAATGACGATTGAGAACAAAAATCGGCCAGCCAAACGCGAGGACATCTGTCCCGGCAAGAAGGGCGCGCTGGATCTGAACGCGGTTCGCGACCGGATCGACCAGGCCACGGCACATGATGCCACCGAAAAAACCGGCCCCGAATACTGGCGTAGCCTGGAAGAACTCGCGGGCAGCGAGGAGTTCCAGGAAGCCCTGCATCGCGAGTTCCCCAAGGGCGCGTCGGAGTGGGTCGACTCCGTCTCCCGCCGCGGATTCCTGAAGGTGATGGGCGCATCGCTCGGCCTGGCCGGAATGACCGGCTGCGTGCGTCTACCCCTCGAACCGATTGTTCCGTACGTTCGCCAGCCGGAAAACATAATCCCCGGCCGCCCCCAGTATTACGCCACAGCCATCACTCTCGGCGGATACGCCAGCCCCGTGCTGGTGGAGAGCCATCTTGGCCGCCCGACCAAGATTGAAGGCAACGATCAGCATCCGGCGTCGCTCGGCGGCACCGACATTTTCACGCAGGCTTCCATCCTCGGCCTGTACGATCCTGACCGCTCGCAGACCGTCACTTCGATGGGCGATCAGCGTTCCTGGCCGGCGTTCCTCGGTGCAATCCGTGGTCCGCTCAGCGCGCAGAAAGCGCTGCAGGGCGCAGGCATCCGCATCCTTACGCCGACGATTTCTTCGCCCACGCTCGCCGACCAGTTGCGCAATTTTCTGAAGATTTGCCCCCGGGCCATATGGCACGTCTACGAGCCAGTCAATCGCGACAACCTGCTCGAGGGCGCGAAGATGGTCTTCGGTCAGCCGATCGAGACGCGGTACGATTTCTCGAAGGCCGATGTGATCGTCTCGCTTGACGCCGACTTCCTCTACGCCGGATTCCCCGGCAGCACGCGCTACATCCGCGATTTCGCTGCGCGGCGCAATCCTGATGGGAAGATGAACCGGCTGTACGTCATTGAGAGCACGCCGAGTTCGACCGGGGCGAAGGCGGATCATCGGTTACCACGGCCGGCATCCGCCATCGCCCAGTTCATCCCAGAACTAGCCTCCAAGCACGAGTACATCAAAGATCTTAGGGCCAATCCCGGCGCAAGCATCGTGCTGGCTGGCGACCATCAGCCTCCGCTTGTCCACGCGCTGGTACATCAATTGAATGAATCCCTGGGCAATGTTGGCAAGACCGTCTTCTACTCCGACCCGGTCGACGCCAATCCGATCAACCAGACCGAATCGCTCAAGGATCTCGTCGCCGACATGCGCGGTGGCAAGGTCGATCTGCTGATCATCCTCGGCGGCAACCCGGCCTACGACGCGCCCGTCGACCTCAACTTCGCTGACGCCCTGAAAAACAGCAAGATCCCACTGCGGGTTCATCATGGTCTCTATCAGAACGAAACTGCCGAACTCTGCCATTGGCACGTGAATGCGGCGCACGAACTCGAATCCTGGGGTGATGCCCGCGCCTACGACGGCACCGTCAGCGTCGTCCAGCCCCTGATCGCGCCTCTTTATAACGGGAAAAGCGCGCTCGAGTTCGCCGCGCTACTCTCCGGTCAGGCCGATGCCACCGGATACGAATTAGTCCGCGCTTACTGGCAGAAGCAACACGCGGGTGCTGACTTCGAGCAGTTCTGGCGCAAGTCGCTGCACGACGGCTGGATCGAAGGAACCACGTTTGCGCCCAAGCAGGTCTCGGCAAGAACCGCGAACCTGTCGAGCGTCGACATCCCGGACCCCAAAGCCATCGAGCTCAACATCCGCCGCGACTCCACCATCTACGACGGCCAATTCTCCAACAACGGCTGGCTGCAGGAACTGCCCAAGCCGATGACCAAGCTCACTTGGGACAACGCCGTCCTTGTCGGCCCCAAAATGGCGGAGCGCCTCGGCGTAAAGACCGAAGACGTCGTCGAACTCGAACTAGACGGCAAGAAGATCACCGGGCCGGTCTGGATTCAAGCCGGGCATCCCGACAACTCCGTGACCATCACGCTCGGCTACGGGCGCAAGCGCGCCGGACGTGTGGGCACCGCGCAAGGCTTCGACGCCTACGCGCTGCGTACCAGTGCCGCCCCGTGGATTGCGACGGGCCTGCAGATCCGCAAGACCGGAGACACCTACAAGCTCGCTTCGACCCAGGGCATGCAAAGCATGGACACGCCCGACGGCGGCCATCGTCCCCTGGTCCGCGAAGCCACGCTCGAGGAGTACCGCAAAGAACCCGAATTTGCCAAGGAAGAAGAGCCGGCGCCGGGCCTGACGCTTTACAAGCCGTATCCCTACAAAGAAGAAGAATATGCCTGGGGCATGGCGATCGATCTGAACAAGTGTGTGGGCTGCAACAACTGCATGATCGCCTGCCAGTCGGAGAACAACATTGCCGTGGTAGGCAAAGAGCAGACCGTGATCGGCCGCCACATGCACTGGATTCGCGTTGACGCCTACTACCAGGGCGACCGTGATAATCCCAAGGCATTCTTCCAGCCCGTGCCCTGCATGCAGTGCGAAAACGCGCCCTGCGAAGTCGTTTGCCCGGTCGGCGCCACCAACCACTCGACCGAAGGCCTGAACGACATGGTCTACAACCGCTGCGTGGGCACGCGCTACTGCTCGAACAACTGTCCGTACAAAGTGCGCCGCTTCAACTTCCTGCTGTTCCAGGACTGGGACACGCCGCAATACAAGATGATGCGCAACCCCGACGTCAGCGTGCGCAGCCGCGGCGTCATGGAAAAATGCACCTACTGCGTGCAGCGCATCAACGAGCGCCGCATCGACACCGAGACCGCGTCGGTGCGCGAAGGCAAGGACATCCGCATCGGCGACGAACTGCAGACCGCCTGCCAGCAGTCGTGTCCGGCCGAAGCCATCATCTTCGGCAACATCAACGATCCGAACAGCGAGGTTTCGAAGCTGAAAGCGCAGGCCCGCAATTACAGCCTGCTGGGCGAGTTGAACACCCGCCCGCGCACCACCTATCTGGCCGAAGTTCGCAACCCGAACCCGGAAATGGAGGGGTAAGGGTTTGGTGTCAGGGGTGCGGCACCGGCCGTGGCGAAAGGATTTGCAAGGGCGCGGCTTTAGGCCGCGCCGCTAAGAGCCGATTGGGGTCGGGGCTGCAGCCCCGAGGGAAGCGAACAAGCATTCATGAACGAGCCATACAAATCGACGGTCGACGCCGATCGCGCTCCGGTCATCGAGCCAGGCCACACCTTCGGCACGGTCACGGAAAAGATCAGCGCCATCGTGCTGACCCGTCCGGCCTCGAACGGATGGTTCATCGGCTTCGGCGTCGCGTTCATGCTCACCATGATGATGCTGTTCGCCATCGGTTACCTGTTCCTCAAGGGCACGGGCATCTGGGGCGTGACCATCCCCATCGGCTGGGGCTTCGCGATCGTCAACTTCGTGTGGTGGATCGGCATTGGCCACGCCGGCACGCTGATCTCCGCCATCCTCCTGTTGCTGCGCCAATCGTGGCGCAATTCCATCAACCGTTTCGCCGAGGCTATGACGCTGTTCGCCGTCTCGGCCGCGGGCGTATTCCCGCTGATTCACGTCGGGCGCCCGTGGCTCGCCTACTGGTTCCTTCCGATTCCCAACACCATGCGCGTGTGGCCGCAATTCCGCAGCCCGCTCATGTGGGACGTGTTCGCGGTCTCCACCTACGCCACCATCTCGGCGCTGTTCTGGTTCACTGGCCTCATCCCCGATCTTGCCACCCTGCGCGACCGTACCGACAACCGCGCGCTGAAATTGATTTACGGCATGCTCTCGATGGGCTGGCGTGGTTCGGCTCGCCACTGGCATCGTTACGAAACGATGTACCTGCTGCTCGCGGGACTGGCCACGCCGCTTGTGCTTTCGGTGCACACCGTGGTGAGTTTCGACTTTGCCGTCGGCATCGTCCCCGGCTGGCACACGACGATCTTCCCGCCGTACTTCGTCGCGGGCGCAATTTATTCCGGATTCGCCATGGTGCTCATGCTCTCCATTCCGATCCGGAAAATCTATGGACTCGAAGATTTCATCACCGAGCGCCACCTGCAGAACTCCGCCAAAGTCATGCTGGCCACCGGGCTGATCGTCGGCTACGGCTACCTGATCGAAGGCTTCATGGGCTGGTACGGCGGCGATCGCTACGACGCCTTCACCATGTGGAACCGCCTGCACGGTCCCTACGCCGTGCCCTACTGGATGCTGCTGATCTGCAACATTTTTATTCCGCAGGTGCTCTGGATCAAGAAGCTGCGCAGCAGTCCGGTGGCGCTGTTCATCACCTCCGGCGTCATTCTTGTCGGCATGTGGCTGGAGCGGTTCGTCATCGTCGTCATGAGCCTGCACCGCGACTTCCTGACTTCCTCGTGGGGCATGTATTACCCCACGCGCTGGGACTGGATGACCTACATCGGCACCATCGGAATGTTCCTCGCACTCATGTTCCTGTTCCTGCGCGTGCTGCCCGCCATCTCCATCTTCGAGATGCGCACCCTGCTGCCCGAAGCGGAGGTGAAGGAATAAGTCATGAAACGCGATCCCATTTACGGCATGATGGCGGAATTCGATTCCGCAACTGCCCTGGTCGAGGCCGCGCGTAAAACGCACCAAGTGGGCTACACGAAGATCGACGCCTACAGCCCCTTTCCCATCGAAGGCCTGGCGGAAGAAATCGGATTCCATCATGACGAGGTGCCGCTGGTGGTGTTGGTCGGCGGGATCATCGGCGGCGTCAGCGGCTACCTCATGCAGTACTGGATGTCGGCGGTCGACTACCCGCTGAACATTGGCGGGAAACCGTATCACTCGTGGCCGTCGTTCATCGTGATCACGTTCGAGATGACCATTCTATTCGCGGGAATCTCGGCTGTTCTCGGCATGCTGGCTTTGAATGGGCTGCCCATGCCTTACCACCCGGTGTTCAATGTGCCGCGATTCTCGTCGGCGTCGAAGGATCGCTTCTTCCTGATCGTGTTCTCTTCCGACCAAAAGTACGACCCGGCCGAAACGCGCAAGTTTCTGGAAGGCCTTGCCCCGCGCTCGCTCTCGGAGGTGCCCAGCTAACATGCAGCGCCTCCGCAAGAACTCGTGTGGGGACAGCCGCCACCGGCTTTCCGGTCGAGCAAGGCTCGACGGCCTGTCGGTCAGCACGATGCTGTTGGTGTTTGCCTTTTCCTCGGCCTGCCGCATCGACATGCACGTGCAGCCCCGGCAGAATCCGCTTTCGCACAGCGATTTTTTCACCGACCAGCGCTCCGAGCGTCCCCCGGTCGAAGGCACCGTGGCCCGGGGTGATCTCCGCGCCGACTCCTATTTCTACACCGGCAAAATCGGCAACAACCCGGGCGAGGTGATGCCCTTTCTCGTCACCCGGGAAGTTCTGGAGCGCGGCCGCGAGCGCTTCAACATTTACTGCGCTCCCTGCCACTCGCGCCTGGGTGACGGCAACGGCTTCGTGCCTTCCCGAGGATTCGCGCGCAAGCCGCCGTCGTTCCACATCGCGCGGCTGCAAAAGGCGCCGGTCGGATATTTTTACGACGTAATCAGCGAAGGCTTCGGCATTATGCCCGAGTATGCTTCGCAGATTCCGCCGCAGGACCGCTGGAACATCGTGGCCTACGTCCGCGCGCTCCAGTTGAGCCAGTCTGCGACCACGGCGGATGTGCCGGAAGGACAGACGATTCCGTCGGAGCGGCCGAAGTTCCGCGCCCCTGGATCGGGCGCGACTCTCCCGGTGCTGGCGCCGCTGAAAGAATCCGGAGAGGCGAAGCCCGAAATGAAGGATGAGGCGAAATGAGCGCCGCGAACCAACTCGACCTGACCGCTCCGCAGGTGGTGAAGACCATCTCCCAGCGATCGCTGATCGTCGGCGCGGTCTTTGGCGTCGTCGCGGTCATCCTGGCGTTTTCGCGGCCCGACGAGTTCTATCGCGCCTACCTGCTCGGCTTCATGTGCTGGCTGGGCGTGGCGCTGGGCTCCATGGCGATTCTCATGATCCGCCACCTGACCGGAGGGGGCTGGGGCATGGTGATCCGCCGCATTCTTGGTGCAGCCATGCGCACCGTTCCCCTGTTGGCGGTCCTCTTTATCCCCATCATTCTTGGCATGCACCGTCTCTACATCTGGGCTGGCCCTTTGGAGGCGATCAGCGACAAGCACTTGCGCGAACATTTGGCGGACATCACCACGACTTATCTGACGACCAAGGGTTTTATCCTTCGCGCTATTGCCTATTTCGCGATCTGGAACCTGCTCTCTTTCCTGCTCACGCTCTGGTCGAAACAGAGTGACCGCGCCGGCACCCCCGACAATACCGAGAAATTCAAGGCCGTCGCCGGTCCCGGCCTCATCCTTTACGGATTCACCATTTCTTTCGCCGCCATCGACTGGGTCATGTCGCTCGACCCGAGCTGGATCTCGACGATCTTCGGCCTCATCATCCTGATCGGCGAAGTGCTCTCAGCCATGTGCTTCGCGGTTGTGGTTGAGCGCATTCTGTTCAACTACAAGCCCATGTCGGAAATGTTGAAGCCAGATTTCGTCCACGACCATGGCAAATGGATGCTCGCCTTCACCATGGTCTGGGCGTACTTCAATTTTTCGCAGTGGCTGATCATCTGGGCCGGCAACCTGCCGACAGAGATCACCTTTTATCTGAAACGCCTGAACGGGGGATGGCAAACCATTGGCCTGTTCCTGGTTCTGTTCGGTTTCGCGATCCCGTTTGCCATGCTGCTCTCACGTCCCTTTAAGCGTGATATTCGCAAGCTGGCCTGGCTGGCAGCATGGTTCCTACTGATTCGCTACCTGGATCTGTTCTGGATCGTCGAGCCGAATTTTTCTCAGACTTTGAAGTTCACCATCGCCGACGTCGTGGTCCCGGTCGCCATTGGCGGCCTGTGGCTGGCGTACTTCTTTTACAACCTGGGCGCGTTGCCTCTGCTGCCCGCGTATGATCCGTCGGCGGGCGAAGTGCTCGAGTCGCATCATCAGGGCTTGCCGGAGAACGCATGAGCAACGAAACCAATCACGCGAACCCGAACGGCCACGGTTCCTTCGAGCCCCGCGACATCGGCAGCAGCGGCGTGCTCTATTTTCTTCTCGTGCTCGGCGTCGTCTGCGTGATTACCGCGTTGCTGGTGAACGGCCTGTACCACTACCTCGAAGCGCGCAGCGAAAAAGAGCAGGCGCCCGTCAGTCCTTTGGTGACCAACGCACCCGCGGACACCCGCCATCTTTCCGTCGACTACCGGGACTATCTGAAACAGAACTTTCCCAGCCCGCAGTTGGAGATTGACGAGCGCAATCAACTCGACAAGGAGCGGACCGCGGAGGATGAAACTCTGGCCACTTACGGCTGGATCGACGAAAACGCCGGAACGGTGCGCATCCCCATCGATCGTGCCATGGAGTTAGTCGCGCAGCGCGGGCTTCCGGTGCGGGGACAATCGCCACTGGCAACGCAAACCGCCAAGGCGGTGCCAGAAAAGATGAAGGGAACGAAATAGTGGATATTCCTGTCATTCCGACGAGCGCAGCGAAGAGGAAGCTGCCGTCCGCCTGCTCGCGGGGTGCGCTGGCCCTCGCGTTGCTCGCCGCGACCGCCGGTGCCCAGACGATGTCGAAAGGCATTCTCGCGC
>Ga0209698_10004213_pt1 | contig 15816 bp, 8 predicted proteins | sample LitLauG_LLR_2012_FD_187203 | JGI IMG/M metagenome (GOLD analysis project Ga0209698, IMG submission 187203) | Freshwater sediment microbial communities from Pennsylvania, USA - Little Laurel Run_MetaG_LLR_2012 (SPAdes) (version 2) | ecosystem: Environmental > Aquatic > Freshwater > Creek >...
GGCTTCGGCGGTGGCAGCTCCGGCGGCGGTGGAGCTAGCAGCAGCTGGTAGGAAGTGAGGATGCAATGATTCCTGAAGCTAAGATCGAAGAGTTTGTGAGGCGGACCCGCGAAGCGGCCGGATCGAATATCGAGAGTGTCATCCTCTATGGCTCCGCAGCGACCGGTCATTTTCATCCTGAATTCTCAAACCTGAATCTGTTCTGCGTTCTGCGTGACACCTCCTACGCATCGTTGCAGGTACTGGCGCCGGTCGCAAAGTGGTGGGAGCGCCAGAAGCAACCGTCGCCGCTCTTTATGACTCGCGAAGAGCTTGAGCGTTCAACCGATGTGTTCACCATCGAACTATTGGACATGCAGCAACACCACCGCGTTCTTTTCGGCCCAGATGTGTTGCAGGGGCTGCAAATTCCCATGAACCTTCACCGCGTTCAGGTTGAGTACGAGCTGCGTGAAAAACTGATTCTGCTTCGCCAGCAAATCCTCCTGTCATCTGAAAGCGAGGCGCGACTCTGGGACTTGCTGCTCCGCTCGGTGCCGTCTTTCGTTACTCTCTTTCGTCATGCCACGATCGCGTTAGGAGAGAGTCCGCAGGCGGGGCGACGCGAGTACGTGAAGGCCCTTTCGAAGCAATTGGGATTCGATCCCGCCGCCATTAACCAGGTTCTGGATGTGCGGGAACACAAGGCTGACCGCAAGAAAATGGATGTCAGGGATCTCTGCGCCCGCTACCTGGCGGCGATCGAGAAAGTCACCAATGCTGTCGATAAGGCGTTAGACTCAGATGCATCAGGCCGTACGTAGCAGTATCATCTTCAGCTTTTCAGGAGAGCTTTATGGGCAAAGCTGTGATCGTAATTATCGTAATCGTGCTGTTGGCGATCGTATTCTTCGGACAATACGTGAGCGTTCGCAACACCCTGGTTACCAAGAATGAAGCAGTAAAGGCGTCGTGGTCCCAGGTCGACATCGTGCTGCAACGGCGGGCTGACCTCATCCCCAATCTCGTCGAAACGGTAAAAGGCTACGCGCAGCAGGAACAAACCGTCTTTGGCGACATCGCAAAGGCCCGCTCGGCACTGCTCTCCGCAGGAAGCCCGCAGGAAAAGATCGCGGCCAACGGCCAACTCGACGGAGCCCTGGGCCGCTTGCTCCTGGTTGTCGAAAACTATCCCCAACTGAAGTCCAACGAAAACTTCCTTCGGTTACAGGACGAGCTCGCGGGCACCGAGAACCGCATCGCCGTGGAGCGCAAGCGTTATAACGATACCCTCCAGGACTACAACACCTACGTCCAGCAGTTCCCTAACAGCGTTTTTGCCGGTTGGGCAGGATTCAAACCCAATGAGGCTTACTTCACGGCTTCAGAAGGATCACGGCAGACCCCCAAAGTGAACTTTTCCAGCCCCGGCGCCGCAGCACCGCAAGCGACTCCCCAGCCTGCGCCAGCGCACTAGGAGAAGCTGAGGGTGCGTTTTCGGAGTCTGAGTCGTTGCGTTTATGACTCTCACGAACCTTGCGAGAAGGCCCGCGACCGGCCTTGAGTAGGATGCAGAGTCCCAAAGCGACCCGATCACAAATCTTTACGTGCTTTACACAATTCTTTACCTGGTTTCCGGCTCTGCAACGTCTTTTAATTGAGAGAATGGATCATCGGGGGCTTGGACAGGCGTTACGAATTTCCTGATAGCACCTCGATCACCCGTAGGTCCACAACCTCCAAAATAAAGGATCCGCAGGTGACACCGGCAAGGTTCGAGGAGCGATCCATGCAGTTCAGGATCATGCGTTTGAGCACAATGGCACTGACTTCTGCGGCTGCCTGGCTCATGTTGCTCGCCGGCGTCGCTGAACTGGCCCAGGCGAGAATGCCTCTGCCGCCACAAGCTAGCGAGCAGACCCCGGCCGCAAAGCAGCTCGGCACAATCAAAGCCATTACGGGAAACGAGATTACCCTCACGTCAGACACCCAGTCCGAGATCAAAGTCGCGGTTCCCGACGCCGCCCGCCTCGTCCGCATCGAACCGGGACAAAAAGACCTTAAGAACGCCACGCCAGTTCAGATAAAAGACCTGCAGGTCGGCGATCGAATCCTGGCTCGCGGCAAATTGTCCGACGACGGAAAGTCCCTCGTGGCTTCCGGGATCATCGTCATGAAAAGCTCCGACCTTGAAGCCACCCGCGAAAAAGAGCGCGCTGAATGGCAAAAGAGCGGTGTGGGAGGCCTGGTGAGCGCCGTCGATCCGGCCAGCGGAGACATCACGATTTCGATGACCTCCTCCGGCACCAAGAAGAGCGTCGTCGTTCACACCTCGAAGAGCACCGTCATCCGCCGGTATGCTCCGGATTCGGTGAAATTTGACGACGCCAAGACCGGTGCTCTTGATCAGATCAAGCCTGGCGACCAGCTGCGCGCCCGCGGTACCCGCAGCACGGATGGCAGTGAATTTGCCGCCAAAGAAGTGGTGTCCGGAGCGTTTCGCAACATCGCCGGCACCGTCAGCTCTACCGATCCCGGTGCGAATACCATTCGCGTCATGGACCTGATCGCGAAACAGCAGGTGCTGGTGCGAGTCACCGGCGAATCGCAACTGCGGAAGCTGCCACCAGAAATCGCTCAACGCATCGCAATGCGGTTGAAAGGCGCGGGAGGACCGGGCGGTGCCGGAGCCGGCGCCCCTTCCGGGAACGGCAATGGGCAGGCTTCTCAGGGCGGAGGAGACAGACCTCCGGGAAGCCCGTCGGGTCGGCCCGGTGGCGGTCCCGACCTCCAGCAGATGTTAACCCGCATGCCTGCTGTAACGGTCGCAGAGCTCAAGAAGGGCGATGCGGTCATGATGGTTTCCACCGAAGGCACCACCTCAGAAGGAGTCACCGCCATTACTCTGGTTGCGGGTGTAGAACCCATTCTGGCCGCACCGAACGGCGGCCAGATGTTTCTTTCACCCTGGAGCCTCGGATCTCCCGGAGGAGGAGAAGACGCCGGTCAGTAGGAGTACGAAAACATAATGATGTCTCGTCCTATTCTTTCTTGTCTTCGAGTCGCACTGCCTTGCGCCCTGGCGTTTGCATTTTCACCGCTGCTCCTTGCTCAAACCGGTTCCGGCTCCATCCGCGGCCAGGTGACCGATCCTTCTGGCGCCGCCGTAACCAACGCGTCGGTCCAGGTGACTTCCGGTTCCGGACAAACGTTGACCACAAAAACCAACGGCACGGGCATGTACGAAGTGAAAGGTCTCGCTCCCGCCAAGTACACGGTCAAGGTCGACGCTAAGGGTTTCACTGCCTACCTGACTGAGGAACTGGAGATAGTTGCTGGCACACCACTCCGCCGCGACATTCCGCTCGAAATCCAGACCGAACAACAGAACATCACGGTCACCGAACACCCCACGACAGTGGACGTAAACCCTGCGAGCAACGCTAGCGCGGTCGTCCTTACAGGAAAAGATCTGGAAGCGCTCTCGGATGATCCTGACGACCTGCAGTCCGACCTCGAAGCACTGGCCGGGCCCTCGGCCGGACCCAATGGCGGACAGATGTACATCGACGGTTTCACCGCAGGTCAACTTCCGCCGAAGGCATCGATCCGTGAAATTCGCATCAACCAGAATCCGTTCTCTTCGGAATACGACAAGTTGGGATACGGCCGGATCGAGATATTCACCAAACCTGGCACCGACAAATATCACGGGCAGTTTTTCGTCAACGGAAATTCATCTGCTTTCAATGCCCTGAATCCCTTCCTGAATGCCAATGCCGGCGCAGGGACACCCTTTCTCGCGCCCAGCTACGAGTCGACCCAGTTCAACGGTAGCTTCGGAGGCCCCATCAACAAGAAGGCATCGTTCTTCATCGACGCACAGCGGCGGAACATCAACGATGAATCGGTGATCAACGCCTTCAATCCCGATCCAACTCTCACGACCGCAATTCCCTTCAGCGCCTCCTTCCCGAACTCGCGCACTCGCACCACTATCGGTCCGCGCATCGACTATCAAGTCAGCAAGAGCAATACGCTAACCGCGCGCTACCAGTACTGGAAAGATACGGAGAACAACCAGGGAGTGGGCCAGTTTGCGTTGGCCTCACAGGGCTACAACACTAGCGAGACCGAACATACCCTGCAGGTCAGCGACACGCAGACGTTCGGTACCAGGATCGTGAACGAAACTCGCCTCCAGTACATCCACGACGGTAGTGATCAGATACCGCTGAGCACTGCACCCACGATCAACGTGCAGGGGGCGTTCACAAACGGCGGTAATACCCAAGGTGCCATCACCGATCAAACCAATCGCCTCGAGCTGCAGAACTACACTTCGATGGCGCTGGGGGCGCATATCGTGAAGTTCGGGGGGCGCCTGCGCACCTATCGGGATGTGACTCAGGCGTCATCCAATTTCAACGGGACCTTCACGTTTTCGTCGCTCACCCAGTACCAGGCCGCAGAACAAGCCATCGCAAGCGGACAACCCATCCCGGCCGGCGATCTTCCCAGCCAGTTCTCGATCACCTGTGTTCCCCCTTGTACAGGCGCCACAAGTCCATCCAGAGTCGGAGTCACCGTCGTCGATGCTGGCCTGTACGAACAAGATGATTGGCGGCTGCGTCCGAACCTGACCTTGAGCTACGGACTGCGCTTTGAGACGCAGAATGAAATCCATGATCACTCCGACTTCGCCCCACGGGTGGCAATCGCATGGGGCCTGAGCCGGAACAAGTCGACTCCAAAGACCGTCGTCCGCGCAGGCTTTGGATTGTTCTATGAACGCTTCACCCAGGATCTGATTCTTCGTGCGGATCAACTCAACGGAATCGTCCAGCAGCAGTACGTGGTTCCGTTCCCGACTTTCTACCCGACAGTTCCGCCGCAACCTGGCAATCTTCCGGGCGCGAAAGCGTCGTCCACGGTCTACAGTCTTGATCCGAATCTTCATGCGCCTTACACGATACAAACGGCCGTCAGCGTTGAGCGTCAGCTTGGAAAGATCGGGAATGTTGCTGTCTCTTACTTGAACTCGCGCGGAGTGCATTCGCTTCTCACGCGCAACATCAACGCGCCTGAACCCGGCACCTATCCGTCCAATCCGGTATATCCGCTGGGGAATATCGGTAACGTATATCAATACGAATCGATAGGTACGTTCAAGCAGAATCAACTGATCGTGAACGCCAATGTCCGGGCAGGGTCGAAACTTTCGCTTTTTGGCTACTACGTTCTGAACTACGTAAATGGCAATACTTCTGGAGCGAACAGCCTCCCGTCAAACCAATACAACATCGGGGCGGATTACGGTCGAACCATCTTTGACGTACGCAACCGTCTTTTTCTCGGCGGTACGATCGCTCTGCCTTATGCCTTCCGTTTGAACCCGTTTCTCGTGGCGAGCTCTGGCCAGCCATTCAACATCACGACCGGCCAGGATTCGAATGGAGACTCCATCTTCAACGATCGTCCGAGTTTTTCTTCCGCGTCATGTCCCCAGCCAGCAACCTCCCCGATCAAATGCACTCCGCTGGGAATTTTCAATACCGCGCCGACCGGCCAGCCCATCCCAATCAACTACGGCACTGGTTCCAATCGCTTCACTTTGAACCTGCGTCTGAGCAAGACCTTTGGATTAGGAAGGAAGCTGGAAAAGGCAGGCGGCAATTTTCCGGGCGGGCCCGGCGGCCCAGGAGGTGGTGGCGGCGGACACGATCACGGTGGCAACGGTGGATTCGGACGTGCCATGGGTGGCCCCATGAGTTTGGGAGGCGCCACCGACCGTCGCTACAGTCTCACCTTCGGTATCTCCGCCCGAAATCTCCTGAACAACGTAAACCTCGGCACGCCGGTCGGAACACTCACTTCTCCCCTGTTCGGCCAATCGAACTCTCTGGCCGGCGGCCCCTTCCAGTCTGCCTCAGCTAGCGCCGCCAATCGCCGCGTCGACTTGCAGGCCACTTTTACCTTCTGAGGGTCTGCCCGCCTCGACTGCGGAAGTTCACTGGATCCTCAACACCAACACCGCATCCCCCGAGAATGGTGACGTGAAGGTTTGTGAGCTACCGACAGTAATCGAACCCGTGGCAGCCACCGTGCTTGTCCCCGGATTGAACCATTCGTAGTAGTAAGTTCCGGGTGAGAGCGTCATTGTGAATGCTCCGCCTGCTGGCGCGTAGATAAGATATTGCTGCCCGACATTAGCAAGACAGTATGTCGTGTTGGGCAGGCAGCTCGTGCATAGAGAATCGTGCGGAGTCATCTGTGCGAGATCTATCTGGCGGGAATAGGTCGCGGTCTGGGTCATGGCCACGCGGATCATATTCCACTGCGGATCCACGTTGCCACCCGAGGGATTGTTGCGCCCTGGATAGACCGTTAAATACGGATCCATGAAGGCCGTATTCGCACCTCGGGTGAAGTTCTCCCATACCCACTGCCGCATGGCAGTCGGATCCGATTTCATGTCCGTGAGGATGTCTTTCCAATACCAGGCGTGGTCGGTATCATCGATAACCACTTTGTTTCCTGTGCTGGTCTCGGTAACCCCGTTATTTCCGTCGTTGGGGTTCCATCCATAGCCGGAGGCGCAGGGCGCAACCCAGTCAGCGCTGCTCTGGAAATATGTTGGGTCCGGATTTCCGTTGTTGGGAAACTGGCAGGTGAATCCAACCGGATGTTTCTTCTTGCCCGCCTCGTAGTTGTGAATGAAGGCGATCAAGTTGGTTTCCCAGGTGGTCGAATAGGATTGTCCGGGTTCGTTTGCGATTTCGTACATCACGTTGTCCAGATCGTTGACCGTGTCGATCACCTTCTGCACATAGGCATTCTGGATGTTCGTGATGGCGGGTCTCGACAGGTCCTGCGAATGGGCACCAAAGGTTCCCGGAACCGTGAAGCCGTCATCGACGCCATTAATATTGTTTGCGCCCGTAAACCAGTAGCCATCGTTGGCGATGCGATCACCAGTGCTGTTCATTACTACCCCATTGCCATTCAGCCCGTGCCCGTCGAAGAGCATGATGGATACGTAAATACCACGCTGTCGGGCATCAATGACCCGCTGCCGCAGCCGGTCGAAGTAGCTTTGATCGAACTGGTTAAGGTCGAACTCGAGTCCGCCGTCGGTCGCAAAACCAGGTCCAGTGCGCAAGAACGGCAATGGGAGATGGCATTCGGTACTTCCTGGGTACGGCTCCGAAAGCGATGTCGGCAGTTCCCACGTCCACAGCCGGATCCAGTTGTAGCGGTGACCCTGCACATAGTTCAGGTAGCCGGTCCAATCGAACTGCGGTGGAGGACAAGTGCCGGGTATACCCCAACCGTCCTTGTTGTCCGCCCAGTTGTGCGCCCCGGTGAGATATAAGGGATTTCCCGATCCGTCCATGAAGTATCTCGAATTAGAATTCGATACCTGCAAAGGCCCGCTCGCCGGCTGTTGCACCGACATAAACGTCACCATTTGCATGACCCACGGGCCGCTACCGGTCAAAGGCGCGGTCCCGACGTAAGTACCAGGCGTGGAGACAATCTTGTCTTCTACCAGATTGGAGTCCGGCAAGGTGATGATGCGTTTCGTAAATCCCGGACCAGGTCCCAGGTTCCCTGTGAAGACGGTGTCCGCAGCGACCACCAGTTCGTTGCCGGCGTTCGTCGGCGCGGAACCACTGCTGGCGGTTTTGCTGTTGCCGGTGGCAGCAGCACTTGCATCGAACGGGTTCGCCGGGTCTGCGCCCGAATATTCCAGCACGCGCATGTCGACGAAAGCCGCAGCCTGGTTAAAGGTCGCAGTCACCGTGTTGGCCCCCGAGGGAATGTTCTTCAGGTAATAGATCGCCTGGCTGAGATTGGTGCCGCGAACCGTCGGAGCGGCCAGGGCGTAGGTGTTTCCGTGGCTATCGGTCACTGACTTGACCGACGATGTGGTGTCATTCCACCCCACCACCACCACATTCAGATCGCCCGCTGTCTGAGCTGAAGGGTACGTCACCGACACCGAACTCTGGGGAGTCCGCGGCGTCGCCGCGGCTACCTGCACAAAGCCGATCGTGGAAACACTGGCGTTATAGATAAAACCGTTGGCCAATGTTCCGCTCAGATTGTTGGAGTCGGTCACCACCACGTTAACCCCGCCCGCTGCGTGTGCGGGTGTCGTCGCCGTGAGCGATGTACTGTTGACGAACACGACATTGGTCGCTCCGGTTCCTCCAAAAGTGACCGTCGCTCCCGAAACGAAGTTCGTTCCTGTGATCGTGACCGAAGTTCCACCGCTCACCGAACCTGTACTCGGAGACACCGACGTAATTGTTGGATTCGCCGTATAGGTGTAACCGCTGTTGAGCGATCCGCTCTGCCCGTTCGGGTTGGTCACGACAACCGTCACGGTGCCTGCCGAGTGGGGCAATGTGGTCGCCGTTAGCGTCGTGCTGTTCACGACCACAGTATTGCTGGCCACAGTTCCTCCGAAGGTCACCGATGCGCCCGAAGCAAAGTTGGTGCCCGTAACGGTGACATTGGTGCCGCCATCATCCGAACCCGAAGAAGGGGAAACCGAAAGCACCGTTGGCGGATTGCTGATAGTGCCCGGGGCCTTGAAGGTGGCCATCTGCATGACCCAGGGCCCACTCGAGGTGAGTGTTGCGCGCGCATTGTAACTGCCGGCCGTCGCCACGATGCGATCCTCCGCCAGATTGGAATCCGGCGAAGTGATGATGCGCACTGTGAAATTCGGCCCAGGTGCGGCGTTACCGGTGAACACGGTGTCGGCGCCGAAGATCAATTCGTTGCTCGCGGTGGTGGTTGCCGACCCGCTGTTGGCCACGGCCGACGATCCGCTCGAACTGCTAACGACATCCAATGGGCTGGTCTGGTCCAGCCCGGAATACTCCAGCACCCGCATGTCCACGAAAGCGGCCGCCTGGTTGAAAGTCGCAGTCACCGTGTTGGTTCCTGACGCGATGTTTTTCAAGTAGTAGATCGCCTCGCTGAGGTTGGTGCCACGAATCATAGGGGTGGCCAGGGCGTACGTGTTTCCGTGGCTATCGGTCACTGATTGGACGGATGACGTCGTGTCGTTCCACCCCACCACCACCACGTTCAGATTGCCGGCCGTCTGAGCCGAAGGATAGGTTACGGACACCGAGCTCATGGGCGTCCGCGGCGTCGCCGCCGCCACCTGTACGAAGCTGATGCCCCCGGACGGCGTGGGGCTGCCTAATAACCCATACACACTTACCTGACCTCTGGTTCCCACGTAAACCTTTCCATTCACCACCGTGGGGACGCTGGAGACTACCGCTGCCCCTGGATTATCCCGCGCTTGATTTTGACTGCTGTTGTAGAGCTCGTTGGCAAGGTTGCTCGCGTCGTAGGCGTGCAAGATCGCTGGACCACCGCTTGAAATTTGATCTGTCTGCACCACCCAGACGATTCCCTGCGTCTTGCCATTCGCGGAGATCGAAGGAATGGCTCCAGGAGAATTGAATCGGGTTACTGATTCCGAACTCGGCACTGTAGCCAGGAGCCCCGTCGACGAATTGAGGGAATATGCCTTAAGAACATCTGCCCCAGCGGCGAAGTAGGCGGAACTGTCCCACCACCCGGGAGTGGACAGCACAGCGCCAACTGCGCCGGGAAGCGCCTGAACCACATCATTCGTCGCGCTGAACTTGCCCATGTTGTCCCGGTCGATGAGGTAAATCGTCCCCTCGTTGCCAGACTGAACCAGCAAATGCTGATGAGGGGAATCAGGGGGCAAACTAGGAAGCAGGAGCACGCCGCCCGAGCCCAAGTCACTTTCGGGCGCGTTCAGGGTAGCCTCGTTATCAGGGGTGAAGTAGTCCGCCACGGCCATCGTCCCATGGCTCGGGGGCCTCAGTTTCACAATGCTCTCGCCGAACTCCTGTCCTCCGGTGTTCGCGGTGAAATCGCCGTTCCCCGTGGCGAAATACACATTCCCTTCCGAATCCGCAGCAGGCCCCCCTCCGCTCTGCCAAATTCCTCCGCCCTTCCCGTTGGGAGTTGAGTTCCAAACCCCTGTGATGGAGAGGGTAGAGGCATCAAAGGCGATGACCCACCCATGATTTGTGGTCTGGTCGCAGTGGGAATCCCAAGCCACATATACAAGGCCGTTCTGCAGCAGCAAGCCTGCCCGCTGGCTCGCCCGCCGCGGATCGAAATGAATCGTTCCTCCCTTTGCTCCCTGGCCGGAACCTTTCACCTGGGCGTGGATCACGACCGGTCCGCCAAACTTTTCTATCCCGCTGGTTACATCGAGTGCGTGCAGTCTCTGCACGAAAACTCCATTCTCCTTTGTTTTGGCGACCACGTAGAGCGTGCCGGAATTGGCATCAAGCACCGGCGTTCCGGTTATGCCAACACTGGAGGAGATGTCGTTACAGGTAACATCCAGGTTGGAAGCCGCCGTAATGCCGGCCGCCGGGTTGACAAAGCTGGCATGCCAAAGCGGCAATGAGCTTGCTCCGTCCTTGCCATCGGCGTCGAAGGCATATACAGAGTCATTCTCGGTGGCGACGTAAACCACATTGCGCACGCCCTTACCCGCGACACTAACATTCGCCAGGTAAAGTGGCTGCGCGTACACGTCGCCATCGACAGAGTAAGAGAACACCTTTCCGAATTGTTCGGCGTTCACGTTAAGTGGCGCGAGGACACTCTCGGCCGTGTTCGCTCCGCTTCTCGAATTGTCGTTGTGGTAGGTCGTCACACTCGTTCCGTGTCCGCTTGCTTGACCCGCACTGGAAGAGTCGAATGCGGTTGAGGACCCGGTCAGAATGGTTAGAGAAACGGCTGAGAAGGAGATAACTACGATCGCACAGCTGGACAAAGAAGTACGTTCCACGGGAGCCTCCACAGATCACAACCAGGCCCGTGGGACTACGACATCAAGTCTTAACCCGCAGGGGGAACCTGCGAATGCGAATCCAAGTCGAAGTGGCGTGTCCCGAATTGATGCGGACTCTACTTGAACCTTTGCAGATTGCAATAGCACTCTGGTGCCATAATTGTCGATCTCCAAATTCTTCTTCGGTCGCGCCAAACAACGGGCCCCATCCACACGATGGCCACCCCCATTGGTCGAAGCCTAAACTTGGTCCAACCATTCTTCGTTCTACGTTGAGAGTGAGGAGCCACGAGGCCAGACACCACTAAAGTGCCATTGACTAGGCAACTCCATTGTCCTAGCGTCCCTGCGCGCCGCTTTTCAAGAAAATAACTCTCCCCCTTCCGCAGAGGCTTACCCGTCTCTGCACCTCGATGCGACGTGCTGGCGAATCGCGGGTCCGGCTCAAAATCAGCGTGCAGAAGGTCACTAAGACTCTCACTGCGCCATCCGACGCAAGCAGGAGCTCAATGTGAGCAAGATAGTTACAGTTGGGGCCGTCAAGGAAGTCTGTCTGCTGTCCGTCGCAATGCTGCTGGGTGTAGGAGCCTGTTGGGGCAAACCCGCAGTCTCACTTTCTCCCAAGAGTGGTCCACCTACGAGCAAACTGCTCGTCTCCGGTAGCGGCTTCAAGCCCTATGCCGAAATCGATATTTCCTTCGACACCAAGGACGAGGCAAAAGCAGTTGCCAACGGCTCAGGGTCATTTTCCAAAATCGCCATTCATGCGCCCAAGTCAGCCTTGCCGGGTAAACACTTGGTCAGCGCGGTTCAGCGAGTGGGGAAAATTGGTGCGCAAGCGCCGTTCTTGGTCAACACCAATTGGAGCCAATTCGGCTTCGCGTCTAATGGCGACCGTTCAAATTCCTACGAAAATGAGCTTAGTCCCGCCACGGTCGGAGGACTCAAATTGCTGTGGTCGTACACCACAGGCGGAAGTGTGCAGTCCTCGCCTTCCGTCGTGAACGGAGTGGTCTATGTCGGTTCGAACGACAACAACCTCTACGCGCTGAGAGCTGACACTGGCGCAAAGTTGTGGAGTTTCCCCTTGAATACCGGCGGGATATTCCACGCCTCGCCAGCAGTGGCGAATGGAGTTGTTTATATCGGCTCCTCCAATGACGAACCTAACGACAAACTGTACGCACTGGACGGCAAGACAGGCGCTGTGCTTTGGACTTACTTCGGCGATGGGGCGTCTATATATTGCTCGCCGGCGGTGGCGAACGGCGTGGTGTATTTCGCCTCGGGCGACGGCGATTTGTATGCGCTGAACGCCAAGACCGGTGCTCTGCTTTGGTCCTTTGGCATCGGCTTTCAGGTGAATAAGTCACCCGCGGTGGCGAATGAGGTCCTTTACACCGGCAGCCTAGTGAACGCTCTGTTCTGGGCTATTAACGCCAGCACGGGCGCTCCGCTGTGGACCTTTCAATCAGGACCCTCACGAGATTATGCTTTCAATTCCTCCCCTGCCGCAGCGAATGGAGCTGTTTATGGTGCAAGTGACGACGGCAACTTGTATGCGCTGAACGCGAGTACGGGTACTCTCCTGTGGAGCTACCCGAGCGGACCATATTCTGAACCTGCGGTGGCGAATGATGTAGTCTATGCCGACGGCAATGGCGGCGTGTACGCTCTGAATGCCACTACCGGTGCTTTGCTGTGGAACTCTTCTCTCGGAGTTGCTCCCGCAGTCGCGGATGGAGTGGTCTACATAGTGGGCAGCGGCGGCGTGTACGCCCTAAACGACACTACCGGCGCTTTGTTGTGGAACTACGTCACTGCGTCAACAGTGGAAACCAGACCTGCAGTAGCCAACGGGGTGGTTTATGTCGGTTCGGACGATGGCAAGGTTTACGCCTTCGGCTTGACCAGCGGTACCCCAAGAAAAGGCGTTTCAGCAAAGTAACGGGCGGATTCCAAGCAGGGTCCGAGCGTCGACCAACTTTTACAAGACCTCGGTTCAAGGTCTACTGTCAATTATTTGCAGGAGGGCCTATGAGCCATGAAATCTCACCACGCTGGGGATCACACCTTGTTTGCGTCTCGAATGTACCTTCTGGCTTGAGGAAGACGGGTGGTGCGGTGACATCGAATCGTCGGGCATCAGAGTTCACGCACCCAGTTTTGTGGCAGCGAAGAACGACATGGAGCTGGAATTAGGAGAGCACATCGGGACACTACTTAAAGCACATGGAAATAGTGAACGCGGACGTGCTGCCTGAAGACTGATTTAAGGGGAGGTGCATCGTGAATGCGTGGTTTAAGAAGGCATTCTTTCTGTGGGTCTTGCTCAACACGCTCATTTTGTTTGCCCAGGCGCCGCCAGAGGGCCTCTGGCAGGGATACGACGGCGAGTGGCGGCATGTTTCGCAGCAGTTGATTGCACTGGCCGAGGCGACGCCAACGGAAAAATTTGCGTGGCGACCTGCGCCGGGAGTCCGCTCAACCAGCGAGGTGTACATGCACATTGCGCTCGCGAATTTCTACCTGTTGAGCGTTACAGGCCCCAAAATGCCTGCGGGACTCAAAGAGGACTCGGAAAAAACGGTTACGTCGAAAGCCGACGTTCTCGACTGGCTGAAACGCTCGCTGGACGCAGTGAAACAGGCTCACCTAGCCGCAAAACCGAACGACTTGGAGCGTAAAGTTCACATCGCTGACCGAGATGCGACGGTGGATGGAATGTATCTCCGCATCATCGTCCATGCCAATGAGCATATGGGGCAACTGATCGCATACGCGCGGATGACTGGCATCGTGCCACCCTGGTCGAAGAACTGAAGACGCGACCTCAGTACCGTGAACCGAGGCAATAGCGCTACGCCGGGATCAATGAGTGTCATCGCGATTCAACGCCAGTCATCGTGGTGGTATCATTCGTGCCGAGGGAGAAGCGATGCGCAGCCTTTGGCTTGCTTCCCTTGTTGTCCTCGCCTGCGTTGGAAACCCCATTACGAGTACCTTCGCCCACGCCTCGTGCGATACGGACGTCGTCATCGTTAAAGGCCGCGTCGCACACCAACCTCAAAACGCAGTTGTTCGTGTCTACCTTGTGTATTCCAAGCGGCAGCGCGGAGAGTCAGGCGAGGTGACGGTCGAGAACGGAAGGTTCACTATCCAGATTCCATTCCTAACACAGAGTCGCGCGCCTGTGCTGATCGGTAGCCTCTTGGAGAAGTGCGGCAGGAAGCCGAAGACGGTCGTAGTGACGCTCCTGGGAAGCGATCCGAACCAAGAGTGGGACAGCGTCTCATTGGAACTGGCCAAGGATTTCGAGATGGCAGACCCTAGTGCCTACGCACCACGGGCTGAGATTGTTCTGAACGGTCCCCAGTGATTTCTGAGTCCGCAGGAAAGCGATTTCACCCTACAACCATGTCAATGAGTCAAATGGCGATGTTACGCCACCTGAGGGGAAGCACCTGTTTGCGTAGCTACTGAACCGGGGGAGTCTCCGAACGGCTGAATGTCTCGGCACGGATGCCGTCTTAATGGTTTTGCGCCGTCGCCCTCGATGTCCTCAAACGTCGTTTTGCAGCGCGAGTCGGTCCATGACAACCCGTCGTTCCACCCGGAGCTTTCTCGCACAGTACGGAACCAGCCCGCTAGTGCATTGCCGGTAATTTGCGAATAGGCCGCGACCCGATATGTGCTGGCCCGGTGCGAATCTCGGAATCATCGATGCATACAATTGCGTCGTTTCCCAGCAGTGCCTACAGTTGCTGACTCGGATCCCACGACGGCCCAGCGTTCGAAAGGTTCGCCAGCATGTAGCCCATATTCCTGGGAAGATTCCACCAGATGCCGGCCCGCGATTTTGAGAGCCGGCGAGTAATCGAGCTCGGAGAGTAGAAGCGTCGCGCCACCCACTCCGTTCCGGCTTCGAGCGTTTCCGGTGACATCCTGGCAGGCTCGAAAACGCAGTGCTTTTTCCCGTCATACTTCGACCAGTCGGTGGTGAGGATCCTTCCATCGGCATTCATTCGATGGAACGTCGGAGTGCCGGGCATCGGCACGACCATGCTTACCGTGGCAAGATCGACAGCAGACTCATCGAGAAAACCGGCGGTGCGTCGGAAGATCCCGATGTCGTCCTGGTCGAAGCCGAACATGATGCCAAGGTGGACGGCGATTCTGTTACGATGCAGGTTCGCGATGAGCCGGCGATAGTCTCCTACGCGGTTGTGCGCCTTGTTCGCGGCCTGAAGACTCTTTTGCGAGATCGACTCGAAACCCAGGAAGAGCGCCTTGCATCCGCTCCGCGCCGCCAGTTCCACGAACTCTTCGTCGCGTGCGGCATTCGCCGTGCATTGGCTCGTCCACCATTTCCCCAGCGGAGTAAGAGCCCGGAAGAGTTCCTTCGCGTAGCGCGGATTAGCGCCGATGTTATCGTCCCAGAACACTACCGCACGTGTTGGACTCGTCGCGATTTCACGCACAACCTCATCAATAGGACGATACCGGACCGTGCCGGGACCGTAGAGGAGTGGGATCGTGCAGTAATCACATCGATGAGGGCATCCGCGCGTTGCTATGGTGACCGACTTCCCGTAACGTCGTCCCCTGATCAAGTCCCAACGTGGTGCGGGCATGCCGGTGAGTGACGCCTGCCGCGTGGAAACGTAGACAGATTGCAGCTTGCCCCGGCGAGCATCATCGAGCACGAGCGGCCACGTGTCTTCCGCCTCGCCTGCGACGACTGCATCCGCATGGCATGAGGCTTCCTCGGGAAGTGCTGTCGCGTGCGGCCCGCCGATCACCACGGGCACCCCTCGACGACGGAATTCGCGCGCGAGACCGTAGGCGTGAAGAGCGGACGGCGTTGGCGCCGTAATCCCCACAAGGTCTGCCGGTTCGTCGAAGCGCACCGGTTCCACGATCTCGTCGGTGTGAGTGACGCTGTGCTCTCGCGGTGTTAGAGC
>Ga0209698_10004214_pt1 | contig 15814 bp, 14 predicted proteins | sample LitLauG_LLR_2012_FD_187203 | JGI IMG/M metagenome (GOLD analysis project Ga0209698, IMG submission 187203) | Freshwater sediment microbial communities from Pennsylvania, USA - Little Laurel Run_MetaG_LLR_2012 (SPAdes) (version 2) | ecosystem: Environmental > Aquatic > Freshwater > Creek >...
GCTTTAGATTGCCAAGTTCAGATTTGGATGCAAGGCCCGTTAGCGGCGGCGTTCCTTCGACTTCGCCCAGGACAGGCCCGCCGGCTGTCCGGAGGTCCGGCGCTCCGCCGTGCCGCGCTATTTCTTCTTCGTCGCGGGTTTCTTCGCGGAAGGCGATCGCTCTGCCTTCTTCTCCGCGGCCCCGCCGACCCGCTCCAGCTCCTCCGGCACCGTGGTTCGAGCTCCGAGCAGACCCCGATAGTTTGAAAGGATCGCCGACGCGCTCTGAAACAGCGGCTCGTACGCGCTTTGATCCGGCGCCGGACCCGCCTCCGATGCAGCACACCGGGCCAGCACAACGGAAGACTTGCCGAAGCGCTCCAGCTTGATCCGGCTGGCCGGCGTCCCGCTGGTCAGCATCGTGGCCGGCGTGGTCACGGCCGAGGCGCTGTCCTCGATGGAAACCTGCATCAGGTCTTTAGGATCGCGCACCCGGAAGACCAGCGTCTCCACCATATTCTTCGGGTCGACGCTGAACGAGTACTGCACGGTTGAAAACAGCGCCTGCACGGAAAACTCCCGCCGCAGACGCACCCAGTTGGCTGTACCCGGATCGGAAGACATCTGCCCCCCCGATCCAGGCTGCAAAAATCCCGGGCCCACTTCAAGGCTGGACCTTCCGCGATCGATCTCGAAGTCCACGCCAAATAAAGGCTGTTTGGGAACACGGGCCAGCGCGGACGCGATTTCCTGTTGTTCCCCGGCCAAAGGCGAGCACACGTTCAGGACGTTTACTTTGACCTGCGGCTGCGACGACGGTTGCGCCGTCGCCAGCGAGCCCAGGCCGAGACACATCATCACGATCAGGATGGTTCGGAGCACCAAGGGATTTTAGCAGGACAGGTGGCGGACTTGAGACCTCGGGCATCGGACCCTCAGCCCTCAGTCTTCAAAAGCGTCTGCTGCATTAGCCCTGGCCGAAGGATTCGCCACTTTGCCCGACCCGGAGGCATCAAGAGAGTACATCCAATCCGCTGCCCATTCGGCCTATCATTTCCAGAGACAAACCCCGGGAGGTATTTCAAATGGCAGCGAGTCAGGTAGTGCTCTATTTTGATAAGCAGGAAGACGCGCTGCTGTTCACCTTGGCCGCCAGCTCGATGATTTCAGATGACGGTCCCGCACGCGCCGATGAGGCGCTGGTGAAAGTTGCCGCCGAAATCCGCAAGGCCAACCGGATCACCACCGAGGGTGTTCTGGAACCATCCAACTAACACTCTGCAGTCAGCGACAGATGCGGCATCAAATGTTTGAGGGCGATCGACCGCTCCTTCCGTAAGTCAGGCGAGAACCGCCGGCACCACTTGGTGCTCCGACAGCCGCATCGGGCCATTGGTTCCTGGCCCACATCCGAAACCTGCCCGCACTTCCCGTCCGGGGAGACTCGCCTGTGATCGGCGTCGGAAAAGCGACTCGCTTGATTCTTTTTTCTCCACCAGAGTTTTTTGCTGTAACAATTTCTTCCAGGTCATTCGCCCTTAGAGATCAAATCAGAAGGTTTGCTTCGGATGGCCCCAGCGAGTTGCCCAAGCTAGGCTCGGAGGTACATTTGTGGTTCGGGACCCCAAAGCTGCGAAGAAGCCCTATCGCCCTCCCTCTTTTCAAATCTTGGACGCCGGTGCTGCCAAAGCAGAACTTGAGGCCACCGGAGCATCGAATGATGTGAACCGACAGCGAATATTATCTGTGTTGAACCATCCGCGTGATGGAAAGCCCTCCCCGGCGCCGTCCGCCTCGAGGAGCTCATTACCGTAAGCGCGATTGCAAATGCCGCGCGCCTGGCTCAGCGTCCATGAGACACGAACCGATCATTTGGAATCCCGCCACTCAGGAATGGTTCTGTACGAAGTGCGGAAAAACTTCAGATCACGCCAGTGAGAAAGATGCGCATTTCGAACTTGAACCGCAGCAGCGCCACGTTCCCGGGGTAGAAATGCCCGAGGCCGCCTCTAATCCACGGGCGACTAACGGGCCGCGGCGCGACCCTGGCCGATTCTAATCCGCTTCGATTCGAATCAGATGGCTCGGCACTCATTCGCGGTCAAGTCGCGTGTAGGCCTGCTCCGCCAGCACCAGACCACCCAGGACCCCGGCTCGACCTTCGAGTTGTGGTGGGACGACGTACTGGTCAATGTCACGCATTACTTCGGGTGCCCGGACATATCCGTTGAGCAGTTCCACCAGGTCTTGCCGGATTCGACCAAAGAGATGCGACTGGCGCAACACTCCTCCGCCCAGCAGAATGCGCTGCGGTGACAACGTCAGCACCCAGTTCGCCAACCCATGCGCCAGATAGTGCGCTTCCAACGTCCATGCGGGATGGTCGGGCGGCAGATCCTGGGCGGCCCGGCCCCAGCGCGCCTGCATCGCCGGACCCGAGGCCAATCCTTCCAGGCAATCCCCGTGGTAAGGACAGCCGCCGGGGTATGGGTCCTTTGCCAGGTCGTGCGGAACCCGAATGTGTCCCATCTCGGGATGCACTAGCCCATGCAGAACACGGCCATTGATGATGGCGCCGCCGCCGATGCCGGTGCCAATGGTGAGATAGAGGAAATCGGTCAGGTTTTGGGCGGCGCCCCAGCGTGCCTCGCCGAGGGCGGCGGCGTCGACGTCGGTGTCAAAACCCACCGGCACGGCCAGAGCATCCCGCACTGTGCCCGCCAGATTGTAGTTCTGCCATCCCGCCTTCGGCGTGGAGGTGACGTAGCCAAATGTAAGCGAAGTACTGTGCAGATCAATCGGCCCGAATGAGCCGATCCCCACCGCTTTCAATTCGCCCCTGGATTCCTCGCGGAGAAAATCAATGGCCCTCGCCAGCGTGGCCTCGGGCGAGGTCGTCGGAAACTGCGTCGTCTTCAGGTCGGCCGGCCCGGTCCCCACTCCACAAACGAATTTTGTACCGCCTGCTTCGATCGAACCGAACATAGTCAGATAGAGGTCCCAAGGGAGTCTGCCACAGAACCGCGCCGGGACAAAATTCACGGGCCAGAAAGATTCCCACAAACATCCAATGCAGGCGCTCGACTCACCACGAACCACGTAGGGACAGCTGTCCTCAGCTGTCCTCAGCTGTCCGGCGGAGCGACGCTCCGCTATGTTTAGCTCTCGGCAAAAGGCCGTCGCGCCTTGCTCGACTGGAACAGCCGTGGGCTGTCCCCACGTAGATGGTGGCGTACCTGCCTGCTGTGGATGAGCTTGTAGTTCGCTCGGGACGACGAATATGTTTCGGAAGGAGAGATTTCGGATGGAGCCAATACCATGCCTTGTGGGGCTATTCAGCCAACCCAAACTTCGGATAAGCTTGCTCTAATGTCGCCCAAGAACTGGTTGCCAGTTAGTTCGCTGTTGCTCATAGCCCTTTTGCTGCCCAGCTGTGGCGGCGGTGGCACGCCCGCCCCAACTCCCGCTGCAACCCTGGCTTTGACCAAGGTGGTGAGTGGTCTCAGCCATCCTCTCGGTCTGGAAAAACCGCCTGGCGACAACCGCTTGTTCGTGGTGCAACAACCGGGAACCGTCCGAATCATTGAAAATGGCGCCCTGCTGTCGGGAAATTTTCTAGACATCCAGAGCCTGGTGAACTTCGACGGAGCGGAACAAGGCCTGTTGGGTCTGGCCTTCCATCCCAACTACAGCACCAACGGTAAGTTCTATGTGAACTACACCCGGGATAACGGAACCCGGGAGAGCGTCATTGCCGAGTTCCAGACTTCCGCCACGGACCCGAACCAGGCCGACCCTAACAGCGAGCGGATTCTACTGGTCGTAAACCAGCCGTCTCCCAATCACAAGGGAGGCCAGTTGGTCTTTGGCGCCGATGGTTTTCTCTACATCGGACTCGGAGACGGCGGCGGCTCTGGCGATCCCCTAAACAACGGACAGAACTTATTCTCGTTTCTTGGGAAGATGCTCCGCATCGGAGTGGATCCTCCCTTTGCAACCGGTCTGCAGTACGCGATTCCAGCGGACAATCCTTTCGTGGCCGGCGGCGGTTTGCCTGAGATCTTTGCCTATGGGATGCGCAACCCCTGGCGCTTCTCGTTGGAGCGTGGCGGCAATCGGATCTTCGTCGCCGACGTTGGCGAGTCCAGCTGGGAAGAAGTCGACATACTGCAGAATGGCGGAAACTACGGCTGGAACGTGATGGAAGGCGAGCACTGCTTCAACCCACCCACTGGCTGCGACACCCGCAACAAGGTCCTGCCGATTGCGGAATACGATCACACGCTTGGCATCGCCGTCATTGGCGGGTACGTCTACAAAGGCAGCGCCATCCCCAGCCTGGCGAACAAGTACATCTTTGGCGATCTCACCGGCAAGATATTCGGCCTGACAGAAGCGCCAGCCAATACCTGGACTCGCGCCGACCTGCTCTCCACCAATCTCACAATCTCGTCTTTCGGCCAGGACACCGCCGGAGAAATGTACGTACTCGATTATGGCGGTGGCAACATTCTGAAACTGGTCAACCAGTAGACGAAGGTGCCGGGTGCCCCATCCTTCGCGTTTCTTGCGAAGGGTGGAAGCCCTTGTTTCCGACTGCGCGGTTCATTCCTGACTTCGATCCTACTTAAAACCCTGCGCGTTCTTCTCGAATACGGCGGGAAAAATCGGGAGCGTCTCCTGCCGCCCGTGCCGCGGCGTTGATGTGAGCCTGTTCTTTGAGTTGGGCGAACGAAAGATTTCCCGTCGCCAGGTCTCCTCGCTCGTAAAGCATCTGGTCGGCGCGCCCGTTCAGCAGGACGCGCCAGTCCCATTGGGGCTCTCCCGTCAGCGCAGCGATGTTGGTGGTGCAGTTGTTGGTCAGGGCGTTGTACCACTCCGGCCGACTTCGTATACGGTTTATCTTTTCCAGATAATTCAGGAAAGTAACGCGCGCATGTTCGGGCGTGGCCCGCGTGTGAAAGAGATACGTCTCTTCGCCTTTGCGGTAATTCGTCCGCAGACGTACCACGTCGCGCTCGTCGCTCACCGTGTAGATCAATTCGTAGTAACGGAAAAAACCGCGGACGGCAGAGTACTCCTTCCCAACCTCCTTTCTGGTCTCAATCGACATCGCGATGTAGTCGTTGTCGCCAAACCGGAAGCTAACGATAGGGTGCGCGATCCAGGGCGAGCCCCAGTAGGTCATAAGAATATCCATGCCCCGTATCTGCGAAAGGTCAAATGATCGAATCTCCCAGTGCGGCGTGTAGTCGCCTTCGGTGCGGTAGTCGCAGTTGCGAACGTTGTGAATGGTCACGTGATCGCCGTCTATATCCGCCCAGGCGGTCTGCGCCACATCGGGCTGCCAGGTTCGGTCATTCGATGGCTTCAGCGTAAGCCACCACACCAACACCAGGGCAAATCCCGCGACACAAATTGCGATCCCTTTGCCTCGTCCCCGGAGGGCCAGCAGCGTCCCCAGCATGGCGATTCCATACCCGGACGCCACACAAGTTCGCAGAGAGGACCCAGACAGCAGGTCGAAATGCAACGCCGCCACCGCCCAACCCGTCGCCAAGACAATCAGGAGCAGAGCGAATCCGCGTCCCACGGCACCCGCGACTCGCCGCCATAAAGGGCGTGGGTTCATCAGTCCAGTTTTATGCGTAGATTCCGCGTTGCCGAAGGGTATAGGCGACGCGGTCGATGGCCAGCATGTAGGCTGCAATGCGGTTGCTGACGCCGTGGGTTTCGGCGTACTTCAGGACTTCCGCGAAAGCGGTCCGCATCGTGTGCTGCAGATAATCGTTGACCACCGCTTCCGTCCAGAAATATCCCTGGCGATCTTGCACCCATTCGAAATAGGAAACGGTTACACCACCGGAATTCGCGAGGATATCAGGAATGACAAACACGCCCTTGTCCATCAGAATTTCATCGGCCTCAGCGGTAGTGGGACCATTCGCCCCCTCGCAGAGGACTTTGGCCTTCACCCGATCGGCATTGCGGGTGGTGATCTGGTTCTCGAGTGCCGCGGGAATAAGAATGTCGCAGTCGGCCACCAGCAATTCGGCGGAATTGGTTTCTTCGGTGCCGGGAAAACCGCTCAGGGTGCGATTGCGCTGGTAGTGCAGCGAGACTGCTTCAATGTCGATGCCGTTCTTGTTATACACCCCACTTTTACTGGTGGATACGCCAACGATCTTGTAACCTCTCCGGCGCATGAGCCGGGCGGCATTCGAGCCCACATTGCCGAAGCCTTGGATCACCACTCGGGTTTGGTCCGGACTCATGCCGAGCTTCTTCGCGGCCTCGTCACAAACGATCATCAGGCCGCGTCCCGTAGCCTCGATGCGCCCGTGCGACCCGCCCAACTCCAGTGGCTTGCCGGTCACAACCGCGGTGACGGTATGGCGCACATGCATGGAATACGTATCCATGATCCAGGCCATGATCTGCCCGTCGGTGTTGATGTCAGGGCCGGGGACATCTTTTTCCGGCCCCAGCAATTCCATCAACTCAGCCGTGTAACGGCGCGTAAGCCGCTCGAGCTCGCGCTTGGACATCTTGTCCGGATCGCAGATCACTCCACCGGCCGCGCCACCAAAAGGGATGTCCACCACGGCGCATTTCCACGTCATCCAACTGGCCAGTGCGCGAGTCTCGTCCAGGGTGACGTTGGGGGTGTAGCGAATGCCGCCCTTGGCCGGCCCGCGATCAATCGAATGCTGCACCCGGAACCCGGTAAATGTCTCCAGGCGCCCATTGTCCAACTGCACCGGGATATGGACGATAATTTCCCGGCTGGGCTCGCGCAGTATTTTCCACAGACCTCGCTCGAGCTTGAGCTTCTGCGCGGCCACGTCAGACCGGGCAATCTGTGCTTCCCACGGATTGACTTCTTCCAGATATGCAGTTGGCATTCAGATGTCTTGGACGGAGCCTCGTTCGCCGGCGAAGGGTCCGAAGTAAAGTCTATCTCAGTATCCCAAACTCGATATAAAAAGATGGCAGCCGCCACCGCCAACTTCCCTAATTGATATATTCACCAATGATCATATGCTGGTTGAGTCTCAACCCGCCTCTCGCAGCGCTCTGCGCGCAGATTTTTTCCTGACCCTGCGCCTGGCTCTGCCCCTCATCATCGCCGAGGTCGGCTGGATGAGCATGGGCATCGTGGACACGATCATGGTGGGGCGGCTGCCCGACAGTGCCGTGGCCATCGGGGCCACCGGCCTGGGGCAGAGCCTTTATCACAGCATCGCGATTTTTGGCGGCGGCCTGCTGCTTGGACTGGATACTTTCGTCTCCCACGCCTACGGTCGCCAAGATCTGAACGACGCACGACTCTCGCTCGTGAACGGACTGTTTCTCGCTGTCGCGCTCACCCCCATCCTCATGCTGGCTGTATCGTTTTGGCCTCCGTTGATGCAACACTTCGGAATCAGCGCGGAACTGGTAGAGCCCATGCGCCCGTTCTTGCGTGGGCTCAATTGGGGTACCTTGCCGCTGCTCGCTTACTTCGCTCTTCGCCGTTATCTGCAGGCCGTGAACGTGGTGATTCCGATCATGTTCGCCCTCATCTCTGCCAACATTGTGAATGCGATCGGCGATTGGGCGCTGATCTATGGACATCTCGGACTTTCCGCCATGGGCATCACCGGTTCCGGCTGGGCGACCTGCTTTGCCCGCATCTACATGGCGGGCGTACTTGTCGTCACTTTGCTCTGGGTGGAATCAAAACGCTCGCTGCCCAAGTGGACAGGCGAGGTTCGCATCGATCTGCACCGGGTTGCCGCCTTGCTGAAGCTGGGAGCGCCCGCAGCCACTCAGATCTTCCTTGAAATCGGAGCCTTCTCGGCGGCCACGGCGCTGGTGGCGAAGCTGGGGCCCGTCCCTCTCTCCGGGCACGAGATCGCTTTGAACTGTGCCGCCTTCACCTTCATGGTGCCCTTGGGCATCAGCTCCGCCGCAGCCGTGAGAGTGGGACAACAATTGGGAAGAAAAGATCCCGCGGGAGCGCGCCGCGCGGGATGGTCCGCTATCATACTAGGAGCCGGATTCATGACCTGCGCGGGCCTGGTGTTCGTGTCCATTCCCTCCTGGATTGCCCGCTTGTTCTCTCCCGACCCGATGGTGATTCGCACCGGCGCCAGGCTGCTGTTGGTGGCTGCCGCATTTCAGTTGTTCGACGGCTTGCAGACGGTTGCGACCGGAGCCCTTCGCGGCTCGGGCGACACCAAAACGCCCATGTTGGCCAACTTCGTCGCCTACTGGCTGATCGGACTCCCGGTCGGCTATCTCTTATGCTTCAAATCAGGATGGGGCGCGGTCGGGATATGGATTGGGCTCTGCGGCGGGCTGATGATGATCGGTTCAGCCCTTCTACTCGCCTGGCACAGGAGAATGCTTCCCGCGTAGCTCGTGGAGAGCTGTCAATTCCTCGCTGCTAAAGACTCGCGAACCCTTGCATATCCAGGTTTGATCACCGAATAGATGAAATCACACCGCTGGCGGTACGGCAGGAACGCGCTCTTCATCGCATTGATGGTAATCTTCTCGAAGTCATCCAGAGACAGCCCGAAGGTTTCCGCAGCGGCCTCGAATTCCCGGCTCATCGTGGTATCGCTCATCAGCCGGTTGTCGGTGTTGAGGGTAACCCGAAACTTTTCTTGATAAAGAATCTTGAACGGATGTTCCGCCAGGCTCGGTGTCGCGCCCGTATGGACATTGCTGATCAGACAAATCTCCAGCGGAATTCGCTTGTCGAGAACGTACTGCGCCAGATCACCCAATTTCACCACTTTGCCTTCCGCGACGGCGATGTCGTCAATCAGCCTGGTTCCGTGTCCGATGCGGTGCGCTCCGCAGTACTGAATGGCCTGCCAGATCGATTCCTTGCCGTAACCTTCCCCGGCGTGAATCGTGATGTTGAAATTCTGCCGCTGAATGTAATGGAAGGCATCCACATGCTTCTTGGGCGGATACCCGCCTTCCTCACCCGCCAGGTCGAAGCCGACCACGCCGCGCTCGCGAAAATCCACAGCCAGTTCCGCCATCTCCAGAGATACATCCATATTGCGCATAGCGCAGATGATCAATCCTGAAACTGTTCCAAAATCTTTTCGCCCCCGCTCCAGTCCCTTTAACACGGCTGAGACCACCTGCTGATGCGTCAATCCCTTGCGGGTGTGAAAAACCGGCGCAAAGCGAGTTTCAAAATAGACCACGCCGTCCTGGCTCAGATCTTCGGCCTGCTCGTAAGCGACCCGCTCCAGCGCTTCTTCCGTCTGCATCACCGCGATGGTGTGGGCAAAGCCTTCCAGATACTTGGCGAGACTCCCTTTGTTAGCACCTTGATGAAACCACTGGGCCAGCGCGGTCGGATCGCTGGTGGGAAGCTCCGCGTACTTTGTTTCCTTTGCCAGCTCAATCACGGTTTGCGGCCGCAGCACGCCGTCCAGGTGCTCGTGCAAAAGCACTTTGGGCAAGCTGCTTATTCGGCGTTTATCAAGCCTCATAGGAAGACTCCACATCTGCCGTTCGGTGCGACGGCGCGGTGTTTACTGGCTAACGCCGCCGGCCCAATAGTTGCTTCGGAACAGCACTGTCTCATTCCGTGCCGGGTCTTTCAACCGCACTCGAATCGGATGCAGCCCCGGGTGAGGGCGCCTGGGTTCAAAGCTCAACAGATAGCGGTTGTGCACATGATTGGAAAAGCTGTTCACCTTGGTCTCGAAGCTCTTGCGTGAGGCGAACAGTTCGTACTCACCGCCGCTCATCGACGCGATCGCCTGGGACACGTTCCTTTCCATCGCCGCCATCGCCATCAGCAGAGGAGCTTGTATGTTGGGTGGCCCCCCATAAGCCTCGTCCCGGTTGCTGCCCCGTTCGGTGTCCAGCACCTGGGACAGCGCCGGTGAAAAAGGGAGCGCATAAACCGCGACGTTAGCCGCTCCGATCAGCTTAACCACGTGGTCGAGTTTCGCAAAGTGACTGCCGTGATCGCGGGTCTCGCTGATCAGCAGCAGCAAGCGCTGGCGTCCTTCGGGCTGTTGGTTGAGCAACCTTACCGAGTAGGCTAGAGCGTCGAGAATCGCAGCCCCGTTGTCGCCAGCCTCCAGGGTTTTCAGATCGTTCTCGATAATGTCTGAGTTGTTGGTGAAATCGCGCGCCAGATTAAGTTTGCTATCGAAGAAAACCAGGGCGGTTTCGGTATCGGGCTGGCTCAGCACCGGCTCCAGCATGGACGGCAGCCCAGGCATGCGAGCAAACTGGCGCCATGCTCTGCGGCCACACTGAACTGCGATAACCACCGAGACCGGTCCGGCCTCAGCCGCTTCGTCCAGGTATGGCGCCTGTTCGACGCCATCGTTCTCAATCATGAAATCCTTCGCTTGCAACCCGTAAACCACATTACCGTTTGCGTCTCTCACCAGCGCGGGCACGAGCACCACGTTGGATTGTGCGTTGAAAGTGGGCGCCTGGGGCGCGGCCGCAGGTCCAAACACAACCATGAACACCGCAACACGCAAACTGGCTTTGAAGGGGCTCATGGTTCCTGCAAATTACTCTTCCCCGATGTCCTCATTCCACACTTCGGGATTCGCCCGGATGTATTCGCCCAGCAGCGAAGCGCACTCCTCGGAATCGAGGTCGAACACTTTCACTCCGAGCGAGCGCAGCCATTCCATTCCGCCCTGAAAGTTTCGGCTCTCGCCCACCACCAGCGTGCCGAAACCAAACTGCCGGACCAAGCCGCTGCAATACCAGCACGGCGCCAGCGTGGTGACCATGATGAGGTCGCGATAACTGCGCTGCCGCCCCGCGTTGCGGAAGGCATCGGTCTCGCCGTGCATCGAGGGATCTCCATGCTGCACCCGGCGATTGTGCCCTGAGCCAACCAGTTGGCCGCGCGCATCAAAGATCGCCGCGCCGATAGGAATGCCGCCTTCAGCCAGCCCCTTGCGGGCCTCAGCCAGTGCAACGGCAAGCATGGCGGCGTAGTCGAGACTCAGCTTCGTGCCCTCCCGGCATCATTATGACATCCACGCCAGGTCCTCGGTCCGGTTCATGTTCCGGCCGCGTTTCACGTTCCGTCCGGCAGCAAGCTGGGAGTCTCGTCCCTCTGAAAGTCCCCCACCAGCTTGAGCTTGATGCCTGTCAATTTCCGGCGCAGAGCTTCGTGAACATAGAAGGCGAGCATTCTCGCGGCGGCCGCGTATTCCAGACCTTCGGGGCGGATGTTCGAGATGCAATTTCGCTCAGCGTCAGTGCGCCCTTGGCACGGCCCCCATGTGATGTACGCGCCCAGGCTATCCGGCGAACTCAGGCCAGGGCGCTCGCCGATCAGAACAACTGAGACTTTCGCCTGCAGTGCGGCGCCGATCGCGTCGCCAATCGCCACGCGCCCTTGCTCAACGATGCAGATTGGGCCAACCGACCATTGCTGGTTAAGCCGCGGCAATACCTCGTCCAGCAGCGGCAACGTGTGACGCCCCACAGCCAATGCGGAAAGTCCATCCGCAACCACAAACACCAAGTCACAGGGAGCGGCGAAGAGCTTCGCAGCAGACTCCGGACTGAGCGCCCTCCCCTGATGTGGATGTCGCAAATAGGTAGCCCGGTCCGCGGCGGCGCTTCTCAGAACGCAAACTGGCAGCCCGCGTCCGCGCAGTCCACTCAGGAGAGACGGCACATCGAGAACAGCGTGGACAGCATCGCGGGCCTGCGCGTGGGCCAGTTGGAAATCAAGGACTTCGTGAGTCGCCAGGCTGCGGCCTGCGCGGTTCAACCCGACCCGGGCCGAAGTGTATTGCCGAAGGCTTCTGGCTAATTCCTTCGTCATGTCACGCCCCCGGATTGACTCCCGCCGGCAAAAGCTCACTTACCGTGAGCCGGCGGAATTCGCCGCGCTCCAGCCATGCCTCGAATTCCGGAGCGGGCCGCAGTCCCAGCGCCGACCGCAGATAGAGCGCGTCATGAAACGATGTGCTCTGATAGTTCAGCATGATGTCGTCGGCTCCGGGCACTCCCATAATGTAGTTCACTCCCGCCACGCCCAGCAGGGTCAGCAGCGTGTCCATGTCATCCTGGTCGGCCTCGGCGTGGTTGGTGTAGCAAACGTCGCATCCCATAGGAAGGCCCAGCAGTTTGCCGCAGAAGTGATCTTCGAGTCCCGCACGGATGATCTGCTTGCCGTCGTAAAGATATTCCGGCCCGATGAACCCCACCACGGTGTTCACCAGCATGGGCCGATAGCGACGGGCCACTGCATAGGCGCGGGCTTCGAGGGTCTGCTGATCACATCCGTGGTGCGCTCCCGCCGACAGTGCGCTGCCCTGCCCGGTCTCGAAGTACATGATGTTGTCGCCTACGGTTCCCCGCCGGAGCTCGCAGGCCGCTTGATGCGCCTCATCCAGCAACGCAAGACTTATTCCGAACGATTGGTTGGTCGCCTCCGTTCCTGCTATGGATTGAAACACCAGGTCGACCGGCGCGCCCTGTCGCAGGGCTTCCATCTGTGTGGTGACGTGCGCCAGAACGCAACTTTGCGCCGGAATGGCAAACTTCTCCCGCGCGTAGTCCACCAGTCTGAGCAATGTGCTCACGGAGGCGACGTTGTCGCTGGCTGGATTGATCCCGATCACCGCATCTCCTGAACCCAGCGAAAGCCCGTCCACAATGGACGCCGCGATTCCAACCGGGTCATCGGTCGGATGGTTAGGCTGCAGGCGGGTCGAGAGCCGTCCGCTCAGACCGACGGTAGTGCGGAAGCGGGTCACGACCCTGATTTTGCGGGCCACCGCGATCAGGTCTTGCGCCTGCATGAGTTTCGATACGGCTGCCGCCATTTCCGGAGTCAGACCGGGAGCCAGCGCGGCCAAGGCTTCGCCCGAGGCTTGGTCGTCCAGCAGCCAGTTGCGAAACTCGCCCACAGTAAATGACGCGATTGGCGCAAAGGCAGTGTCATTGTGGGCGTCCACGATCAGCCGGCTGACTTCGTCGGTCTCATAGGGAACGGCAAGTTCGTCGAGAAAGTGGCTGAGTGGAAGATCGGCAAGAACGAACCGCGCCGCGACGCGTTCTTCAGTGGTGGCCGCGCAGATGCCGGCCAGTTGGTCTCCCGACCGAAGGGGCGACGCCTTCGCCAGCAATTCCTTCAGACCGGCAAAATCGTAAGTCACACCGCGAATCGTGTGAGACATCCGCATGAAAGACGACGCATTGGGTCGCGTCTCCTCAATTATGCCTTGTTCACGGGGATCTGGAGCAGTGGCCAGATGGGCCCGGAAATCTCACGCTGGCTTCTGCGTTTGGGTGAGGGCACAGTTTTAGCGCCACGCTTAACACAGCTGGGGCATATTGCGGTAAGATTCCCTGCTTCTCATAATGTTGTCCGCGGAACCGGCGTGCGGTAGCCGAGCGCGATTCCGGAGCATTTGGGCCCGACTCGAAGTTCTTCTTGTCCGTAGGAGAAAGTCCGATGAAGCTTTCCTGGAAAGCAGCTTTCATCCTGATCCCTGTGCTGGGCCTTGCTGCGACCGCCCCGGCGCAAACCAGCTACAGCCTGCTCTCTCCCGACAAGCGGATCGAGGTAAGGATCCGGACCGGCGACCGCTTCAGCTACGACGTCCTTTTCAAGGGGACAGTGCTGCTGCAGAACTCTACCTTCTCCATCGACATTGATCACAACACCTTGGGCTTGCAACCCAAGGTCAAGACGGCCAAAGAACGCAGCTACGATGGCGCTCTCGAGCCTCCCGTCCGGCAGAAATTTGCCAAGGTTCGCGAGAACTACAACGAACTGCGCCTGACTCTGCAAAGCAACTACGCCGTTATCTTCCGCGCCTACGACGAAGGCGTGGCTTATCGCCTGGAAACGTCGCTGCCCCAAACCGAAGTGAAAGTTTACAACGAGGAATCCAGCTTCAACTTTCCCGACGATTACCGCGTTTACTACCCTCAGGAAGAGAGCTTCTTTTCGCACAACGAGAGACATTACCTGCCCATGAATTTGAGGACGATCGCGCCCGCCGCCATTGCCAGCCTGCCGGCAGTGGTTGATGCCGCGAACGGCGTGAAAGTGGCGATTGCCGAATCCGATATTGAAGACTATCCCGGGCTCTGGCTGCACGGCACCAGCGGTAACGGGCTGGCGGCAACCTTCCCTCCGTATCCGCTCCAAGAAACGCTGGAGAAGGACCGCGATTTCAAAGTCACCCAGGCCGCCGATTACATCGCCGTAACCCGCGGCACCCGCAGCTATCCCTGGCGGTTGATGGGGATTGCCGAAAAAGATGGCGATCTGATCACCAATCAGCTGGTCTGGTTGCTGGCCAAACCGTCGCAGGTAGAGGACACCTCCTGGATTAAGCCCGGCAAGGTGGCTTGGGATTGGTGGAACGCGCTCAACATCGATGGCGTGAATTTCAAGTCCGGAGTCAACACTCAGACCTACAAGTACTACGTGGATTTCGCGGCCAAGTATGGCCTGCAGTACATCATCCTCGATGAAGGCTGGTACAAACTCGGCAACGTGCTCGAGGTTGTCCCCGAGCTCAACATGGAAGAGCTGACTGCTTACGCCAAACAGAAAAACGTCGGCATCATCTTGTGGATGATTTGGAAAACCTTAGACGACCAGTTCGACCCGGCGTTCGATGAGTTCCAGAAATGGGGGGTCAAAGGCCTCAAGATTGATTTCATGCAGCGCGACGATCAGAAGCTGATCAACTTCTATTACAAGACCTCCCGCGAGGCGGCCAAGCGTCACATGCTGGTCGATTTCCACGGGGGGCAAAGCCAGATCACCATGACCCGGACCTGGCCCAACATGATCAGCGGCGAAGGCGTCCGAGGCTTGGAATGGAGCAAGTGGAGCGCCGAAACCGAACCCCAGCACAACGTGACTTTGCCCTTTACTCGCATGTTTTTGGGACCGATGGATTTCACTCCTGGCGCCATGTTGAACGCATCAAGAGCGAATTTCGCTGCCATCCACGATCGCCCCATGAGTCTGGGCACTCGCTGCCACCAGTTGGGCATGTATGTAGTGTTTGAAAGCCCGCTGCAAATGCTATCCGACAGTCCGTCAAACTATATGCGCGAGCCGGAAATGATGGAGTTCCTGGCTCCAGTCCCCTCCGTCTGGGACGACACCAGAGTGCTCGACGCCCGGATCGCTGAGTACGCGTTGGTGGCCAGAAGGAGCGGCAACGACTGGTACGTCGGCGCCATGACCAACTGGACCGCACGCGACCTGCAAGTGGACTTCTCTTTCCTGCCCGCAGGAACGTTCTGGCTGGAAGCCTACCAGGACGGAGTAAACGCCGACCGCATGGCCAGCGACTACAAGAAAACGAAGACCCAGATCACGCGAGATACCAAACTGAAAATATCCCTCGCACCCGGCGGAGGTTGGGCGGCAAGAATTCATCAGTAAGCGTAAGCGTTTCTGTGTCACCCTGAGCGGAGAGGAATGCTTCGCTGGCGAAGCGTTCCTCGCAGTCGAAGGGCCCCTATTCCCTCCACGAACGCGCGTTCCATCCCTAAATCCGCAAACCTTTGCCTACATGGAGATGCCGGGCCGACTACAGTCCTGTCCTGATTGTTGGGAAATTGTCCCGCCTGTAGCCTTGTCCAGCATTCGAGTTGCAAAAAATACGAGGAGGACTTCCCTGGGAACAATCTTGATCGTACTTCTAGTGCTTCTTCTGCTGGGCGCGCTTCCGACGTGGCCCTACAGCGGCAGTTGGGGCTATTACCCAAGCGGCGGCCTGGGGCTCGTTCTGCTTATCGTAGTGATCCTGGCGCTCACAGGCAGAGTCTGACGAGTGGGATTATTTCTCGC
>Ga0209698_10004215_pt1 | contig 15813 bp, 15 predicted proteins | sample LitLauG_LLR_2012_FD_187203 | JGI IMG/M metagenome (GOLD analysis project Ga0209698, IMG submission 187203) | Freshwater sediment microbial communities from Pennsylvania, USA - Little Laurel Run_MetaG_LLR_2012 (SPAdes) (version 2) | ecosystem: Environmental > Aquatic > Freshwater > Creek >...
TGCCACGGGGGCGTTCGGGGCATCAGAAGCGGTACTCGCTCGTGCAGCGGCCGCCGCCATCAACGTCGTTGGTCGACCTCGCTTTCGTTTGGGGGCGGCAGCGACCACCGTGCCCGCGTGTTCCCTCAACGTCAAACCCGATCCTCCCAACAAATCGCCGTCATGAACAACCGTGGCTCGACGCTGTCCTCGGCGCTGCACACGATGATGATGATCCTTGTTCGTCTTGTTGTTCTTTTTCGTCGCCCCAGTCGCAGTAGTAGTAGTGGCATCACCTTCCGCATTTGCCGCTTCACTCGCCGCCGCTATCGCCAGCAGTTTGTGTTCACGCACTAGCTTCTTTTGTGCTTTCAACTCGTCGCGCGTCATGTGTGTCAAACACACGTAACGAACACCCTGCAGAAACGCGTCCGCCGCATCGTCTTGTTTGGACAGGGCACGCCACCACACGCCAAACCGCACAAAATCGTCCCACCCTCGTGCCTCCCCCAAACGAAGCAACGCCTCGCAGTGGTGCACGCCCGTGCGCTTGTTGTTGTCGTGCGCCGTAGAACCCCGCGCCTGTAGTCGGTACCGGTCGGGCTCTGCGTACACCTTGAACTTCTCCGACGCATTCAAAAACACAACGCGCATCGCCATGTCCCCCATCAGCAACGCCCGCGTCTCGTAGTACGCTTGAATCGCATTGGACAGGCGCTTCATGATGTCCATTGCAACGTCTTGCGACTCAATCACCACCGTGGCCCCCGCCGTGTTCATCGCCGGTCGCTCATGCAGCGTGTTAATCATGTTCGTCACCACACTATCCACACGGTCCGTATTGTGCCCGTTTGTCGTCAAATTGACCTTTTCCCACGCCACAATACGCGTGTAGTACGGAGCGCGTGTCGAATCGTACTCTCCCACAAACATGCCCATGTTGACCGTTCCAACGTCAAACGAAATCACGTGACGCGGACCCATCCCCGGCTGACCCGCCTCCGCCGCCGCTGCTGCCGCTGCTAGCACCGCTCCCGCGGTCCCAATCGTTTTGAATCCATGGTGACGCTCGTTCACTCGGCTGCCACTGTTACTGTCGTCGTCGTCGTCGTCGTCGTCGTCGTCGCTACTCGTATGGTACGTCCGAGGATGAAAACGACGATACCGTGTCAAAGAAGACGCTGCTGTTGCTGTTGCCGTTGCCGTTTCCGTTACCGTTGCCATTTTCTGTGCTTGTCGTACTGCAGCGAGGAGCGAACGAGCGAGCGAGCGAAAATACACGCGTTTTTTACCTGGTGTATGGATCGACCACAAACAATTTTATGAATGAACGATCTCGATCCAACACAACCGGGATGTCTTGTGTCATGGTCGTCAACGACGGTGCCACCGCATCGTCACCACAACTATTGGCACACCATCAACAAAAACTACCTCACATCGCCCATGATAACATTTGAAAGAATTACCATACCATGGATCAGCGCATTTGTCTTTGGCGTCGTCCTTCCGTTTTATGGATTACTCGCTTCGTGTGCCGTTGTCACTGTCGTCGCCGCCGTTGCACTCAATAATGGTACCGCTGCTGATGCCGCTACCAAAGCCAAAACATCAAGTCCACCACGGCCGTCGCCATCGCTGCGGTCCGTCATCTCTCGTGCATAGGCATAGGCCTCGTGCGTCACAGAAATACCGCCAACGTCATACAGCATCGCATGGAGAAACACTTTCATCACGGGATGCCGGCGCGTTGACGCACGTCTGGCGCACTCAAACGATAAAAACTGCGATATCGTCTGGAACTTGTAGTGGGTATCCCACGTTCCCTCACGCAGTACCCGACGCATGTAGTCAATGCCCGCGTCATCAAACATACATCCAATTTGATGCAACGTAAACGACAGTTCGTCAAAATGAAATAAAACTAGCCACGTTAAGAGGGCACTCGCAAACACACCCGCACTCGACCGCGCAGTACTACACACCGTGACAGCAGGGGTGACAGTGGTGGTGGCGCCAACGCCTCCTCGTAATACCGGCGGGGAAAACAGCCACGACCGATCAACCACTGTACGCGGAGAAGGAGGAGGAGGAGGAGGGACGGTAGCAGCGGCGGTACCACTAATACGGATACTGTTAAATGCAGAGTCCTCACGGCGCCGTTTGCGTTCGCGATCATCACACCCGCGTTGATGGCACGCGGGGCAGTCGCACGTTTGCTCAAATTTACGCGCCAGCGCATCAAACCATCCGTTGTTGTCTCGCATGTTTGCAAAAATATCCAAATAGCCCGTACGCCGGAACAACTTGACCAAATGCAGCAACAGCATCAAGACGTTACACTCGTCTAAAGCATCCGGGTCGTCGTCGTTGCCATCACTATTACTGTTACTGCCACGGTGGCCGCCCCACGCGTACAACTTCCATTCGCGCCCCCCAAAAGTATGCGGCCCTTGCGATAACGGCGGCAAAATCACACTGACAATTTCGCCCCGCTCGTCGTATTTCGGATGACAACAATACCACGCCATGTGTCCAAACACAAACATGTTGCGCAACACATGCTCAATCACATCGTCCACCACTGCCATTGCTACCAACCCGCTACTGCCGCCACTACTGCTGCCACCGCCATCAAACCGCGGCTCTGGCCGCTTTTGCACAAGCATCTCACACAGTTCGTCAACCAGCCGTAAACGTAAAGGATCTTGCATTTTTGAGTATGTGTTTTCTCCTCCTCCACCACCTCCACCACGACCACTGCAATCACAATTTTTTGTAGTTTCGACAGCGCACGTGGTCGGTCGTCAACAACATGGGAAACAGCGAGTCTTCTCCCACGAACGTTGCAAACAATCAATTGGCAATGCGAATGCCGCGTTACTGTATTTTGTCCGGATGCAGGAGTCCTGCCGAGTTCACTGCCAATGGCAGTCACGGGCGCATCTGGTTCTGCGAAGAACACAAGGGCGTCATGAAATTGTCCAGTACGACAAAACAACAAACGCGAGATGTATCGTGTGCTCGCTGCAAATCGGCAGTTCGTGCAGGCGCCGATGATAATAGTGAAGCCTTTGTGGTGACCACTGACGATGACTTTGAGATCCTGTGCAAATCGTGTCGCGAAAAAATTGCGCTGTCGTACAAGCCAGACGGCCCGCGCGAGGACGTTGACACGTGTCTCAACGACGTCCGCAAAATTTACGCGCGCCCCATTCCCAAACACTGCATGATTGCCGGATGCACGCATATCTGGAATCGCGTCGTTGATGGAACCGATTACCGCTTGTTCGTGTGCGATCCGTGTTCGTTTGGCAGCGGGGCCACAAGCCAAATGCGCAACCCGCCTATTTGCGAGAACAAGGATTGTTACGACATGGCCACGTACACGATTTTTTCCAAGGAGTCGCTTGTTGACGCAGCAGCATCCAATGACAACGCGGACGGGGATCGATCAGAGTCCAAACGAAAAAAAACGTACGGCGTGTATTGTCAAACGCACCGAGACGCTTTCAAATCATCGGCCGCCCAGCGCTTGCGCATTGAAGTCAACGGCCGTGTGTTTTGGTACGTGAATGGGGAATTCACGCCTGCTGATGCGAGCGACGACTAGGACAGGACGGGGCAAATGGAGAAAAAGAGATTATAGTTACCAATTACCAATTTTTTTTGTTTGACTTACGTTGCTACGCGGCAACTCGCCCACTCGCCCACTTTACCACTACTATGTATGTGACTAAACGAAATGATACACGCGAGGCCGTGCGCTTCGACAAAATCACCGACCACCTCGCCCGTCTAGCCGCTCTGCCATACCCCGCCCTCACGCACGTAGACCCAGCCGCCGTCACTCGCACCGTTATCGCTGGGCTCGCCTCGACGGGCATGTCAACCGACGACATCAACCGGCTTGCCGCCGAGGAGGCCCACGTCCTCAGCGCACTCCACCACGAGTACGCCCTTCTGGCGGGTCGCATCTCCATGGAAATGATCGCATACCAAGCCCAGAAACACTGCTCGTCGTCGTCGTCGTCGTCGTCGTCGTCGAGGTTTGCCGATGCCATGCGCCACGCACGCAGCGCCGACGGCCGCTCCTCGCTCCATCCCGATCTACAATATCTTGTCAATAGTCAGGACGAAAACGACGGTCGCGCACTCACGCTCGCTATCATTGACAAGGCCATCCAAGCAAACTCATGGCGCGACTACACGTACAACTACTTTGCCCTGGAAACACTCAAACGTGCCTACCTCTTGTGTGACAACGCAGCGGCAACGGCGGCGTCCGGGACCAGTGGAGTCGTAGTCGTCGTTGAAACACCGCAAACCTTTCTGATGCGCGTGGCCCTGGGCATCCACTACTGCCGCTCGCTCGATGCAACCCGCGTCTCCGACGCCGACTCCGCTGCCGCCGCAATGACCTGGCCCTCGGACGACCCGCTCCTTGTGTATCCGCCCTGGCTCCAGCGCACACTCGCCACGTACCAGTCAATGAGCGAAAAACTCTACACGCCCGCCACGCCCACCCTGTTCAACGCGGGCAAGCGAAAACCCCAAATGGCGTCGTGCTTCCTCTTCCAGATGAGCGCCGATTCGCTTGAGGGCATCTACGAAACAAAAAAACAAATGGCCATCACCAGCGCAGGCAGCGGCGGAATCGGCATTAGCGTAACCAACATTCGCATGCGCGGTTCGCCCATTCACGGCTCGGACGGCCACTCCAATGGCATCGTGCCCCTGCTGCGCACCATCAACGACGACGCACGCTACGTCGACCAGGGCGGCGGCAAACGCAAGGGATCCATCGCGGTCTACATCGAGCCGTGGCACGGCGACATCGAGGACTTTTTGCAGCTGCGCCTGATCGGTGGTGACGAAGAGCGCCGGTGCCGCGACCTGCAACTCGCTCTGTGGATTCCCGACGTGTTTATGGAGCGCGTCATGACCCGCGCCCCGTGGACACTCTTTTGCCCCACCGACGTGCCCGACCTCATCGACGCGTATGGCGACACCTTCACCCAGCTATACACCCAGTACGAACAGCGCGCTGCCGCTGGCCAAATGCGCTGGCACAAGGTGGTGCCCGCCGACGACCTGTTTCAACGCATCACACGCAGCCAGATGGAGAGCGGATTCCCCTACATGCTGTACAAGGACGCGTGCAACGCCCTGTCCAACCAGCAGCACTTGCCCGGCTCCGTGCGCTCGTCCAATCTGTGCACCGAAATCGTCGAATACACCACCCCGTCGGAGCCCGCCGTGTGCAACCTCTCGTCCATTGCCCTGTCGCAGTTTGTCTCGCCCATCGACGCCCACACCGACCGGTTTGACTGGCCCAAGTTCGATCGCATCGTGCGCGAGGTCGTCGATAACCTCAACGCCGTCATCGATGGGAACGCCTACCCAACGCCCGGTCAGCGCGCGTCCAACTTGCGTCATCGTCCCATGGGTATCGGCGTGCAGGGCGTTGCCAACCTATTTACGCGCCTCCGCTTGCCCTTCACCAGTCCTGCCGCTCGCACGCTGCTCCGCAATATTTTTGCACGTCTCTACTACGTTGCCGTGCATCGCTCGATGGAGCTGGCCGCAGAGGCGGGATGCCCACACGAATCATTCCCGGGCTCGCCCTTGTCGCACGGCGTGTTTCACTGGGAGTTGTGGCGTGGACGTGACCGCGACCGCCGTTGTCACTATCTTGCTGGAACGACCGACAGCGCGCTATCGCGACCCGACCAATTCAAGCACCATCCCGACCTGTGGCATCACTGGGAACGCATCCACACCGGGCGCATCAGCGGCGGTAACATCGGCGGCAGCAGCAACGCTTCAGCAGGGGCGACACCAATTTACTCGGTTTCTCCACCCGAGTGGGAGGCACTTCGTCGCGACGTCGTGCGGTACGGAACGCGAAACTCTCTTTTTGTGGCGCCCATGCCCACATCAACAACCAGTCAAATTCTGGGCAACAACGAGGCGTTTGAGCCTTTCACATCAAACGTGTACACGCGCCGCACACTGAGCGGCGATTTTCTTGTCGTCAACAATGACTTGCAGGATGCCTTGTGTGACATGGGCAAGTGGAACGACACAATTCGGGCGCGCCTTCGCGCCGACCGCGGCTCTGTTCAGGGGCTGGTACGCGACCGCATGGTCCCCGCTTGGATTGGCGACGTCTTTCGCACGGTGTGGGAGATTTCACAGCGCGACCTCATCGAAATGGCAGCCGAACGCGCCCCCTACATCGATCAGAGCCAATCCATGAATGTCTACGTGGAGAACGCCACCCCCGATCGTCTGCGTGCCATGCACCTGTGGGCCTGGCTGCTGGGTCTCAAAACGGGCTCGTACTATGTGCACCAACAAAAACAATCCAACGCCGCGGCACCCGTTTATGTTCACGTTCCGACGCCACCTGCTACCACTGCCGTTGTTGCCGCCGCCAAAAGCGCCGCGGACGTACTTGCCGAATACAGGCGTCAAAATCCCGAACAACCCGCCGCCAGGACGGAAGGGGAAACGGAATCAGCGTGCGATATGTGTGCGTCTTAGTTACCAGTTACTTTTTCCACATTGATATTTGCGCCAAACACGTCTGTTGGCAACGTGTCGTACGCGGATACTGCGCAACAACATAGCTCATGATGTGTCCAACCAGCTCCCGCGGCAAATACAGTCGTTTCCGGGCCCACAAAACCCATGTGCGCATGGCGGTAGCAATGTCGCACTCACACTCACACGCCGGCTCATCGCCAACGCCAAGCCGCAGATGATACAAGCAATTGGCCATTCGAACAAATTCCTCGAGCGATGCACATTGGAACTGCCGTGATCCAAAGTTTGACGCCCGTATCGGCACGTAAAAACTAGCGCAATCATCAATGTACCAATACAGCGCAACAAATTGGCCTCGGTAACGTATAGACGCGTATTCGGTTCCAAACTTAATTGCCAATCCATTGTTGTACGTCACCGATGCGCCATTCCATTGCCAAAATACCGCGTACGTGCCATACATGCCAACATGTTTGAGTTTGAAATACGGCACCGTAACGTTGGGTTGCACAATGGGGGCGGGCCACCGCACAACGATGGCAGTTGCATCAAACGAAGACGCTTCCCAATCGTAATACAACCATTCTGGTACTACCACCTGTTGCATGACAACGTCCACCCGTCACTCTTGAACAAAATCAAAAATCTGATCCTTGTTGTTATTCATTATTCATAACAAATTCTTACTCACGCACGTATGTCGCAGAGCACGATAGGTAATGCCGGCGCCGATGCCAGTGCTAGTGCTGTTGCAGTTGACGATCCGACCGCCGCAACCACCACCACGTTCAGTCTGTGGCCCGTTGACGTTATGGGCGAGGTCGTCGTACAATACAATCGACTCGTGGAAATGATGACGCGCGTTATCGATGCCCGCCATAACGCCTCGCTGCCACCACCTGTTGCTGATGCATTGGCTAGGTATTCGGACGATCTTAATACGCTGCGAATGTCACTTGAGGCTATTAAGGCGGCTGTGCATGAAAACCAGCACCTGAGTCGCTTTCCTGTTCCTCCTTTGATCGAAGCGGTCGGTGGTGTAGCGTAAGTGTGAGCGCAATGCAATGCATTGCATTTGAATTAATTTATTTACGCATTTTTTGTTTCTTTCTTTGATTAAAGTCGTGGACGCTTTTATCGTCATGTTGCGCGGACAAGGCACCGGCAATGCGGCTTCCGCTTTTCCTTTGCAATTATCATCATCGTCATCATCCTCATCGCTACCTCCGCCTGCCCCCATCCGCGTCGGTGCGGGCGCGTCCGCTTCCGCGTCAGCCTCCGTCTCCTCGCAAAGCACGCTCACCGGCGTTGTCAACGCGTATACGGCCACCCAGGCCCAGCGCGAGTACATGCGCGAAATGCACCAAAATGACATGCAGCAGGGCACCGATCCGCGCAATTTGGCCACGTCGCTGCGCCGCCGACTCGAACTCGAGGGCTCAACTACCACCATCGACGATGTGTTGGTCGATGGCAAGGAACACGAATACACAAAGCAGAACATGCTGCCCGTCATCGACCAGCGCCTGCCGTGGGGCGAGTCCGTCCGGTTTGACATTGACGATGAGGCGGGCATGCGAAAACACGGTGCACAGCAGCGCCAACTCGGACGCATTCACATCAGCAGCAAAGACCGCGATATCACGGCGCACCCGTCGGCCAACAAATTCACCATTTATTTGTCACCGCACCTTCGAGACGTGTTCGGCTTCAAGCTCGTGTACGCTTCCATCCCTATCATCAGCACGGACGTCCATTACTACTACAATCCCCTACTGCCCATCGATCTCACTCCGGGGCACGTCCAGCAAAATCCCACACTGCTGCGCCGACCCGTATACTCGCCCACCGTGTTTTTGCGCTCGACCGAACTCGGATACATGACCCAGATGAACAATAGCCAGCTCGACAAAAGCAGGCACACCGATTTTGCTACCAACGGGTTTTGCCCTATCCCCCTATACGAGTCCGTTCGTCGGCCCGTGCAAGATTTCTTGGCGTACAACACATCGCAGATTCCCAATGGCTACGGCACCAATGTGCCCCTTGGCGGATACAGCACACCAACGCTATGTTCATTTGCCATCTTTGAGGAGCAGGCCAATCACATGACCGCCAAATGGTTCATCCCCCACCAACACATTGTCAACAAACTCACGTTTGAACTGGTGGTGCGCGACGAAGGCATGAACAACTCAGACAAGGACACCGATTTCATTCCGGCAAATCAGGGCGGCGCCACATCGTCTGACATTTCCCGGTTGTACCGGCCGTACCCCCTGCCCGACGAATCGTTTTTGTCCAAGATCGACCCGTCGTACAGTTATCCCGGTAAGCTCGACCAAAACAACATCGAACTCGTGTTCGACGTATGGGGCATGCGTTAATAGAAACAAACAATAAATAAATACCAATTATTTGAACAATGAACAACATTGATGGAGAACTAGCACTAAAACTTAAAAAACACGAGGGATCTTTGGAAGAGCGACTCATTTTCATCGAAGATGTGCTTGCCCAAGTTGTACGTACAATTGGATTGCACGTGGCAGCCCAAAACCGTGAACACTTGCAGTTTGACAAACGCGCCAAAATGAGTGACAACGCTTCCAAAGCCGACTATTACCTGCAAAGTCATGAAGGATACCTGGAAAATCGCCTCAAAGCTGTCGAAACGCTGCTTGACACCACCCTATGGAACATGCATGTTATGAATATAAATATAAATTCACACCACACCACCGCGCCGGCGCCAGTGCCAGTGCCAGTGCCATCGCCACTACTACTACTACTACTACTACAAGCCGATATGAGTGAACTTGCTACTTTTATTGAAGCACACACGGGCTACTTTGAACAACGTCTTATGATTGCCGAAAGAACACTTTCCAATATGATTCAAAACGTAGAAATGATGCATGCCGAATGTGTAGTTTTGGATGGGCTTCACGTAAATGACAGTTTTAAAGATTGGCATTTCTAGTGTATTTCACGTCACGTCAATTGATCGTCGCGCAAATCCAGTCCCACAATGTATCGCACCGTTCCAGGTGTCACAGGCGCCGAAGCACGAGTCACATTAGTTGCCGGGGGACGCTGGGGTCGCATACCAATCGTGTTCGTCGACGACGACGATGATGATGATGATGATGAATCGTCTGGTCCCGTCGGTTTCGCAGCACCGGCGCCAGCACTCCGCGGATACGGAAAATCAACCGGCGAGAGCTCGGCAATCGTTAGGTGACGCATGTCAAACGTCGTCTGGTACAGGTCGGGCTTCCACGCCGGTTGCTGGTCGTGCCGCTGGCGGCAGTAGTTGGTAAACGCCTGCAGAAACACGTCCTCCCGAATGTACAAGTAATCGCTCGCCTTCTCCGCAATAATTACGTTGGCCCCACCAAACGCCGCCGTTGAGCCACCACCGCCGCTCATCACAAAGTGCGTGCTGTCCAAAAACGCATCCAACACGTTGGCCGACTCGCGCAACTGCTTTTGGCCGTCAATGAAGAACTGCGGCACGTAGCTCCAAATGTCTCGCCCCCCAATCTCGCGCAACATCACGTGATACGCCGCATTGCACTTGACAAGGAGCGCCCCAATCTCCGACTCGAGACTCTGTCGCAACGTGGTGTCCTTCAGGTGCACAATGCGATCCCACAAAAATACCAACATGCGCCGCGCCATCGCACCCTTCGGGTCCTTGTACAAATTGGGAAACTCATTGCCCGCCATGATCACCGGCGGCAAAAAATGATCCACCATTTTGTCGCCCTTGTTCTTGATGTGCACGGCAATCGCCTCGCCCGTCACCATCGTCTGCAGGTCGGTCTGGGGGAAATTGAAATTCTTCTTCACCTCGGGCGCAATAATCACCATCTTGTCGTACAAATCCATCAGGGGAAACTTGTCGCTCGAATCGTTGTTCAAACACCCAATGTCGTCGGGCGTAAAAAAAGCCCGCACCACGTCCAACAGCGTGCTCTTGCCACTGCCCGCCACGCCCTGCAAAAACGGCACAAACTCCAGGTTGTCCATCTCACGCGTGTTGTACAAACACCGACCAATGCACGCGTAAAACATGAAAATCACCTGCATCATTTGGAGCTGCCGCTCCCGCACATGTTCAGCGTATTGCTGCGCATACAGGCGCGCCTCTGCCTCCGTCCGGACCGCTTTGATCGTGCGACTCGAGCCTGTCTCCGCGTTGAACTGAAATTCGAGGATCCGCTGAAACGTCGGCGTCGGAATCGTATCACGCTGGTACCACTCGGTGCCAATCACGCGCGCCCCCGACGACGTCGTCGCTGTTGTTGGCGTCCACCCCACAGGTCGCACCAGCCAATCCTTGTTAAAGTCCTGGTCAAAGAACTTGCACGCGTACGGCGCCGGATTCAACGGCCCATCGGAAAACGCATGGAAATGCTGCCGCTTCGCATCAAACAGCCCGTTGCGATAGGAGAACAAGTGCCGGTCCCGCTCAATCTCGGGTAGCTCATAGAAATTTCCGTTGCACAGCATGCGAATCGCCGCGGGAATGTTGCTCGCACTCGAGAGCAACTGCACAAACTGCGCCGCATTGCGGGTCGGGTTGGCCTCCATGTACACAAACTCCTCAATGCTCATCACCTTGACCCACGTGTACGTCGCGTGCCGCACGCCCGTTGTTCGGTCCACCACCGTGTGCATCTCATAGATCATCGAGTGGCGCACACGCCCGTACTTGCGCTCGCGACAGATCCGCAGAATGTGTCGAATAAACAAGTGCACATCCTTGTACTCGCGCTGGGCAAACTCAGGCATAAACCGCTGAAACGCGCCGTCGCCCGTCGCCTCGGACACCGAGTACATCGGCTGGTGGTTCAACTCCCATGTGATTGTGTTCTTCAACAGTTCACACCCATAGTAAAGCTGCTCCAGAAATTTGTTGTTCATCACGCTCCACGTGCAGCTGCCGCCACCGCTGCCACCGCTGTTACCGCCGCCTTCCGTGCTGGGACCAGCGCCAGCGCCAATGACGTACCGCGCCGACAACAAATTGGTTCGATCATTCACGCCACACATCATCACCTGCTGCATATACACGGCCGACTTGTACAGCCGCTCGTACCGATGGTTCACCCCCATAACACCTTCGGACAGCAAATCGTTCACGGTCGCATTTGCCGGCATCTCGAACAGTCGCATCGCACGTTTCAACGTTTCACTACCGCCAGCACCCCCAGTACCCTCCAGCGTCACCGCCAGCGAACACATCTTCCGGAAGGCCTCCAAAATAACTTGTTTCCGCCCTTCGGCTGTCCGCGTCTCATCGTCGGCTCCATCGCCAGCACCCGTGTACAAACCGCCACGTCGCACGGATAACCGCCGCCGCAACGTCTCCACAATGTGTGTCACGCCCCCGTCAGGCCCACGTATCGTGGTAGCAGCGGCGACTTCCATGGCAACGCCGACCGCAGCTCTTGCAGGCGACGACGACGACGACTCCCCCCCGCCTTCCTCTCGTCTCTGGCCGGGGACGGCATCCATAGAAGGAGTGGTGAGAATGTTATTGTTATGCACATCTGCGTCGCTGTCCCTCCGCCGCCGCCTCTTCCCCGACATGGAGGGACTTGTTGGCGCTGTTTCCACCGACGCCGCCGCCGCAAATGAAGACGGAGACAAATCAACCGCTGCCAATCCCGCAACAATAGCGTCGGTCATCCACCGCCGTCACCACCGCCACCCACTATAATCAACGAGGCGAAAAACACAAATGCCACACACAATCAAGTGAATGAGTGTAGTGTATATTCTCGTCGTCCAGAAAAAAAGGTTTGCCAAACGCGGTCACCCCGTCCACCACCCGATCAGTATTTTATTGAGCATGGTTGACGCTGGGTTTCGTTACCAGCGCGTCTCGCAGTGGTGGGAGGCGCTCCCATGTCGTCATTGTGGGTGCCAGTACGAGGAAATCATGATAGGAGGAACTAAAAGATTTGACGACAATGCCGATGCGTTGTTGCGCTATAGAATCTGTCGGCACTGCTGGCAACAGGGCAAAAACGACGATTACGCCGTGATCATTCCGCCCATGCTGTTTGATCCATCACCGCTTTCCCACTACAACAACAACGGCAGCGACGACGACGACGATTTTTTTAACAAACCCGGACGCTGGCAAAAACTTTGGGATTTCCTATGGCGAGATCGTTTTTCTTTGTTGATGTGCGGTGTCAAGGAAATCAGTGTTTTTTCTGAGTGTCGCACGTTCACCGTATATCTCGATACGTGGTCAAGAAGTTGCATTGTATGGGACAATATTATGAACTGGGACGGAACGTGATGATGATAATAATAAGTTTTTTTGATGGCAGACGATGCCGGGTTTGCTTACAGGCCGCTGACGGAGCTTTTGCCGTGTCCATTTTGCGGGTGCACGCATGACGAAATCATGATCGGAGGCAACAAACGAGTCGACGACACTGCCGATGAATTCGCCTACAAAATTTGCCGCAACTGCTGGGCCTCAAGACCGGACCGTGAATGCTATTGCACAATTTACTGGCGCCACTGGTCAGACAACATTCAGGATTTTTTCGACATACCAGGAAGATTGGAAAAATTTTGGGCCATTTTGCAACGAGACCGGTTTTCGTTGTTGCTGTGCGGTGTCAAACAAATTCGTGTCATTGCCCAGTGCCGGACATTTGATGTGCGTCTTGACACCATGACGAGAAGTAAAATCAAATATGACGATGGCGATCCAATGAACGACCAGAGTTATGTCGATTCACTGTGGCGATATGACAGAGAAATAAAATCACGACATGGGTAGTAGTAGTAGTAGTAGTAGTAATAATAGCAGTAATGTCTAGCACAGGATCGACAACAACTGCCCCAAGTTTGGTCGTGTCAACATACATGGCCGCATGGACACCCGCAGCTTTGTTCATCTTGTTGATTGTCAAAGCGCTGTACCGCATGGTGGCTCCAACGATTCGCGAAATCAAGTGCTGCGACAAAGTCACTACCAACTCTAGCAGCCGCAACGAATCGGCGCTGATCGTCATTTATGGCGAAAACCAACCACGCCCCGCTACTTCACCACTTCCACCTCCTCCACCGCCTTCCGATATTTCCGCCCCTGCACCGGTGTTGCACGTTTAGCTTGGCTCCACTTTGGATAGTACTGACGTTGCTTGCGCTTGCGCTTGGGCTTGAGCCTGGGCTTCCGCCGCCGCTGCTGCTGCTGCTGCTGCTGCTGCCGCCAACATAAACGGGGGGGTAGACGCCCGCGCATATCGTCCATTGCCTCCGCCGCCCCGACCACCACGCACTGACGTTGATGATGATGATGGCGATGACGATGATCCAACACCCGCACCACCCGCACCGTCTGCGGTCGCCCCACCACGCACTCGTCCTTCCGTCGCCACGCGCTTAAATCGTTTCGCATCGGCAAACGTCGTGATCTCCTTGTTCAAAAACGCATCACTGCGCTCGTTCTCCCGGGCAGATTCGGCCGCTTTTCGCGCGTTATCACTTGCAATTTTGTCCGATTCATGACGCGCATATCGGTAGTGGTCACTCACGTGAAACTCTTCGGGGTTGTTTCGGTAGTGCAACACTTGCCGCCAAAACGCCACCAGATACGGCCGAGCCGTCGCCCACCACTTGTCGTCACGCAGTTTGCGCACCACCACCAATTCTGGGGTGGGGCCCGTCTCGCCATACCCCGCGGGTTTGTACTGAATGAAGTGACACTCCGAGCAACATCCTCGAAGCACCTGCAACAGCGTCTGCACCTGCGGATAATAGTGAAACGGAATCTTTGCTTCAATCTTGCGTTTCCACGGGCACTTCACCTCAAGCAACACAACGTCCAAACGCCACGGTAAAAGCGGCGGCATAGCGGCGGCGGCGGCGACGGCGGCGACGGCAGTATTACCGACATCAACATCACGCCTGAGCACCACGGCAATCCCGTCCGGCGAGGCCGCAATAAATTTCGTCAAGTCGTCGTCATGGTCGCCGTCGTGGTCGCCGCCCCGATACCGTATCAGACCAGTCGTGTACACGTGCAACACTCGCAGTGTCTGCGCATCGCGGGTCGCGCGATAATACTCGATTGCCGGCGTTTCGTACGTATGCCCGTGCTTGAACACAACCGTCTCCAAAAACACGGGAATCGGTACCTCACACCGTTCCACCTTTTCGTACAGCAACTTTGAATACTCGCCCGCCGCGTGACTCGGCTCGTGCGTGATTCCCAACACAACGGCCACCCCAGTGCCCGTCAAAAAATCCTGGCGTTGGCGCTTCCACTCGTCTGTGCCCTGCTCGCAGTGCGTCAATCGCTCAAAATCAAGCACATCTTGCAGTGCCGCCAACCGTCGTCGATCCTCATCTGTCAATTGGTATGCAACCTCGCGTTCCTTGGTAAGTGCTTGCTGGATGTCACGACAAACATCCGTCGCTGTCGCCGTCGTCGCCGTCGCAATCATGGCCGCCATTGCCGATAATACCAATGTGGTACAATCAACAAGTCTTTTTTTATGACTCGCTCACTCACTCACTCACGCACTCACGACGACGGCAGCGCAAACAGCATCAACACCGTCGACGCGATAGGACCCGTGCTCACCAAAAACTCAACAATTCTGCCCTCCCACGAGAATTGGCGAAAGCGACGTTTCCCGGCACCATTTGCTTCATTGACCAACTCGTCCACCGACGCTGTTGCAGCCCACTGGGACACCTCGTCAAAGAGTCGTTGCCTGAACCTGGAGACCCATGGTCGTACAACGCACATGTTGATCGCGCCATTAAACAACACAATCGAGGCCACAGTAGCAACACGATGCAAACCCGCCACCGCCACCACCATCACCGTGCAAAACCAATTCAATTTGTGCCGTCGTCATCGTGCCCGCTCCCCCCGCAACCAAAAAAAAAAATACCTGTACCGGGGATCGAACCCGGAGCCTCCGCATGAAAAGCGAAAATGTTGAGCCATTACACCATACAGGATGTAGAAACGCCACCGGCGCACCTTTTCTCACCAAATACGGGCTTTCCTACGAAGCGGGCATTGTGGTGGGTTGGGCACGACTTTTCCACGCCCGCACACTCAAATAAACAGAAATCACTACCAGAGCCACTACACTCGCCAAAATCAACAAAAACGCGACCGGGCTCGACTGCCACCATCGCATCACAATGCCCCATAGTGTGGGCTCAGGCGTTGGTGTCGGTGTCGGGGTCGGCGTGGGCGTAGGCGTGGGCGTGGGCGTGGGCGTGGGC
>Ga0209698_10004216_pt1 | contig 15807 bp, 14 predicted proteins | sample LitLauG_LLR_2012_FD_187203 | JGI IMG/M metagenome (GOLD analysis project Ga0209698, IMG submission 187203) | Freshwater sediment microbial communities from Pennsylvania, USA - Little Laurel Run_MetaG_LLR_2012 (SPAdes) (version 2) | ecosystem: Environmental > Aquatic > Freshwater > Creek >...
GAGGCAGCCAGGACCGATTCGATCCCGAGCACCTTGCAGGTTCGTATCACGCGTACCGCAATCTCTCCTCGATTCGCGATCAGGATGCGCCGGATGCTCATTCCTGGACCCCGGGGCGCACGCGCAAAAGAATTTCCCCGTACTCGACCAAAGCCCCGTTCTCACCCAGTATCTCGACGACCTCTCCCGTCACTCCCGCGCGCACGGAATTCATAAGCTTCATCACTTCGATGATTCCAACGACGGTGTCTGCACTCACCTTCGAGCCGATTTGCACGAACGGTGACTCGCCGGGCTTGGGCGCCCGGTAAAAAACTCCAAGAAGCGGAGAGGGAACATCCATGAGCCCCGGTTCCGAAGGTGGCTTGACTTTTGGCGCGGCGTCGTGCGTTTTGGGAGCGAATGTCGCAGAAAAGCTTTCGGTCTCTGAAGCTGGAGGCACACGCGCAGCAGAGCCGCGTTGCAAGTTCAATTTAACCCCGTTTATTTCGAGCGACAAACTTTCGAAGCTGGATTCCTCGAGCAACCGCATGATCTCGGCCACGTCCTTGGCCGTAAGACTCATCGGCGCCCTCCAAAGATATTCATGACATGTTGCAGCGGATTCGCCTCGGGTTTGGCAACGGGCACCCGCTCCTTGGAGGACCACACCGTCTCAGGGCGGCTTTGTAACAGGAATATCTTCCCGGAATGATCGATCGCCCATTCGATGTCCTGGGGCCTGCCGTAATGGCGCTCCACCTTGCATGCAATCTCTTTGAGCGCATCTAACTCTTCATCACTCACGCAAGGGACGCGGCGCAGCTCTTCCGAATTCGTAACTTCTCTCGTACCGCCATCGAGTGCTGGCGCGTGTCTCACGTGTTTGTCGCGGATCTCGCGCACGGTAATTTCGCCGGTAATTTTGGCGATGACGAAGCGATCCGGCGTCACCTCACCACTCACCACAGCCGATCCCAGCCCCCAGGCTCCTTCAATAGTAATTACCGAGCGGTCACCCGTCAGCGGGCTGCGCGTGAACATCACTCCGGAACTGCGTGCATCCACCATGCGTTGTACGACCACGGCCATAGCCACTTTGTTTTCAGGTATGAGGCGTTTGCGTCGATAGGCGATCGAGGGGACGGAATAGATGCTTGCCCAACAGGAACGCACAGAATGCAACGCCGCCTCTGCCCCTGTTACCCACAGGTAGGTATCTTGCAGTCCGGCAAAGCTTGCGTCTTCGGCATCCTCTGTAGTGGCCGACGAGCGGACCGCCAACGGCGAGTCTGGTCCTTCGCTGCAAAGTGTGGCGTGTGCGGCGAAGATTTCCGCCTGCAATTCTTCAGGAAGAGACGAGTCCTCAAAACGCGAACGCATCCGTTCCGATATGGACTTTATCCGCTCGAGTTCCTGGTCCCCCAGTGCTTCGACGCTGGGCCGAATAGGTTCTTCCCTTTCCAGTGCGCCGAGGAAGCATTCGAAAGCGGCGGTCCGCACCACAAAACCCGGCGGCACAACAACGCCAGCGCGTGTTAATTCGCCCAGAGAGCCGCCCTTGCCTCCCACCGCTGGACGGTCCTTGAGAGTGATATCGGCGAACCAACTGACGTTTTCGGACGAGCGCATGGCCCACCTGGACTAGAGATAAAGCTGCTTGTTGATCGGAAGGCCGTGCTCGCGGCAATAGGTTTCGTAGTGGTTGATGAACCAGAACACGTCGAGCGTCTCGGTGAACTTGCCGTTGTCATCGTAAAACTCGATGGGTCCCTGGAGCCAGGCGAACAGTTTGACACCCTGAGGGTGATCGCTCACGAGGGTGTGAATAAGTCCGGGCGTCTCGTAAATAAAATCACCCGGACCTGCGACCCAGTCATATTCGAGATAGCGCGTGCTGCCTTCCAGGCAAAACATGACTACCGTGCCACGGTGCTTGTGTGTCCCGATAACACCGGCGGACTTGAGCCATAAAATATTGCTGTAGATGTTGTGGCGGGTATCAAAGACAAGGTGGCGGATGGCGGCGTTCGGTCCGAAGGGCACCCACGGGCTTTCCTCTTCGGAACGACTGACAAACGTGCCAGGGATGCCGTGGCGCTTGATGACGTCCGCGTAAGCTTCCGGAACGTCGACAATCTTATAGGCGGTCGAAAAGGGTGTGGCCATTTTCGATGAAGGCGGTGCTACCGTCTTATTCAGGTCGAGCATGGATTTATCCTCCTGGTTGGTCGGAATCGGGTCGGCTCTCTGGTTCAGCGTACTGAATCTCCACCGAGACTAGCCAGCTTGCTGGATTCGCGCAACCTTAATTCTTGGGACACCTTCGCTCCACACGGGGCCGGCTAATCCAGAATCGTCACGATTCCACGTCCGCCATCCACGCGGATGCGCTGGCCATCTCTGATCCTTTGCGTGGCCGTGCCAGTTCCCACGACCGCCGGCAAGCCGTACTCTCGCGCCACGATGGCCGCGTGGCTCATCGAACCTCCGATGTCGGATACTGCCGCGGCAATCTTCTGAAAAATCGGTGCCCAAGTCGGATTGGTAATGTGACAAACCAGAATCTCGCCTTTCTGAAGTTGAGCGATTTCTTCCACCGACTTCACTACGCGGGCTATGCCCTCCGCCACTCCGCTGGAGGCCGCGAATCCTTTGATCTCCTTGGAATTGGGCTCTTCGCCGGCTTTCAGCCATGCGTCCAGACTTTCGCGGGTGATCCCCCAAAGCATCACAATCGCGGGATCGTCGATGATGTCGGGCACGGGTCCGAGAGCCGGCGGAGTCTCGTGTTTGGCCCATTCTTCGAGGGCCGCTTTGCGCTCCTTCACGAGGGCAGGCCACCGCGAGGGTCCCCGCGGCGGCGAACCGTTTGACCAGGAGGTCATCAGATCGATGATCGCCGCTTCAAGCTCATAGTGCGTCAGTTGAAACACGTCTTCCGTGTCCTCAAAAAACCCATTCTCGGTCAGGAGCCTGCCAAACTCCCGGATCTTGTTAAAAAATAAATTTGTGTACCAGTGCTCGCAATAAAATTTATGCCCTTCAACATAGGGGAACACGCGGTGGGCCAGTTCGATCATCTGATCGTAGGCCGCGCGATCCTCATCGGTTTCCAGCAGAGCCCGGTAGTCCTCAATCAGCTTCTTGCGTTCCGTCATCAGTCTGTCGATCGGCCGCTCGAGTCGTTGCCCGGATTTCACATTGGCGATATAGCCCGGCAATGCGGTGAACGGCATCGAGAGATCATCGTTCCACGAACGATGCTGATGGTAGAAACCGTCACCCACGTTGATGTTGAACCAGGGGTCACGCGAAACCGCCAACTCTTCCAGCCACGCGTTACCGGGCGCTCCCAGTTGTTCAAGAGCTTTAATAATCTCTTCCGGCCGAGCCCCGTCCACAAGCACGCCGTCAACACCAAGCTCGATGGCGCGCTTCGCAAGCCGCCGGAGTTCGTCATCGGGCCGGAAAATTTCCGCCTGAATGCCGGCCACCATCCGGGCCACCGTTTGATCGCTGATTTCCGGAAACGCCTTCTTGCAGAACATGAAGAAAGTCAGGTAGGCGCCATAGCCAAGCAGAAGAAACTCAAAATGGTGCTGCCACATCCGGAAGTATCCCTCGAGCGTTTTTTGGTATATGTCGAGGAGGTAATGATTGGAAGCGATGCCGCGTCCCGCGTGTACATGCTGGATTGGCTCGAATTCCGGGAGTTCGGGTTTCGACAGCGACTCAGATTCCCGGATCAACGCCATCATCTTGTCTTTCCAGTGGGCGAAAAGCCTCTCCCAGTTCGCGTAGTAATAAAACGCCCGGCGTTGAAATTCTTCTGTGCGGCGGGAAATTTCGGCGGGATCGGTCACCCCGTTGCCACCGATGTAAATGCGGCCGCAGATGATCCGGTAGTCGATGCCGAGCGTTGTCGGCAGGGAGTGTACTCGCGTATTCGCAGCCCCCAACGCGCAGTACGCGGCCTCCGCCGTTATGGTGTCAAAGGCGCTCATGGGCTGCGGAAAGTGCATGGAATTGTAAAACCAGAAGCGCGAATCGTCTTCTTTACTGAACTGCATATAGTAGGGGTAGGCGGCCTGCGCTCGCTCGGTTCCAGGGACGACCTGGAGCGAACTTGGGAGCGGAAAGCCCTTGGGTTTGACCGTTGCACTCATCTCGGTATCCGTCTGGTACAACATCGCAAGTTACTTGCTTCTGGGCCGTGATATTACCACATGGTTTCTCAGCCCTTGGACCTAGCTGTGCGCCGCTTCCACTGCGATTCGCAAAACCCGTTCATCGGTGTCCCCAAAAAGCGCTTCCAGCAGCTCAGGGCGATTTCGCTGCAGCGCGCGGCTATTCACCGTCCCTTTCTCTGTCAGTTCGCCCGCCGCGCCCGAGGGTGGATTATCAACAAGCAGAGCCGCAACGATGCGGTTGGAGCTCCCCGTTCCGGCCGCAGCAATCTCAGCCAGGCGCTCGTGAAAAATCGCCCGCAGAGTTTTGTCGGAGGCTAGCCGTGCTGGCGGAGAGGCCGAGACCAGTCCCACGGCGGCCGCACACGCCTCCCAATCCGGAAAAATGAGCATGCGCACGTCTTTCCGGTCTGCGCCCACGATTACAACCTCATTGGCCAGCGGCCGCAAAACTTCCAGCGCGTTGAGCCGCAACTTGCCGGCGCTTACACGCGTGCCGGAAGTCAGCTTGAAATCCTCACTGATCCGCCCATCGAAGTGCATCCCCGCTCTTGGGCGCTCCGGATCGATAAAACTCACCAGATCACCCGAAAGAAAGAAACCCTGATCATCGAATGCGGCTGCCGTGGCCGCCGCATCTCGCCAATAGCCAGGAGTGACATTGGGCCCTCGATAGCGAACCTCGAAGCTGGTATCGTGCGGCACCAATTTCAGCTGCAACCCGGCCACGGGCACGCCGACCACGCCGGGGCCGTTATCATCCAAGGTGCTGAACATGGCGACAGGGCTTGTTTCCGTCATGCCCAAACCGGTGACCGTCAATATCCTTTGCCCGACAGCTTTGACCGCCAAACTTTCCAGCGCGAACCACGTGGTTGGCTGCATCGAAGCCGCCGCATACCAGAGAAATTTGACGCGCTGGAAAAATCTTTCGCGCAGGTCGGGTTCAGCCTCGAGATGCGGAATCAAGAGTTCGTAACCCCTGGGCACATTGAAATAGATTGTCGGCGAGATCCGCCGCAATACCTCGAGACTCGCGTCGAACAAACCGGGCGTCGGCTTTCCAGGATCGATGTAGAGCGTGCCACCATTGTGAAGAATGAGATTGAAATTGCTGTTGCCGCCCGCAGTGTGATTCCACGGAGCCCAATCCACCATCAAGGGCGGTTCATCCGCAAGGACGGGCGCCACCTGGCGCTTCATCTGCGCATTCGCACACAGCATGCCATGAGTATTGATCACGGCTTTTGGCATGCCGGTCGAGCCGGAAGTGAAAAGATACTTGGCGACGGTGTCTCGCCCGACGCGGACCGCCGCTGCCAGAACGGCTTCCCGGCGATTTCCGTCGCCATGCAGTGTAGCGAGATCCGTCATCTTCGGTGCCGCGGACGCATTGCGGAGGGCGACGATGGGAATGTCCACCTGCAGGGCCTTTTCAATCGCCCGCCGATAGAGATCGCCATCCTCCACGACAATCATTCCGGGGGTCAACAATCGAAGACTATGAGCGAGTTTTAGGTAATCGGTGCTTTGTAGCGCATAGGCCGGCGCGATCGGCGCCAGGGGAATCCCAACATAGAGCGCCGCCAGCATGATCAGCGCATGATCGATCCCGTTCGCGGCGAGAATGGCCAGCGGCCGGTCTGGGCCAAGTTCGAACCGCAGTAAGCCCTCGGCCAAATTGAGTGCCGCTTCACGTGCGTCGCCATAGCGGATCGTCCGTTCGCCGCCTTTCGTCTGCTCGACAAGGAAGACACGGTTCGGCGCTTCCCGCGCCCAGCGATCCAGCCAGTCTCCGATCCTGTGATCGTAGGGCGCCAGCGGCTCAAGCGACCTCATCAGGGAGCCGCCATCCTCTTGACGCACCAGTTCGACGTCCGGCGAAAAGAAATGCACGGGCCGCAGCGGCGCGCTCAGGATGGCAGTGCGATCGTTAAGTGTACTCAACGAGGGGAGCTTAATAGATGTGCATTCGAGTCGCAAGGCCTGTGCTAAGCTTCTTCACGAAGCCGAAGGAGAAGCTCTTTCCGATGGGTCGCTCGTCAGAGCAAGTCATGAATCGTCCCATCAAACTCGTATCCAACGACTCGTCCAATCAGGGTGACGGATTGCCTGCCGACGATGAATTGTCCATCGACGTTTATGATCAGCCGGGTCACTTGATTCGCCGTGCCCATCAGATTGCTGTGTCCATGTTTCACACGACGATCGGTTATGACGTCACGCCCATCCAGTACGCAGTTCTCAGAATTTTACAGGATCACCCCGGCATCGATCAGGTCACGCTGGCAAGATATTGTGCCCTGGACACTTCAACGGCCGCGGATCTCGCTGTGCGGCTGGAGGAACGCGGGCTCGTGAAGCGTATGATGCCCATGAAGAGCAAGCGTTTTCGCGTGCTCCATCTTACTGCCGAGGGTGTGGTCTTGCTGAAAAAGCTGGTCCCGTCCGTTTACATGATGAATCGCCGGCTGGTGCAGCCGCTGAATAAGGACGAACAGAAGGTCTTTCTCCGCCTTCTGAAAAAATTCGTGCATCTAAATAACGAGAGAAGCAGGGCGCCCCTGGATCGGAGGCGAACCGATGCGCAGTCTAACCCTTCGACGCGTGCCGAAACGCGCCGCATTCGCCGGCGGAAGCAAGCCTAATCGGGACTTGCCGGCCGGGGATGTTGCGGCTCGCCTGACCTCTGCATTGCCCGATAATCGCCCGTGGGAATCTTTTCGGCCTTATCCGCATCAATCGCACTTAAAAAACTATCGAAGTTTCTGCCGGGAATCTGGTATGTTCCGTGTACTGAACGAGTGTGTCCGGATATAGCCGTGGGAGCATTCCGGACTACTAAACTTTTGCACTAGGGTTGCTTCGCTAACGAAAGACCGCGGTGCTCTGGTGGGACTCGCAATTTTGCCGAGGGAGAATGGATATGAAAGAAAAGAGTTTGGAGGATAAGCTGCAAACTTCGGGAAACCCAGTCACCATGCTGCGCAACTCGCAGATCGGTGCATACGTCTATCCGGTGGTTCCCTCGGAATACTCCAACTGGCGCGACGAACAGCGTGCCTGGCGCGAAACCGCCGTTCTCTTCGACCAGTCCCACCACATGGTCAACATCTATGTACAAGGCCCGGACGCCCTCAAATTGCTTTCGCATTTGGGGACCAACAGTTTCGCGAATTTTCCGGTGAACCGCGCCAAGCAATTCTCTCCCTGCAGCTACGACGGCTACGTGATTGGCGACGGCATTCTTTTTCATCTTGAAGAAAACCGGTTGGTATTCGTGGGGCGGGCGCCCACCGGAAACTGGATTCAATTCCACGGCGAAACCGGCGGATACAACGTCAAAATCGAGAAGGACGACCGATCTCCTTCCAATCCCAGAGGCAAGGCGGTTGTCCGCAGCTGTTACCGTTTTCAGATTCAAGGTCCGAATGCGCCGCAGATCCTGGAGCGGATAAACGGCGGGCCGGTTCCGGAGATCAAGTTCTTCAACATGGGCGTTATCAACATTGCGGGGCGCAAAGTCCGCGCGCTGCGCCACGGCATGGCTGGCGCGCCTGGTTTGGAAGTCTGGGGACCGTACGATGAACGCGAGGAAATCCGGGAAGCGATTGTCAGCGCCGGAAAGGAGTTTGGCATGCGGGAAGTCGGCGCCAGAGCTTACTCCACGAACACTTTGGAGTCCGGCTGGATTCCTTCACCGCTCCCCGCGGTTTATACCGGCGAAAAGATGAAAGCCTACCGGCAGTGGCTGCCGGCGTCGGGGTATGAAGCGAGCGGCTCCCTGGGCGGCAGCTTCGATTCCAGCAACATCGAAGACTACTATATGACTCCCTACGCCCTGGGTTACGGTCCCTTCGTCAAATTCGACCACGAGTTCATCGGCAGAGAAGCGCTGGAAAAAATGTCCGGGAAACCGCAGCGGAAGAAAGTAACATTCGCCTGGAACCCGGAAGACGTCATGAAGGCGCTTTCTTCCTTATTCGAGGCGGGCGATCCGTATAAGTACATCGATTTGCCGCAATCAAATTACGCTTCGGCGTCGTACGACAAAGTGCTGAGCGGCGGAAAAACCGTGGGCATGTCGATGTTCACGGGCTATAGCTACAACGAACGCTCCGTGTTGTCGCTGGGTGTGGTGGACGCCGAAATCGAGGTCGGGACGGAAGTCAAACTACTTTGGGGTGAGGCCGGCGGCGGGTCGCAGAAGCCAACCGTCGAACGCCACAAGCAGTTGGAAATTCGGGCGATTGTCAGCCCGGTGCCCTATTCAAGGGTGGTTCGGGAGACTTATGCGAAGGGCTGGCGCATGGGGCAGGCGTGAGTAGAACCCCACTTAGAGCGCCCGATGCGCGTTGAGCCAATCCACGGTTTTTTTGAATCCGCCAAAGACAAAGAAATGGAGCCCGGCGACTCCCGGTGGCAGAGAGGCTGCGCTTCCATCTTCGGTAGAAGCGGCGATTCCTTGAATGATGGGTTCCGGTCCTTTTTCGGTGAGCAGCTTTGCGAAGGATGAATTTTCTGTAAGCACGTGAAGTGAATTGCCAATTCCGCAGCGCACCGCATAGCGCGCCAGCGTGATCAGCCCGGCAGGTCCGGCAAGGCCCACCCGCACCGGCACATCAACGCCTCGCACACGAAGCCGCCGCAGCCAGTCAACGATTGGCTCCGGTTTGAAGCAGAACTGGGTGACGATCGAAAGTTGCAATCCTGAGATACGCGCGAAACGCACCTTTGCTTCGAGGGCTTCTTGCAAAATGGTGTCGGAAATGTGCGGATTGCCTTCGGGAAAACCAGCTACAGCTATGCGAACAATGCCCGCCTTTTGAAACACGCCTGTTTGCATTACGGCGAGGCTGCTGTCGAAGGGTCCGGCGGGTTTGGGACGGTCGCCGCCGATGATAATAATGCGGTCCACACCAGCCTCGCCGGTCAGACGCGCGGCAACTTGCTCGAGTTGCGCCGCGCTCTCCAGATGGCGCGCGCCAATGTGGGGCACTGGCAAGAAACCTGAGCGCCGCAATTTTCCCGCTGCCGCAATCATGTCCGCGGGGTCTGTGCCCGGAATCCAGGTCAGGAAGATTTCCGTTTCCGGATCGAGGCACTCGGGGGCCAAATCCAAAACCTTTTTCTCGCCGGGATGCAGTTCGATCGAATAACCCTGCAGCATCCGGGCGATGCTGCGCGGGGCGGCGGAGATTTCGCTCATGGGAGGGCCTCTCCTGGCGGCGAGACTTCTACATTCAGTATACTGAACTTCAACGACATATTCCTCGGGAATGGGATTCCTTGTCAAGACCGTTGCCTGCTTTTCTTTTCGATAAACGCCCTAGTGACCAATCCCTAAGCCTGGTGAGCTTGCTGGCCTAATCATTGCCAACGTGTAGCGGATGCGGAATTCTACCATGGGGAGTTTTCCCCATTGATTTCGCTCTGCTTGACACCTCCGCGGAAAAGTGAGAGGTATGGTTAAGTGTACTCAACCTCACAAATGATTCAGTAGGATCCGATCCTTGGATGGTGCGCCTTCCTGCGAGCCTGGAGGCAACCTGCGGCAGAGGCAACCGATGCTGAACGAACCGATCATGGATGTGGCGCATCTCGGCCATCTGGAGCTGCTCACTCCCAAACCCCAGGAGAGTCTGAGATTTTTTGTGGATGTGATGGGGATGACGGAATCGGGCCGCGAGGGCGACTCAGTTTTCCTGCGCGCGTACGACGACTACGAGCGCCACTCCTTGAAACTCACGGCGTCCAAATTGCCCGGACTTGGCCACGTCGCCTATCGCACGCGCACGCCGCAAGCGCTCGAACGCCGCGTTGCCGCGCTGAAGGGCTCGGGCTTCGAGCTTGGATGGACGGAGGGCGATCTGGCGCACGGACCTGCCTTCCTGTGCCAGGACCCGGACGGGCACAAGATCGAGCTCTACTACGAAACGCAGTGGTACCAACCGCCGCCGGAACTCCGGCCCGCTCTGAAAAATCAGGCGCAGCGCTTTCCTGCCCGCGGCATAAATGTCCGCCGGCTGGACCACTGGAACGGGCTGGCCGCCGATATTGCAGCCAATCGCGAGTTCTTTGAAAAATACCTGGGATTCCGCTTGACCGAGCAAATCGTGCTCGATGACGGCTCGGAGGCCGCCATGTGGATGACCTGCACAAACAAAAGTTATGATTTCGCTTACACACGCGACCACACGGGAAGCCACGGACGCTTTCATCACATCACCTACGCCGTCAACAGCCGTGAAGAAGTTCTCCTGGCGGCGGACATCTGCCTGGAGAATGGTGTTTATATCGAGACAGGCCCGCACAAGCACGCCATCCAGCAGACTTTTTTTCTTTACGTTTACGAACCCGGCGGCAATCGCGTGGAAATCGCGAATGCCGGCGCCCGCCTGATCCTGGCGCCGGACTGGAAACCCATCCGCTGGAGCGAGGCCGAGCGCAAGAAAGGCCAGGCTTGGGGACTCAAGACCATCGAATCATTTCACACCTATGGCACGCCACCGGTGGACGCAGACACCAAGGCGTGAACGGAGAATAGCCGCGGAGCGCTACAATCCCCTGAGGAGTTGCTAATCTCGCAAGAGAAAGGTGGCCATGGTGGAGGTCAAGAAAACCGCACTTGTCGTCAGCGCGCATTCCGCGGATTTCGTGTGGCGCGCCGGCGGGGCGATTGCTCTCTATGCGGAACGCGGATGGGAAGTGACGGTCGTGTGCCTCTCCTTCGGCGAACGGGGAGAATCCGCGAAACTCTGGCGTCAGCCAGGAATGAACTTGGACGCGGTGAAAGCCAACCGGCGCCAGGAAGCGCTGCGCGCGGCAGAGATCCTTGGGGCCAAGGTGATTTTCTTCGACGTGGGTGATTACCCCATGCGCATCCCTGATGCCATCCTCTTCGAGCTCGCAGCGCTCTACCGCAAAATCCGGCCGGAGTTCGTTCTCACGCATTCGCTGCAGGATCCCTACAATTTCGATCATCCCCTGGCCTCCCACGCGACTCAAGAGGCGCGCATCGTGGCGCAGGCTCATGGGCACGAACCCGGCACACCCGTGATTGGCGCGCCGCCGGTCTTTTTATTCGAGCCGCATCAACCGGAGCAATGTGAATGGAAGCCGCAGGTACTGCTGGACATCACTCCGGTGTGGCCGAAGAAATACGCGGCGTTCCAGGAAATGAAAGCGCAAGAACATTTGTGGCACTACTACGAGCGCGTGGCATTGCAGCGCGGCGTGCAGGCCTCGCGCAATTCGAACAAGAATATCCAGTACGGAGAAGCGTATCAGCGCGTCTTCCCGCAGGTGACGGAGGAGTTGCAATGACCACGCCCGTAGTCATCCGAAACGTCGACCGGCCACCGGCTGCTTTGGTATCGGCGCTGGAAAAATATGGGGTCTCGACCGTTCACGAGGCACGGGGCCGCCGCGGATTGCTCGCCGCGTACATGCGCCCGATCTACGCGGGCGCGGCAATCGCCGGACCGGCGGTCACGGTGTCCTTGCCGCCCGGCGACAACCTGATGATACACGTCGCGGTGGAAGTATGCCGCCCGGGCGATGTCCTCGTTGTGGCTCCAACTTCGCCTTGCACGGATGGTTACTTTGGCGAGTTGCTGGCGACTTCCCTGCGGACGCATGGTGTAAAGGGCCTGGTAATCGATGCGGGATGCCGCGATGTTAGATCCCTCACGGAAATGAAATTCCCTGTCTGGAGCCGTGCGGTCAGCTCGCAAGGAACGGTGAAGGCCACGCTCGGCTCGGTCAACGTGGGAATCGTGTGCGCGGGCGCCCGTGTAGAGGCTGGGGATATTGTTGTCGCGGATGACGATGGGGTCGTGGTCGTGGAACGCGGCGCCGCGCAAGGGGTGGTTGCCGCGGCGGAACAACGAGTTCGCAAAGAGGAGGCAACTCGTAAGCGACTGGCGAACGGTGAACTCGGGCTGGACATCTACGGCTTGCGCCCCAGACTTTCGGAACTTGGCCTCAAGTACCAGTAAAAGGAGAATCGCATGGCGCGGCCATCGCAAACCGCGATCGCTTGCACGTTGATGCGCGGCGGCACTTCCAAAGGGCCCTTCTTTTTGGCGAGTGATCTCCCGGGGGATGACCAGTGCCGGGATCGCGTGCTGCTCGCGGCCATGGGTTCTCCCGATCCCCGCCAGATTGACGGCGTTGGCGGCGCGGATCCTCTCACCAGCAAAGCGGCGATCGTTTCTCGCTCGGCGAGGCCGGGAATCGATGTCGATTATCTTTTCGCACAGGTTTCCATCGATCGCCCCCTCGTGGATGTGACCCCAAACTGTGGAAACATGCTGGCGGGGGTCGGGCCATTTGCCGTTGAACGAGGTTTGGTCGCGGCGACCGATCCGGTCACCCTCGTCCGCATTTACATGGTGAACACGGGAAACATCGCGGTGTCCCACGTGCCAACGCCTGGGGGCGAGGTCGCGTACGCAGGCAATGCCTCCATCGCGGGGGTGCCCGGTACGGCCGCGGCGATTCGCATCGACTTCCTCGACACGGCCGGCTCCGTCTGCGGCGCGCTTTTGCCTACCGGCCACGCGCGCGACGATATCGATGGCATCGCAGCCACGCTCATCGACAATGGCATGCCGGTGGTGGTGCTGCGCGCCGCCGATTTTGGAAAATCGGGGTATGAAACTCCTGCGGAGCTCGACTCCGACAAAAATTTCAAAACACGGCTCGAGGAGATTCGATTGGCCGCCGGTAAGCGCATGGGTTTGGGGGACGTGCGATCAAAAGTGGTGCCGAAGATGACGTTGATCGCGCCACCGCAAACGGGAGGACATCTGGCGACGCGAACGTTCGTTCCCCACAAATGTCACGCGGCCATTGGGGTCTTGGGAGCGGTGACTGTCGCAACGGCGTGTGCCATTCCCGGCTCCGTGGCCAGCGGAATCGTGTCCTTGCCAATAGGCTCTGTGAAGCGGCTTTCCGTCGAGCATCCCGGCGGCGAATTTTCGCTCGAAATTGAGGTCGAAGAAAAGAATGGCGGCGCAGTGAAGGTGAGCCGCTCGAGCCTAGTTCGAACAGCTCGAGCGTTGTTCCGCGGTGAACTTCTGATTCCGGCGAGCATTTGGGATGGCCAGGTTTCCCAGCCCTCCAGCGTGAAATCTCACGCTGTAGAGTCGGCCTAGCGCCGCGACCCTTGCAGAAGGCCACCGCAACGGCAGCGAATTGCCGCTTCAGACCCCAAATTTCCTAAGGATCTATTATCAGGAATTGTGCGAGGTTTTCTCAGACCCCAGAGAGATGGCCGTTGCCCTGTGCCAGAATCGAACTATCCGCATTGTCCGCGGTGAACCGCAATGCCGAGCGGGTCATATTGATGCTCGTCTTTGCGACACAGGCGTGTTCATACATCAGGGCGGCGACTCGGGTGCCTTCCCCATTCTCTAGCGCCTGAACGATAGCATGGTGATGCAGGTGAGCGTAGCGGAGCCAGTCGTACATGCGGGGCAGGTCTACCTTGTCGAATGCAATGGCATGCGCTGCCGCAAAAGGAATCCGGCTATTGCGCTCAATTGCCTCCGCGACAACCTTGCTCCCTGCTCCCTGGATAATTAAGGAGTGGAACTTCTGGTTCATGTCGCCGTAACTCGCTTCATCCGCGTGAACCAGGTGTCCCTTGGTAAAAATCGCGTCGCCTTCGCGAAGACACTCTTGCAGCGAATGCAGGAGCCGGCGCGGCGGACCTTGTTCGGCCAACATACGCGCGGCCAGGCCTTCAAGCACCCCACGAACGTCAATCGCGTCCATGATCTCCTGCGGTGTGAACGCCCTGACAACAAAACCACGCGTGTCGAGTTGGGTGAGCACTCCTTCCTGCGCGAGAATCGGTAATGATTCGCGAACGGGAGTCCGGGACACTCCGAGCTTGCTGGCAAGCTCCACTTCACGCACGCGCTGCCCCGGGCGTAGTTCTCCCTGGAGGATCATCTCGCGAATTCTTACCACCACGCGTGAATGCTTGTCGGCCATATTGTATACAAATTTATCCAGGATGCGCGCAACGCCTGATGGATGTTACCAACTCCAGCGAGCACACGCAATCTTGCAGGGGTAATGCATAGGAGGGGAAGGTGCAGACAGCGGAGAACTCAGGCCCTCCCTAAAACCCAAAAATTGGGCCCGCGCTCCGCTTCGAGTTTGCTTAGCAACTCCCGATGGATCTCGCGAACACGCGCGGGCGCAATTGCTTCGGATCGATCTACCTCCTCAATTTGCAGGCTCGTTTTATCCTCGTAGAGGTGTTCGCCCATGAGCCGGCCCCGCTCGTCGTATGGCCAAATGAAGGCCTGCCGGCTGTGCAAATGATAAAGCCGGTCCGCATATTCAACCTTATAGCCGATGAGTTGGAGGTCAGCGCCTGCGGCGAGTTGATGGAATGTGATCTCATCGCAGATCCCCCAGTCCTCAACAGCCAGGCGATCATCGGAGTGCCACAGGACTGTCTCGCCGACGCTTTTATAAAACCCCAGCACACCAGCTTTCCCTTCAATTACGCCGGGGTTCACACCCCAAGTTACTCGATAAACGGGGTGATCCACGATCATGTCCGGCGCCAGGATCTTGTCGTACTCCCCCGCGCCCTCCAGGTGCACATGCCGCCAGAAGTTGAGGAGGATTGTGCGATGCAGTGGCTTTGTCGTGCGTTTTAGAAGTTCTGCAGTAGGCTTCATGCAGCCATACACGGCTTGCTCGAATCGGTTCATATTAGCCCCCATTTGGAGTACTCCAGAGTGAAGAGTACGGTGGGTGAATCAAAGAGCATCCCTGGCTTCCTCATTTGATCTATATCTCGATGCAAATCTTTCCGAAATGGACACCCCGTTCTTCACGCTGAAACGCCGTCGCCAATTCCCCTAATGGATAAACCCGGTCAATCACCGGCTTGATGTTAGTTGCCTCGACCGCTCGGACCATTTCCTTCTGTTGCTGCCTGCTTCCAACGACAAGGCCTTGAAGTTTCTGGTGGCGGCCCATGAGCGCGGCGGTGGGAACTGTGCCAGCAGCGCCAGTAAGCACGCCAATCAGTGCGATGTGACCTCCAATGCAACATGCCGTGATCGACTGTGGCAAAGTTCCGGGTCCGCCTACTTCGATCACATGATCGACGCCGCGCCCCCCCGTAAGTTTCCGTACAACTTCGCCCCAGTTTTCATGGTGTTTGTAGTTAATGACATGCTCTGCCCCAAGTGCCTTGAGGCGTTCCAGCTTTTCATCGGACTTGGAAGTAGCGATGACTGTCGCGCCCATTGCCTTCGCTAACTGAAGCGCAAAAATGGAAACCCCACCCGATCCCAACGTCAAAACACTTTCTCCCGCCTTTAAACCGCCGTCTGTCACCAAGGCTCGCCAGGCTGTCAGGCCAGCAGTAGTTAGTGTGGCCGCTTCGCAATCGTTATAGTTCTTTGGCGCGAGCGTAAACCAGTTTGCCGGCGTCGCCACCATTTCACGAGCGTATCCGTCAATTCCATCGCCCGGCGTTGTCGAAAAACCGGATGAAGTTGGTACGCCATCCTGCCACTTCGGAAAAAAGCACGAGACCACGTGATCCCCTACGGCAAACTCGCTCACTCCCGCGCCCACCGCTTCAACCACCCCGGCGCCA
>Ga0209698_10004218_pt1 | contig 15806 bp, 8 predicted proteins | sample LitLauG_LLR_2012_FD_187203 | JGI IMG/M metagenome (GOLD analysis project Ga0209698, IMG submission 187203) | Freshwater sediment microbial communities from Pennsylvania, USA - Little Laurel Run_MetaG_LLR_2012 (SPAdes) (version 2) | ecosystem: Environmental > Aquatic > Freshwater > Creek >...
AGCTTTTCCGGCGCGAAGTTCATCTGCCTCGCCGATTACGCAAACTCTCGCGGTGCGGCGGATATGGGGCTTTATCCCGATCTGCTGCCCGGCTATCACTCGACTGCCGGGAATACCGAGTTTCACAAAGAGTGGGCGCATATCCCGCAGACGCCGGGCCTCGATCTGCCGGGCATGATCGAAACCGCGAAGACCGGCAAACTGAAAGCGCTCTACGTGGTCGGATCGAATCCGATTGGACGCATGCAGATTGATCCATTTGCGTTCTCCAAGAGCTTCGTCGTGGTACAGGACATGTTCTTGACCGAGACCGCGATCATGGCCGATGTGGTTCTCCCTGCCGCAAACGCTTACGAAAAGTCAGGGACATTCACGAATACTTCCGGCGATTTGCAGCTAGTCAAAAAAGCCGGGGAAGTTGCCGGCACCAAGAGCGACTTCGAAATGATCGTTCGCATCGCCGATGCCATGGGATTCGAGGTTCGCAAACTCGTTCCGATTGGCGGTGGAACGCACGCCGACATGGGACAGTCGCGCGGGGCTCAGTCCGGCGAGGCTGATCGTCACGCAGTCTGGTTGCAGGAGCAAGGCCTTGAGCCGAAGCTCAGCCCGCTCGATCCAATGGCCATTCTGGACGAGATTCAGCGCCTCGTTCCCGGCTACGACGTGTCTCGCATGAACCTGCTCGCGGGCAACAGTGAGCATACTTCGCTTACCAACAGCGGCGCTGGGGCGGAGCACAAAGCGGAATCGATCTCCCCGGCCAACGACAGCCTGTTTACTTCGGGCACGCTGGGACGTTATTCGCGGACGTTGAAGTCGGTTTTGGAGAGTCACGAAGTCAAGCAGTCGGGAGTGGCGGCAGACTAGTTTCCAGTGACACCGGTTTCATCTGGACATCTGAATTTGCGGTCTCGAACTACGGAGAGGAAAACAAGGCTTTGCCGATCTGGCTCTACATTTTGGCGTCGGTCATTAAGTCGGCGATTGTTCTGGTTGTGCTGCTCACGGCCGTCGCCTACACGGTGTGGCTGGAGCGCAAGGTCGTCGGCCACATGCAGAATCGCTGGGGACCCACGCGGGTCGGCCCGTTCGGGCTGCTGCAGCCACTCGCTGACGGCGCAAAGTTTCTATTCAAAGAAGATCTGACTCCGCCCCACGTCTACCGGCCGCTGTACATTGCGGCTCCGCTGATTGCGGTCATCTTCGCGTTGACGTCGATCTCGATGATCCCCTTCGGCAACTCAGTCACGATTGCCGGCTACAGCATTCCGCTGCAGGTCACCGATGTGAACACCGGCCTTTTGGTGATCCTCGGCATTACCTCTATCGGCGTTTATGGCGTCGCGCTCGCCGGATGGTCGTCGAACAACAAATACTCTCTGCTCGGCGGACTGCGCGCCAGCGCCCAGATGGTAAGCTACGAAATTTCTCTCGGCCTTTCTCTGGTGGGCGTACTGATCATGTCCGGCAGCTTCAGCCTGCGCGACATTGTGAATTCGCAAGGTGGACACTTCTGGGGATTCATTCCCCGCTGGAATATTTTTACCGGTCAGTTCATCGGCTTCTTCTGTTATCTGATGGCGGCCTATGCGGAAACGAACCGCATCCCGTTTGACCTGCCGGAAGCCGAAACCGAACTCGTCGCCGGATATCACACCGAATACAGCGCGATGAAGTTTGCCATGTTCTTCATGGCGGAATACGCCAACATGATCACGGTGGCCTGCCTGGCCACGCTGCTGTTTTTCGGTGGATGGAACGGGCCACTGTTCGGCCCCGCCATCCTGCAGGCGATCCTTCCGGTGTTCTGGTTTGGCGCCAAGATTTTTGCGTTTCTCTTTTTGTATATCTGGGTGCGGGGTACGTTGCCGCGCTTCCGTTACGACCAGTTGATGGCGTTTGGCTGGAAGTTCCTGCTGCCGCTGTCGCTGGCGAATGTGATTGCCACTGCCATCGCGGTGGCGTGGTAGTCGAAAACGAAATTCATGCTTAGTGTTCATTTAATTCTGTTTCTGGCCTTCGGAGCCGTTGCGGTAGCGGGCGCTGTTAACTTGCTGGCGCAGACCCACCCGATCAACTCCGCGCTGTCGCTGATCGCGGTCATGGCAGCGCTCGCGGGTGAATACATGCTGCTGGGTGCGGAATTCCTAGCTGCCGTGCAGGTGATCGTCTATGCCGGGGCCATCATGGTGCTGTTCGTCTTCACCATCATGCTGCTCAATGCCGGTGTGGAGGAACGCACGAAAGGCAGTCGTGTCGCCACTATGTTCGGGATCCCCGGAGTGCTGCTGGGAAGCGTTTTGCTGGGTTGGGTGGTTCTGCGGCATTCGGGCACGGAGGCGGTCGCGGCAGGCGCTTTGCCGGGCGCCCCTGCAGTGATCGGGCAACTGCTCTTTCACGAATTTCTATTGCCCTTCGAGATCACATCGATTCTGATCCTGATCGCCATCATGGGCGCGGTGGTGTTGGCCAGCAAGCCTCCATCGGCTCCGGCAAGGAAGGTGGACTGATGGTCCCGCTCTCGTATTATCTGGTGCTCAGCGGAATCCTGTTTGCCTGCGGCGTGGTGGGATTCCTCATCAAGCGCAACATCATCACCATCTTCATGTCGATTGAACTGATGCTGAATGGCGTGAATCTCTCGTTCGTCGCCTTCGCGGCGCACTGGCACGCGCTGGCCGGACAGGTCTTCGTCTTCTTCGTGATGGTGGTCGCGGCTGCCGAAGCTGCCGTTGGGTTAGCAATTATCATCGCGGTCTATCGCAATCGGGAAACGCTGAACGTTGATCAGGTAAATCTGCTCAAGTTATGAATCAGCTCAAACTATGACGCCGAATCTCAATCTCTGGCTGATCCCGATCCTGCCGCTGGCGGGAGCCGCGATCAATGGATTTCTCGGGAAGAAATCTTCGCGCACGGCAGTAAGCACGGTCGCTCTATTCTTCTCGGGCGCGGCGTTTTTGTGGGCGCTATCGGTGGCGTGGCGCTGCTTGTCCATGCCCCTTCCCTATCAGGAATATCTGGCGCACTGGATCCGTTCGGGCAGCTTTAGCGTTGACTTCGCCTTCTACCTCGATCAGCTTTCGCTGGTCATGCTGCTGGTCGTCACCGGCGTGGGATTTCTCATCCACATTTATTCCGTCGGCTACATGTGGGAAGATCCCAGCTACTACCGCTTCTTCGCCTACCTGAACTTATTCATGTTTTTCATGCTGACGCTGGTGCTGGCCAATAACTATCTGGTGATGTTCATCGGTTGGGAGGGCGTGGGCCTGGCGTCGTATCTGCTGATCGGCTTCTGGTTCACGAAAGATTCGGCGGCTTCGGCCGGGAAGAAAGCATTCATCGTCAATCGCATCGGCGACTTCGGATTTCTGATTGCGCTCTTCTTGATCATCCAGCACTTCCATTCGTTGGCCTTCACCCAGGTTTTCGAGCGCGTCGCGCCGATCGCATCGGAAACCGCCGGGGCGGGGCTGCTCACAACGATTGGAATTTTGCTGATGGTGGGTGCTTGCGGCAAGTCGGCGCAGATTCCGCTGTACGTCTGGCTGCCGGATGCGATGGAAGGCCCGACCCCGGTCTCGGCACTGATCCACGCGGCCACCATGGTGACTGCGGGCGTGTACATGGTTTCGCGGTCACACGTGATTTTTGAGCGGGCACCGATCGCCCTGACCGTTGTCGCCATCATCGGCACGCTAACGGCGTTGTTCGCCGCCACCATCGGCATTACGCAGACCGACATTAAGAAGGTGCTTGCCTACTCCACCGTCTCGCAACTCGGTTACATGTTCATGGCCTGCGGCGTGGGAGCGTTCTCGGCGGGAATCTTCCATCTGATGACGCACGCGTTCTTCAAAGGGCTCTTGTTCCTGGCGGCGGGCTCCGTGATTCACGCCGTCGGCGGCGAGCAGGATATGCGCAACATGGGCGGGCTGCGCTCCTACATTCCGTGGACGTTCCTGACCATGGGAATCGCAACCCTGGCGATTTCGGGTATTCCGCCGTTCGCGGGCTTCTGGAGCAAAGACGAAATTCTCTGGAAGGCTTACCAGGAGAGTTGGATCTATTGGCTGATCGGTGCGGTCACTGCGTTCATGACGTCGTTCTATATGTTCCGGCTACTCTTTATGACGTTCTTTGGCGACTATCGTGGCCTGCAGGTCGACGATCACGGGCATGCCCATGCCGCTCACGGCCACGATGCCCACGGGCATGGCGAGCCGCACGAGAGCCCCTGGGTGATGCTGGGTCCGCTGGTTGTGTTGGCGGTGTTGTCGACGGTTGGCGGGCTGGTTGGAATCGGCAATCGCTTTGAGCACTTCCTTGCGCCTGTGTTCGGCTCCGAGTTTCCGCAGAGAGTGACTGAAGGATCAGGCGGCGCTGAACTTTTGCTGATGGGCGTTTCCGTGTTACTGGCCTTAGCGGGAGCGACGCTGGCCTACATTCTCTACGTCAGCAAACCGTATCTTCCTCAGAAAATCGCCGACTCCCTCGGCGGTTTTTACGAGGCCGTTCTCCACAAGTATTACGTGGACGAAATCTACGCGGCGATTTTTGTGAAGCCGCTGATCGACGGCTCGACCAGCATTTTGTGGCAGGGGGTTGACCGCAAGGTGATCGACGATTCGATCAACGACGCGGCCGACGGGGCGCGCCACGTTTCCGACGAAGTACGGCACATGCAGTCGGGCAACCTACGATCGTATGCAGGCTGGATCGCTGGTGGAGCCGCTATCGTAATTGCGTACATGCTGTGGCTGGGGGTAAGTCGATGAATACCGACAACCTCAGCTCCGTGATCTTGACCCTGGTGACATTTGTTCCGCTTGCGGGAGCCTTGCTGCTTGTGCTGCTGCCCCGCCGCGATCGCGACATTCGCGTGTTCGCGCTGGTTATTTCCTTGCTTACGTTCGTTCTCTCCCTGCATCTGCCGGTGCACTTTCACCGCGCGCAAGCAGAATTTCAGTACGAAATCGACAAGGCCTGGATCTCCACGCCGAACATTCACTACCACATGGGAATCGACGGCATCTCCATGTGGCTGGTGGTGTTGACTACGTTTCTCACTCCGCTGTGCGTGCTGATTTCGTGGAAGTCGATTCACGACCGGGTCAAGGAATTCTTCATCCTTCTTCTCATCCTCGAGACCGCGCTGATCGGCGTCTTCACCTCGCTCGATCTGTTCCTCTTCTATTTCTTCTGGGAAGCCACACTGATCCCAATGGCGCTGCTGATCGGCGTCTTCGGCCACGAGCGCAAGGTGTACGCGGCGGTAAAGTTTTTCATGTACACCATGATCGCGTCCGTCTTCATGCTGGCAGCGATTCTTTGGCTCTACGCGCAGACGGGCAGCTTTGATTTCGTGGTGATTCGTGATCGCATCGCCAACGGCTCGATCTCGACTTTCCCGGCTGCCGCGCAATGGCTGTTTCTGGGCTTCTTCCTGGCCTTCGCGGTCAAGGTTCCTCTGTTCCCGTTCCACACGTGGTTGCCCGACGCGCACGTCGAAGCGCCCACCGCCGGATCCGTCCTGCTGGCAGGCGTTCTGCTGAAGATGGGCACCTACGGCATGCTGCGCTTCAACCTTGGCCTGTTCCCGGATCAGGCACGGCGCAACGCGCCCTGGATTATGATTCTGGCCCTGATCGGCATCATTTACGGCGCGCTCGTCGCGATGGTGCAGCCGAACATGAAAAAGCTGATCGCCTACTCCTCGGTCAGCCACCTGGGATTTGTGGTGCTCGGCATATTCAGCTTCACGATATCGGGGTTGAATGGCGCGGTGTTCGTCATGCTGGCTCACGGAATCTCAACCGGCGGACTCTTCATGCTTTCCGGAATTCTGCACGAACGCCGTCACACCTACGAGATCAGCGAGTACGGCGGCCTCGCTTCGCCTATGCCGGTGTATGCCGCTTCCTTTTTGTTTATCGTGCTTGCTTCTGTCGGCCTGCCTTTGCTCAACGGATTCGTCGGCGAATTTCTGGTTCTGAATGGAGCGTTTCAGTCGCGAGCCATCTATGGAATCCTCGGCGCCACGGGCGTGATCTGGAGTGCCATCTATTTGTTGTGGATGTACCAGCGCGTCTTCTACGGCAAGGTCACGCATGAGGTCAACAATTCGCTGCATGACTTGTTCGCGTTTGAGAAAGCCGCCGTTTGGCCTTGCGCACTCGCCGCGCTCGTGATGGGAGTAGCGCCCATCCTGTGGCTAGGCGCGATTGATCCCGCAGTGCAGGCCGCGCTCGCTCCCTTCGGACAGATCGTTGGCAAGGTGGTGGGCCAATGAGCTTCCCCGCAGTCATGCAGGCCGTCCCGCAGATCATTCCCCAGGGCCAGGACTATGTCCGCATTCTGCCGGAGCTGGTGCTGTCGGTGTTCGGCATCGTGGTCATGATGCTGGATCCGTTGCTCGATCAGGAAAAGAGCCCCAGAACCGCTGGCTCGATCGCGCTCGTCGGCACGCTGGCAGCGCTGGCTTCGACCTGGTTCATGGCGCAGTCTCCCGGATCCGCGTTCTCGAACATGATCCGGGTGGACAGCTTCAGCATTTTTTTCCATGTACTCGTGATCGCGATTGCCGCCGTCGTCATCCTGAGTTCATACGAATACATGGCCGTGCAGCGGATTCGCGCCGGCGAATATTACGCGCTGATTCTGTTCGGCGTGGTGGGCATGGCGCTGATGTCGTCTGCAGTGGAATTAGTGCTGATTTTCATCGCGCTCGAAATCTCCTCAATCTCGACCTACATTCTGGCCGGATTCCGCCGCAACGAGGCCTCGAGCAGCGAGTCGTCGCTGAAGTACTTCCTGCTGGGCTCTTTCGCGACAGCATTCTTCCTCTACGGCGTCGCGCTTATGTTCGGCGCGACCGGATCGACCAACATCGATGCGATCAGCCAGGCGTTACAGAAATCGCCGGGACAATTGCTTGTCTTCATGGCGATCGCCTTGATGTTCGTCGGGCTCGGATTTAAGGTCGCTGCCGCACCCTTTCATATCTGGACGCCGGACGTCTACGAAGGCGCCCCTGCGCCGGTCGTGGGATTTATGTCCACAGCTCCGAAAGCCGCGGCGTTCGCGGTCCTGCTGCGGGTTCTGTTCGCGATCAATGCTCCGGGACGATTCTGGCTGATCTGGGTAGCGGCTGCTCTGTCGATGACTCTGGGCAATATCGGCGCCCTGGTCCAATCGAACGTGAAGCGCTTGCTCGCCTACTCCTCGATCGCCCACGCTGGATACCTGCTTGTCGCCTTTGCCATGACCACGCCCGACAACTCCGCGGCTGGAGTCTCTGCTGCCATGTTCTACGCGGCCTCCTATGCAGCGATGAACGTGGGAGCATTTGCCGTGGTCAGTCACTTCGCCAACGCCGGCGAGCGTTATGTCACGCTGGAAGACTATGAGGGCCTCGGACGCAGTTCGCCGTTGCTGGCCGCTACGCTGACCGTCTTCCTGCTCTCGCTGATCGGCATTCCCATGACGGGCGGTTTCTTTGCGAAGTTTTACGTCTTCAGCGCTGCCTTGAAAGCGAACCTGGTTGGACTCACTCTCATCGGCCTGGTCAACAGTGCCATTGGCGCTTACTACTACCTGCGGATCATTGTTGTGATGTATATGCGCGAACCGCGCAAGCAAGTTCCGGTTACGCCGATTCCCTTTGCGCTAGGCTTCGCGATGGCCATCAGCATTGTCGCTACCCTGTATCTCGGGATTCTTCCCAACCGCGTTCTGCAATATGCGCAGCAGTCGGCGCGCGTGTTGCTCTCGCAGGCACAGCAACCTCCGGCCACCGCCGCCCAGCCGCTAGGCACCCTGCGCCCCGACTGACCTGCCGGGCCGCCCGAACCGCATTGACAAGGGCCTTGGGGCGCGTGCATTATGGCTTCACTGAGTAAGGTCTTTCATTCCCGAAGTACTGAAAGAGCACCTTTGGAGGAGTCCATGTTCACGCAAATTCGCAAGCTTTGGTCGGAAGAGCAGGGACAGGACATCGCGGAATACGCAGTCATGCTCGCGGTGATTTTGGTCCTCGTGGTCGGAACGGTGCGCCTGATTGGCTCCAATGCCAACAATGTGTTCTCGAACGTGGCTAGTTCGATCCAGCAGTAGCACGCACTTTCCCGCAGTCTAGGACCATTTCGTCGGATTGACAGAGGAACAGAGAGTTATGACACGATTTACCCCAAGCACCCGATTTAGCCCCTACTGCTGGTTTCCAGCAATGCGGCGGCGGCCCAGCTTGGGGGTGAGGAGCGAATCCTAGAAACACCCGGATTCAAAACAAGCGAAAGCCAGCAGCCGCGATCGACGAGATCGCGGTTTTTGTTTTTCAGCAAATCAACAGGAGAGCAAATTCCATGATCGTCAATATGTCCGAGAAGGCCACCGAGCAGGAAATCAACCATGTGATCGAACGAATCCGCGAAGCGGGCTACCAGCCGCACGTCACTCGCGGCACGGAGCGCACGATTGTCGCCGCCGTCGGCAGTGGTCGCCGCCACGAGATTGAAGCCCTGCAGGTCGCTGCGGGCGTGGACAACGTGGTTCCCATTGCCCAGCCTTTCAAGCTCGTAAGCCGCCAAGTCAAGCCGCAGCGCTCGGTGGTAAATGTGAATGGCGTCGCGATTGGTGGACCCGCGGTTGTCGTGATCGCGGGCCCATGCTCGGTCGAGTCGCGCCAGCAACTGCTCGACACTGCCCACGCCGTCAAGCGCGCCGGCGCCAGCATGCTGCGCGGCGGTGCCTATAAGCCACGAACCTCTCCTTACGATTTTCAAGGCCTTGGCTTGGAGGCGCTCAAGATTTTGCGCGAGGCTCACGAACAAACCGGGCTGCCCGTGGTCACCGAAGTGATGAGCACGGAGGATGTCGACGCGATTTGCGAATACGCCGACATGCTGCAAGTCGGCGCCCGCAACATGCAGAACTTCGCCCTGCTGCGGCGTCTGGCCACGGTGAACAAGCCGATCCTGCTGAAGCGAGGTCCGTCCGCGACCGTAAAAGAGTGGCTACTGGCGGCGGAATATCTTCTCTCCGGCGGAAATCATCAGGTGGTTCTCTGCGAGCGCGGCATCAAGACATTCGAGACGGAGATGCGGAACACCATCGATCTGGCCGCCATTGCGTTAGCGCGCGATCTCTCGCACCTGCCGGTGATCGCCGATCCTTCTCACGGCACCGGCAAGCAGAGCCTGATTGCAGCCGTTTCCCGCGCTGCTGTTGCCGTCGGAGCAGATGGCTTGATTATCGAGGTCCATCCCTGCCCGGAACGGGCGCTCTCGGACGGCCCTCAGTCTCTGGACTTCGCCGGTTTTGCGAAAGTCATGCAAGGGTTGTCGGATCCGCTACGTGCGCTTGCGGTTTTCCCTGCAGAGTCACCTATAGCCTCGTAGGTAGAGTGAGGCTAGTGCGCAGCGGCATTCGCTGCAGGCTGCTTGACCTGCATTGCCGGATCACCAAACAGGACGAAGGTGCGTCGTACGGCGGGATCGCCGATGTTCGATTTCGCTTTCAGAATCGATTCTCCCAATGTCGGCCGAGCCGCATTCAGAGATTTCTGCACGACAAGCACATCGAGCTGGGTCTGCGGCGCAGCCTGATTCAATCCAGTCGATGCCAATACCGCAACTGCGCCGCCGTTCGGAGCGAGCAGCAGTTCGACTCCCAGCGGTTGCGCATACACATCCTGGAAGAATCCATTCAGGCAATCCATGATGAAGAAGACCGGCAATTGTGAAGCGTTGGTCAGTGAAGGCACCGCACTCACATCAAAGATGTTCGATCCGGACCACTGGTCTTCCGAACCATGGCCCAGATAGTTCACGAGCAGTTGGCCGGAATTGATGCCGTCGATGATTTCCTGTTGGGCGGCCGTGGTTCCCAACGTGTCGGCGAATACATCGGTGACCTGCATGGTCGTCGGCAATTGTGACTGCACCGTCTGCGAATCCTGAGTGAAGTTCTCAGTATCGTCCTTGTCCGCCACAAACATCGCCTGCGACGTCCATGGTCCGTTTGTAGATGTGCCTTCGTAGGCAACGATTTTCCCCACGACCGTGGCGGTTTCATCCTGCGAACTGACCGGCAGACGCCCAGTCGCGATCGCCGGCATGCCGCTGTCGTTGAAATCGGAGAACCAGTCATCGGAAGCCGTCATGAGGCTGGTGGTTGGGAGAATTCGCGTCGGCACCAGGTCGAGATGTCCCATGCCAAGATAGTCCCGCGGATCGAACGATGCCCGCCCGGTCAGCAACAGGTAAGCCGGAGCTTTCTTCCAATTTTGGTTTGCAGCCTGCAAGAACTGCCGGATGGCGAATGGACTGCGCTCCCCAAAGTTGAATTCGTCGTAAAGATCGTTGATCGGTACCACGACCGATGACTTCCCTTCCGCCTTGTGCGCCCGCGCCAGCGGCCCCAGTGCGGCGGCGAAGTCTTCGTACGTGACCATGGCAATGTCAGCGCCCGCCTGCGAGCTATGCCAACGCGACGGATGATTCGGTGCGACCGCAGCCGGACTCGCGATGCGATCGGCAGCGATGGCCAACAAGGTGTGCCGCACAGGCGTGGCAGCGTTTGTTGTGGTCCACGGCACCTGCAGCGCGATGGCATACTTGCCGCTGTTCGATACGACTTGTCCAGTCACCTGCACCGGATGATTCGCATCCGTGATATCGAGAACGGTGGGTGCGCTGGTAAATCCGCTCACGTAGAGCTCATCGCCAGCCCGTCCCGTGAATTTCAATCCATCGGAATCCGCCACGTACATGTGGGGATACGTGATGCGAATGGATTGCACGAGGCTGGTGTCGTACTCACCATTCTGTGCGGTCAGTGTGACCGTGTTCGTCCAGTCCTGCAGCAGGCCAGACGGAATGGTCACGCTCAACTTCCCTTTATCCTGCCCATTGAAGGTCACACTGCCCACCGTGGTCCCGTTTAACGCGACTTGCACATCATGCGGATAGGCCACAATCACTCCCTGCAGCACGACATCCAACCGTGCCGGAAGCATTGATTTCGTGTCGAAGTGAGGTGTATTGAGGACCTGCTCCACGGGAGCCGGTGAAACGATTGCTCCGAAGAAATTGTCTCCGTTCGGAGTCAGCAGGGCCGCGAAGTAGGTGGTGTGCTGTTTCAGTTCGACGGTGGCCAAATAATCCGCCGGCGGCTGGTTCGATCCAGACGCGGGCTGCAATTGCGGAATGCGCGCGCCTTGGCCTCCCCCGGCAACCAGCCAGTACACTCGCGTGCCCGAGAAGACTGTATCGATGCCGGTTCCGTAGAAATTGATGGCGGCCTGAGGTCCGAATCCGCCGGGACCGGGCGAGGCTCCCGTAATCTGCATAGGCTGCTCATTGGCTTCGGCATACAGATGGAGTGCCGCAGAATCCACGTTCGGATCGAGTCCAGCTTTGACCAGGTCCGTTTGCGTCACGCGATACCATCCCTCATGCCGCACCTGAATCTTCACTGCCGGATGCGCCGCCAAGTCGAACTGTTTCTGAATCTGGATAGAAGCCGGCTGGGAAAGCAACGGCAGAGTCTCGACGAAATGGCTTCCCTGCTCTGACAGCGTGATCGATTGCACTTGGCTTAACTGGCTGATCATCCGCGTCTCTGCCACAGTTGCTTCGTCGATGGTGCTTGAAGTTTCCACGGCAACCGGCCCGTGCATGGTGCGTGTGCCGTTCACGTCCACATCTTCGAGCCAGTAGGAAGCGTCGGCCACTTCAGCCGCCGGATCGATCCACGCATAACTTCTTCCCGAGTGCTTGGGCAGCGCTCCGGTCATGAGCAGAGCCGAGCCGGCAATCAGCGAAGAATTCATGCGTACTCGATTTCCATTTCGCTCGCGGTACACGTTAAATCCGAGATTGTGCGACTCGCCGCCGGTCTTCCATGCCAGCAACACGCGACTGGCCCCGTTCTTATCTGTGCTCAAATGCGCCGAGAGCGATTGCAGTTTGATGGCGGTCGCAGCTACGACCGATTCGTTCCAAGTCGATGTATTGTTCGTGAGATTGGGGTCGGTCTGATCTGCGGTAACGTTTGCCGTATTCGAGATGACTCCGGGAGCGCCGGGAATGGTCAGAATCGAAATCGTGGCGGTTCCCGCGTTCGCCATGGTGCCCAGCAGGCAGGTCACAACTCCTCCCGCTTCAGAGCACGAACCCTGGGTTGTATTGGACGAGAGATAAACCAGGGGCGAAGGCAGCGTATCGGTGACCGTCACGTTTGTAGCCGTGGCCGGACCGTTGTTGGTGACCGCCAGCGAATAAGTAAGCGGAGTTCCCTCGGTCACCGGATTCGGCGTTGCCGTCTTCACGATTGCCATATCAGCGCTATTGGCGTTGGCAACGATGACCGTAGCGCTAGCGGTATTCGAGGTGATGCTCGGAACAATGTTGCTGGCCGTCGCGGTGTCGGTCTCTGTGATGTTGGTTCCAGAGGGCGTGCCCGCATTCACTTGCAGGACAAGAGTAAAGGTCGCCGTGTTCGCCGAGCCCGTCGCCAGACTCGCCGCCGTACATGTGATCGTTCCGGTCCCACCCACCGCAGGCTTGGTACCGCAGGTCCATCCCGCGGGCGGGGTAATCGACTGGAAGTTCGTGTTCGGTGGCGTGGTCTGCGTGAAGCTTACCGTTGTGGCAGTCGCTGGACCGTTGTTGGTAACGCTTTGGGTATAAGTAACGTTGCCGCCCGCAGCCAAAGAACTCGGAGATGCCGCATTCGTCACGATCAGATCGGCCTGGGTTGCGGTGGCGACCACGTCGGCGGCGGTGGCGCTATTGTTCGTCGTATTTGGATCTGTCACCGAGGAACTGACGCTTGCGGTGTCGTTGATTGCAGTCCCGGCCGCCGTGCCCACATTCACTTTCAGCACGACTGAGAAACTGCCCGACCCCGGCGCGAAGCTGGGATCGGTGCAAGTGATGGTTCCCGTCCCATTCACCGCAGGAGTTGTGCACGACCATCCGGCCGGAGGGGTAACCGATTGAAACGTTGTGTTGGCGGGCGTGGTCTCCGTCAAGCTCGCAGTCGTCGCGGTGCTCGGCCCGTTGTTGGTTACGACTTGCGTGTAAGTAATGTTATTGCCGGCCTGCACGGGGACAGGGTTGGCCGTGTTCGTGACGGCAAGATCGGCGGAGCCGGCCACTTGCACGCTCACCGTAGCGCTGTTGTTGCTGAGATTAGGATCGCTCGAATTCGTGCCCACCTGCGCCGTATCCGTGATGGTTGTGCCTGACGCTACGGTCGAATTCACAGTCACCACAAACGTGAAGGTGGCAGAGGTATTCGCAGACAGGCTTGCGATGCTGCAGGTGTAATACGGCGTGTTGAAGCCGCACGTCCATCCCGCCGGTCCGCTGATCGAAACATAGGTCGTGTTGGTGGGAGGCTGGTCAAAGAGCACGACCACAGTCGCCGCCGCGGGCCCGTTGTTCGTCACCACCTGCGTGTAAGTGATATTGTTCCCCGCAGTCACCGGGTTCGGGCTCGCCGCATTCGTTACGGCGACATCTGCTTGCGCGGCGGAGGCAACGGCGATGCTCACCGTGGCCGAGTTGTTGGCAGGGTTCGTGTCCCGGGACGTAGTGGTCACGGTTGCCGTGTCGGTGATGATCGTTCCTGCAGCGACGCCAGAGCCAACCTTGTAGACCGCAGTGATCGTTCCCGTGGAACCGGGCGGCACACTCGGATTCGTACACGCAACCGGCTGCGAGTTGGGACACGTCCAAGTTCCACCGCCCGTCGTGACCACTCCAACGGAGACGAACGTAGTATTTAACGGAGTCGCTTCGTTGAGCATGGCCGTGCTGCAATTGCTGGGGCCGGCGTTGGTGACGACTTGCGTGTACGTAATGTTGCCGCCGGCCGCCACCGGATTCGGGCTGCCGCTGTTCGTGACCGCCATGTCACAGGCCACGGTGACTGGGGTCGAGATCGTGGTGCTGTTATTCGCCGTCGTGGGATCGCTGGTCGTCGCCGTGACGTTCGAAGTCGCTGAGATGGTTCCCGCCGCAACCGTGGACGGGACATTCACTACAACAACGATATCCGCTGAAGCGTTGGCGGCTAAACTCGGATCATTGCAGGTCACGGTGCCCATTGCGCCCACTGCCGGAGCGGTGCAACTCCAACCCACTGGAGCTGAGACCGACGCGAACGTGGTGTTGGTCGGCGTCGCTTCGGTGAACACCACTCCGGATGACGACGCAGGACCGTTGTTGGTAACGGTCTGTGTGTACGTGATGTTGTTTCCGGCGAAGACCAACCCTGGCGTCGCCACCGTGGCCAGCGCTAAATCCGCCTGGCTGGAGGTTGCCACGACGTCAGTCGCTGTTGCCGAACTTGCTCCGAACGCCTGGTTCGTTGAGGTGGCGGTCACGGTGTCGGTGATGATCGTGCCGCTCGCCGTTCCCGCCGCGACTTGCAACGCCAGCTGCACGGTTACGCTCGATCCCGCTGGAACGCTGGCGGTAGTACAAGTGATCGAGCCAATCCCTCCCACTGCAGGGGTTGTGCAGCTCGTCCCGGGAGGGGCAGAGATTGACTGGAATGTAGTGTTAGCAGGCGTACTCTCAGTGAGCGTCGCATTCGTGGCAGTGCCGCCGCCCGTGTTCGTTGCAGTCTGCGTATAGGTGATGTTGTTGCCCGCGACCACGGGATCGGGCGACGCGGTATTGGTGACCGTCATCTGCGCTTGAGAAGTAGTTCCTACAACCGTGGATGCACTCGCCGTGTTGTTTGTGGAATTGGGATCGGCGGTGGAAGAACTTGCCGTCACCACTCCCGTGATCACAGTCCCGTTAGCCGTTCCACTATTCACTTTCACCACCATCGTGAATGTGGCTGCCGTTGAGCCCGCCATGTTGACATTGGTGCAAACGACGTTTCCCGTACCGCCCGATCCGGGCGAGAGGCAACTCCAGCCCGCGGGCGCAGCAAGCGAAACGAACGTCGTATTCGCCGGAACCGGGGCCACGATGGTCGCATTGTCTGCCGCGCTCGGCCCGTTGTTCGTCGCTACTTGCGTGTATGTGATGTTGTTGCCCGCGGTCACGGGATTCGGCGATGCGCTGTTGGCCATGCTGAGATCTGCGATCGAGCCTACGCTGGCGATATCGGTCGCAGTGTCGTTCAACAGATTCGCTTCGCCTCCGCCAGCCACGGTCGCAGTGTTGGTGAGCGTTGCCGGCGCGGATTGCGCCACCTTGGCGCTCAGCGTGATCGAAGGATAGCTGCTCACCGCAGCCAGCGAATCCGAGCGCGTGCAACTGACCGTCTGGCTCGACACCGAGCACGACCAACCGGTTCCGCTCGCGCCGGTAGGAGTGATGCCAAGCGGCAGCGTGTCGTTGATCGTTACCAGCCCGTTCGTCGCCCCATAAGGACTCACGTTTGAAACTGGAATGGTGTAGCTGGCATTCGAGCCGCGCGTGAAATTTCCCACGTGGCTCTTGCCCAGCGTCATATCGGGAGTGCACAATGACGCCGACTGAATGCCTGTCACCTGAGATAGCGTGGCTACTGTGACGGATGTTCCGGCGTTGCCTGGAGTCGATCCGTAGGCCACTCCCGGCGTCAGCGTCGTGCCATTCGCGCCTCCAGTCACGCTGCTGCCGGCCGGAGCGCCGGAAACAAAAATTGCACCGCCACCGCCGCCGCCTCCAGGACCGTGCCGATCCGCGAGCTTATAGGTATCGGAATCCCACGCGTCCCCGCCGCGCCCACCATTGGCCTGCAGCGTTAACCCACTCTCACCGCCATTTGCAGCGAGTACAACAATCGTT
>Ga0209698_10004220_pt1 | contig 15803 bp, 15 predicted proteins | sample LitLauG_LLR_2012_FD_187203 | JGI IMG/M metagenome (GOLD analysis project Ga0209698, IMG submission 187203) | Freshwater sediment microbial communities from Pennsylvania, USA - Little Laurel Run_MetaG_LLR_2012 (SPAdes) (version 2) | ecosystem: Environmental > Aquatic > Freshwater > Creek >...
ATACGACACCACGGACCCCGGCGCGAGCTCGCTCACGATACGGACCCACTGCTCATGCACTCGCGCGGCCTGGGCCTGCGGATCGTGCTCGCGCACGTAGATGCCGGGAGCCAGCCGCGCCAGCTCCCCGGCCGAGCAGCGGCGCTGGATCGCACGCGCGGCGGCGCCCGACGCGCCGCGCGTGATGATCACGTCGTCCTCCTGTCGTTCGGCAGCTAAATGGGGCACGGTCGGTGCAATGTCGTAGATCTGCTAATGAATAGTAAACGACACTGTCGCTTGATCGCTATGTCGCGCGATCGCTCAATTAGCGGCCCGCCGTCGCGCGCTGTCGCGCGCCATGGAGGGCAAGCAGCGCACGACGGCGGGTAAGATTCCACACCTTTGGGGCCCGCAGTGAGCGACAGGAAAGTATTCATCCGCACGTTCGGTTGCCAGATGAACGAGTACGACTCGGCCAAGATGGCCGACGTGCTGGGGCAGTCGCACGCGATGTCGATCACCGAGTCGCCGGAAGATGCCGACCTGATCCTGCTCAACACCTGCTCGGTGCGCGAGAAGGCCCAGGAAAAGGTGTTCTCGGACCTGGGGCGGATCCGCCACCTCAAGCGCAAGCGGCCCGACCTTCTGATCGGCGTCGGCGGCTGCGTGGCCAGCCAGGAGGGGGCGCGCATCGTCGAGCGCGCGCCGTTCGTCGATCTCGTGTTCGGTCCGCAGACCCTGCACCGGCTGCCGGCCATGATCGAGCAGCGCCGCGCGAGCGGCCTGCCGCAGGTCGACATCTCGTTTCCCGCGGTCGAGAAATTCGACGCCCTGCCGCTGCCGCGCGTCGAAGGGACAGGCGCCTTCGTGTCGATCATGGAAGGCTGCAGCAAGTACTGCACGTTCTGCGTGGTGCCGTACACGCGCGGCGAGGAGGTCTCGCGCCCGCTGGAGGACGTGCTGGCCGAGATCGCCGACCTGGCCGACCAGGGCGTGCGCGAAGTCACCTTGCTCGGGCAGAACGTCAACGCGTACCGCGGAGCGGACCCGGACGGCGCGGCGGTCGACTTCGCGATGCTGCTCGACTGCGTCGCCCGCATCGAGGGCATCGGCCGCATCCGCTACACGACCTCGCACCCGAAGGAGTTCACCGCGCGCCTGATCGACGCTCATCGGCGCCTGCCGCAGCTTGCAGAGCACGTGCACCTGCCGCTGCAATCGGGCTCGGACCGCGTGCTGGCGGCGATGAAGCGCGGCTACACGCTGCTGGAATACAAGTCGATCGTGCGCCGGCTGCGCGCCGCGCGCCCGGCGATCTCGATCTCTTCGGACTTCATCGTGGGGTTCCCGGGCGAGACCGACTCCGAATTCGAGCAGACCTTGCGCGTTGCCGAAGAGCTGAAGTTCGATACGAGCTTTTCATTCGTGTACAGCGCGCGGCCCGGGACGCCGGCCGCGGAGCTGCCCGATCCGACGCCGCGCGAGGCCAAGCTGGAGCGCCTGCATCGCCTGCAGCAGGCGCTGGAGGCGAGCGGCCGTGCGATCGGCGACGCGATGGTCGGGCGCATCGAGCGCGTGCTGGTGGAGGGCACCTCCAAGCGCGATGCGCATGAGCTCTCGGGGCGCGCGTCGAACAACCGGATCGTGAACTTTCCGGCGCCGCGCGAGCTGATCGGAGAATTCGTCGACGTGCGGATCCTGGAGGCACTGCCGCACAGCCTGCGCGGCGAGCTCGCGCCGGCGCCGGCCGCGTGCGCCCGGCCGATCGCTGCGTGAAAGCCGCCACCCGCGCCGCGCGCAACCGCACTGCGCTGACCTTCCTGTTCCAGGGGGACAACGCGGCGCTGGCGCACGTCGCGGGCGCGCTCGACGAGAACCTGCGCCAGATCGAAAACGAGCTGGACGTCGCTATCCAGCGGCGCGGCCACCGATTCCGCGTGGAGGGCGCGCCGGAGCAGGCGCGGCGAGGCGTCCAGGTGCTTGAGCAGCTGCTGGCGCACGCGCACAAGCCGCTCGGCGCCGAGGAGGTCCAGCTTCAGCTGGTCGAGCAGCGCAGCCTGGCGTCCGACGCGGCTGCGCCCGCGGCCCCCGGCGAGTCGGTCGACGCGCCCGAGCTGCACACGCGCCGGCGCGACCTGCACGGCCGCACGCCGCGCCAGCGCGACTATCTGCAGGCGATCGGCGCCCACGACATCAGCTTCGGGATCGGGCCCGCCGGAACCGGCAAGACGTATCTCGCGGTGGCTTGCGCGGTCGACGCACTGGAGCGTGCCGCGGTCCAGCGCATCGTGCTCACGCGCCCGGCGGTCGAAGCCGGCGAGCGGCTGGGCTTCCTGCCGGGCGATCTGGCGCAGAAGGTGGACCCGTATCTGCGACCGCTGTACGACGCGCTGTTCGACCTGATGGGCTTCGAGCGCACGCAGCGCCTGCTGGAACGGCAGACGATCGAGATCGCGCCGCTCGCCTACATGCGCGGTCGCACGCTCAACCAGTCGTTCGTGATCCTGGACGAGGCGCAGAACACGACCCCGGAACAGATGAAGATGTTCCTGACGCGGATCGGCTTCGGATCCAAGGCGGTGGTGACCGGCGACGTGACGCAGATCGATCTGCCGCGCGAGGCCTCGAGCGGGCTGATCGTGGCGCAGCACATCCTGCGCGAGGTGCGCGGCATCGCCTTTACCTACTTCACCGCCGACGACGTGGTGCGCCATCCGCTGGTGGCCCGCATCGTCGAAGCCTACGAGCGCGCCGAGCAGCTCGAGCCGCCCCCGGCGCGCGGGCGCCGCCGGTGACGCGGACCCTCACCCCCGGCCCCTCTCCCGCTCGCGGGAGAGGGGAGGAACTGCTGCTTCCAGGTTCTGCCCCTTTACATCGGCTGGGGGAGCACGAGGGGGCCAGCCAAGCCCCCTCGTTCCCTTCCTCCTTGCCCTTTCCGGCCGAAGGCCGGAAAGGGCAAGGGGTGAGGGCGGTGGCAGCGAACGCTAGATCACACATCTCGGTGCTCGGCGCAAGCCGCTTTCGCTCGGTTCCGTCGCGCCGTACCCTGCTGCGCTGGGTGACGCTGGCCCTGGAGCGCAGCGCCCGCATCGCGCTGGTGCTGGCCGATGCGCGTGCCGCACGGCGACTGAACCGCACCTACCGGCAGCGCGACTACGCAACCAACGTGCTGACTTTCTGCTACCAGGACGCGCCGGTCGTCGTGGCCGACGTGGTCGTGTGCGTGGCAGTCGCGCGCGCCGAGGCGGCGCAACAGGGCAAGACTCTGCGCGAGCATCTGGCGCACCTGGTGATCCACGGCGTGCTGCACGCGCAGGGCTACGACCACGTTCGCGCGCGCCAGGCACGTCGCATGCAGGAGCTCGAAATCGCGCTGCTGGCGCGTTTGAGGATCCCGAATCCTTATGAATCGCGTAAGTAAGTTAGCGCAGGCTTACGCCGCATTGGCGCGAATTCGACGCAACGCACAGATTCTCGAACGATGACGCGTTCCGACATGACGGTGCGCGCCCGCATCCGTTATTCTGGGGGCGTTGCCACGGCCGGGCGCTGCCACGCGCCCGCATTCAATGTCAGAGCCCCCAAGCAGGCGTACCTCGGCCACCCACCGCCACAAGAGCCTGATCGAGCGCCTGACCGCGTTCATCTACCGGGAACCGGAAAACCGGGAGCAACTGCTCGAGCTGCTCACCGAAGCGCATGAGCGCGACCTGCTGGACGCCGATGCTCTTTCGATGATCGAGGGCGTGCTGCAGGTTTCGGAGCTGCGCGCGCGCGACCTGATGGTGCCGCGCGCGCAAATGGACGTGATCGACATCGAGCAGCCGGTCGAGCAGTGGATACCGCGCGTGATCGAGACCGCGCACTCGCGCTTCCCGGTGTTCGAGGGCAACCGCGACCACGTGATCGGCATCCTGCTCGCCAAGGACCTGCTGCGCTACTACGCCGAGCAGGACTTCGACGTGCGGTCGATGCTGCGACCGGCGGTGTTCATACCGGAGTCCAAGCCGCTGAACGTGCTGCTGCGCGACTTCCGGGCCAACCGCAATCACATCGCGATCGTGGTCGATGAGTACGGCGGCGTCGCCGGCCTGATCACGATCGAGGATGTGCTGGAGCAGATCGTCGGCGACATCGAGGACGAATACGATTTCGACGCGCAGGAAGACAACATCATTGCCGAGGCCGATGGCCGCTTCCGCGTCAAGGCGCTGACCGAGATCGAGCAGTTCAACGGGCAGTTCGGCACCCATTTTCCGAATCACGACTTCGACACGGTCGGAGGCCTGGTGACCGAGGCGTTCGGCCGCGTGCCCAAGCGCGGCGACTCGATCGAGATCGATGGCATCCGCTTCGAGGTGCTGCGCGCCGACCCGCGCCAGCCGCAGCTGTTCCAGGTCGCGCGCGTGCCGAAGACCGTGGTCGGCGAGTTCGAAACCGCCGAGATGCGGCCGCCCGTTTGACGCTGGTGCTGGCGGTTCTGGCCGGCGTCGCGCACGCGCTGTCGTTTGCGCCGTTCGACCTGCCGCCGCTGCAACTGGCCGCGCTCGCCGCGCTGATCGCGCTCGCGCAGCGCCAGCCGTCCTGGCAACGGGCGGCGCGCGCGGGATTCGCGTTCGGCCTGGGCTGGTTCGGTACCGGCGTCAGCTGGGTCTACGTCAGCATGCACGGGCACGGCGACATGCCGGCCTGGATCGCGGCGCCCGCCACCGCTGGGCTGGCCGCGCTGCTCGCCGTCTATCCCGCGCTGGCCGCCGGCGCGGCGCACCGCGTGACCGGCAGGCCGGCCCCGCGCCTGCTGCTGGCGTGGCCTGGCGCCTGGGCGTTGAGCGAATGGCTGCGCGGCACCATGCTGTCCGGCTTTCCCTGGATCGCGAGCGGCTATGCGCATACCGATGGCCCTCTGGCCGGGTATGCGCCGCTGATCGGCGTGTATGGCCTGTGCCTGCTGGCCGCCCTGATCGCCGGCGCCGCGGTGGCGTCGTTGCAGCCGCGATCGGCCGTGACGCCCGCGATCCGCGTCGCCGCGCTGGCGGCCGCCGTGCTGGTGCTGGCAGGCGGCCAGGGGCTGCGCGCGATGCAATGGACCCGCCCGGCCGGCCAGCCGCTGAACGTCAAGCTGGTGCAGGGCAACATCCCGCAGGACCTGAAGTTCGCGCAAGGCGGAGCGGAGCTGTCGGTGCAGCGCTACTTCGAGTTGATGCCCGATTCGCCGCAAGAGCATTCGGACCTGGTGGTGCTGCCCGAATCGGCCTTCCCGCTTCCGCTCGGGCTGCTGCCGCTCGACGTGCAGCGCAGCCTGCTGGATTTCCCGCAGCAGCAACACGCGGCCCTGATCTTCGGCGTTTTCCTGGAAGAGTCGGGCGATCGGATCTACAACAGCGCCCTCGGGCTGCAGGATCACGAGCCGGCGCAGCGCTACAGCAAGCGGCACCTGGTGCCGTTCGGCGAATTCATCCCGTTCGGCTTCCGCTGGTTCACGGACCTGCTGAAGATGCCGATCGGCGATCAGGACCGGGGCGACCCGTATCAGCCGCCGATGCACCTGGCCGGACAGCGGATCGCGGTGAACATCTGCTTCGAGGACCTGTTCGGCGCGGAGATCATCGACGCCTGGCGCGACCCGGCGCTGGAGCCGACGATGCTGCTGAACCTGTCGAACCTCGCCTGGTTCGACGATTCGATCGCGCTGCCTCAGCACCTGCAGATCTCGCGCATGCGCGCGCTGGAAACGGGTCTGCCGATTCTGCGCGCGACCAACACCGGCGCCACCGCGATCATCGACCCGCGCGGCCGCGTGCTGGCGCAACTGCCGTTCCTTCAGGCCGCAGTGCTGCGCGGCCAGGTGACCGGCTACTCGGGTCACACGCCCTTCGTGAAGCACGGCAACATCCCCGCGCTGGCGCTCGCCGCGGCCCTGCTGGCGGCATCGAGTCTGCGCCGCACGCGGCCCGCCTGATCCGAGACCGACGCGAGCGGCAGCTTCGTGGGCCAGCCCCACCCGTTGATCGGGCCGGCCCCGGCATCAGGCATCATCACGATCACCGCGATCGGACGCACGTCCGGGTTGAAAGCCACGACCACTTTCACCGTCACCAAGTAACGTGCCCGCATGCGATCGGCGCGCCGCTAACGGCACGCGCGCCGAAAACTTGAGGCCCGCTCACGCGGTGTTTCATAGGCCTTGGCGCCCCAAATTCGCGGTTCTGCGCGCCCCTTCCTGGATATCGTCCAGGGGGTACGGACCGGATCTGCGCCGGTCCGCAGTGCGGAGTCCGCTGCAATGGGGTCAGTCGACCGATTTTTCACCACGGGTGCCGTGCTGCCGACGATGCCCGAGGTGGCTCGCCGCCTGCTGGACAGCTTCGAGGACGAAAAGGTCGACCTGCGCCAGATCGTGGAACTGGCCGAGCGCGACCAGTCGCTGGCGGCCAAGATCGTGAGGCAGGCCAACTCGCCCTACTACGGCCTGCAAGGCAACGTGTCCAGCCTGCCGCAGGCTGCCGTGCTGCTCGGGCTGGAGACGCTGCGCAATCTGCTGCTGTCGGCGACCATGATCGACGCGTTCCCGCGCGTGGTGGGCCTGGATCGCGTGCGCTTCTGGCGCCATTGCGTGGCCGCCGGCGGCTATTCTCGCTGGCTCGGCCGGATGCTCGGATTCGACTCCGACAGCGCCTATCTGGCCGGATTCCTGCTTCGCTCGGGGCAGGTCCTGATGGCGGCCGAGCTCCCGCACATGGTCGCGGCGATCGAGGCCGAGTGCACGCGGCCCGGGATGCGGATGAGCGTGGAGCGGCAGAAGGTCGGCTGCTGCCACCCTCACGTCACGGGCGAACTGGCGCGCCGCTGGGCGCTTCCCGAGCCGATGATCGACGCGTTCCGGCACACGCCCGATCCGTTGAACGCGCGGCCGTTTTCCCTGCTGGCCGCGGTGCTGAGCCTGGCCGCGACCGCGGCCGATGCCGGGGAACTGGGCATTGCAGCCGCCGACGGGCTGGTCGAAGCCGATCGGGCGCTGCTCAGCCATCTTCGCCTGGACATCGACTGGCTGCAGGCCAACCTGCCCTCCTACGAGAGCGTGACCTACTCGGTCGATGCGCTGTGCGCGGACGCCTGAGCTGCGTCGTCTCCGATCGGACTTCTGCGCGCTTCGAGCGGTGGCGCGCCCGGCCGGAGCCGGCGACGCCTACTTCAGCTGGCCGCGGATCTCGCCGCCCTTGTGATCGGGGCTGTGCACGTTGATGTACAAATCTCCGGCCTTGAACGCCTTCATCTGGTCCGCATCGAGCTTGGTCCCGGCCGGCACCGTGTAGGTGTCGCCCTGCTTCTCGAGCGAAACGACCGGCTTGCCGTTCTGGCCGGCGCCCGCCATGTGGATGTGCGCCATCGAGCCCATCATGCCCTTGGTCGTGACGCTGCCGGAAACCGAGCCGTCATCGCCGACCATGATCTTGCCCGCGCCGCTGGCCGAGGTCTTGACCGGCGGCACTTCGCTATCGCCCGACAGCTTCACGTTGATTTCAGCGGCGAACGCGGGCCCGACCGCCCACGCGCCGATCACGACCATCGCCGCCAAGAGAATCGACTTCTTCGTTCCGTTCATTGCTTTTCTCCCGAGGATTGACGCACGCGCCACGGATCACGCGGCACCCTGCCGACCTGCACGCCCGCGCGCGTAGCGGCAGCCTACCATCCAACAGACCGCATCTGCGTCATGGGTGCTCGCGATCTTGGGCATGCTCGCTACCTCGTGTGGCTAGCGGTCGTGGCGCTGCTCTATCCGTTCTGCCGCTGGATGGCCCGACTCAAGGCGCGGCGCGACGACTGGTGGCTGAGCTACGTCTGACCCGGTCGACAGCGGTCCGCTGCGCCGGCGCCAGCGGATCAGGCCGATCGCGTACGTGACGTAATAGTCCGCCAGCATCCCGATCAGAACCAGCGTGAGCGGGCTGCCTACAAGGTCCGCGGGCGGCGCCTGGCCCGACCCAGCCGGAAAGCCGCCGAGTTGAACGAACCGGTAGGCAAGCCGGCCGACCAGCAGCAACGACAGCGCGATGCCCAGGTGCGCGCTCGGCGTGTAAAAGTGGCCCTCCGGCCGAACCTCGAAGCGCGTGACGCGCAATCCGTAAAGGCCCAGCGCAACCCCGACGGCAACGCCAAGCAGCAGGGCAAGTGCCCTCGCCGGGTGCGCGATCGAGGGCAACGACAGAAGCACGATCAAGGTCGGGAACAGGACGACCGTGGTCCAGGCCCTTCTCGGATTCATCTTCTGGCGGCCGACCATGCGGCGAAACCGCGAGTACAGCCGCCAGGCCACCAGCAGCGCGACCCCGGCATACACGATGGCGTGGGACAGGTTCGACTCCGGCATGAGCAGGCACCTCAAGCCCGTTGCAGCGGCAGGCCATGGCGGTCGCGGCGCTGGGCGATAATCGGCCGTGGCTACCCGGCGGCGGCCGATCCACCGCCTGCACGACCGGCAGACCGGGAATACCGATGCAAGATCCGTTCAACCTTCAGCGATTCGTGGCCGCCCAGCAGGGCGTCTACGAGGCAGCGCGCGCCGAGCTTCAAGAGGGTCTGAAGCGAAGCCACTGGATGTGGTTCATATTTCCACAGATCAGGGGTCTGGGCTACAGCGAGACTTCGCGCAGGTATGCGATTGCGTCGGCCGAGGAGGCAGCTGCGTACTTGCGGCACTCGATTCTGGGGGAAAGGTTGCACGAATGCACGAAGCTTGTGCTCGCGACCCGGGGCCGCTCGATTCACGAGATCCTGGGATCGCCGGACGATCTGAAATTTCACTCCTGCATGACCTTGTTCAGCCGCGTCGACCCGGACGAGCCACTGTTCCGCGACGCGCTCGACAGGTTCTTTGGCGGCGCGCCGGACCACAAGACACTGGAGCGGCTCTAGGCGACCCACGCGTTGGAGCAATTTTGCCTGCCGCGTCGGGCGCAGGGGCGAGCACGAACCCCACGCCTACCCGACGCCCGAACAGACGCTTACCGAGTGGAACAATGATGAATCGACGAGAAGCTGTGGGTGTTCTCGCCTCAACTGTCGTTGCTGTATTGAGCTGCAGCGGTCCGGCGCAATCGCAAGCCGTCAGGACTCCTTATCCGGAGATGGCACCGGCCGATCAGTACCTCATGGCAAACCGTGAGGACGAAATCGCGCTGGCACGCAGCGCCGCGCCGCCGTCAATTTCCGCAGACGCCCGAGTGCTCGTGCTCGGTGGCCACGGCTATGAGACGGCCGTGAAGGGCAAGAACGGCTTCGTCTGCTTCGTCGAACGCTCCTGGGCCGCCGGTTTCGACGATCCCGAGTTCTGGAATCCGAAGCTGCGCGCGCCGAACTGCTTCAACCCGCCGGCCGCGCGCACCGAGCTGCCACAGTACCTCAAGCGCACGCTGTGGGTCCTGGCCGGCGCGACGAAACAGCAGGTCATCGAAAGAACCAAGGCCGCGGTCGCCAGCCGCAGCTTCAAAGCTCCGGAGGCGGGCGCCTTTTCCTTCATGCTGTCGAAGCACGGCTATTTGAGCGACGACGCGGCAGGTCCATGGCTTCCCCACGTCATGTTCTTCCTCCCGCATGGCCAGGCCGACAGTTGGGGCGCGAGCAAGGAAGACTCACCCGTCATCGGGCGAGATGGCAGCGCCATAGAAACCACGGTCCTCTTCATTCCGGTGCGTAGCTGGTCCGACGGCTCGCCTGCCCCGCCGCCAGCCAAGAAGCGCCCGATGTGACGAGGCATGCCTGGGGAGTCGCGGTGCCGTCGACGGAGGATTTCGAGACCGTCAAGCCTTTCGACCCTCATCAGTCGACCAATGCCTGTTTGATCTTGATCAAGACCTTGCCGTACTTTTCAATCGTCAATCCTTTAGCGGGTCTGTCTGAAGGCCGTAAAAGAATTAAGCAGACATACGGGGGCGAGGCGGATCCGGGACGCAATCGGACTGGGTCTTCCGGACCGTAGAGGGTGGCTCGAAACCGACCTGCGCGAGAGATGAAATGGAAGCCGTAATCACAGCAACGATGGCGCCGGACCTAGGCGAATTGCGCCTGGATTTTGATTCTTACTTGCCAATTCTCGACAATCCGTCCCCTCCCAGCCAGGAAGGCGAGCCTTTGATCAGCGGGTTGGGCGATCGGGCCGAATTTCCGAAGCGCAACGATCCGACCACCGGCCTATTGGACCGTGCGTACGTCATCGACCAAGCCGTCGCAGCCGTGGCCAGCGCACATCTACGGGAGGACCGCGTCGCATTGCTGCTGGTGCATGTGGACAATTTCGGGAAGCTCGACGAATGGCGCGATTGCTCCGCGAGCGATGCCGCGCCGAGCATCGTCGCGCAGCGCATCTCGGATGCCGTGACGCCTGGCGATGTCATCGGACGGCTCCGGGGGGATCAGTTCCTGATCGTTCTGCCGCACTGCAGGCAGCTGAGTGCGGCGGCTCTGACGGCCGGGCGCGTGCTTCAGGCGCTGCTCAGCTTGCACGGCGAAAGGATTGAGGCCGGTGCAAGCGTGGGCATAAGCATGTATCCGCAGGATGGCGACACGCTGCACGACCTTTTGGCCGGCGCCAGGACGGCATTGCACGACGCCAAGAGCGCGGGGAGGGGGCGGTTTTCCCTTGCGCCAGCCTCGCGCGAGATCGCCTTGATGATCGGCAAACTCCTCTTGCGCGACGAAGACAGGATCGGAATCCCGGAGGTTGACGCCGAACACCTCAGCCTGGTGGAAAAGATGAACGCGCTGGGACGCGCCGTGCAAGACAATGCCCCCGCGCCGCAATTGCGGTCTCGCCTGGAAGATATGATGTTGCTGCTGGCTTCACACGCCGTGGCTGAGGGTGAAGCGATGTTCCGGCACCCCGCCGCGGACGATGCAGCCCACAGGGCTGATCACGTACGCGTGCTGCATGACCTGGAAATCCTCACGGCCGGCCAGGGGCGTGACTGCCTGGCAATCGCCGCCCGATTCGCCTACGAGTGGTTCGGTGACCACATACACACATTTGATCGAGCCCTGGCCTTGCGGGCACGGCGTAAGCGACAATTACCAATCGACGATCCCCTCAGCCTGCGCTGTGCATCGCAGGGCAGCGCGCAGGCGCGTGCCGGATCCATGTCCTGAGCCCTTGTGGGAGCCTGAAGCCTTCCAGCAATGGGCCGTCGTCAGTTCGCGGTGACTCCATGAGCCGCGGCCTTCTCCTGTCTGTCGGGTGTCAATTCCTCGCGATACTGTCGTTTGATACCTCCCATGCCGCAAGCGTCATCAACGCGCTGCTGGCTTTCGCATGGCCCGCGCTGGCGGTACTGCTGGCCAGATTCGCACGCGCCAAGCCGCAAAGTCCGCTTCCCCATGTTGCCAAAGGGTGGCCTCAGGCGCACCGCTTCTATCTGGAATTGCCGAGGCGGACGTGCTCTCAGTCAGTTGTCACCCGCGTCGGGGATACGTTCCAGATCTTCTCGCAGTACTCGCGGATGGCCCGGTCCGAGGAGAACTTGCCCGCACGCGCGGTGTTGAGTATCGACATGCGGGTCCAGCGCTCCTGGTCTGCCCACGCGGCGCTTACCCGCTCCTGACAGGCCACATAGTCGGCGTAGTCGGCCAGCACCAGGAAAGGATCCCAGCGCAGCAGGCTTTCGACGAGCGGACGGAAAGTTTCCCGATCTCCGCGCGAGAAATGTCCGCTTGCCACCAGATCCAGCGCCCGGCGCAATTCGGGGTTGGCATCGGCGTACCCTGCCGGCTGGTAGCCTTTGCGCTGGATGCGCTCGACGGCCTCGGCCGTCAGGCCGAAGAGGAAGAAGTTGTCTACCCCGACTTCTTCGCGGATCTCGATATTGGCGCCGTCCAGCGTGCCAATGGTGAGCGCGCCGTTCATCATGAACTTCATGTTGCCCGTACCCGAGGCCTCCTTGCCGGCGGTCGAGATCTGCTCCGAGAGGTCGGCAGCCGGGTAGATCGCATGCGCGTTCTTGACATTGAAATTGGGGAAGAACACGACCTTCAGCCGACCGCCCACTGCCGGGTCGTTGTTCACGACCTCGGCCACGCCATTGATCAGGCGGATGATGAGCTTGGCCATGTGGTAGCTGGGGGCCGCCTTGCCGCCGAAGACGAAGCAACGCGCCGCGGTGGCGCGCTGCGGGTCGCGGCGCAGCCGGTCGTAGAGGGTGATGATGTGCAGCACGTTCAGGTGCTGGCGCTTGTACTCGTGGATGCGCTTCACCTGGATGTCGAACAGCGCATCCGGATCGACCACCATGCCGGTGCGCCCGCGAACGCGCAGCGCCAGCGCCTCCTTGTTGTGCCGTTTGACCTGGCGCCACCTTTCCTGAAATTCGGGGTCGCCGGCACGCGCTTCGAGTGCCTGGAGCCGCGACAGGTCGGTGGCCCAGCCTTCGCCCACCACCTCGTCCAATAACCGGGCGAGCCCGGGGTTGCTCAGCACCACGAAGCGGCGCGGCGTGACACCGTTGGTGACGTTGTGGAAGCGTTCCGGCCAGAGCTCGGCAAAGTCCCGCAGCACCGTCTGCCTGAGCAGCGCCGAGTGCAGTGCCGCCACCCCGTTGACGGCGTGGCTGCCAACCGTCGCCAGATTCGCCATTCGCACCCGCTTCTCGCCGGTCTCGTCGATCAGCGACAGCCGCGCCACGCGCGCCTCGTCGCCGGGATAACGTTGCCGGACCTCGTCCAGGAAACGGCGATTGATCTCGTAGATGATCTCGAGCGGCCGCGGCAGCAGGCTGCGAAACAGCGGCAGTCCCCAGGTTTCGAGCGCCTCGGGCAGCAGCGTATGGTTGGTGTAGGCGAGACTGCGCCGCGTGATGTCCCACGCGTCTTCCCACGGCAGCCCCCGCTCGTCGACCAGCAGGCGCATCAGCTCGGCCACCGCGATCGACGGATGGGTGTCGTTCAATTGCACCACAAAACTGTCGGGGAAACGCGAGATCGGCGCACCCTTCATATCGAGCAGATGCAGCAGGTCTTGTAGCGAACAGGACACGAAGAAATATTGCTGCGCGAGGCGCAGGCGCTTGCCGGCCTCTGGCTCGTCGTTGGGGTATAGCACCTTCGACAGTGTCTCGGAGGTCACCTTTTGCTCGACGGCGCCGTAGTAGTCGCCGACGTTGAAGTCCTCGAGGTCGAAGGACTCGACCGCCTCGCTCTTCCACAGCCGCAACGTGTTGCAGGTATTGACGCGATAGCCGAGCACCGGCGTGTCGCAGGCCACGCCCTTGACTCTGTTCGCCGGTATCCAGCGCACGCGATAGCGCCCCTCCGCATCGGTCCCGGCCTCGGTGTGGCCGCCGAAACTGACATATACGCTTACCTCCGGGCGCACAATCTCCCAGGGGTTGCCCTTCTGCAGCCACTTGTCGGTCACTTCCACCTGCCAGCCGTCACGGATCTGCTGATCGAAGATGCCGAACTCGTAGCGGATGCCGTAGCCCACGGCGGGCAACTCGAGCGTGGCCAGCGAATCCAGGTAACAGGCCGCAAGCCGTCCGAGGCCTCCGTTGCCGAGGCCCGGCTCTTCCTCGAACTCGAGCAGCGCATCCAGATCCTGGCCGAGCGAGCGCATCGCCTCGCGCGCGCTCGCCTCGATGCCCAGGTTGACCAGGTTCTTGCCGAGCTGCGGGCCGATCAGGAACTCCGCCGACAGGTAGCACGCGACTTTCACGTCCCGCGCGGCGTAGGTTTCCACTGTGCTCACCCAGCGCGTCAGTATCCGGTCGCGCACGCTATAGGCAAGCGCCATGTACCAGTTGTAGGTGGTCGCGATTTCCGGGTAGCGCGCCTGCATACAGGCGAGGTTGTCGAGCACCGCGCGGCGCAGCGCCTCGGCGGAGAGGCCGGTGCGGGTCGGCTCGGAATCCCGGATCGTCTCGGCAGTCGCTTGCTCGATCGTCATGGCTGCCGTGGCGGCTGCGAGGCTGACGACTCCCCTGCCCCAGTTTCGCGAACGCGTCTGACGAGGAGCCGCACCCCTTCCACAAGCAGCTGACAGGTGACGTCCCGCATGGAGATTGCAACTTGCGCGAGCCGATTCGCGCGACAACCCCGAACGTCTGCAAGTGGCCGCAACCGTCGTCTTTCGAAAGTGTTCCGATCATTTTGCCACCGGTCGCTAGGCGTTGCACACCCGACTTGCAGGAGGCTTCATGCCCGCTCGATGGCAATGGCGAGCGTCAGCGCGCAGACCGCTCCGGATGCGATCTCAAGGACCAACAAATAACGATGACATGCGCGGCGGAGCGCCGTGCGACGTCGATACCGGCTGCATCTCTGCGCACGCGACCCATACCGACGTAGGCGGCGCCGAAAGCGGGTGTCACGAACGGTTTGAAAATGGTTGCAGTCGGACTCGATTCTCGCAATGAACGGGTTAGTGCGATTCGCCGATCAGTTGCTGCCGTCCTTGTGCCGAAAGCTGTCCTTTATGCGCTCATTCAGGGCCTGAAACTCAGCGACGAGCTTGTCACAAGGCTCCTTTTCGGCTTGGCACAGCGCGGTCATACTGATGTGGACGTTGCCTTCGGCGTCACGCACGATCACCCGCTTCACACCGGCGGGATGCGCTGGGTGGTTCGGCGGTGTGAATGACCACAGCGTCCAGTTCGCCTTGTCATGGATGATGGTCCAACCGCCTTGGATAGATATGCTGACGTTCGGCCTCGCCTTGAGATCTGCCAGCGCTGCCGCGACAGTCGGATACCCGAACTTACTCGCGTACTCGGAATCGGGGCCGGCGGATTGGGATGGCGCGACCGGCTGCGCGAACGCGACTTGCGCCGCACATACCGCGGATGGCAGCACCGATAACCAGTTCGGTCTCCGCATGGCCCATGCTGGCTTTAGCAAGGTCACAGCGCCCAGCCCGGGTTGGTCCTGGTCGACTCCACCAGGCCGCGACGTCAGCTCCGCTATGTTGCCAAAGGCCGGTCCCTGGTGCAACGCCGACCTGCGACGCTCCGAAGACCGGTTCGCCTTTCACTGCTGACGTCGAGCAGCAGCGGCCGCACTTTCTCTTTCGCGAACGACTCGCTCGGATCGAAGAAATCCGTCTTCGATTCGAGCGTGCCCGCCGCCGATCGCCTTACGTCACTGTCGAGTATCTTCCGGTGAATCGACCCGCGTAGACGTGCAGAGGACGGCTTCCGGTTTTGAAGTTTCAATTTCTTCGATCGTTCCTGTGCTTGGATTGATGACTGCGTTGAATGTCGATCGGCCGGCGTATTGACCGTCGAGCCACTGGTCTATTGTGTCCGTCCCTGTGCAATTCGACCTGATGGTTACCGGCAACACGCAGCTGTACGTGTGCGCAAATATCAAGCCATTGATACTTACCGTTCCACTTCCACTACAGCTCCCGTCCGCCTGGTTCACGTTACGGCTTAACTCGGCGAACGGGACGAGCGCCCCGCTTGGCGCGTTCGGATCCGGATTCACTACAAAACCGGTGCATTTGACGACGTACGTCCCGGTCCAATTACGAAGCGAACATCCTTCGTGTGCCTGTGCAGAGACGCTGAAGCCGAATCCAATCATCGCCGCCGCAATGCATTTGAGCTTATGCTCATAGAACCTCCTCTTGAACAGGAGAATCAATACTGCAACTCCAAAGCGTGTCTGATATATAAGGGGAGACCCAGACACAGAGTCACATGCTGCAACGAGTGGCGCGACCGGGACTTGAAAAATATCAACTCAAGGTGCCGGCGTCGCTGAATGGCAAATGAGGGGGACTCTACGGCTGGCGCTGCGACAGCAAATCGCAATGCGATTAAGTCTTCTCTTCAGGC
>Ga0209698_10004221_pt1 | contig 15798 bp, 16 predicted proteins | sample LitLauG_LLR_2012_FD_187203 | JGI IMG/M metagenome (GOLD analysis project Ga0209698, IMG submission 187203) | Freshwater sediment microbial communities from Pennsylvania, USA - Little Laurel Run_MetaG_LLR_2012 (SPAdes) (version 2) | ecosystem: Environmental > Aquatic > Freshwater > Creek >...
CTGCATCGCCGCGTCCCTGGCTACGCTCGACGTGATCGAACGGGAAGGGCTGTTGCGCAACGCGCAGGAAGTCGGCAACCACATGCTCAAGCGCATGGCGGACTGGCCGAAAAAACACAAACTCGTGGGTGACGTTCGCGGCCGCGGCCTGATGGTCGGCGTCGAAATCGTGAAAGACCAGAAGACCCGTGAATACGGCAACGCCGAGCGCGACCGCATCGTTGAACAGGCGTTCGAGCGCGGCATTCTGCTCCTGGGCTGTGGTCCGAGCACGGTGCGCATCTCGCCTCCGCTGGTCGTGACCATAGACGAAGCCGACGTGGCGATCGATGTGCTCGAAGAAGCGATTGCCATCGTCGAGAAGAACGCGTAATCGCCGGAGGTGAGTGATGTGGACGGGAACCGTTGAATCCATCTACATTGCATCCGCCGCCATGGGCCCGGTTGAGGCCCGTGATCAGGCGGTTGCGATACCAGGCGCTGGGCTCGAAGGAGATCGTTACGCCCTCAAACAGGGTACCTTCTACAAGCCCGAGCCGGATTTCGAACTCACGCTGATCGAAGCGGAAGCGGTCGAAGCACTGCGGCGCGATTATGACGTCGAACTCGCCGCCGGAGATGCCCGCCGCAACATTGTGACCCGCGGTGTACCGTTGAATCACCTGGTGGGACGTGAGTTTCGCATTGGCGATGTGCGGATTCGCGGCATCCGGTTATGTGAGCCCTGCAATCATCTGCAGAACGTGACGTGCAAGCAGCTAATCAAAGGCCTTCGCCATCGCGGCGGATTGCGTGCGCAGATCCTGACGCAAGGAACCATCCGTGTCGGTGACTGCATCAAAGAGTAGCGCCGGCACCTTGCCGGCTGTCCCGAGAGCCTGCCCTGAGCTTGCCGAAGGGGCACTCTGCCCTCGGGCACGGGCGAGTCGCCCGCGCGACAGTCGACGAGGGCGGTGGCGCTAGAAGTAGGACCTAATTATGGGCGACACCACACTCCGCGAACTCGTGTACGGAAAAGGCGCGCACGTGGACCCGATCGCCTGTGTGGAAGATATCTCGGCGGAGGTCGCCGCCCGCACCGTCGAGGGCTATCCCCACTCCATCTGGCAAATTGTCGAGCACATGAACTACTGGATGGAATACGACCAGCGCAAGGTCGCGGGAGAGAGTCCACCGTACCCCGGACACGCGATTGAGAGCTGGCTCGTTCATCCTCAACCTGCCAGCGAAGATCAATGGCAGGCCGCGACGCAGCGGTTCGGCCGGTTGCTGGCGCGCCTCGCCGCGCTCGCTGAGTCCGATTCTGCAACGCTCGAACGAACGGTCATCGACGTCGGTCCCGCGCCGTCTCCGCGTCAGTCCACAGTGCATGCCATGCTGTGGCAGGTGGCCACCCACAACAGTTACCACGTTGGCCAGATCGCGCTGCTTCGACGGCAACTTCGCTCCTGGCCTCCTCGACGAGGCGGCGATACCTGGTAGTTCGGCGCACCCCGTCCACTTCTCAGCAAATAGCCGGCCCAGGTTAGCCCCCAAAAGAACGGGCGCGAACCTGGGGCACCAACGAAATTCTTAACGAACGGAGGCCCATGCCGCGCTTCACATGTCGTGCACTCTTTGCCCTGGCATTCACTCTTGCGGTGTGGGCCTCTGCGTTCGCCGGAATTCGCGCCGGCTTACGCGCCTACTCACCGTCGAACCTGGCCATCGTGCGTTTTCTGATCGCGTCGCTCGTGCTTGCCACCTATGCTGCAGTGGCCCACTTCCGGCGTCCTGAATTGCGCGACCTTCCCGGGCTGATCTTCACTGGTGCCGTCGGCATCACGTTCTACAACCTCGCTCTCAATTACGGAGAAACTCGTGTGACGGCTGGTGCCGCCAGCATGCTGATTGCGTCGGTGCCCATCTGGACCGCGCTCGCTGCCCGATTCTGGCTGCATGAAAAGCTGACGGCCGCAGGCTGGGGCGGAGTGTTTGTGAGCTTCGCCGGTGTCGCCCTGATCGCCAGTGGCGAGGGCCAAGGCATCCGCTTTTCACCGCAAGCGCTGATCATCCTGGCGGCAGCCATTACCTCGGCGGCATACATGATTCTGCAGAAGCACTACCTTGGCCGTTACAGCGCGCTCGAGTTCACGGCTTACTCGATCTGGTTCGGAACCGCGCTGATGCTGCCTTTCGGCAGCGGACTCGCGCACAATCTGCGAACCGCGCCCGCCGTCGCCACTCTGTCGGTCGTCTATTTAGGCATCTTTCCTGGCGCGCTCGCCTATGTCGGGTGGGCGTATGTGCTTTCGCACGGCGCGGCTGGACGCACTTCCACACTGCTTTACGTGATTCCAGTGTTTGCCATCGGCATCGCGTGGCTGTGGTTGGGAGAGGTGCCTCGGCCGCTTTCATTCGTCGGCGGAGCGATCGCTTTGGCCGGGGTGATCGTCGTGAATACAAAAGGCAAAGCCAGGGCCGCTGAATCTGCTCCTGCACTCGCTCAGATGGAGAGCTGAAGTCTAGCGAGATTCTGCGACCACAGAGTTCTTGCCGCGAGATTCCGTGAGGCACAGCGCAACTACGAACAGCACCACCATCCCCCCGGCCGACATCAGCAGCGGCGTGCGCAGTCCGAACCTCTCCGCCATCGCGCCGCCGAGCGTTGGCGCCACCGTAGCACCCATAATCTCGCCGACCAGGGTTGCAAGGCCGATGGCAGTAGCGGAAAACTGTGGCGGCACGGTTTCCGCTGGTACCAGCACGATGATCATGGCCGCAATGGCCTGTCCCGCGTTGCACAGGAACAAAATTGTTGCCAGCAACCATGGGAAACGATAGAGCCCGCTCACCTGCAGGGATAGTGGCACCATGGCTGACAAGGCAGCCAGGATGAGCAGCACTGGTTTGCGCCCCAGCCGATCCGAAATTGCGGGAAACACGAAGCCGAGAACGAAGCCTCCCAGACCGCTGGCGCCGAGCAGAAAGCCGGCGGTTGTGGGCGCTTCATGCATGATCTCCGTGATATAGAGCGGGGCGAAAACATTCAGTAGAAACAGCCAGCACATGAATCCTGACGCCCCGATACAGCTCAGCCACATGTTTCGAAAGCGCAGGATCAAGATGTATTCCGAAAGACGGGCAGCGCGGTGGTGGCCTCCCCCCGGCTCGCCGGTGTCCGGCTCGCGCACAAATTTCCAAAGCAGGACGCCCATCACTAATCCGGGAATGCCGGCTACGAAAAAAGCCCAGCGCCAGCCGAACCGCGCGGCTACTTGGGTAGTGAGGACGGGTGCTGCGGCCAGTCCGACCAGGGCCGCGGCGCTCACGACCATGCCTACGTTTCGTCCGCGTCGATTCGGCGGGGACGTCTCTTCGATGATCGCCGTGATGATCGCCCAGCACGGGCCCTCGGCCACGCCCAGCAGCGCCCGCACCAGCAGAAGCTGGCCAAAGTTGTGAACCATGCCCGAGATCCATGAAAGCCCCGAGAACAGGAAAATTGCGGGCACCAGCACAGGCTGGCGGCCGAACCGGTCCGAAAGCGCGCCAAAGAGGTACCCGGACACCGCCCAGGCAATCGCGACGACCGAGGCGAGAATCCCAATCTGTTCGTTGCCGAGGTGAAACTCGGGCGCGAAAAACGGCGCCAGATACATCTGGGACATGCGATCGAGAAAGACGGTGCCCCAGGTTAGGAAAAGGATCAGGACCAGAAAGCTCTCGTAGCGCTTTGCGTCGTTGGAGTCGATGGTTCCCTCGTCCCGTCTTCGATTGGCTCCGGATTCGGCCACCCCTCGGCGCGCATCCGGATGGGTCAATGTAAGTGACTTTTGCGCCCGAGGTCAATCGCTGGAGCGAGGGCCATATCGACCGAAACGGAAGTGATCGCGGTCACATCCCGCGGACTGACCCGGCTTTAGAGTTGAAAATGGAGTTCTTTCATGTTCGGCGGACGCCTGACGCAAGCCACCGTGCGAGCACTGGATTGGCTGTCGGATCGAACCCTGCCGGCGCAGGAAATCCCCGATCACCAGCGTACGCGCCGTCGGGGAGAGGAGGATGCCTATTTCTACCTCCGACGGCGCGGCTACGTGATCATCGCCCGCAACTATCGTTCCCCGCATGCTCGCGGCGAATTGGACCTGATCGGTTGGGATGGGGATGTGCTCTGTTTTGTCGAAGTCAAGACCCGCACTACGCGCGACGTCAAGCCTGCCGAAGCAGCGGTAGATTACGCAAAACAAAAGGAGTTGCGGCTGGTTGCCCGCAATTTTCTGCGCCACGTTCCACCATCGTGCCAGTGGCGCTTCGACGTCGTTGCCGTATACTATGACGGTCATCGCAGTCAGCCTTCATTTGAGTTGTTCAAAAATGCGTTTTCCGTGTCGTACAATCGTTAACTTGGATTGCGCTACTGAAAGGATTTAGTTCGTGCCTGAATTACGAAAAGATCCCATCGTGGGCCGGTGGGTCATCATCTCCACGGATCGTGCCAAGCGGCCCACCGATTTCGTCCGTGAAGGCGTGAAGATCAAAGGTGGATTCTGTCCGTTCTGTTATGGCAACGAAAATAAGACTCCGCCTGAAATCCTGGCGTATCGGCCCAGCACCAACGGCGCCAGTCCACAGAAAGACAGTCCTGGGTGGACCATTCGCGTTGTGCCCAACAAGTTTCCGGCGCTGGGGATCGAAGGCAATCTCGCCAAGCAGGCGGAGGGCATGTTCGACAAGATGAATGGCATCGGCGCCCACGAGGTCATCATCGAAACGCCCGACCATAACCTGAGCCTGGCCACGTTGCCCTCCAAGCGCATCGAAGACGTACTCTGGGCCTTCCGCGACCGCATCCTTGATCTGAAAAAAGATCGCCGGTTCAAATACATCCTCATCTTCAAGAATCACGGAGAAGCGGCCGGAGCTTCGCTGGAGCATGCGCACTCGCAGTTGATTGCGCTGCCGATTCTGCCCATCTACGTGGTCGAGGAACTGCAGGGTGCCAAGCAGTATTACATCTACAAAGAACGCTGCGTCTTCTGCGACATCATCCGGCAGGAGACGGACAACGGCGTTCGCGTGGTGGCCGAGAACGATGACTTTCTAACGCTTGCGCCCTACGCTCCGCGCTTTCCTTTCGAGACCTGGATCTTGCCTAAGCGCCATGAATCCGCCTTCGAGAACTCGTCGTCTCAGATGTTCGAGAATCTCGCGAAGGCCTTGAAGCTGCTGCTGATGAAGGCTGATCGCGTGTTGGACAATCCGCCTTACAACCTGGTGATCCACACCTCACCGGTGCAGGATCCGACCAACGATCACTATCACTGGCACATGGAGTTCATGCCCAAGCTGACCAAAACCGCAGGCTTCGAGTGGGGAACGGGTTTCTACATCAACCCCACGCCGCCCGAGGAAGCGGCGAAGTTCCTGCGCGAAGCGAGTGTGGAAGAGCCAGTGCCTGCTGCCGTCAGATAGCGGGCGACAACAAATCAAGATAAATGGGGCACGGTGCGACGACCGTGCCCTTTTCAAGTTTTTCAGGAGAGAGGGGTTATCGCAACGCTGTCCTCCCCTGGAGTCAGGCGCGCGCGACAACCAACCACCTGAATCGTAGAACGCGCGACCCGAGCAGTTGTCATGAAGATGTAAAAATCTTCGCGCCCTCGGGAATCAGGGGTGGGTTTTAGCAACGCCGCCGTCCCGGCGGCTGTCATGCGTGTATCCTTGACGCCGCAACCTCCAGAGCAACTCTATGATGCGACGCGTTCTGCTCATTCTTCTGTTTGCCATGGTGGCTCAGGCTCAGACTTCCCCGGCTGCGCTAATTGCCAACGTTTCCGCGCGCAAAACAACCAGTCTGAATGGCGCGTGGCACATCATCGTCGACCCGTTCGAATCGGGCCTGAATGCCGGCTACTACCGCAATCACAAGCCGAAGGACAAGCGCGAGCTGGTTGAGTACGACTTCGAAGCCTCGGAAACGCTTGCCGTGCCCGGCGACTGGAATACCCAGAAAGACAAGTTTCTGTTTTACGAAGGGCCGATCTGGTATGAGAAGTCGTTTCCCTACTTGAAACGCGAGCACACCCGCGTATTCGTGTACTTCGGCGCGGTGAACTATTTCGCACGCGTCTATGTAAACGGCGAGGCAGTGGGCGAGCACGAAGGCGGGTTCACACCATTCGATTTCGAGGTCACGACGTTGCTTCACGACGGTGATAACTTCCTCGTGGTCGAGGCCAGCAACCAACGCCGGGACGACGCGGTTCCGGCTCTCCACACAGATTGGTGGAATTATGGCGGTATCACGCGCGATGTGCTGCTGGTCGAAACGCCAGAGACCTTCATTCGCGACTACTGGATTCAGTTAGCGAAGGGATCGCGAGGCCAGATCGACGGATGGGTTCAACTGGAGGGGGATCGACGTTCCCAGCAGCAAGTAGCGGTAGAAATTTCCGAAGCTGGGATCAAGGCTTCGGCTCTTACCGACGCTCAAGGGCGCGCGACATTTCATGTTCCCGCCAAGCTGGAGCTGTGGTCGCCGAAGAATCCAAAGCTGTACGATGTGCAGATTTCCTCCGGCGACGATGCGATTCACGATTCCATTGGTTTCCGAACCATCGAGACCCGAGGCCCACAGATTCTGTTGAACGGTGAGCCTGTCTTCCTGCGCGGCATTTCGTTGCATGAGGAGGCGCCGATCCGCGGCGGCCGCGCGTACAGAGTGGACGAAGCAGAGACCTTGCTCGGATGGGCCAGAGAACTGGGATGTAACTTCGTCCGGCTGGCCCACTACCCGCACAACGAGAATGAGATTCGCCTGGCCGACCGCATGGGTTTGCTGGTGTGGTCGGAGATTCCCGTCTACTGGGATATTGCGTGGAAAGACTTGGCGGCGCTGGCCAACGCCCGTTCGCAGCTGCGAGACATGGTTGCCCGCGACCACAATCGGGCGGCAGTGATCTTTTGGTCGCTCTCGAACGAGACGCCCGTTGAGGCGGACCGACTGGCCTTCCTGCGAACCCTGGCGGACGATGCGCGGAAGCTGGACCCGACACGCCTGATTACGTCGGCGATGAACCGGGTAGAAGATGACGGCGCGGATCGGCACATTCTTAAGGACCCGCTGGGCGAGTTCCTCGATGTGTTGGGGCTGAACGAATACTACGGTTGGTACTACGGACGTCCTGAGGACGCGGACCGTCAGAATTGGACGAGCGCGTATGACAAGCCACTGATCATCAGTGAATTCGGCGGCGATGCGGCCTATGGGCGCCATGGCGACGCCGCGGCTCGCTGGACGGAGGAGTACCAGGCCAGCCTGTTTGTCCATCAACTGAACATGGTCAAGAAGATCCCGCATCTGGCGGGACTCTCTCCCTGGCTGCTGATGGATTTTCGCTCACCACGAAGGCCGCTGCCGGGAATCCAGGATTATTACAATCGGAAAGGATTGCTCTCGAATACCGGGCAGCGGAAGCAGGCGTTCTCAGTGCTGCAAAGCTTTTATCGGGACATGCAAGCGCACGAACCGCCGCTGAAGTGATCAGCCCTGGGTGCGATCCAAGACCTCCGCGTGCCAAGCCATTTGGATGGCCTCCAGTTTGGCCTCATTGGAGTTCTTCGGGTCGTCCTTGAAATCGGGCAACTCGATGACGTACTTGTGCAGGTCGGTGAAGCGAACCGCGAGCGGGTCAACTTCGGGATAGGCCTCGGACAGCAGAATCCCAATGTCTTCCGAATCAGCCCAAGTGAGTTGTTTTGGCACGAATCATAGCTCCGGTGATGGCTCTCAGCCTTTCGCCTTTAGCTCTTAAGCTTCTCGCGCCAGACTTCAGGTTTGGCTAAGGGCCAACAGCTAACGGCTAAGAGCTGGTTCTCAATGTTCCTCTGAGACGTAATTCCGGTTCCACGCGGGGATCTCGACCACCACTTTCCCCGGCTTCCGGATCACGGCCTGGCATCCGAGGCGCGAGTTTAGCTGGAGATCGGCGGCCATGTCGAGTTTGTCCGCCTCATCATCCTGGAGTTCCGAGATCAGTCCCGCTCCCTCTTTCACCCATACGTGGCAGGTCGTGCAGGCACAGTTTCCGCCGCAAGCGTGATCCAGGTGCACACCGAAGTTCAACGCGACATCGAGAATGGACTGTTCTTTCCCGTGATCCTTGTAGGGAAGCTTGCCGTGCTCAAAGGTGACCGTCTTTCCTTCCGGGAGGAAGGTCACCTGCACGGCATTTTCGGTCGGCTCGTCCACGGTTGCTGTTCCCGTGCCTTGAGTTTTTCCCTCTGACATCCTTGCTCCTTAAACTTTCGCGGGCGGTAAAGCCATTTCCGGCCTGGCTACGATTGTTTCAAAAAATGCCTTTCAGGGTCCATGGGACGTAGCACAGGCGGATTGCAAAACTCCCCACTGCCCCCTATACCAGCAGCTTACACCGGACCGGGGCTTGCCTGCACCCTGTCCAAGCCCAGCCATCGGGTGCGCTTTTTCGAAGGCAACTCCAATCCGAGACCTGGCATCCTTGGCTGCCTGGGCGGCTCGCGAAACATATTGCGGCCAAAGGGGTTTAATCTAGTCGTGCAGATGTTTCGCAATGGAGGCTACACCATGAACCGCCAGCGGGCTCGGATTTGGCAGTTCTTCGGAATTCTGATTCTTCTTTCGGCTGTGCTGACATCCCTTACCTGGGCCGATGAGGACGATCCGCCGTCGCGCGTCGCCCGTATGAACTATGTGCAAGGCTCGGTCTCATTTCAGCCCGGCGGTGAAGGCGATTGGGTCGAGGCCGTTCCCAACCGTCCCCTGACTGCCGGCGACAATCTCTGGACCGACACCAACGCGCGCGCCGAACTTCACGTGGGCTCGACTGCCATTCGCTTGGGAAGTGAAACCAGTTTGACGTTTCTCGAACTCGACGACCGTACGCTGCAGCTCCGTCTGGCGCAAGGCACGACCGTGTTGCGCGTCCGGCACATGGATGACGACGACACGATCGAGATCGATACGCCGAACCTCGCCTTCCGCGTCCAGCGCAATGGCGAATATCGTGTGGATGTTGATCCGGACGGCCATGCCACCATCATCGACGTGTTTCAGGGACGCGGGGAAGCGGTCGGCTCTGGCAACAACTACACGATCGTCGCCAATCAACATGCCACCTTCACAGGCGACGACAATCTTGACTACGATATCGATCCGCTGCCTGCGCCTGATGACTTCGACCAGTGGGCCATGAGCCGTGATCGTCACGAGGACGACGATCGCTCCGCGAACTATGTCTCCCGCGAGATGACGGGCTATGAAGACCTGGACGACAACGGGCGCTGGACCTATACCGCAAACTACGGCCCCGTGTGGGTGCCCACCAATGTTCCCATGGGCTGGGCTCCGTACCGCTTCGGACACTGGGTCTGGGTTGCACCCTGGGGATGGACCTGGGTTGACGATCAGCCCTGGGGATTCGCGCCCTTCCACTATGGCCGCTGGTGCATGGTCGGCGCAGGCTGGGCCTGGGTGCCTGGACCGGTGGTCGTTCGGCCGGTGTACGCTCCGGCGCTGGTCGCCTTTGTGGGCGGCGGAGGTTTCCACCTCTCGGTGTCAGTCGGAGGTGGTGGCGGAGTTGCCTGGTTCCCGCTAGGGCCGGGAGAGGTCTTTGTCCCTGCGTACCATGTAAGCCGGACCTACGTGAATCAGGTGAACGTCACCAACACGGTCGTCAACGTCACCAAGGTGACGAACGTCTACAACAACTACACGACCAATAACACGACAGAGATAAACCGCATCACGTACGTGAATCGAGAGAGACCCAATGCCGTGACTGTGGTTTCGCGCGAGACTTTCGTCAATGCGCGCCCGGTTGGCAGAAATGTGGTCTCGGTTCCACAACGCGAAATCGAGCAAGCGCCGGTCAGCCACGTGGTTCAGGTAGAGCCGAGTCGGACGAGTGTGCTGGGGGACGGCCGGCCTACCAGGATTGCGCCGCCGCCCGCGGTCGTGCACCGTCAGGTGGTAGCTGAGCGTCCGCCTGCGCAGCCGACGGTTCCGTTCAACCAGCGCCGCGATCCGCTCATCGCTCGTCCGGTCCGGCCGGGAGCCCCGCCAGCGGTGACGGACACGGAGCCGATTCACACGCAGCCGAACCGGCCCGGGCCGCAACCGACTCCGAACCAGCCCGCGATCCGGCCGGAGTGGCAGGCGCCGCGCCCTGGTGGTACTCCAACCAGCCCGCAGACGCCGCGTTCGGACGCGGTTCGTCCCGACGCGCCACGTCCTGACACGCCCCGCTCGGAAACCCCGCGTCCAGAACCAGCGCATCCTGTTACCAATAACGAGCCGCGCTCGCAACCAGAATGGTCGCATCCGCAAGCCAAGCCGGCTCCGCCTGTCCGCGAAAAGACTCCACAGCAGGCGCAGCAAGAGGAGAATAAGTACCAGCGCTGGGAGCAGCAGTCCAAGCCTGAGCAGCGTCCCAAACCTCAGGCCCCGCGTCCAGCGGAAAAGGACAAAAAGGACAAGGATAAGCACCGCTAACAGTTCGGCCACGGCTGCGTAGAGTGTAGCGCCGGCGGCAGCGACGCTGCGGTCAACCGATTGTTTGCAGGTTCTGGAAGCTGATTCGCAGACTCTCCATGGCTGGGAGGTCGCCTGAATCGCGCTCGACAAACAGGTGCTTCACACCGTTTTTCTCCGCGGCGGCGAGGATCTCAGACCAGTGAATGGTCCCCGCGCCGACTTCAGTGAAATGCTCCGCCGGTGTGTCCTTCACCTGGGTGGTTGGAAATCCGGGCTTGCGGTCTTTCAAGTGAAGTACCTGGATGCGGTTGCCGTACTGTTGGAACATCTGCAGCGGATGCTCGCCAGCCTGCGCAATCCAGTAACAGTCCATCTCGATGCAAACGAGCTTCGGGTCACATCGTTTCATCATGGTTTCAAAACCGGTGGTGTCACCGAAACGCCGGAACTCGTAGTTGTGATTGTGAAATCCGAACTGCATGCCGGCCTGATGAATCTTTTCTCCCCAGGTGTTGAACTGATCGGCGGCTTGCTTGTAGCCGTCGAGCGTGAACCACATGTTCTCCGGCAACATCGGGCAGATGACATACTCGACCCCGAGCGTCTTCGCGTAGTCGATCTTTGACTCCAGCCCGTCATAGTCGAAGTGGCCGCTGGGAACCTTCAGCCCGTGGTCGTTGATCATCCGGCGCAATTCTGCCGCGGGATGCCCGTAGATATTCCAGTAAGTCTCCACTTTGGTGTAGCCGATCTTGCGAATGGCTTCGAGGACGGTGGAAAGGTCACGCTCCGCGTCCTGGCGCACGGTGTACAATTGCGCACCGAGAGAACGGCGCGCCGAGGCAAGCAATCGGGTAGCGGCCAAGCCGGCGGCAGCCGCGATCGACGCGTGCAAAAACTCGCGACGGCTGGGCATGCGCCGCAGAATAGCCCCGGCGCGGGTCTTTTGGCAACCGCTGGCAGGGCTCTCGAGGACCGCACGAGCCTTCCTCGGCGAAGGATTGATCAGCACCTCGAATCACCCGCCACGGAGGCGGGTATCCATGAAACTAGCCATCCTTCTGTTGGCTCTGGTTTGCCTTATTTCCACGCTTGCCCCCGCCCAGGACGACGCTGCGGCGCGTTCCAAAGTCGTTGCCCTTGAGAAGGCGTGGAACCAGGCCTACAAACTCGGCGACACCAAGGCCCTCGGCAGCATTCTCGACGACGACATTGTCCTGGTGGAAGACGACGGCTCGCTCAAAACCAAAGCGCAATTCCTCGCCACGGTCAAAGCGGCAACCTCCAACGAGGAGCAGGTGGTCCCCGAATCCCTCACCGTCCACGTCTTCGGAAAAACCGCCATTGCGATCGGCGTGATCGGCGTGAAGGGAAAGTCCGGCCTCCGCCGCGAGCGCTTCATCGACACCTGGCTCAACAAGAACGGGAACTGGGTTTGCATCGCCACCGATGCCACCCCGATCCTCCACGGGGCTTCCTAGGAGTAACGTCCAAACGGCACGAATGCGGAACGAGTTGCAGCGACAGCGCGCTCAGAAGTTCTGACGATATTCGTATGGCGGATGGTCAGGTTCTGCTAAGGACCGCGGTTGTCGGCGCCCGAGGGGCAGACAGGATCACTTGTCCCAGTTGTCGTCCCCGTAGCTTTGCCACACGTACTTGTTCTTGCACTCGGCAGAGCAGAAGTGTACGGCGTTCTTCTCACTGGCACGCTGCTCGTCCCACTTGTTGAGCACGTTAATGGTGTATTTCATGACTCTCCCGGGCTTCCCGGAGCCTTCGAAGGCCAGCAGCCAGCCTTCCTCATCCCCCTTGTGTTTGCCGCAGGTCTTGCAAAGAAATTCCATCTTACGCAGTTCTCCTCCGTTCCCCGTGCGCCCGTTCCACGTAGTGTCCGGTTCGCACGTCCACCCGCACGCTTTCCCCGGGAGCGATGAAGAGCGGGACTCGGATCACGAGACCGTTTTCGAGCTTCGCTTCCTTCCAGGCGCTGTCTTCCTGTGAACGCGTGGCCGGCACGGTGTCTAGAACCCGTGCCTCCATGATGTCGGGCAGGACGGCGCTGATGGGCTCGCCCTCAAAGAACTCCACCGGCACTTCCATGCCAGCCTGGAGAAACTGGCCGGCCGGCCCCAGAATTTCACCGGCCAGCTCAATCTGTTCGTAGGTATTGGGATTCATGAAGGTATAGACATTCTCCTGGCGAAACAGGAATTCCATGAGCTGCCGTTCAACGTGCAGTTCTTCCACTCGTTCCAGAGGACGGAAATGTTTTTCCGACATTCGTCCGCTTCGGACATTATTTAACCTGGTCTTGACCACACCGCCCAGTTTCGCCGCTCCGGCGCGGCTCTCCACTTCGAGAACCCAGTAAATCTGGCCCTCCATGCGGATGACCATCCCTGCTCTCAATTCGGAGGCGACTAACATTGGAATCCTCCTCAACCGCAAATTTCACCCGGTTTCTTTTCCTTCCACCACGGCCCATTCTTACAGTAGCCATGTCAACTCATTCTGTCTGTGACGAATGGACTCTTCCGATCGCCTGTTCACCAACTTCCAGACTGCCGTGGTCCCCAGATCTTGTAGCGCCGGCACCTTGCCGGCTGTAGCGAGGGCAACTTGCCCTCGCAGGTGGGGCGGGACGCCCCCACGACTGCCGCCGATGGCGGAGGCGGACGACGAGCCGGTCTGTGTCAGTGCATCACAAGTTCTGGCTCGCGCTCCGCATCCGGTTCTGCCATCTCCGACGCTAGCTTCTGACCACGCACTGCGCCGGAAGAAATGGACGCTGCCGGTGTGGTGGTTCGCCGTGAGTATCGCAGCAGTAGCAGGAACGGCAGCATCGCCAAAAAGATGGTCGCCATGACCCAGAAGGCCTCGACGAACGAAAGCATGGCCGCATGCGTCTGGACCAATCCGTACATCGCCGCCAGCGCCTTTCGATGCGCGGCGACGGCGTCCAGTCCATGGGAGTGAAACCACCCTTGCATGCCCGCAATCATGGCTTGCGCCTTCAGATTTCCCGGTGTGATGTTCGCGACCAGGGTCGACTGATGGAACTGGGCACGGCGAGCCAGGAATGTGGTCATAATGGCGATGCCGAAACTGCCCCCGATATTGCGCATCAGGTTGAAAATGCTGGTGGCATTTCCCATCTTTTCCTTGGGGATGCTGGCCATACTCAGGGCCATGATCGGAATGAACAGGAACGCCAGCGCGACACCCTGCAGCACTTGCGGCCAGAAAATGTCCCAGTAACCCGCATTCAAATTGAGGTGGGATAGATCGAACATGGTAATAGCCCCGAGGATGAGACCGGCCGCGATGATCTTGCGCGGGTCGATCTTGCTGGTCAGGTATCCGGTCAACGGCATGGTGACCAGGGAACCGATCCCCCGCGGAGACAGGGCGAGCCCGGCATTGAATGCGGGATATCCCAACAGGGTCTGAACATAAATCGGGAGCAGGACCAGGCTGGCATAGAGCACAAAGCCGAGCTGCGTGATCAGGAACACTCCAGCGCTGAACGAACGATTGGCGAGGGCGCGCAAATCGACGATGGGCTCTTTGGCCATCAACTCGCGAATCACCAGCGCGACCAGACCGACCACACTAAGAGTGGCAAAGAAACGGATGTAATCGGAAGAAAACCAATCTTTCCGCTGGCCCGTGTCGAGAACCACCTGGAGCGTGCCGAGTCCGAGTGCCAGCAACCCGATCCCCCACAGATCGATGCGGCCCGCACTGCGCTTGATGTAGTGCGGGTCGGAGACGAACCGGCCGATCATCACGAGCGAGAAAATTCCTACCGGAAGATTCAGATAGAAAATCCAGCGCCAGGAGTAGCTGTCCGTGATCCACCCGCCCAGGGTCGGGCCAAGAATGGGTGCGAGCAGGATGCCGATGCCGAAGGCGGCCATGGCATGCCCATGCTTTTCTCGTGGGAACGTTTCCAACAGAATGGCCTGCGCGAGGGGTTGGAGCCCTCCGCCCGTCAACCCTTGCAGCACGCGAAAGATAATGAGGCTAGGGAGAGTGGTGGCGAGACCGCACAACAGGGACGTGAGGGTGAAGCCGCTCACGCAGATCAGGAGCAGCTTCCTGCGCCCAAGGTAGCGGGCCAGCCATCCCGACATGGGCAAAACGATGGCGTTCGCAACCAGGTACGATGTGACAACCCAAGTGCCTTCTTCCACCGTCGCACCCAGATTGCCGGCAATGTGTGGGATCGAGACGTTGACGACAGTGGTGTCCAGCAACTCCATGAACGTCGCCGTCATCACGGAGATGGTGACGACCCACGGATTCACGTGCCGATGCGCCGAGCCGTCCACGAGTGCACGTCGGGTCCGAGTGGTGGACCACTCTGCAATCTAGCGCCCCAGGCTCCCGGATGCTGTGACCGGAGTCACCGCACACCGGGCCTTTCACTTCTCCATCAGGCAGTAAGCTCCGACCAGCGCGGCTGCTTCTGGTTTGTCTTGATCTCCTCGGTAGATTTCAACGTTCTTGCAATCGTACATCCCGTAGTTTTTGGGGAGTTCCAACATCAGGTAGTTTCCACTCTGGAGCGTGTTGCAGTTACCCGCACCCTCGTTGCACTGGAGGTCAAGAGGTTTCCCATCCTTTTGGATGTGAACAATGACAACCCCAGTGACAACCACGGAGCCTTTCACCTTGACCGGCGCCTTCTCCTGCGCGAAGCTTGGTTCGCCAGCCAGGATTACCAAGGCCGCGGTCAGTACGGCCAACAGAGAAACAGTCCTTTTCATAAATGCCTCCCATCGTGCGAAGGCTGTTCAAGCCCATCCATATTTTCGGACAGAGGGCGGTTCCCTGTCTGTGATTTGTGATTGCAGGCGTTGTGCGCGACCGGTTAGGTGGATGAAGAACCGGCATGTGTAGCGCGGGCACTCCTGCCCGCGTGTGTGCAGCGCCTCGGCAGTCAGCGCGGGCAAGAGTGCCCGCGCTACACATGCCAGATGTGACTACTGCGCGGGATGCACTTCCAGGGGAGCATTCAGTTTGAAGCTGAGGGCTGATTCCGCCGGCAACACGATGTCCTTGTTGCCCGTGAAGGCGGCTCCACCGGTACCGGCCCCACCGCCCGCGACTGCTCCGATGGCCGCGCCCTTGCCGCCGCCGGCCAAGCCACCAATCAGCGCGCCGACCGCCGCGCCCCCGCCTGCCAGCACTGCGGTCCGCTTGCCCTTGCCTTTTTCTGTGCGAGTCACTGCCGATGTCTCGATCCGCTGCTCGCTGCCGTTCATCGTGATCGAGTTCAATTTCAACTCCAGCAC
>Ga0209698_10004222_pt1 | contig 15794 bp, 12 predicted proteins | sample LitLauG_LLR_2012_FD_187203 | JGI IMG/M metagenome (GOLD analysis project Ga0209698, IMG submission 187203) | Freshwater sediment microbial communities from Pennsylvania, USA - Little Laurel Run_MetaG_LLR_2012 (SPAdes) (version 2) | ecosystem: Environmental > Aquatic > Freshwater > Creek >...
ATTCGGTGTTGACCATGCTCGATGGCCGGCAAGGTGGCGCCGGCGCCACCTTGCCGGCCATCGAGCATGGTCAACACCGAATTGAAGCCTTGCAACACCACCTCGGTCGAATACCGCTCCTGGCCGTCCTTGTCCTGCCACTTACGCGTCTGCAGCGCGCCCTCGACGTAGAGTTTGGCGCCCTTCTTGACGTATTGCTCGACGACCTTGCAGAGGCCTTCGTTGAACACGACGACACTGTGCCATTCGGTCTTTTCCTTGCGCTCGCCAGTGGCCTTGTCGCGCCAGCTGTCGGTGGTGGCGATCCTCAGGTTGGCGATCGGCCGGCCATCTTGCGTGCGTCTAATCTCGGGATCCTTGCCCACGTTGCCAATGAGTATGACCTTGTTGACGGACCCTGCCATGTCACGCTCCCGTTGCTGAATGCCTCGCCGACTCGGGCCTTAGAGTAGCGGCAACCATCATCGCGGCGGCCGAATCCGGAGTCTCCTCCACAGCCGTACACGCAATTTCGATGTTCACTTAATGTTCACGTTAGCACGCCGGTCCTACCGACGCAAGAGTGCCAGCCACACGCCACCCCCAATCAGTATCGCCCCTGAAATCCGCGACATCATGACTCGCCGTCGACCGGCGATCCAGCCGCCCGCTTGACCGGCCAGCACCGCATAGCCGCCGTCGACCAGCACGGCCAACATCATGAACGTAATGACCAACAGCAGCACCTGGGGTGTATAGGGCTGAGTTGTATCGACGAATTGCGGGAGGAACGCCCCAAAAAACAGCAACAGCTTGGGATTGGACAGCGCCACGCCCAACCCCTGCCAAAAAAAGCCGTGACCGGGCGTGGCAGACTTGACCGCGGGAGTTGCCGCGGGTTCTTCGCCGGCCATCAGCATCCGCCACCCAATCCACACCAGATAGAGAGCGCCGGCCAAGCGTATCCAATCGAACCAGGTCCCCATCACCGTCATCACGGTCTTGAGGCCGACCAGCAGCACAGCGAGCATGATCGCCTGCCCAATCTGGCTGCCGGCCAGGTTGAGGAATCCCGCCCGAGTGCCATAGCGAAGGCTGTTGCCGATGATCAGCGAAACCATGGGGCCCGGTACAACGAGCAGGGCGATGCTGGCCGTCACATAAGCCAGATAGGTCTCGATCGACATTCTTGATGGCTCCCTCGAAAGTGGCTCCCTCGAAAGGGGAAGGACCCTGAACAAAAGTCGCCTCGACGTAAAGCAATTTCAACGAAGTTTTCATAGCGTTCCTTACCGTCGCGCGCCCATTGGCGCTGGAGGTAGCCATGTTGTCTCGCGTTTTGCACAGCCACTCGCCCTACGTTCTCTACTGCGCCGTTGCCGCGCTCGGTTTCCTGGCTGGCAACCGCCTCGAGCCCATCCTCTATGCCTCCTCGCGCCCGCTAGCCGCCGAAGCCCGCGGGATAGCTACCCCGAGCGCCCCCCGGCTGACCTCGGCCGCACCCTTTAATTCGGGCGCTGTGCACAAGGACGCCATCGACTCAGGCGCCGTGCCGGCTGCTCCCACGATCGCCGAGGCAACACCGGCCGAGACAACTGCCGAAACCGAGCCGAAACCTTCGCTCGTCAGCGGCACCGATCCAGACAGCAACACGGATTTCGTCGAGCTGAAAGACCTGCCGGTCGTGCAAGGTCAGGGCGGAGACAGCACTCCGGCGCGCGACGTCGATGTCATCGGCGATGACGGCGTCCCGGTGCCCGATAAGAGCGATGCAGGCACCACAGACAAGGCCAGCAACTGAAACTCGGCCGAGAGGTGCAAATGGCCGCGCTAGACCTTCTGCAATTCCTCGAAGGTTGTTTGCAGCGTTTCCAGGATCTGCTCTTCGGTGTGCGACGTGGTGAGGAAGAAGCGCAACCGACCTGCCTTCATCGGCACACCCGGATAGATGATCAGCGACGGATTGATACCGCGCGCGAACATCCGGTGCCAAAGCCGGATGGCCTTGATGCCGCTGCCAGGCAAAATGGGCAACATGCCGTTGCCTGTGCTGCCAGCCGTGTTCATGCCCAGTTCGTGCGCACGCTTCAGGAAGAGTTGACCGTAGCCTTGCAATTTGGTTACGCGTTCGGGCTCGGACTTGATCACACGCAGCGCTGCCAGCGCGGCGGCGGTCTGGGCGGGAAGCAGACCAACCGAATAGATGAAACCGCCAGCCGAGTGTTTCAGCACCTCGATCAGCGCCTTGTCGCCGGCGATATAGCCGCCGCATGAGGCGAGCGTCTTGGACAGGGTACCCATCCAGATGTCGACTTTATTGCCGGGTACGCCCCAATGCTCGGCGATGCCGCGGCCGGTCTTGCCGAGAACGCCAAGGGCATGCGCATCATCGACCATCAGCCAGGCGCCGTAGCGCTCCTTGATCTCGACCACCTTTGGCAAATCGACGATGTCGCCTTCGGCCGAATAGAGGCCTTCGACAACAACCATCGCGTTGCGGTGCTTGCCACGTTCCTCGCGAAGAATCCGCTCGAGCGCGTCCAAGTCGTTGTGCCGGAACGCCTTTGCGGTGGCGCCCGACTGCTGTATGCCCATGACCGCGCTGTTATGGACGAACTCGTCATGAACAATGAGGTCCGCCGGCGTCATGATGGCGCCGATGGTCGAGATATTCGCGGCATGGCCGCTGACAAACAACACGGCGTCCTCGGCGCCGAGGAAATCGGCGATTTCGTGGGCTAGCTCCAGATGCAACGGGGTCTGGCCGGCCATCATCGGACTTGCCGAAACGCAAACGCCGAAATCTTCAACGGCCTTTTGACTGGCGGCAAGCACGGCGGGGTGCCGGCTGAGCCCAAGATAATCGCACCAGGCATAGTTGAGATAGGATTTGCCTTCGATCGTGATGGTGGTGCCGGTTGCCGCTTCGATCGTGCGGAAGAAAGGGGTTTTGAGACCGAGCACGCCGCCGATGGTCTCATAGCGCCGCATCGACTTGTACATGGCCAAATCGGTAAAGCGCGGCATGGCATGAATGGGCGCCCCAGTGGAGGCCGCGGCCATGTCGTTGGCGCCACGGCCAGAAAGGAGACTGACCGAAGCTACCAGCCGCTGGTTCCACGATTGCTTCTTGCTCTTCATCGCTCAACCCTTATTCCAAGTTCAACGTTTGCCTAGGGGACTACTCCGTCCTTCCGCTCGTAAGGCTAGACGACAACCAATCTCCTCAGACAATCACCGTCTGCCAACATGGCAAACAGCTCTGCCATTGCTGGCCCTCTAAAGTTGCATAGCCGCAGAGGTAGCTCTTTGTTGCGATGCTGCTGCAAATAATCAATCAAAATGGACGACGCATCCGACCGTTCGGGAACCATCGGCTCGTGCGGTTTCTTGGCGTCGCTGCCAGCGCTGTTCCGCTTGCTGACGCCAGCCGCGACGCATGAGACCAGTTAATAAGGCGCTAACAGTATTGTCGCTCGCGCTTATTTCCTAAATCATTGATTAGGCGACAGAACTCAATATTCACCAAATTCGTTCATAACGATGACGGGGCTCCGTGGCTGACCGACTGGTCGCGCGTGCGCGTGCCCATGACCGGGCCTGCGGGGAATTGTGTTCGAGGTAGAGTTGCTGCGTCATGGCAGTCACAGTGCGTAGAGAGCGGCCAGATCAGCGCCGCCATCACCGGGTCACAGCTCCCCTGCTGGTGACCGCGGGAGAGTATTGCCTGCGCGCAGCCGATTGGAGCCTAGGTGGCCTTCGGCTGGATAACTATCCAGGCCCCATACCAGAGTCCGGTACGACCCTCGACCTCAAGCTGTCGCTGCCCTTTCAGGGCTTTGATGTCAGCATGGCCGTGACCGGCGAGGTCGTGCGCAGCGACCCGGAAAATCGCATGTTCGCGGTCAAGTTCACCAAGCTCGGCGAGCGCGAGCGCGAACTCATGCGCCACTTCATCGAAGAGCTAGTGCGTGGCTCGATGTCGGACATTGCCGACACAATCCAGCGCATCGACGTGCCGGTGACGCCTGTCTCCACCGCGCCAGACGTCAACCCCAAAGACGCGGTGCCCATCGGTCGCTGGCCGATCAAAACCGTATTCTATTCGACGCTCTATCTTTTGCTTGGTCTGTTCGTATTCAGCTATGTCGGCATGATGGCGTACACGAATTTCTTCCGCCTGGAGGTGGAAACCGCGGTCATCGCCGCCCCCTTGGTGACGGTCACGGCGGCCAACGATGGCCATATCCAGTGGACCGGTTACAAACCAGGAGACCTGGTGACCGCTGGATCGACCGTCCTGCAGGTCGCCGATAATACGCTCGAGCAGAACATCGACCTTGTCGAACTCGACGTCCGCGACCGCAAGGCCAAGCTCGAGTCGCTCCGCGCGCAACTCGCTGAAACCATGAAGCAGCTTCAAGACCTGTCGACCGTTGAACAAAAACAGATCGAACAGGCCAAGCTCAAGCTCGATGGCTTGCGAGCTGTCGCTGCCGCTGCCGACGCTCAATTCAAGCGAACCCAAGGCCTCTATGCCAAGGGGTACGCGACCAAGGTGGAACTCGAGCAAGCCGAAAGTGCCGCGGTCACCGCCGATACCGCCGCCGATGGCCAGAGCGCCGAACTGTCAAATCAAAGCACGCTCGCGGGGACCCAGATCGGCGAGCGTTTCTTCACCGGCAATCAGATCCTCGGCAACCGGGCGCTGCTGGAAGCCGAGATCAGAATGCAGGAGGAAGAGGTTCGCATCGGTGAGCGGCACAAAGAGCTGTTGATCAAGCAGCGTGAGCGGCTCGCGGTGGTCGCCCCGTTCGATGCGATGATCGTGGATCTGCCCCGCGTCGATGGCGCCTCGATCAATCGCGGCGACCTCATTGCCGTGCTCGAACAACCCCGCTCGCGTATAGTCACCGCGTACCTCCTCCAAACCGAGGTTTCGCACGTTGGGGTGGGCGATGAAGCCGTCGTCTACGTGCCCGCGTTCGATACATCCTTGCGGGCCCGCGTTGCCAGTATCGATCGCACCAAGGGCTTTGCCGACGACATGAACGCGCGCACGACTTGGCGCGGGCAGATCGACCGTTCGGCGCAGGTGACGCTCGAATTCATCGACCCGAAAGCCGCCCAGGAGCCGCGGACCTTCCGCTCCGGCACACCCGTCAGCGTTATCTTCCAGTCGCGTTCGACCAACGAAGTCGTCAACCAGGTGATATCGGCGTTCAACGTGCTGCCCCATTGGGGCGGTCAGGGCACGACAGCACTCGACACCTATGCCTTCCGCCAGAGTTCGCCCAGCAAGGCCGGTTCCGAGTTGCCGGCTTACGCCGCCCCCCTGAGAGCGTTGCGGCCCTCCATCGAGACGGCGCCGGAGCAGCCGACCTCGTCCATGACCCTGCGCCCCGCCGGAACCAATGGTCCACCCGAACTGGGCGACCCGCCAGCGCCGATCAAGCTGCGTGGGCCGTAGCCGGATCATGACCACCCGCCAGACCGACATCGACGATCCGTTCCGCCCGCTGGCCTTTTTCGAGAAGTGGTCGTTGGAGGTCCTGTTGCAGATCGGGCTCTTGGTGAGCCTGTGCGTGATCGGCCTCAATCAACTTCCGAACCGGATTTGGGATCCGTCCGTCGAGCGGTTCACCTATGTGATCGGCGTTCTCGGCATATGGCGCTATGGTTGGTGGTTCACCCATCTCATTCGCGCGCGCGTCTATGGCCATCTCGTTTATCCGCGCTTGGCAAGCGCTGCCCGCGAAATGTGGGACACGGGTTGGCGACCCCGCCATATGCACTTCATGATGACGACTTTTCGCGAGGATCGTCAGATCACCGAGCACGTCATTCGCGGCATCGTCACTCAAATACGCGAGGCCGGCGTTCCCGGCACCATCTGGCTGGGCTCGGGGGACATCTATGATGAGCGCTTGATCGAGGATCACTTGCGCCTCATCGCCTCTGATCTCGACATCACTTTGCGCATCGTGCGCCAAAACGTGCCGGGCAAGCGGATCGCCATCTCGTTGGTGTTGCGCGCCATGTCGCGCGGCGACATGCGTGACGACGACCTGGTGACGTTCATGGATGGCGATTTCGTAATCGCGCCAGGCTCTCTCAAGCTCTGCCTGCCATTGTTTGCCGCCGACCCCGAACTGCAGGCGCTGACGACTCACGAAGCCGTGCTGGTTCGCAACGTGTGGTGGATGCAGGCTTTCCTCAATATGCGCTTTGCGCAGCGCCACATGGTGATGCAATCGCACGCCCTTTCGGGACGTGTGCTCACCCTCACGGGACGCATGAGCGTGTTCCGCGCGTCGCACGTCATGACAAACGAATTCATCCGACTGCTGGAGGCCGACTATCTTGACAACTGGCTGTGGGGAAACTTCAGGTTCTTGTCCGGCGACGACAAGAGCACCTGGTACTACATGCTCATGCACGGCTGCAAAATGCTCTACGTGCCGGACGCCACGGGTTACACGATCGAGATCGTGAAGGGCTCACCCTATACGCGCATGATCGAGAACCTCAGGCGCTGGTCGGGCAATATGCTGCGCAACGGCACCCGCGCGATCAAGCTTGGACCGCGCAAGATGCCGATTTTCATCTGGTGGTGCCTTGTCGACCAGCGCATCGCCATGTGGACAATGCTCATCAGCCCGACACTGGCGGTGGTCGCTGGAATTGTGGTTGGCATCGGGTATCTCGAGACATATTTGATATATATGATCTTGACTCGTCTGATAATTTCTATTGTCTTTTTTGGATACTCGAGGCGCGTTGATTTGAATTTTATCTGGATCCTCTACGTCGATCAATTCATGAACGCTTCGATTAAGATCTTTATTCTCTGGCGGTTGGCCCAACAAAAATGGGCGAATCGTGGCGATCAGAAATCTGGATTCAGCAGCATCGGCTGGCCGGATCGGCTCCGCAAATGGATGGCCAACTACATGACAGTTCTATCGGTCTGCTGTCTGATCCTTGTCACCGTAGCTTACACCCAGATCCTCTATACACCGAGCTTCGATATCATTCACGCGCTGCTAATTCACTAAACTTGTCTACAAATTGCGTGGGTCGGCGAGACGGTTTTTCGACTCTTCCTCTGTAAAACATCGAGTGTGGTTGGGTAAGTCTGACGTCGTCGCATCCGAGGCAGGAGGCGCAAACCAGGACGCTGACACCCAAATGTGGGTCCTAGTAGCCTGGGGAGGCATCGGAAGTGTCGCAAGTTCTGCCGGCGGTGAGATATCTGCGCGCCCTCGATGAGGAGCCAAGTTCGCGCGGATCGAGCGAGGTCCTGGTGCGACCATCGATCAGCGTTGTGGGTCTGGGCTATGTGGGAGCGGTCTCCATGGCCTGCCTTTCGCATCTCGGATTTCGCATGATCGGTGTCGATGTGTCGGCGGTTCGCGTCGATGCCATCAACCGCGGGGTCTCGCCGATCGTCGAAGCCCGGTTGGACGACCTCTTGCAGGAGGGCGCCGCCCGCGGCCTTGTGTCGGCCACTCACAGCTTGATCGGCGCCGTGCTGCGCACCGATGTCACATTCGTTTCGGTTGGTACCCCGACGGCCTCCGACGGCAGTTGCGACATGAGCTATGTCCGCGATGCCTCGCGCACCATCGGCAGGGCGTTGGCCGCCAAATCCGACTATCACGTCATCGTCATGCGCTGCTCGATCCCACCGGGAACGACGATGAAGGTCGTCGTCCCGGAGATCGAGGAAGCTTCGGGTAAGAAGCTCGGCGAAGATTTCGGCGTGTGCTTCAATCCCGAGTTCTTGCGTGAGGGCGTTGCGGTCTCGGATTTCTTTGCGCCGCCCAAGACCGTCATCGGCGCATCGGACCTCAGGGCCCGCTCGATGGTTGAGGGCATCTATTACTCCATCGACAAGAACGCCATCTTCACCACGATCGACGCCGCCGAGATGGTGAAGTACGCTGACAATGTCTGGCACGCGACCAAGGTCGCCTTCGCCAACGAAATCGGTCGGCTGTGCAAAGCCATGGACATCGACAGCCACGATGTCATGGACATTTTCGTCAAGGACACAAAGCTGAATCTCTCGCCCTATTACCTCAAGCCCGGCTTTGCCTTTGGCGGCTCGTGCCTGCCCAAGGAGGTACGCGCGGTCAGCCATCTCGGCAGGGAGCTCGGCGTTGAATTGCCGCTGATCGATAGCCTCATTCCCTCCAATGTCAGCCACATCGCCCAGGCCCTCAAGCTGCTGAGCCCATTTTCAGGCAAGCGCTTTGGCTTCTTGGGGATGGCCTTCAAGCCGGGCACCGATGACTTGCGCGAGAGCCCGATGTTCGACCTGATGGCCGCGCTGATCGGCAAGGGCGAAACCGTGCGCGGCTACGATCCCAACGTTCGCATGACAGAGCATACACGCGGTCTGCTGGCCTATCTCAAGATCGCCAACCCGAAGCTGGCGCCGCTAGTCGATGCCTTTGAGAGTGTTCGGGTCGAACGCATGAGCGATCTCGTCGATCATTGCGACGTGCTCGTTGTTGGGCATGCGACCGAGGAGTTCCGCCGAGCCGTGACCATTCGCGGCAAGGACGTAGCGGTTCTAGACCTGGCACGTTTGTTCCGCCGCCGCCAGCACGAGGACACATACCAAGGCATCGCCTGGTAGAAGCCCGGCCTCAGCTCACAGGGCAGGAAAAAATGCTATGCGGCAGCCGCACCACGCAGTCGGTCTGGCGCTTCTTGTCGGGATGGCCCTATCCTTCAGCGCCATGCCAGCGTTCGCTGTTGATGCCATTCCGGAGCCCTGCACCGCGCGCTACACGACGAGCGCGGTGTTTCCCCCGTCGGAAGAGACTGCCAAGGGATTGAGCGGCAAACGGCTGCTTGAACTTCTTGGCAACAAGGGATGGGGCCTGGAGGAAGACGTCACGGTTCGCGCCGTCGATGGCGCGCCCGCGCCCGTCGTACTGGAAGTACGCATCCCGCAAGGCTCCATCGATCACAAGAGCCTCACCGCGCCGATGGGGGGCATGGGCTTCCGCTGGCGACCAACGCTGCCCGAAGGCACCCACACGGCGTGCCTCAGCTATTGGCTCTGGCTGCCGCCTGACTTTGCTTTCAACAAGGGCGGCAAGCTCCCCGGCATCTTCGGCGGCGACGGACCCGCGGGCGGCAAGGCTGTCGATGGGGTGACTGGCTTTTCGGCTCGGCTCATGTGGCGGACGGGCGGACGCGGCGAGGTGTATGCGTATATTCCGGGAAAGCCCGACGGTCGCGGCCTAAGCATCGACCGCGGCGCCTGGATCTTTCCACGCGGCAAATGGTTTAGAATAGAGGAGGAGGTCGTGCTCAACACGCCGGGCAAGCCCGACGGCACTTTGCGTGTTTGGGTAGATGGCGAGTTAAAGCTCAGCCATACCGATATCACCCTGCGAACCAGCGACAGCCTGGCCATAACTGGTGTTATGGCAGACATATTCTATGGCGGTAAGGAGCCCGAATGGGCCGCCCCCGCCGACACCGTTGTGCGGCTGACACCCTTCACATTTGCATGGCGGTGAGAGAGTGCTATCTGTGGTGCGGAATTGGGAACAATTCCGACTCGGATCAACAGATCGGATTGCCAGCAATGCAAAAGCGGCTCGCCAGCAAACCCAAGACCATACATCCGTTGATCCTTTCAGGTGGCTCGGGAAAGCGGCTTTGGCCGCTGTCGCGCCAAGCCAACCCCAAGCAATTCCTCAAAGTATTGGGCGACCACAGCCTGTTCCAAGATACTTGCCTGAGGTTGAGCGGTGCGGAATTTGCCAAGCCGACGGTCATCGCCAACGATTCCCACAGGTTCCTGGTTGCCGAGCAGATGCGTGAGATCGGGGTCGCACCTGCCGCCATCGTGCTCGAACCGACGGGCCGCAATACCGCGCCGGCTGCGGTCGTTGGGGCGCTGCTCGCCGCGCGCGAGGACATCGACAGGCTGATCCTACTGCTGCCCTCTGACCACGCCATCGCCGACCAAACAGCGTTCACCGAGGCAATCGGCCAAGGGGTCGCCGCGGCCGAATCGGGTGCAATTGTTACATTTGGCGTAAAGCCTGGCCGGCCGCATACTGGTTACGGCTACATTGAAGTTGGAACGGCCGGCGACGGCGCCGCAATGGCCGTCTCGCGGTTCGTCGAGAAGCCGGACGCCGAGCGCGCCGCTGAATATGTCGCGAGTGGCAATTTTTTCTGGAACGCGGGCATTTTCCTGTTCAGCGCCCGCGCGATGCTCGAGGCCGCCGAACGCTTCGCGCCGAGCGTGGTGACCAACTGCACCGAAGCGATCGCCAACGGCAGGGCCGACCTCGATTTTTTGCGGCTGTCGGAAAAGCACTTCGAGAAAGTCGAGAGCATCTCGATCGACTACGCGATCATCGAGAAAGCGACCAACATCCGTTGTGTACCGTTCGATGCTGGTTGGAGCGATCTGGGTTCCTGGACCGAGGTTTGGGAGACCGCCGAGCGCGACGCCGAGGGCAACGCCGGCAAGGGCGATGTGCATTTCATGCGCTCCAACGGCAGCTACGCCTTCAGCGACGGCGCGGCGGTTTCGGTTCTGGGTCTCGAGAACGTGGTGGTGGTCGCGACCCGCGACGCCGTCCTGGTGACGAGCAAAGCCGAGGCACAAGGCGTCAAGGATGTGGTCGCCAAGTTCGAGAAAGCCGGCCGCGAGGAGGTGATCAACCACCAGCGCGTGCATCGGCCTTGGGGTTGGTACGAGCGCCTTGCCCTGGGCGATCGCTACCAAGTCAAATGCATCATGGTCAATCCTGGAGCGGCGCTGTCGCTGCAGAGCCATTTCCATCGTTCTGAGCATTGGGTGGTCGTCAAGGGCGCGTTGGAAGTCACCAAGGACGACGAGGTGATCGTGCTCGCGGAAAACCAATCAACATTCGTTCCCGTGGGTAGCCGCCACCGGATGAAGAATCCCGGCAAGATCCACGCATTCCTAATCGAGGTGCAGTCGGGCGGTTATCTGGGAGAGGACGATATCGTGCGCTACGAGGACGTTTACGGGCGTGCAGGGAAATAGCCTGCCGGCAAACCGGGCGAACTCCGGAGCCATGGCGTTAAGACCCTTGCTGATCTGATGAATCGAACGCCAACCTCGCGGAATAATGACGCACATCCTCCGGCCACGGTGCAGTCAGCGTATCAAAGCGCTCCCTTTCACCGGCGAACAGTGCCCGCACGGCCTCCTCAAAGCCCGGAAAGTTTCCCGCCATGGCGGACATAAAGGCATAGGCGCGTGCTTTGGCGTCCCGAACTCGGTCCGTTTCGGTACTTGCTCGCCGTGCCTCATCGACCAGTTTGCGCAATGTCACCGAGGCTCCGCCTGGCCGCGAGGCAAGCCACTCCCAATGACGAGGCATAAGGGTGACTTCGCGGGCGACGACTCCGAGCTTGGGGCGGCCCGGTCCGCGCGCTGGCTCGGCGCCGTTCACTTTCCCTAAGCGGAAGGCGACCTGCTCATCCGTACCCCGTAAATCGAAGTCGATCTCTTTGCCGGTTGCATCGTCGAATATCAGCACTTGAGAGCTGGGCCGTTGCGCCTGCGCGTGCTTCACCGCCACCGCGACAAGTGCCCTAGCGCCTGAAGCAAGCAAGGTCGTTCCTTCAAATGCCGTGCAGGTCATGTCGCGCCGTTCCATGGGTTCGCTGCGTGAACTACAATTATACCCGGATAAAATAGGCTCGTCAATATATCCGGGTAAAATTATCATCTCGCGATTGTCCGGCTTCGTCTCTAGGTTGGCCCACCAAATGGGGGTGGGGAGCCGATGACGGACAGAGTAAACGCCGCAGCCACCTCCCACGCGCGCGGCATCGTCCTTCTCTTTGCCTCGACGGTGGCCTGGAGCACCGCTGGACTGCTCGTTCGCCTGATCCACATCGATGCGCTGAGTGCGCTTGTCTGGCGCGGCCCGGCTGGCGCACTCGGCATTCTGGCCTTCATCGTCTGGTTCGAGGGCTCCGGCGCCATTGCCAGTTTTACGCGCATGGGGCCGATCGCTTGGGCCTATGCTGGACTATCGGCGGCCGGAATGCTCACCTATATTCCTGCGCTCGGGCTCACCACGGTCGCGCATGTGGCGGTCATCTATGCCACTGTCCCGTTCGTGGCGGCGGCGCTTGGCTTTTTGGTCCTCGGTGAGCGCCCACGCGTTTCGGCTGGTTTCGCCAGCCTGGTGGCCCTTGTTGGCGTCGCCATCATGGTCGCCGGACACGATGCGCAGAGTGGCCTGCTCGGCGACCTCCTCGCTGTCATCATGACCTTGACGACGGCGGGCATGATGATCATCGGCCGCCGCTATCCAACCGTTCCGTTCCTGCCTGCCGCCTCGGTCTCGGGCGTGCTGACGGCGATCATCGCCGCACCGCTGGCGACGCAATTGCCGTCGGGGCCTGCCGAGTACGGCATCGTGGCGGCATCAGGTCTCATCAACACCGCCCTCGGCCTTGGACTATTCGTGCTCGGCTCGCAACTCGTGCCGGCAGTGGAGACAGCGCTTATCGGCGCCCTCGAAGCGCCACTCGCTCCGCTTTGGGTGTGGCTGGCACTTGGCGAGACACCCGGAATAGGCACACTCCTTGGCGGTTCGCTGGTCACGTTGGCTGTGCTAGGTCATCTCTGGCTTTCGGGGAGAGGCAGCACACGGGGGGTGTCATGAGCCTTAGCAGTCTGTCGCAGCTTGATCTCGGCGAACTTGGCATGACACCGCTCGACGTTTGGGCGTTCCTTTGGTTCCTCGTCTGCACCGTGGGCTACAATCTGGTGACCAGCACCCGTGGTGTCTGGCGCAACAGCCTGATCGGGGCCGTTCAGTCGCAGCGCATGATCTGGATGGAGAACATGGCACGGCGGCCGGATCGGGTCATCGATGTGCTGCTGATTTCGAACCTGGCGACGGGAAACAGTTTCTTTGCGTCCACATCGATCGTCATCTTAGGCGCTCTGTCGGCGGTACTTGGCTCAGGCGTTCGCGCTCAGGCTGTCCTCGAGGAAATTCCGCTCGCCGCCCATTCAGGCCCCATCGCCTGGGATCTCAAAATAATTGTACTGATGATCGTCTTCATCTATGCCTTTTTCAAATTCGCCTGGGCCTACAGGCTGGGGCACTACTCGATGATCCTGATGGGCGCGACGCCGGGGATCGACACCGCCTCACATGAAATCCGCCAGCAATACGCGGTTCGCGCAGGCCGCTTGGCCGGTATTGCCGCCGAGCATGGCAATCTTGGGCTCAGGGCATACTATTTCGGCATGGCGGCGATAGGTTGGTTCTTCCATCCCATCGGCTTCATTGTCACGACCACGGTTGTATTGATCGTCGTCACCCGCCGTGAATTCTTTTCACGCACCCTCGCCGTCATCTCGGACAAACCTCGAACCACATTCTCGACGACGCCTCGGATTTGACCAGGCGACGCTCGCTAAGCTCCGTTGCCGTTGCCGTTGCCCCGATTGGCGAGAGCCCGCTCGACCCGATCGAGCAGCCCGCTTGAAGGAACAATCTGCACGACCGTTGCGGCCGGCGGTGCGGTCGGGGAGGTCGGCGCGACAGCGGGAACTCCATTGGGCGCCGAGGCCGTCTGTTGGGCGGCTGTCGTCGGAGTCTGTCGCTCGAGGGGAATTGGTGAGTTCGCCGCTGCGGCCAGCTTCTCGAGGGCGGCCAAGCGATTGCTGACCACGCTCAAATCGCCGCTATTGTTCTGGCGCCACTCATCGATCGCACTCGACAGGGTCTGTTGGGCGTTGCCGAGCGCGAGCATGGCCTTGCGGATCTGCTCAAGTTCGTTGTCGAGGGTACCGCGAACGCCGGCCTGATCGGTCCGCTGGTTGGCAAGTGCCTGCTCCACCCGCGCAAACCGGTCGCCGACCCCTGTTAGGTTGCCCAGTCCGGCCAGTTTGGCATCCAGCATTCGCTCGAACGACTGGTGACGCTGTTGCAAGCCAGCTTCGAGCCGTTGGGTGTCCGCGCGATGGCTATCGATGGTCTGTTGCAAGGCCGCGACCCTCTGGTCGGAGACCACCGCCTGCTGCGTCCCATCGGCCGCCGGAATGAGATCGAACAATTCCTCGATCGATTTGAGATCCTTCTGCATAGAAGTCTGCATGGCCTGCATTTCGGCCCGGCTGGCGCCGATTTGGCGCTCGAGGCCCTGCAGCCGATCGCTTAAGCCATCGAGCCCGGGCGGCAGCGTGCCCGGCATCTTGCTGGCGTCGGCAAGTTTGGCCTCAATTGCCGTCAAGCGGGTTGCGATCGCTCCCAATTGCGGCACGGCTCCCGAGGCCTGGCGTTCCTCTAGTGCCCGAATCCGGTCGGCGACTGACTGATCGATGCGTGCCAACTCGGCGCGTTGGCTTTCGAGCGCCTTTTGCAACCTCTCGCCAATGACGGTCTGCAACGGACCCGTGTCACCGCCGCCGATCCTCTCCAAACGGGCAACATCGTTGCGTTGATTTTCCAGCGCCTTGTGCACGGCAGCGAAGCGCTCGCTGATCAGCGATTGCAGTTGGCCGGTATCACCGACACCGCCGACGCGCTCCAGCGCTTGCAGCCGATCGGCGATCATTCGCACATCGGTGCGGTGGGAGCCGAGCATATCGAGAATTGCTTTCGTCCGATCGGCCAGCTGACCACGGTCGCCTCCCTGATCGGCGACCAGCAGCGTCAGGTTTCGATCGAGACCGCGAAGCCGATCCTCGAGCGCCGCGATCGCGCCGGTCACCTGTCCAGCTTGAGCATTGCGCAACTCGTTCACGGCAAGGCGCAGATCCCGGCTCTCGGCGGCATAACGCTCGATGGTTGCCTTGACTTCGGTCAAGGGATCGACGGTGTCTTCGAGTTCCTCTTCGCTCGCGTATCGGCGGATCATCCGGACCACCCGCGATTTCGGGTCGAACCGCAGCAGGGCCTCCAACAAATCGCGCACGCCGAGCATGCGCTCGTCGCGACGACTGGCCCCGGCGGCGGCCAGATGCATGACCGTGTTGAAGTCCTTGGAGGCGCGAAGTTGGGCCACCATCATCGTGTGATCGACCGGGATCTCGCTGGATATCACCGCGGCGCTCTCGCGCTTGAGGCCTTCGACATTGATCCCACGGTCTTGAAGCACCTGGGACGCGTCAGGCACGCGCACCAGGGCGTGAACGAGATGCTCCAACATTACCTCGCGAGCACCGTTGGCCTTGGCCAATTCATGCGCATGATGGCAGCAGGCAAGGACTGTCTCATCCTCGCTGAGATAGGCCGGCCGATAGGTCGTTATGACCCTCCTGCCGATCGCGGTGTTGGAACTCGCGCCGGCGTTCGCGCCGCTGACGTCCGTCTCGACGATCTCATATGCGCCGCCCGGCAGATCGTAGCGCCCTTGCGGGTTTCGACCCGTGATATCGTCGGTTTTGCTCGACATGATGTCCACTCCAACCCTGATCGAACGCGGCGAGCCAGCCGAGGACCCACGACCCTCGCGGCTAACTCTCTGAACTTGCGAGCCCCTTTGCGGCGGGGCAATGGCGGACATGCTAGCCAAAGGCGAGCGATGTTGCGAGGGTTAACGAGCAAGCGTGGTTAGCCGGCCGATTTTCACAAGTTGCTGGTTGATCAAAAAATGACGGTTCACAATCGCATCGAGGTCAGCTATAAGGCTGCCTCCAAGACGCCTCGGCGGCCAGACGGGCAGATTTCCCAGTGACCGTCGGCGAGGCGTTTCCCCGGAAAGCTGGCCTGAAGTAGCGGTCCGCCGTTGCATGATGGCGTTCCGGTTCATCGGTGACGCGGGGTGGAGCA